>JGI2924J29684_1078443_pt1 | contig 51617 bp, 51 predicted proteins | sample BenlonsequencITS_FD_29684 | JGI IMG/M metagenome (IMG submission 29684) | reverse complement strand
CTCGCGCTCGCCGGGGTTGCGCTCGGCGCAGTCGTCCACGAGCGTGCGCAGCCAGTCGGCCACTTCGTAAAACTCGTCGCTGGTGTACATCTCGATGAACGGCGTGTACCGGTGCTCCTCGTCGGCCAGTTCGGCCATGTGTTCGGCCACGTCGAGGTAGCCCTGTCCGCAGGGGTAGACCGCGGCGGCGATCTCGGGTAGCGTCCCTTCGTGGGCCGTGCGGACGAGGAAGTTGGTGTAGGCGACGCAGGTCGGTGCTTTTACCGTCGAATCGAGGTCCTCCCGGGGGATACCGTAGTCCGCTGCGAACTCGCGGTGAAAGTCCATCTCGGTGTGGAGGGTGGTGTGGGCGACGTTCAGCAGGCCGGCCATCCGCTCCTCCTGTCGGGCCTTCGTCGCCGCGATGGCGAAGGTGCGCGCGTAGTCCAGCAGGTACCGGTAGTCCTGTTCCACCCAGTGACGGAAGGCGTCGGGATCGAGCGTCCCGTCGGCCAGTTCCGTGACGAACGGGTGCTCGTACTGCGCTTCCCAGATCTCGGCGCCGGCGTCGAGGAGTTCGTCGCTGAAAGCCATACAGGGACGTTGGGCAGCCTGCGTAATAGGTGGTGGTAGTATCGAGTTGTCGATCGTCAGGCGCCTGATTTCAGCTGAACCGGTCGCCGCTCCTGCTAACCGTTTTAGGTGTCGCGTGAGAACGCGAACGTATGTCCACCGACGAATTCGTCGTCCCGCCGGCACTCGAACCCGGTGACAAGGTTGCGATCGTCGCCACCTCCTCCGGTGCGGCGGCGACGTTCCCGCACGTGTACGAACTGGGACTCGAGCGAATCCGCGAGGCGTTCGACCTCGAACCGATCGAGTACCCGACCGCGACGGCGGATCAGGAGACGCTGTCCGCCGACCCCGAGATGCGGGCCCGCGACATCGAGGAGGCCTTCCGTGACCCCGAGATATCGGGCGTCATCACGACGCTCGGCGGCGACGACCAGATCCGCTTCGTCGATCAGCTCGACCCCGACGTCCTCCGCGAGAACCCGACACGGTTCTTCGGCTACAGCGACAACACGATCCTCGCGTCGTACCTCTGGCAACAGGGAATCGTCTCGTACTACGGCCCGAGCGTCCTGACCGAGTTCGCGATGCAGGGCTCGATGTTCGATCACACCGTCGAGTACAGCCGGCGGGCGCTGTTCGAGGAGTCGATCGGCGAGATCGGCCCCGCCGAGTTCTTCTCCGATCACGACCTCAACTGGGCCGATCCCGACAACCTCGAGCGACGCCGGGAGACGGAGCCGTCGGACGGCTGGCGCTGGGCCGGCGGGAGCGACGACGCGACCGGGCCCGTGACCGGGCGCACCTGGGGCGGCTGCCTGACCGTGCTGGATCAGTTACTCGCCGCCAACGTCGCGGTGCCCGAGCCTGCGGACGTCGACGGCGACATCTTGCTCCTCGAGACGTCGGAAGTGATGCCGGAACCCTGGTACGCTCGACAGTTCCTCATCGCGATGGGCGAGCGCGGGCTCCTGGAGCGCTTCGACGGCGTGATCGTGGGTCGGGCGAAGGCCCGAAACGCGTTCGAGGAGCCGCCCGCCGACGAACGGGTGGCCTATCGGGACGAACTCCGGGAGGCGATCGAAGCGACGATCGCGCTCTACAACCCCGACGTGCCGATCGTCTTCGACGTCGAGTTCGGCCACTGCGCGCCGACGGTGCCCGTCCCCGTGGGTGCGATGGCGACGATCGATCCCGCCGAAGCGCGTATTTCGTTCGATGGGGCGTGAGGGCCGCAGCTCGAATCCAGCGGACTGTCCTGGGCGACGGCTTGCCACGTCGATCGTGAGGAGAACGGGTGCGGTATCCGACGGCTGGTGGCGGCGTCGGTCGGGTCGCTATCGGAGTTCGCGCTCGTGACCGCCCGGCCCCACGCTGGGGAGGACGGGTCGGCTGGCTGGCTGTCCCGCCCCGTCGTGTGCGCCGACGAGGTGTCTGGCGAGTTCTTCCTGTGTATGATTCCTGCAGAGGTGATCTTCGAGGGTGCGATCCGGGGCGAGTGTCGTCTCGCAGACCGGACAGTCGACGGCTGGTTCGAATGCCATTACTGAAATTGCGTTCAGCGGACCCACCGATATGGATGTAGCTTGCATATGCGGCGCCGGTGTCGCGCCCGTCGCGGACGGGAGAGGGCGACACCGGCGTCCGCCGCCCGAATCGTCCTTCGGTCGTTTTATCTTCGGGCTTCCCCTGTCTCCCGGTATGACCGAGGCCGACGCCGAGACGGAGTCGTCGCCGGATCCGACCGGCATCTGGATCGAGAAGTACCGGCCGGAGTCGCTGGACGACGTCAAGGGTCACGAGAACATCGTGCCACGTCTGCGCAAGTACGTCGAGCAGGACGATCTGCCCCACCTCATGTTCGCGGGCCCGGCCGGCGTCGGAAAGACCGCGAGTGCCGGTGCCATCGCCCGGGAACTCTACGGCGAGGACTGGCGCGAACACTTCCTCGAACTCAACGCGTCCGACGAACGCGGGATCGACGTGGTTCGCGACCGGATCAAGAATTTCGCGCGCTCTTCCTTCGGCGGCGTCAAGTACCGCATCATCTTCCTGGACGAGGCCGACGCGCTGACCTCAGACGCCCAGTCCGCGCTGCGCCGGACGATGGAGCAGTTCTCGCACAACACCCGCTTCATCCTCTCGTGTAACTACTCGAGCCAGATCATCGATCCAATCCAGTCGCGGTGTGCCGTCTTTCGCTTCACGGAACTCTCCGACGAGGCCATCGAGGCCCAGACCCGCGAAATCGCCGAGACGGAGGGCATCTCGCTGACCGACGACGGCGTCGACGCGCTCGTCTACGCCGCCGCGGGCGACATGCGAAAGGCCATCAACGGGTTGCAGGCGGCCGCCGTCATGGGCGAGGAAGTCGACGAGGCGGCCGTCTTCGCGATCACGTCGACGGCGCGGCCGGAGGAGGTCGAGAAGATGGTCGACCAGGCGATCGGCGGCGACTTCACCGCCGCGCGGGCGACGCTCGAGGACCTGCTGACCGACCGCGGCCTCGCCGGCGGCGACGTCATCGACCAGCTGCACCGCTCGGCCTGGGAGTTCGACCTCGGCGAGCACGAGACCGTCCGACTCCTGGAGCGGCTGGGCGAGGTAGACTACCGGATCACCGAGGGCGCGAACGAGCGCCTGCAGCTAGAGGCCATGCTGGCGCACCTGGCGCTCGCGAGTGACGAGTGAGGGAGTTGTTTTTTGCGTCGCGGATCGGGCCGTGTTCACGCGCCGAGCTGGAAGTCGAATCGCGCGCCGCCTGCCTCGCTCTCTTCGGCTGAGACCGACCAGCCGTGGCCCGCGGCGATCTCGCTGACGATCGAGAGGCCGAGGCCGGTGCCGTCGTGGCTCGTCGTGTAGCCGGAGTCGAACAGCCGATCGAGGTCGACCTCGTCGCCGAAGCCGCAGCCGTCGTCGACCACCGCGAAGCCGTCTGGCGTGTCCGCGACGGTGATCGTGAGGTCCTGCCCGTCGCCGTCGGGCGTGCCGTGTTCGACGCAGTTGCGAACGAGGTTCTCGAGGAGCTGTCGGAGGCGACTCCGGTCGGCCTCGACGGTGGCCGTCGTCGACAGGTCGAGCGTCGCCGCGCCGGTGTCGACGTTCGCCCAGGCATCGCTGGCGACGGCGGGGAGGTCGACGGGTGCCGTCTCCGTGACTTCGCCGCCTTCACGGGCGAGTGTGAGGACGTCCTCGACGATGTCGAACGACCGGTCGATGCCGCGTTCGGCTTCCTCGAGCAGCGAGAGGTCGTCAGTCTCTCTGGCCTGTTCGATGTAGCCCGCGGCGACGGACAGCGGGTTGCGCAGGTCGTGACTGAGGACGCTCGCGAAGCGGTCGAGGCGTTCGTTCTGCTCGCGGAGTTCGCGCTCGCGGCGCTTCTGGACGGTGATGTCGGTGTAGATGGCGAATCCCTCGGGGCTGTGTTCGCCGAGCTGGAGGGGGACCACGTCGATCCTGACGTCTCTGAGGCCCTCGGCCGTCTCCCGCTTGGTCACGTGCTGGACGGTCTCGCCGGCCAGCAGGGCCTCGTTGAGCGCGTTGCCTTCGTCCTCGAAGCCGGGCGGGACGATGTAGTCGTCGACGCTCTCGCCCATGACGGTCGCGCGGTCGTAGCCGAAGACGCCCTCGAAGGCGTCGTTGACGTCGCGGACGACGGGTTCGTCGTCGACGAACTCGAATCTGATGGCGGGATCGGGGACGTTGGCGAACAGCGCGGAGAGGCGGTCGTGTTCCTCGACGACGTCCTGTTCGGCACGCAGGCGGGCGAGCGACTCGGCGACGTGGGCGGCGAGTAGTTCGACGAGTTCGAGGTCGCTCTCGTCGTATGTGTCGGGCGTCGTGGAGACGGCCTGGAGGACGCCGAACTCGTCGATGGGGACGCTGATGCACGCTCTGAAGTCGCCGACCTCGTCGTGGGTGCGGTCGTCGGTGGCCGCGTCGCCGATCCGGTAGGACTCGCCGGTGCGGTAGGTCTCGCCCATGAGGCCGTACTCGAGCGGGAGTGCGCCGATCTCTTCGCGGATGGGCCAGGAGGGGCGGCCCTTCGGGACGAATTCGCCGTCCTCGACGATGCCGAGGTAGCAGACGTCGATATCGAGGATGCGTTCGGCGGTGTCGACCGCGTGTTCGAAGAGTTCGGCTTCGGAGTCGGCGGCGGCGATGCCGAGCGTGCCCTCGTGGAGGCGGGTGACGAGTTCGCGCCGTTCGCGGAGGCGCTCTTCGACCCGGATGCGTCGCAGGGTTTCGGCGACGTGAGAGGCGAGGATCTCGGCGAGTTCGACGTCGCGGTCGTCGAACCCGGCGTACTCGGTCGAGATCGCCTGGAAGACGCCGTACGAGCCGCCGATGGGGACGCTGATGGCCGATTTGAAGCGCTCGCTCGCGGGCTGGGCGACGGGATGGCTCTCGGCGTCGTCGACGTGGAAGGTCTCGCCGGTCCGGAAGGTCTCGCCGGCGAGGCCCGTGGGTCGAAACTCCGTCTCGTAGTCGAGCGGGAAGGTGGAGGTGCCCGCGCGATGGACGAGCCACTCGCCGTCCTCGCGTTCTTCGTGGATGAGGAACGCGGTGGTGTCGAAGTCGAGGACGCCCTTGGCGGTGTCGACGGCGAGGTCGAACAGCTCGGCTTCCTCGCGACAGGCGACGATCTCGGTCGCCATCTCGTGCAAGCGGGCGATCTTCGAGCGGTCGTCCTCCGTGGGGAGGGCCGTGGACCCCTCCGATTCGTCGGCGGTGGCCTCCGCGTCGGTGTCGCTGGGGCTCCCGTCGGTCGCCTCGTGTTCGGGCGGTGTGACCGGTTCGCCGCCGTCGGTGGTCGCCCCGTCGGTCCCCTCGTCAGGCTCGGGGCGGGTGATGTCGTCGCCGGGTCCGATGTTCCCTGTCATAGGTTCTGCTCGCTGGTCGAGACCGGGATGGTGTCAGTGGGTACAGAGAACTTGCCCGTTATGAATGTGCCGAGAAATGCAGCATTTCCTTCGATATCGCCCGTTCCTATGATATTCACCAGCGGCAAAATTATCTGGTACCACTGACGAATATCCGCGTCTCTCAGTCTGCAGATCCGGTCCCTGCTCGCTATTTTCGACGAGAATCGTGTTAGTCTATCGAACTTGTGGGGTTACTGAGCACTTCTGTTTCGTACGGCGGTCGAATCGGTAAATAATCGAACTCCGACTCGGGCGCGAACCGGCTTTAGAGCCGCTCTGCAGGGGATATCGGCAATTTGTGACCGCTATAATTGGTGGCTGCCTTCGATAGTGCACTGGCTCGTTCTCGGTCCAGCTGCGAGTGGCAATGGTTCAGCGGGGTGCTACTCAGGGATATCGAATTCTCTGGTGAAGGCCACGTGGGATCGACTTCGCCCGCCGAATTTCCACGCACCAGTAACTATATATTATTTCACACCATACTTCGGAACGGAAGCCACGGACTCCATCGTACGCGCGGGGACATACGCAGAGGAAATGTCCCGGGTGCTAGAGCCACCCGAGACGTGGTTTCCAAACCCGCGAGGGTTTAGTCACCATGCTACGCAATTCACCATCGAGACAAAAAGCTCTCGTCCACCTGTGGTATCGCCAGCCGAAGCGCTATTTCGAATTCGTCTGGGATTCGAAACTCGTCGAGGATCTGCTTCTCAGGCTCGGCAATCTCAAGGTGAACTGAGATGGGTCGCTACGAGTACGACGAGCCGAAGCCGGACGATCCGTGTGAGCGTTGCCGGGCAGATCTGGCGCAGACGGACTGGGCCAAACTGCGAGCTGTCCACGACGGGCCGTCCGCCAGCGGGTATCGAGACGCGGAGAAGCGGGTCTGCGTTGATTGTCTCGCGGCGCTTGGGATGCTGGAGTTTGAGATGAATGGTGGATCTGGAGGTGGACAGAGAACGGTGTGAGGACGTGTTGGTAGTAGGGCTGGGAACCTACCTAGTACCGTCTCGCAAACCAGTTGGTCGTGATCACGGCGTTTCAATTTTGGTCTTCTTATGTGACTAGCAGGTGGTTTCTTTTAATGTACTGAGCAACTGGCCGTGATTTCGATTTGATCTCAGTATAGGTGTCTCACCCTGTTGTCTCTCGCGAACACAAGAATCCCGGCCGCTTGTTCATTTAGTGGATAAAAGGTTTGTTGAGCTACGACCTCTTGAGTGGAGATAGTGGGATATTTTTGGAATAAGATAGCAGGGGGAGTTCTGAAATAGTCCATATCAGAGTAATTTGGTGGAAAGAGATATGTGTGGAAAGGAGAAGGAACGAATATGTCGCCTAATATTCCTGCTTGGTTTTCGATAGCAGCAACTCTCCTTTCAGGCGGGGCAATTGCCTATCTAATACGGCAGGTCTGGAATAGTTATAAGCTGAAAAGAGCCCTTAAGTGCGAAATCCAGTCCATGGAGGGTCTTGTTAATTGTACCAACTCTATGAATTCGCGTCGTTCGCCGCCCTCTGATAAGGAATTGGGGCCTTCAGACGTTCCTCCGGGAGGGTCTATCCCTACTAGTATTTACGAAGCAAATCTTCAGCGACTAGGGTTACTTCGCCAAAAGGATCTTCGGAAGATAGTGGGGTTCTATTCAGATGTATTGAGGTACAAATCAATAATGTCGTCAATTAGGGCAGGTGAGGATATTCCAGATCCCGATCAGATGGATCTGTACCAGTCCATTGGCGATTTAGAAAACCGTCGGCAATCCCTCTTTGGAGAAAACTGGATATCCGAAGAAGGCGCCGACGAGGAGTAGGAGGTCAAGAGCAACTGGAGTCTACTATCTGGTCGTATATGAACACTTATGATGGTCCGTTTGATTTGGTAGGGCACGCAACAGTCTCGGAACGTACGTCAGGATAAGATATTATGAGTGAGCTGGATTTCCTTAAAGTTAAAGACCTCACGTTCTCCTCGGAGGAGGACTTCATTAATTACGTAGATAGTGAGGTAGACTTTGGCGAAGTGGAGGGGAACGTCAATATAATCGGGTCTGTGAGTGATTATATTACCAAAGAGCAATTCACGAAGGCTCTAGAATACGAATTTGAAACTATTTGGTCAACTGGAGATCTATATCTTTCAGCTGCTCATACTAACTCATCTGCTATTCCATACTACGTGTACTTTGATGAGGACTTTCCGGTATTCATCACTACTGCAAACATCACTGATGAAATGCCACCAACCATTGAGAGGTTTTTGCGGACAGATCCGAACTTAGGCCGGTTTTGGCTCTCAATGGAGCAGATGGAACTCCTACGAGCAGAAATCTCCAGAAAATACGCTGATATGATTGTTCCGTTCTTTACGGGTAACAGATCGGAATACACAGAAATACCGGCCGAAAAGAGGGATGAAATTGATCGCACGATTACTTACTGGGGAGACGATGGTCGGCAAGCATATAAAGAAATGCGAACAAAGTATGGTGTCCTCCCAACAAATATTGTCTTCGACAGACCAAACCACTTTAAATTTGGAATAAAACAAGAGGGCGTTTTCAAACATCAAGATGGCTCGATAAAAGAAGCGTGGGAATTGTACCGAAGCGAAAGAACCCGGAAGAAGAGAGTGAAGAAGGCGATCAACACAGGACAGTTTAACGAACAAACAGAAAGTACACAGATTGCAGAACGGACGATCTCAGGTAGCAAACCTTGGGCAGTTGAGATGGACAAAGCAATGACTTCGGAACCGCTTGAGAGCTTTGTTCCGCATCTTAATGAAGAGGAGTTGGAATTTAGCGTCGCAAATTACAAGGTTAAACCGGATCGCTCCAGTTTTGATGCTCAATTGGTTGATAATAATAGCTACGGAAGTACCCGTCTTCGCGGCCGGCGAAACGCTATTCGGGTCTATCCGCATGAAGGGTCAGGTATTGACCAGCACATTCGAATTTACAACTTTGTGCAAGACCATTTTGATCCCTCATGCAGAGCTGTAGAGGTGTAGTATGATCTCTCCGGAAGAAGTCGACTCCAATAACTATCTTCGACTTCTCACTGACTATGATGAAAAGAATTTCCGGTCAGAATATGAGAATGCGCATAAGGACCTCTCTTTAGATGCTGCAAAAGCGGCGGTAGAGGCGCTATTCCAGAATAGATACGAACCGAAATATGAGGTTTTCGAGGCAATTGCCGACGGGTTCCATCCATACAATGATGAAGGAATGGAAACCGGGTACGAGTTCGAGCTGACAAATCCTCTATGTGAAATTAGTGAAACTCCTGCAGACGTGCTGTTGACCTCACATGACTACCGTGAGGTCCATCTCTGCTTTATTATCTGTGAACCCGCTGGGGAGAACTACATTGAGTGGGCTACTAGGATAAATACTGTGAGTGATCTGTACACTGGCCATGAAGAGTACCTCTTAGATCAGATACCAGTCGATGGACTTGAACCTGGTCACGTACAGTTTGTTACTGCAACTCACAAGGACGATTTACCTGATATTGACTTTCAGTACCTTATGAATAGCGTTAGCCCTGAAAATTATTCTATATGGGTTGTTGATGACGATTATAACGGCAATGAAGATAGGAACGTAGAATTGAGGAAAGAGTATGGACGGATCTCGCACCGGCCGTTACGAAGTGAACTTGAGAAAGGTTTTGATTATGAAAAGGGGGAAAACACTGAGGTAGGATGCACTCTGAATAGCAATGAGTTAATAATATTACGCGAGTCCTTTATGGGTTTAATGCTAAGACAGCACGCTTCAGGTAGGGACGAGCCCCGTGAATTCGACCGAGAGGACTTCATTGAGGAACTAGCTAACCAGACTCAGTATGATGAGCCCCCAGAAGAGAAGCAAGAAGTCATTCAAGAGAGGGCCAATTTAGTATTAGAGGTAGCAGACGAATCCGACATGGTGTATTCTAAGCCGCGAAGTGAGATCAATACGAATCGGGACTATCGTCTTCGGTATCCAAGTGGGATGCCCACACAAATTCCAGAACATATCAAACCAAAGTACATCGATTATCGCGCGCCTATCAAAATGGCTAAAGATGCGTTTCAACAAGCGAAGGAAGAGCACGAACCTAGAGATCAATTGATGACCGAAATAGACGATTCTAGTTCTTGGGGGCCAGAATAAATGTATATAATGCAAAAATCAACGCCTACTCTCAAACTTTTGCTTGACCTTTCGTTTATGAACTCACATACTGCGTTACGGTAGGTGGAATCTAGTCATCCATACTATGAAGCACTACCACATCTGGGTGGGGGAGTATCGTTTGGACCTCCAAAATTTCGGGTGCTATCCAGAGGCTCGTTTCAACTACTTCGACTAGAGATCTGGGGTGCAGAATAGGGTAGGTCGGTGGTATTTCATAATTCGGTCACCTAGATGATATGAAGTACGATGCTGTTACGGTAGATCTCCGTTATAGCCTACCTTCTTCTCCCCAACCCAAACCCCTCCGTTTCGACTGGAGTAGCCATAACCACTCCTCACGTCGAAGCAGGCGTCCCGTTTCTACCTCTTATAATATTGTAAGGCCAGTTATAATATCTGAATCCACCTATCTACAAACCATCCATGACCGAGAATTCGCCTGACCACACCCACGATCCCGCGGCAGACAGCGAGTCACCCTCGACGCTTCGCATCACGTCGAAGCCGTTCGAGGAGCACAGAGAGTCCGTCCTGGACCGCGCGGAACGCTGGGAGCAGGGCGAAGCGGTGCCACACGTCGTCAACTTTCAGGACGCGAGTCGCCTCCAGCGCATTCTCACGCCGCGCCGCCTGGAACTCGTGCGAAGTCTGATGGAAGCGCCCGCCGAGAGCATTCGCGATCTCGCCGCTCGCCTCGACCGGGACGTTCGACAGGTCCACGACGATCTCCACCTCCTGCACGAGTACCGCATCGTCCACTTCACCGAATCGGGCGGTGCCAAGCAGCCGTCGGTTCCCTACGACACGGTGCAGATCGACATCGAACTCTCGACTCCCTCGGCGGACGCGACCGAATCGCAGGCATCGGCGTAGCTGGTTCCTCGGGGTCGAACGTGGGAACCCTCGAACTAACCCACCGACTCTCATTTAGGAAACGATTATAGTATACTAAATTGAACACTTCTCTAATGATGGGTTCTCCAATACCCTCAACATCGAAAACCCATACTGTCCCCACGGAGGGCGGGTAGATGGGCCGGAAGAAGCGCCGGCGGCGCGCCGATCGGGAGCGCGCGACCGAGCGCGACCGTGCCGACGACGAGGCGGAGCGCGACGCAGCGTCGGCCCTCGGGACCCCGATGGGCATGCCGGACGCGCCGATCCCCGATTCCCCGATGCCCGACGCGCCCATGCCGGACGCGGGCGTCCCAGATATGGGGCTGGGCGGGGCGGCGATGCCCGGCGCAGCGATGGGCCAGGAACACGGGCGTAGTGCGACCCAGTCGCTGACGATGCGCGGCTACGGCCCAGAGGCCCAGCAGCACATCTATCGGGCGACGGAGGAGACGGGAACGGATCCCCACGACGTGCCAGACGCCGTCCTCGACGTGCTCGCGACCGGTGGCGGGCAGTCGCTCGACGCTTCGATTCAACGTGCGCTGGAGGAGCGGATGGACGCTGACTTTTCGGACGTGGAGATTCACACCGGCCCGGCGGCGGCGAAAGCCGCCGACGCGATCGACGCCCGGGCGTTCACCTGCGGGAATGCCATCGTGTTCAACGACGGCGAGTACGATCCCGAGAGTGCGGAGGGGCAGCATCTTCTGGCGCACGAGTTGGCGCATGTGAAACAACAGACCGGCGCGGCGATCTCGATGATGCCGCAGGCGGACGCCGACCTAGAGATTGATCCGGACCCGCAACTGGAGCGCGAGGCCGATCAGGCGGCCGAGGATGCACTCTCGGGCGACGAGCCGCTTATCGTGAACCGACTCGGCGCCGACGTGCACATTCAGCGGTGGAAAGACCAGCCACGGGACGCCTATGGGCGGTTTGATCAGAAAGATCTGGACCAGTACCCTCATAAAAAATGGGGGAGACAAAAACGCCCTCCGTATGCCCGAGGGCAGGTAGAAGAAGTATGGCGTCGAGCAGATACCGATGCTGAAGCGCTCGACACGGGACAGGTCCCCGACCCACATGAACCCTGGCGTATCCTAACCTGGGATGGTGGCTCTCGAAAAGGGGCCTGGGAAATGGGACACAAGCAGGGAAGGGAATACAGGTATCTGGTCGAATACTATCTGCAGGACGTAATCTCTGAAGCCGAGTTCCGTCGAGAGTACCAAAACCCCGATCACTACCACCCACAACATCCAGATACGAACAGAAGTGGCCAATACGACGGTGAAGGAGAGTACTGGGTGAGCAAATGGGGAACGTTGGAGGACAACCAATGACCGAGAACGACGATGACCTGTACTACCATTCGGAGTTAGAAACGGCCGTGATCCAAAACGACGGTGAGCGGTTTGAAGCCCTCGCTGAAGAAGCGAATCTGCACGGCCGGTCGGACAACGGAAGTACACTGTTGCACAAAGCGGCAAGTGTGGGCGAGACTGAGATGGTACAGCGGTTGATCGATCGTGGTATCGACACAGATATTCAAAACGAGGGCGGAAAGACTGCGCTTCACGTTGCCGTTGACAACGGCCACACTGAAGCGGGCGAAACTCTCGTCACAAACGGAGCGGCTCTCAATATCCAGGATAACAGCGGAGCTGTACCGCTATTTAAGCTAGTCTACCGCAATGATGTGGAACTAGCGCAACTGATGATCGAGAACGGGGCTGACCCGACAATCGAGAGCAACGGTGGCGTCTCACCGCTCGACATCGCCACGGAAATCGACGCCGATGACATGGTAGAGATATTGCGCCAAAACCCATCGTAGCGAACAGGACTGTCCGTACACTACGACCGGCGTAGTGGTATTGATCGAAATCATCTGGTCCACACGAATCTCGAAAACTTCGACCGAAGCGGAACGTACGCGTGCTTCGACCCATCGAGTGGGACCGGGGACGAATTCCACGAGATCACAGATGAGGCCACGGCCGGGTTTTGTGCTCGCCGGGAAAGTGGTTGGGTCGCCGTGTATCCTGATCCGGACGAAGACACGCTCGTCGTTCAGATCGATGGAACGACCTGGGATCTATACGGTCCAGAGACGGTTGTTAAATATTACCACGAGTACGACGACGCCGAGACACATTTCCGGATCGAAGATGGAGAGGAGCGATTCGAAACATCGTACGAAGCGTGGTGGGCTGATCGGCCTGATTTCGATCCGAATCCATGGGCAGCAAGTGAAGAAGAAGAGAGCTCAATGTACGACTTCTTCGGCTATATACGGATGCTCTGGCAGCACGAGGCGGATAAAGACAATTGGATCGATATGTGGTCTGCAAACCTGACGGCCTGAGAAGCGCTCTGCACCCCTCCCAATGAAACGACTGCAACCGGTGGGGCCCGGAAAGTCGACCACAGATTGCGACCGGTATCGCGATCCCGCCGGAACGAGCACGTGTTTTTAGAGAGTCCATCGATGACGAACCTCCACTACGACGATACCGTGTTGACGATCGACGGCGAATCGGTCACTCTCGAGTACGAAATAACGCAGGTCATGGAAGCGGACGGTGTCGTGCTTGCGGTACTCTACCCTCCGGAGGGTGAACAACACGACGGACGAAATGTCGTTGCGTTCGATACGGACGGAAACCAGTTGTGGCGATCCGAACTCCCCGAGGACGATGAGCGCCACTTGTTCGGAAACGTCTATCGAGAAAACGGTGACATCATCGGCTGGAGCTGGAACTCCAACGAGTACAAGATCGACCTCGAGACGGGCGAACTCGAGAATCTCGGGTACGCCGGAAAATAATCTTCAACGATGAATTGGTACCGATATATGGCCTATACGAGGTGAGTGTTCCGTGCCAGCGGTACTGTCCGACGGGAACGTGCTGACGAGGTACCCGAGTCACCCGAACTGCGAATAGAGTACTACGGCGAGTATTCCCAGGTTGACGACGATGCCGGCGTAGGCGACTCTGTAGTCGAGGACGGTCAAGAGCAGCGAAAAGACCGTCACCGCGACCACCAACAGCGGCCAGTGCTCCCAGTCCGTGAGAAATGCGCCGGCAGCGGCGACGAACCCGATGGCTGCCACCGCCCAAAGGACCCCGAACACGCGAATGCCCGCGTCTCCGACGTTCACCGCGCCGCCGAGGAGCGACGTCTTGTAGGGGAACTCGGCGACATCGGCGAGCTCGAAATAGACGGCAGTACCGAGGAGATGGACCATCCCGTGTCCGGCGAGAATAATCGTTCCCACGTATGTCAGGAGCCTGTTCATACCCGTAGTTATACAGCGTTCCGATATGATGATTCCGATCGATGAACCTTCAGTACGAAGTGCAACGTCCCGTCTCCGCCCACGACGAATGCCTGGCCGGCGTATCGCGACAGCGATCGAAGCAACGACGGTGGTGAGCGTGTCCCGAACACCGATTCCCCGTTCGTACCGTCTCGCATCGCTCACGACGCTGGTGTTGACCATCGTCGCCACCGTCGTCGGGCTGTTCGTCCCGACTTTCTACCGCGACGACCCGGTGTTGCTCCCCCAGATCTACGGACAAGACCTGTTAACGCTCGTGATCGGCGTTCCAGCCCTCGCCGTGTCGCTGTACTACGCGGACCGCGGGTCGCTACGGGGCTACGTCGTGTGGCTCGGCGTGACCGGCTACCTGCTGTACACGTACGCCTCGTACGCCTTCATGACCGCGTTCAACGAACTGTATCTCGTGTATACGACGCTGTTCTGGCTGACGCTGTTCACGTTCGTCGGCGGGATGGTTCGGCTCGACGCGGCGACGTTGAAACGGGACCTCGGTGAGGCGTCCGTCCGTCCGTCCCTACGTCGCCTTCCAACTGTTGCTGGCCCTGTTAGTCGCGTTGCTGTGGCTCTCGGAGATTCTGTCGGCGACCCTCGCGGGAACGACGCCGGCGAGCATCGCCGAGCCGGGACTCCCGACGTCGGTCATCTACTCGCTGGACCTGGGCGTCGTCATCCCAGCATTCGCCCTGTCAGCCTACTTGCTTCGGAACCGTCGACCCCTGGGATACGCGTTCACCGCCGTCCTGCTCGTGAAGATCGCCACCCTCGGCGGTGCCGTCCTCGCGATGATCGTCTTCATGATCCGCGACGGGCAGACCGTGCCGCTGCCCCAGCTCCTCATCTTTGGAACGCTGACGGCCGTCAGTCTAGTGCTGATGGGCCGATTCCTGCGGGCGGTCGATCCCGAGTCCGACCCGGTCAGGGCGGGAATGCGTTCCGAAAGTCAGGGAGCGTAGCGGGCGGCCGAGCGTACGCTCGTACGACGACGCAATTCTTCGCTGGTCAGCAGAAGCGGCGCACTCTGCAACGTTCCCGTACGAGCGATGCGCCGTATTCAACAGCCACCGGTGGTACCACCAAAATCGTCAGAAACGGCCTGCTGCATGCAGCGGATCAGTATCGTACGACGGGATCTCCATCCCGAAGATAGTGGACTGGCTGTTCACGACACGTGATTCCGGAACGAGCGCCGGTGCGTGAGCATCCGCGAGAGAAGCGAGGGTTCGCCGCCGGAGGGGGTAAAACCCCACGGCGGCCTTTTTCGATGCCCGAAACCGGCGAAAATCTCCCCTGCCCCGTTTGCGATAGGCGCGTAGACCCTACCCGGTGTGATGACTGACGACGTGTTCTCGTCGCTCGAGATCCGAGAGACGACGATTCGAAACCGGTTCACCCTGTCGCCGATGTGTCAGTACTCCGTCGAGGAACGAAACGGCCTCGCGACCGACTGGCACCGCGTCCACCTCGGCTCTCGCGCCGTCGGCGGCGCCGGCGTCGTGCTGACCGAAGCCACCGCCGTCGAGGAGCGCGGCCGCATCACCCCGGAAGACCTCGGTATCTGGAGCGACGCCCACCGCGACGCGCTCGCCCCCGTCGCCGAATTCGTCAGATCCCAGGGCGCGACGCCGGGTATCCAGCTCGCCCACGCCGGCCGAAAGGCGTCGAAGACGCGACCGTGGGATGGAAGCGAGCCCCTCCAGCCCGACGACGGCGGCTGGGAGACGGTCGCGCCGAGCGCCGTTCCGTATCCGTACGACGACGACCCGCCGGTGACGACGCGGCTCGACGCGGCCGGGATCGCCGACGTCGTCGACTCGTTCCGGGCGGGGGCGCGCCGCGCTCGCGAAGCCGGCTTCGAGATCGCGGAAATCCACGCCGCTCACGGCTATCTCCTCCACGAGTTCCTCTCACCGATCACGAACCACCGCGACGACGAGTACGGCGGCAGCTTCCGGAATCGGACCCGGATTCTCCGCGAGATCACCGAAGCCGTTCGCGACGAGATGGGCGACAGCCGGCCCGTCTTCGTCCGCATCTCCGCGACCGACTGGGTCGACGACCGCGACTCCTGGGATATCGAGCAGTCCGTTCGGCTCGCGGACGACCTCTCCGACGCCGGTGCCGATCTCGTCGACGTCTCCTCGGGCGGTATTCACCCGGAGCAGACCGTCGACTGGGTCGGCCCGAACTACCAGCTCCGGTTCGCCGAACGCATCCGAAACGAGTGCGATACCGACGTGTTGGTCGGCACCGTCGGCGGGATCACGGCCGCCGAACAGGCCGACGCAATTATTCGCAACGACCGCGCGGACCTCGCCGTCGTCGGCCGGCGGTTTCTCAACGACCCCCACTTCCCGCTTCACGCGGCCGTCGAACTCGGCCGCGAGGACGCCGTCGACATTCCCGTCCAGTATCGGCGCGGGTTCTAATCCCGCCACCGACGCGGTTGCCTAGAGCGTCATCTCGGTCCCGCACTCGTTGCAGGTGAGTCGAAACCGTCCGTCATCGGTGAGATCCGTCGCGTGAATCCGTTCGTCGTCGCAGTCACGACAGTAGACGAGCGATTCGAGCTGTTCCCAGTCGTGGCTCGCGCTGGGCGCGCCGAGTGCCCAGCCGACCACGCCCTCGCCGTCTTCGACGGCGTACCCCTTCTGGAACTCGCCGGGTTCGAATCTGATGAGTTCGCCAGCCTCGACCCGGTGTTTCTCGCGCTCCCGTCCGACCTCGAACGCGGCCGTTCCGGTCTCGATGTAGAAGACCTCCTCCTGGTCTAAGTGTCGGTGGATGCCGCCCGAAAACGAGTCCCCCGGTTCGAGTTCGAAGTAGTTCATCGCGAAGTGTTCGATTCCGAGGGCGTGCGACACGGGGCGGCGCACGTCGTGTACCTGCAACGGATTCACCTGATTGTCGACCTCGTCGATCGTGACTTTCTCCATAGGCGTGCAAGCGGCGGAATCCCAATAGCTCTGTTGACGACGGCGGGCGCCGGTGACGCGTTGTCCGGCTGCGTCTCATTCAGGGGTTCTGTTGGCCTTGTACAGGCTGTTGTGCATCTGAGGGTTGGTAGTAGCGATACCGTGTGAACCGGGGAGCGGCGCGTGCAGCTACGTGCGCGTCGATGGCCGGATTCGCTGGCTGTGCACGTTCCTCCGGACCAAGCGACTCCACCCACCGGACGGATTTCGGTTTCCGAGTATGGTCGTCCACCGAGTGGCCGTTCCGGAGTGGTGCGTACTGTCCTCCAGTCTTGACACGTAACTTCTGCTGTGACCATCGCTGCTTTTGGAGCGAGGGGATGTCACTTCCCTATGGAAGATTCGAGTAGTGACGAATTCGACCCGACAGCACCGGACCAGCGGGAGATCGGCCGCAAAATGGTCGAGGACAGTACGGGACTCGGCTCGATGATGGCCCACGCCTATCGCGGAGAGGTAGACCGTGTGGGGACGTGGCGCCAGCGCCTCGACGAGACGACGACGTGGGCGGTGACGCTGATGGCAGCGATCCTGACGTGGGCGTTTTCGAGTACCGATAACCCACACTATATCCTGCTGATCGGGATCGTCGTCGTCACCATCTTTCTTGGCATCGAAGCGCGGCGGTACCGGGACTACGACGTCTTTCGCTCTCGTGCTCGAGTCATCCAGGAGAACTTGTTCGCAAACGCCCTCGATCCGTCCCAGGGCACCGAAAGTCACGACTGGCGAGTGGAACTGAGCAGGGACTATCGCAGGCCGACGCTGAAAGTCTCGTTGTTCGAAGCCCTCGCAAACCGGCTCCGGCGCGTCTACCTCGCGCTGCTCAGCGTCCTCTTGGGCGCTTGGGTCTTCAGGATTACAGCGTTCGGGCCGCGCCAGGACTGGCTGACGGCCGCTGAAATCGCCCGTATCCCCGGGATCGCTGTGGTTGCCGTTGTGGGTGCGTTCTACGTCGTCCTGCTGGTCGTCACCTTCTGGCCCCACGAGCGCCATGCCAAGGGTGAGTTCCGCGAAGGGGAGCCGGGTGACTGGAAGGAGACGGACGGATAATCTGTATCGACCGATCACGCGGTGAACGGAGTTCGCCCTCGCGCCGTCTCGATCGACGGCTCCGCCCGGTCGGCCGGATATCCTCGCGCCGCTATCCCAGCGGTGAACGCACGTACTCGGCCGCTCGGCCGATCCCGATAGCAGGTCCTCCGGCGCTCTCGAACCGAGGGCGGCTCGTATGCGGCAATTAGAACGGGGTGAACCGTCTGTAACGGACGAACGCGTAGTGGCCACCGAGGGCGCTGCCAATCGAAGGAGGTGTTCCGATAGCCGTGCGAGAGACGAAGCACCGCTGCTGGTACCGGGCGTCGGGTGTCACCACGGAAGACCGGTAGCCGTTCGCGGACCGCTCACCGACCCGTGCGATCAGCCGTCCAGCGGCGCCTGCAACGCTTCCTCGATCGACTCGTCGCCGGCCGCGAGTTCGAACGTTTCGCCGTACGTGCTCTCGGCTCCGAGCGCTGCGACCAGCGTCCGGGCGACGTCCTCGCGAGGGATCTCGACGTCGTCCCTCTCGAGATCGGTGCCGGTTCTGATCCGGCCGGTGCCGTCCTCGTTCGTCAGCGGCCCCGGCCGGACGATCGTGTGCGTCAGGTCGCTCTCCCGGAGGTCCTCGTCGGCCTCGGCCTTCGCCCGGAGGTACTCCCGCAGCGCTTCCGGGCTGTTCTCTGGCCGATCGGCGTTGATCGAGCTGAGCATCACGAACCGTTCGATGCCCTCGGCTTCGGCCGCTTCGATGAGGGTGATCGCGCCGTCGCGGTCGACGCCCCACACGTCCTCGCCGCCCGAACCCGCGGCGAAAATGATCGCGTCGATTCCTTCGACGGCGTGCGAGACGTCCCCGGTTAGATCCGCGACGACCGGCTCGGCGCCCAGGTCCGTGATGTCCGGCGACTGCGACTCCGCACGAACCATCCCCCGGGCGCCGTGGTCGCTCTCGGCGAGGATGCGGGTCGCGTGTCGGCCGACCTGTCCGTGTGAACCGGCGATGAGCACGTTCATACGCTGGAATATATCGGTGGGAAGCGTGAAGAAGGTGGGGCCGATCGGCGGCCGCAGGGGCGACGCAATAGCGTCCCACCGCTCCAGGTCTGTGGCTTTCGTCCGAGAGACACGGTGCGTATTCAGCAGCCAGTGATCTCTCTGCCCGGAACCTGTCAAAAGGACCCCTCAGCGCGTCGCTCGCTTCCACTCCCGGAGCCCCACGATTTCGCCGTCGAGCTCCTCGGGCGGGCACTCGAGCGCCGCCCAGCGGAACAGCTCCGCGACGTCGGCCGGATCGCGCCCCGCCCCGCCGGTGAGATCGGTCGCGACGATGCCCGGGTCGACGATGCCGACCGTCTGGTCGACGTCGACGGCGAACCCGCGGGCGAGCGCCTCGGCGGCCGCCTTCGAGGGCGCGTACGCCCCCATTCCCGGTTTCGGGTCACGCGCCACCGCCCCCGACGGGACGAGCACGCGGCCGTCGGGGTCCATGAACTGCAAGGCCTCCCGGATCACCGCGAACAGTCCGTACACGTTCGTGTCGAGTACCGCCCGGACGTCCTCGTAGTCTTCCGCCTGGAGCGGTCGTTCTCCAGGTGCGTGGGGCATCACCGCGGCCGCGGGGAGCAGCACGTCTAGCGTCTCCGGAACCGTCTCGAGGAGCGCGTCGAACACCCCGTCTTCGTCGCGGACGTCGACCGGATGAACCACCGGTGTGCCACCCGCCGCCGAGACGGCTTCGGCGGTCGATTCGAGCTCAGCCTCGGATCGGCCACAGAGAACTGTCCGCCAGCCGTCGCCAGCGAACGCCTCGGCGACGGCCGAGCCGATCCCGCCGCCGGCACCGGTAACGAGAACGGTTTGGTGAGTCATGTCGTATCACGTCTAGCACGACGAGCGAACGGAAAAACGCTGCCGCGACTACGCGTTCGAGCCCCGACGTTCTGCAATCGTCGGCAGACAGTCTCACCGCCGCGGACGAAACTACGACCCTCCGCCGGCGAGTCGGCGCGGTGGGAGAGCTCGCGGCTGACGACGTGTGTTAGTGACAACGACCGAGGGGGACAGATGTTTCCTCGTTGCGGTCCCATATGGTGTATCGATGGACCGAATCGAAACCGAGCGGGTACGGGCGTACAAGCGGCGGTTCGACGAACTGGACGTGCGGATCGCCTCGGCGATGAATCGGTGGAGCATTCCGATACTCCGCGCCTCCCTCGCGGTCGTGTTCGTCTGGTTCGGCGCGTTGAAAGTGTTCGAGATCAGTCCGGCGGCGGACCTGGTTGCGGCGACTGTCTACGTCGTCCCGCCGGATGTGTTCGTTCCTGTGCTCGGCGTCTGGGAGGTGCTCATCGGCCTCTGTCTCTTGTACCGACCGTTGATCCGCGTCGGGATTCTCCTGTTGTTCCTTCAGCTTCCAGGCACCTTTCTCCCGCTCGTTATCCTTCCTGAGGTCGTCTACACGACCGCTCCGTACGCCCTCACTGTCGAGGGGCAGTACATCGTCAAGAACCTCGTCATCATCGGTGCAGCACTCGCAATCGGCAGTACCGTCAGGAGCGAAGCGGAGCACTAGCCCGTTTCTCCCCGTTCGGCCACGTCCAGTTGTTCTCCCGGTCTGAACGCTGAGCCCGGTCGAAAGCGTTCCATCCCCGTACTGAGCGATCGCCACCTTCGGAAATCGAGTCGAACTCGTGGGACAGTTGCGCCGGCGACTCGGCAGCGTCCCGTCGAACGACCGAATAGCTGCCCTGGAGTGATGGACCGAAGCGAGCGGGACGGGGTCGAACCATTTTATGCGCAGGGATGGCAGCGTCCGGCATGCCGACGATCGAATTGACGGGGTGAATCGGACCGTTTCGCTGACGAGGGACGTTTCTCGACACCTCGGTCGCGTTCGGTGCGGCTGCAAACGCGGCTCGTCTCGCCGGTCGCCGACGAAACCCCGCAGCCGCCCAGGTCCCGATTATTTGGTGGTCAACCGCGTGAGGCCACGCTATGGCCTCGGACGTGTCCCCTTCGAACGGGGATACGCCGATCCTCGAGGGCTTCAAGGCGAGGGTACGATACTGGGCGCCAGCGATCGCCGTGAGCCTGACGACGTTCATCGTGGTCGTCAACGCCTCGCTGATGAACGTGGCGATCCCCACGATGGTGGACGAGTTCGATACCACGGTCACCGTGATTCAGGGGGCGGTGTCGCTCTATTCGCTGGTGATCGCCGCCCTGATTCTCCCAGCCGGGACGCTGCCGTCCCGGCACAGTACGAGGCGCGTACTGGCGGTGGCACTGGTCGCCTATGCCGGCGGGACGCTGGTGGCGGCGATTAGCTGGAACACGACGGTTCTCTATCTCGGTTGGTCGCTCGTCCAGGGCGCCGCTGCCGCCGTGATATTCCCCCTGACGTTCACCGTCTTGACGGTCAGTTACGAAGACGACGATCGGGCGACGGCGTTCGGGCTGTTGGCCGGCGTGCACGGGGTTGGATCGACGCTCGGACCGATCATCGGTGGCGCGCTAACCACGTACGCGAGTTGGCGGTGGGGATTTTCGCTCCAGATCGTCGGTGTGGTGGTGATCCTCTTTTTCGTTCGGTACGTGACGCCGAACCCGCTGTCGGAATCGCGCAGTTCGCTGGATACGGGCGGGACGGCGCTGTCGATCGTCGGTGCGACGTCGCTCGTCGTCGGATTCCTGCTGAGCGGGAAGTACGGGTGGCTCGTCGAACGGCGGCCGTTCGTCGTCGGCGAGGTGCAGTTCAATCCGTTCGGGACGTCGCCGTCGATCTGGTTTCTCGGGGTCGGACTGCTCGCGTTCGCCGCGTTCGTTCAGTACGAACGCCGACTGGAACGCGCCGGGAAGTCGCCGCTCGTTCCCCTGCACGTCCTGACGAATCGTCCGTTTTTGGCCGGCGTGATAACGTACAACATTCGCTCGATCGTTTCGGCCGGGTTCGTGTTCATCTTCCCGGTCTATCTGCAGGCGGTGCTCGGATACACCGCCTTCGAAACCGGGCTCGCGCTGTTACCGTATTCGATCGCCTCGATCCTGTTTGCGACGGGTACGACCGGCTGGCGCAAGCACGTCTCCCCGAAGACGCTCGTCCAGGTCGGCATCGTGTGTATGGGCGTCGGACTGCTGGTGTTGTACGGGCAGACCGGCCCCGATCAGACGATCGGCAGGATGATCGTGCCGGTGACGCTCTACGGGGCCGGCGTCGGGCTCATCGTGGCACAGATCGGCAATATGACGATGTCGGCCGTCCCGACCGCGAACTCCCCCGAGGCGTCCGGCGTCCTGAACGTGAGCAGTTCGATCGGCTTCGCCATGGGGACCGCCGTCCTCGGCTCGTTTTTTCTCGGACGGTTCTACGGCAGCGTCGTCGACGGTGTCCTCCGAGCGGAACACGAGACAGTTTCGCCGGCGCAACGAAACGACCTGGTGATCGCGCTCGAAGATGCGGCGGAGACGGCGACCGAAGCCACGCAGCAACAGTTCCTGGACCAACTCGCCCCAGCCCAGCGGCGGTTGCTCGAGGGGATCTTCGAGGCCGCGATGTTCGACGCCCAGCGGGCGACGCTGCTCCTCCTCGTCCTGTTCGTGGGGCTCCTGCTCGTCGCATCGACGTTCCTGCCGCGGCAGATTCCGGACGCCGACGACGGAACCGACCACTCCGAATCGCCCCGTGGTTCCACGGGCGACCCGTCCGAAACCGGCGACCATCCGTGAGGCTCCTATCACGAAATGGTGGGACTGTTTGGGTCGTCAGCCCGCGTCTCGTTTCTTAGTGGCCGAAACGGCAGGGCCTCACCACGTCACACCGTCCGCACGGCACTCCCAAATCACGGATCGAGTGCGCCACTCACCGCTCGGACTCGGCTACCCCGAGGGTGCCGGCGATCCGTCTCGCGAAACCCGCTTCGACGACGACCGTGACGAGAATAACGAGAAAGACGGTGCCGAGCAGCAGGTGCGCGCCCGACGGATCCGACGGCGGCGCCTCCGTCTGCAGCCGGACGGCGAACAGCGTCGCGACCGACGCCGGGATGATCCCCCGCGGACCGACGAAACTCACGAACAGCCGTTCGCTCGTCGTGAAGCCGACCCCGATCGTCGAGCCGAAGACCGCCAGCGGACGGATCACGACCATCAGCGCCGCGACGACCGTGAGCCCGGCCGCTCCGAGCGCGAGGAGCTCTGCGAACTCGAGCAACGCCGCCAGCGTGATGAAGACGAACGAGAGGACTAGCACCGTCACGTCCCCCATGAACTGCAGGATCTCCGCTCGGTAGGGGAGTTCGAGACTCCCGAGGGTGAACCCCGCAGTAGCGGCGGCCACGATCCCGGCCTCCGAGAACACCGAGTCGGCGGCGGCGAACGCGATGACGGCACCGGCCAGCGCGAGCAGTCGGGCCGTCTTCGGCGCGGTCGCCGATGGCTGTTCGACCTGCGTAAGGAGGTACCAGACGACCCCGGCGACGACGAATCCGACGATCACCCCCATCGCGAGCCGCTGGACGAAGAGCCACACGTACCCCTTCGGCGCGAGGTGCATGGCCGTCATGGCCTTGAACAGGACGACCGCCAGCACCGCGGCAGTCACGTCGTTGACGATCCCTTCGACTTCGAGCGTCGTGGCGACCTCCTCGCGAACGGGAACCACCGCGAGGATCGGCGCGATGACCGTCGGCCCGGTGGCGACCAGCAGCGCGCCGATGAGAAACGCGATATCCCAGCTCGCTCCCAGTAGCAGGCGCACGGTCAGCGCCGTCCCGACGAACGCGATGACCGCGCCGATCGTGATCATCCGGCTGACTGCCTTCGACGCCGTCCGGATGGCCCCGTGCTCGAGCCGAAACGTGCCCTCGAAAATGATGATGGCGACGCTCACGCCGACGATGGTCGAGAGCGCGTCGCCGACGACGGCGGGCGTTATCAACCCGAGACCCTCGGGACCGATGGCGACGCCCGTGAGGATGAGAAACAACACGCTCGGCACTCGGTAGACCGCGGCGAGAAACTGCGCCGCCGTACCGAGGCCGACGATGGCCGCGATGAGGGCGACGGCGTCGAGACTGACGTGTATGGACACCGGTCTATCGACCTCCTGGACGAGAGGTGGGACTATCCGCGTCCCACACGGCCGGCGCGGTACGCCTCACGGGTAGTTCCCGGCCCGTACGACCGACATGCGGTGGTCTTCCACACCCAGTCACAAATATTCGCAGACTCGGCCACGACCGATCGCTATCGAGTATTGCCGGCGTCGGTTCGAGAGTCGTTCAACAATCCACGATCCGAAACGGGCGTTCCCCGGATCGAATGCGGGAAATCCGGATTGGCGCCGTTGTACTCGTTCGGAACCGGGAGAACGGCCACACCGTAGACGGAGGTGTGTTCAGCGCGACCGGGGGGACACGTCGAGTCGACGGTCGATATTGAGGGATTCGGTCGCCGGAGGCGCTACGACGGAAATCCGGCCCTCGTCACTCGACCGGCTCGGCCTCGGGGAACTGATAGCTCCCGTCGAGAATCGCCTCGCGCGGTTGGTAGAGCCGAACCGTGTAGTTCCATCCCTCTGGTGTATAGCGGAAGTTCGGCCGCCACCCAGCGCAAGCATTCCGGCGAGGCCCGCCCCGCGAAGCGCGTTTCGGCGCGTTGCTCGCAGTAGTTCGGCGTTCGATTCTGGCGTCGCGTGATTCGGTTCTTCGCTTATGGCTCATCCTTCCGAGTGTCCCGCCGGAGCGGTTGGGACCGACTCACGCCCTCCCACTCCAGCAGTTCACATAATACGGCGACGATACCAGCGGTGGATTTCACGACGCGGTGAGAGTGACAGGCAGTTGCCGCTCCGCGTTCTCGATCGACCACTGGTGCCGGTAGTGATCGCGCATACCCGTCAGTCCGTGCTGCATTCGCGCTTCGCGAGGCGCTCGTCGATCGAGCCCGTCGATGAAACGCTGAACTCGGCCTTCTCAGCCGAGCCGCCGCGGCGGCGAGTCCCCTGTACGGGACCGACCGACGGCCCGTAGGCCCTGCGTACTTTTCTCGTACACCCCGAGACGTGGCGTATGGCTGAGCACTTCGGGGTCCTCGCGCTGGCGCCGCCGCTGCTGGCGATCGTGCTGGCGATGACGACGCGGCAGGTGCTGGTGTCGCTGTTCGCCGGCGTCTGGGTCGGCGCGTTGCTCGTCGCCGAGTGGAACCCGATCGCGGCCACGGCGCTGACGATGGACTGGATCGTCGCGGTCGTCCGGGAGCCGTTCGACGCCAAGTTCATCGTCCTGATCCTCTTCATGGGCGCCGGGGCGGCGTTCATCTACCGTTCGGGCGGGATCCTGGCACTGGAACGCGCGATCGGGGATCGGGTGACCACCGCTCGCGATTCTCAGCTGCTCACCTGGGTCATCGGCGTGTTCATCTTCTTCGACTCCTACACGAGTACTGTCGTGACGGGCAACGCGACGCGCGAACTCGCCCAGGAGAATCGCTCCTCCCGGGAGATGCACGCGTACGTACTCGACTCGACGACGTCACCTGTGACCACGTTCGGCCCGGTGTCGAACTGGGTCGGCTTTCAGGTGTCGATGGTCATCGTGGGGTTCGAGGCGGCGGACGTCACCGCCGCCGAGCTAGACGTCACCGCGTTCGGCCTGTTCCTGCAGTCGATTCCGTGGAACATCTACTGCTTCATGGCCTTCTTCATGGTCGGATTTATCGCGCTCACCCAGCGGTTCTACGGGCCGATGATAGACGCCGAGTGGCGTGCCCGCTCGACGGGCCGGACGATCCGCGAGGACGCGACGCCGCTGTCTGACGTCTCCACGGACGTCGGCGAGCCGAGCGAGCTGAATCCGAAACTCGCGAACTTCTTCGTGCCGATCGCCGTCCTGCTCGTCGTCGGCCTCGTCTCGATGTGGTACCTGGGTGGCGGGCATCAGCCCGGCGTCGACGTCGCGACCGCCTTCGAGGAGACCGACGTCGCGCTCGGACTGCTCTACGGGGCGTTCGCGTTCATGGTCACCGGCTTCGCGGGCTCGCTCGCCTACCGGACGATGGATCTGGACGAGGCGAGCGACACGATCATCGACGGCTTCAACACCATGATGATCGCCGTCGCGATCATCGTCCTCGCGTGGGCCATCGGCCTGGCGGCAGAGGAGGTCGGCACCGCCGAGTTCATCGTGGACGTGATGGTCGGCAGCGGTGTCCCCGGCAGCTTCCTCCCGCTGATCGTCTTCCTCGCGGCGATGTTCGTCGCCTTCACCACCGGGACCTCCTGGGGCACCATGTCCATCCTGACCCCGCTCGCGATCCCGCTCGGCCTCGAACTCGTCGGCCCGTCGGTGCTCCCGGTCGTGATCGGGATGCTGTTCGGCGGTGCCATCTGGGGCGACCACAGTTCGCCGATCAGCGACACCACGGTGATGTCGTCGATCTTCGCCGGCTCCGACCACATCGACCACGTCAACACGCAGGTCCCGTTCGCGGCGACGGCTGCCGGCGCCACCGTGGTCGTCCTCGTGCTCTACGGCCTCGGACTGCGGAGCCCGCTCGTCGCGCTGCCGCTCGCGTTCGCGCTGACGATCGTCGCGGTCCTCGTGCTCAACAAGCTCGACGCGCGGCGCAAGGGCCTCCCCGAGGTGATGCCGACGGCAGCGGCCATCGAGTCGGGTGCGGCCGACGCGGACCCCCTCGAACGCGACGTCGCGGGGGCCGACGACGGGTACGACTACCTCTCGCCGATTCCCGTCATCGCGGTCACCATCACCGCCGCGTACGTCACGCTGGTGTTCGCGTTCGCGACACTCGGCGGGTGAACGCCCCGGCCGGGATCGCCGGTAGGGCCACTCCCGTTCGACGTCGATCCCGCGAAACGCGACCGTTGCCCCCTCTTCGCTCTCGGCGCCGCACGTGCCAGCCGTGGGCCGTGGCGACGCGCCGACCGGGAGCGAACACCTGTCCGGACGACGATCGACCCTGTCCCAACGCGGAGCGCGCTACAGCCTCGAATTCGGGACGCGGGGGACTCCAGGCGTGGCGGACGCGACGATCCGGATCTCTGTCGACGAGGCTGCCCGTCTTGGCGCCCGATCAGCCCGGTTACGGCCAGTCGTTGCGTGAGAGAGGGCAATCGTTTTCGCGTCACCATGTGTACTCTTCTCATGGGCGGGGATACCGCGAACCACTATCACGGCGATTCGCCGACCGGCGACGTCGCCTACCTGGTCCGTTCCGGCCACCGCGTTCCCGCGCTCGTCGCGATGACAGAGCGCCCGCGGAGCCGGTCGGAACTCTGCGAGCTGACGGGCGTGTCCGCCTCCACGATGCGGCGGACGATCGCCGCGTTCGAGGCCCGCAGCTGGGTCCACAAGGAGGGCTACCAGTACGTTGCGACCCGGCCGGGGGAAGTGATCGCGGCCGAGATGGAGCGGCTGCTGGCCCGGGTCGAAACCGAGCGCTCGGTGCGCGCCGTCTGGGACTGGCTCCCCGCGGCGATCGGCGACCTCTCGATCGAGACCTGGGGCGAACTGACCGTCACTGCCGCCGAGCCCGACGCCCCGTACCGCCCGGTAAAGCGGTTCGAAACGCTCCTCGGGCGGACGAGCGCGGTCCGATTCCTGCGACCCGAGGTCGCCCTCATGGAGTTCTGTTTCGACCTGCTTGAGGACTTGCTCGACGACGGCGTCGAGCTCACGCTGATCGACCGGCCGGCGTGTCACGCCTACTTCTTCTCGACGTACCCCGAACACGCCGCGGCGATGGTCCGGCGGGACAATTTCACGGTCCTCGCACACGACGACCTGCCGGCCTACGGCGTCGGGCTGCTCGACGACCGGGTGATCGTCAGCTGCTACGAGGCGGGCAGCGGGACGGTGCAGGCGCTGATCGACACCGACGACCCGGCGGTCCGCGAGTGGGCCCGGTCGACGGTCGAGCGATACGCGGCCGACGCCCGGGCCGTCGAACCCCCTCGGATCGCCGAGTAACCAGCTCGTCGACGACTGCCGGTAACTTCGCCAGTTGCGGACCACGTTCACGCCGAAGTGTGACACTCGGTCACGACCTGGCCAGGGAGCAGTGGGTGCCTCACGGCCGGGGTGTCCACGTCCGGCAGGCGCCGCCGGTTTGTCACGAGATGCCTTCTCGACTCTCGGGATCCTACGAAGGACTGCCGGAGGCGACGACCATGACTGACGACACACCCATTGCACACGGAATCGATCGCGAAACCCTCGAGGGGTTCGCCGAACACGCGGCCACAGATCCCGACGCGGTCCAGCTCGGTCTCGGAGCGTCGGCGACCTACGAGGGGATGGCCGCCCACAGCCTGGCGAAGGTGGACAGCTACGAACTCGGCGGCGAGACGATCGCCCGCGAGACGCGCGAGTACACCATCCCGTACGGAGCCTGGAAGGAGGTGCTGGACGCCGGCGGCTGGATTGGCGCGACGGATCGGATCGAGCCCGTCGAAGCCGCGCTGTCGGCGCTCGCCGCCTGTCTCAACGTCGGCATCTCGATCAACGCCGCCGCGAACGGCGTCGAGATCGACTCGCTGCGGACCCACGTTCGCACCGACTTCGACCCGGCGGTCCTCTTCAGCCTCGCGGACCTTCACGAGGCGGAGTCGGTCTACGAAAACCTGACCGCCGAGATCGAGATCGACGGCCCGGACGTCGACGCGGAGCAGGTCGACGAGTGGGCCCGACGCGCGCCCGTCTACACGCTCGTCTCGCTCGCTCAGGACGTCGAGATGGACATCACCACTCCCGCGAAGGTGGCGGGCGACGACTGACCGGTACGCCGCGCTGCGCGACGCCCTCGACGCGGAGAAACTCGACCGTGCGGGCCGCGACGTCGCGGGCGTCGGCTCTCATTTCTACCTGGCGGTGCCTGAAAACCAGCCGAGGCCGTCCGCGACCCCTTCACACCACTTCCTCGATAACCACGCCGCGGAACGCGACTGCCGCCCCCTCCTCGCTCTCGGAGACGCCGACGTGCCAGCCGTGGGTCGCGGCGACGCGTTCGACGCGGTCACTGCGCATGTCGGCCGTGGCCGTCCCAACCCCGCCGTCACCTGCCGATCGGCCGGCGACGTAGAACCCGTCGTCGGTGGCGCCGACGGCGACGACCGGCGCCGCGCCCGTGTCCGCTCCGTCGGCGCCGTCGCCAGTGCTCGCCGCCCCGCTCGCGGTCGACAGCAGTTCCTCGACCATCGCCAGCAATCGGTCTCGCTGGCCCTCGAAGCGAGCGTTCGGGCCGAGATCGAGCGAGGCGTCGCCGGTGTCGGCGCCGCCCCAGGCCTCGCGCGCCAGGTCGTGGAGGTCGATCCTGTCTCGCTCGACGACGACGGCGTCGCGGCCCACGAGTCGGGTGAGGTGGGCGGTCGTCTCGGCGAGCGCGTCGTGGGCGTCGTCGATCTCGGCGAAGTGCTCTCGATCGCCCGTCTCCTCGGCGACCTCGAGGTAGCCGCGGGCGACGTTGAGCGGTTCCTGGAGGTCCGACTCGACCAGTTCGGCGATCGACTCCAGCCGCCGCGACCGGGCGGCCAGTTCCTCCTCGGCACGACGCCGCTCGGTGACGTCCCTGCAGGCGACGAGGCCGGTGTCGGCTCCCGGGCCCTCACCCGCAGTGGCCGGGGGGACGACCGTGACCGTAATCGCACGCACGCCGTCGGTCCCGTCGTATCGCCCGTCGAGCGTCGACTGGCCACCCTCGCCACCGGCGATGGCGTCCGCTGACGTCGTCCCGTCGCTCGCCTCGCCACCGCCTGCGGGGGCGACCGTCGGACCGGCGGCCGGTCGCTCTCCGGTGACCCAGTTTCGCTCGGCGTCCGCCGGATCGAGGGCGGCGCGGAAGCGCTCGTCGTCGACCTCGACCCCCGCCGCGTCGACGACGTCGGGCACCGCTGCTCCCCGTGCGGTGTCGGGGTCGACGCCGAACGTGGCCGTGAAGGCGTCGTTGACGGTCCTGACGGTCGCCGTCCCCGCCGACTCGACGGTGTAGAGGCAGACGGGTTGGGGGACGATCGAAACGGCCCGCTCGAACCGGTCGCGTTCCTCACGAAGCTGGTCGCACTCGTCACCGAGCCAGTCGCGCTCCTCGCGAAGCCCATCGGCCACCCCCGCGAGGTGGCCGGCCGCGGTCTCGAATCGATCGCGCTCGGTCGCCAGTTCGGCCACCCGGCGCGTGAGCCGTTCGTACGCCGATCCGAGGTGGGCGGCGGCCCGCCGGTGGCGGTCGTCCTCGCCGACCGACACCCCCGTCTCGGTGCCGGGCGAACACAGCCACGCCACCTCGTCGGCGAGGTGTGCCACGGCGTCGGGGGTGTCACTGCGGACGTAGGCGTCGACGCCGTCGGTCGAGTGGGCCATCGCCGGGTCGAACGATCGCTCGCAAAAGAGGATCAGGGGCGTCCCCGCCGCGGCGTCGATCACGTCGAGGATGGCCGCGCCCTCGGCGGTCGTCGGCGTCTCGGCGAAGACGACGCAGTCGGTCATCTCGGCGGCGTATCCCACCTCCTCGACGGTCGTCGCCGGTTCGACGGCGAGGCCGTCCGCCACCGATTCCAGTGCGGACGCACCGCTCTCGGCGGCCTCGATCGTCGCGGCGACGTAGACCACTGTTCGGGTATCCGACATCGGTTTCGGCCGTCTCGTCCGTACGCTATGCGTGGATGTCGTAATGTAAGTATTGTCTGTGTCAGTGGCTAATCAGTCAGACTCGTCCGCGGCGTGATGGCGCGCTACGCGCCGCGTCGACGGAGTGAGACGGCGAACAGGGCCCCGACGGCGAGCGGGACGAGCCAGTAGAGCGCGAACGGTCGGTAGGCCGACAGCACTCGCGTCGGTGCCTGCAGCGCGAAGCGGGTCACGGCGCCGGCCGAACCAGCGACGACGATGCCGACGGCGAGGACGTGCTGGCGCGACGGCATCGACAGTGGCTCACCGGGTTGTGACCGGCGCGTTCTGACGCCGGTGACGGCGAGGGCAGCGGCAGCGCCGGCCGCACCCGTCGTCAGCGACACGGCGAGGTCCAGGTCGAGGGTCCAGCGGAACGCGAAGAGCTCCCCGACGAGTTCGGGCGCGAGCGCGATGGCGAACGCCAGAATCGGCCCGCCGTTCCAGATCGCGTAGCCGATGGGGCCGAGCGTCGCGACGAAGAGCCCCACCAGAATGAGGACCGTACTCAACGCGTCGAACGTCGGCGAGAGTGTCTGCAGCGTGCCGCCACGGAGCTCGCCTCGCGTGAGCGCGCTGAGTGCGTAGAGCCCCCACAGGGCGAGGAGGGTTCGCAGCGTGAGGGCGGTCCGGCGTTCCTCGAGGCCGAACAGTGATCGATCGAAGCCGAGTCGGGTCGACCCCGTTCGACCGATCGCACTCGCGTCCGGCGTCGAGGGTTCCTCGGACGGCTCGCCCGCCGACCCCACCGACTCGTCGCTCATGCCGACCGCTCCCGTGCCCCCTCGTGCAACCCCCGCCGATCGGGTGCGGGCGGCCGAACGAGCGATGCGCGCCCGTCGTGATCCACGGCGTCGCCGTTCGCGAGGTCGAGCGCACGGGGTGTGACGCGCCAGCCGGCCGCGTCGTAGATCGCTTCGATCGTCTCGCGAGCGCCGACGTAGGTGGTGATCCCGTGTGTGGGCCGGACGGGCGTGTCCTCGTGGGCCTGCATCGAGACGATGCCCTCGAACTCCCAGCACCGGACGTGCAGGCGGCCGTGCAGGCCGAGTGGGGATTCGGCCGCCGTCGCGTGCTGGTGGACGTACGCGTCCTGGGTCGGATCCCACGCGTACCGGGCGTACTCCTCGACGTGTCGCGTCCAGCCGGCCGCCTCGAGGACCGCCATCACGCTGTCGAGGCCGACTTCGGCGTCGGCGAGTGGGAAGACGACGTTGATGGGACACGTCGACGCGAAGCCGTCGTCCGTCGGCTCGTAGTGGTAGCGAGCGATCGGACTCGCCCCTTCGCTCTCGATGTGTGCGCCGTCGAACGCGCCCGCGTCGTCGGTCGCGGCGGCCACGGTCGACGGGCGCGTGGGTGGCGACGGGGCCAGCGCGAGTCCACCGACTGCGGCGAGACCGATGGCACCGAGATCCCGGAGGACCGTTCGGCGACGTCGGCTCGACTCCGCGTCGTGGTTAGTCCCCGGCCGGGGATCGGACTGGCCGCTGGCTCGGCCGTCGCCACCGGCCTCTCCTGCCCGATCTTCATGGATACTGTGGAATAATATATCTTCAGAGCTATTGGTCATCTAATCTGTCCTTCTCTGTGAGTTGTATTGACAGTTTCGACCCGGCCGCAACTGGGCAGGGACGCACTCGCTCTGCGGCCCTCATCGATCACGTCGCCCACCACCGAACACGCCGACCCCCCTCCGAACACGCCGACCTCTCCGGTCACGTCGACCGCCACCGAACGCGTCGTCCACCCCGATCACGCCGCGCGCCGTTCGCCCGCGCTGGGGCGGGTGCGGAACTGTTTTACCCGCTCCGGCGCGAAAACGCACCAATGAGCGACCTCGAGGAGGAGTACCGTCTCGAGTACTTCAGGGAGGAGGGGTTCGAGCGTGTGGAGTGTGTCTCCTGTGGGAATCACTTCTGGACGCGTGATCCGGAGCGCGAGGTGTGTGGGGAGCCGCCGTGTGCGACGTACGACTTCATCGGCGATCCCGGCTTCGACGAGGAGTTCACCTTGGAGGAGATGCGAGAGGCCTTCCTCTCGTTCTTCGAAGACCACGACCACGAGCGCATCGAGCCGTACCCGGTCGCGGCGAACCGCTGGCGTGACGACGTCCTGCTCACCCAGGCGTCGATCTACGACTTCCAGCCGCTGGTCACGTCGGGCCAGACGCCGCCGCCGGCGAACCCGTTGACCATCTCGCAACCGTGTATCCGGATGCAGGACATCGATAACGTCGGCAAGACCGGCCGGCACACGATGGCCTTCGAGATGATGGCCCACCACGCGTTCAACGCCCGCGAGGATCTCGACGATCCCGGGCAGTACGCCTTCGAGGGCGAAGTCTACTGGAAGGACCGAACCGTCGAACTCTGCGACGAACTGCTCGACGAACTCGGCGCGGACATCACCGAGGTCACCTACATCGAGGACCCGTGGGTCGGCGGCGGCAACGCCGGTCCCGCGATCGAGGTCATCTACAAGGGCCTCGAACTCGCGACGCTGGTCTTCATGTGTATGAAGCAGGATCCCGACGGCGAGTACGAACTCAAGGACGGGAACACCTACTCCTACATGGACACCTACGTCGTCGACACCGGCTACGGCCTCGAACGCTGGACCTGGATGAGCCAGGGCACGCCGACGGTCTACGAGGCCATCTACCCGGAGATGATCGCGTTCCTGAAGGACAACGCCGGCCTCTCCTACACCGACGAGGAGTCCGATCTCGTCGGCCAGGCGGCCCGCCTCTCCGGAAATCTCGACATCGACGACGTCGACGACGTCGAGGCAGCCCGCGGCGACATCGCGGCGGAACTCGGCGTGGACGTCGCCGAACTGCGCGACCTCGTCGAGCCGCTAGAGCACATCTACGCCATCGCCGATCACTCACGCACGCTCGCGTACATGCTCGGCGACGGCATCGTCCCCTCGAACGTCGCGACGGGCTATCTCGCGCGGATGGTCCTGCGCCGGATGAAACGCCTCTGTGACACCGTCGGCGTCGACGCCCCGCTCGACGAACTCGTCGACATGCAGGCCGAACGCCTGGGCTACGAGAACCGCGACACGATCCGCGACATCGTGCGGACGGAAGTCGAGAAGTATCGCGAGACGTTAGAACGCGGGAGCCGCCGCGTCGAGGATCTGGCCGAGGAGTACGCCGAACGCGAGGAACCGATCCCGACGGACGACCTCATCGAGCTCTACGACTCCCACGGCATCCAGCCGGACACGGTCGCCGAGATCGCCGACGACCACGGCGCCGACGTCGAGGTTCCGGACGACTTCTACGCGCTCGTCGCCTCGCGACACGACGAGGAAGTCGCCGCCACCGCCCAGAGCGGCGACGAGGATCGGTTTGCGGACCTCCCCGAGACGGAAAAACGCTACTACGACGATCAGGAACGCACCCAGTTCGAGGCGGTCGTCCTCGACGTCTTCGAGCACGACGACGGCTACGACGTCGTCCTGGACGGGACGCACTTCTACCCCGAGGGTGGTGGCCAGCCCGCCGATAGGGGGACACTCTCGACCGATGAAACCACCGTCGACGTCACGGACGTCCAGGAGGAAGGCGGCGTGATCCTCCACCGGACCGACGACGAACTCGGCAAGGGTGAGTTCGTCACGGGCCGGATCGACGCCGACCGGCGGCGACAGCTCATGGCCCACCACACGGCGACACACATCGTCGGCCACGCGGCCCGCGAGGTGCTGGGCGAGCACATCCGCCAGGCCGGCGCCCAGAAGGGTGTCGACTCCTCCCGGCTCGACGTCCGCCACTACGACCGGCTCTCCCGCGAGGAGGTCGAGGCGATCGAACGCGTCGCGAACGACCTCGTCACGGCGAACGTCCAGGTCTCCCAGGAGTGGCCCCACCGCAACGAGGCCGAGGCCGAGCACGGCTTCGACCTCTATCAGGGCGGCGTGCCACCGGGCGAGAACATCCGCCTGATCCACGTCGCCGAGGACGTCCAGGCCTGCGGCGGCACCCACGTCGCTCGCACGGGCGACATCGGCGCGATCAAGATTCGCTCGACCGAGCGCGTCCAGGACGGCGTCGAGCGCCTCGTCTTCGCGGCGGGCGAGGCCGCCATCCGGGCCACCCAGGAGACCGAGAACGCCCTCTACGAGGCCGCCGAGATCCTGGACGTCGATCCGCAGGACGTTCCCGAGACGGCCGAGCGCTTCTTCGAGGCCTGGAAGGACCGCGGCAAGCGCATCGACGAACTCGAAGAACAGTTAGCGACGGCCCGGGCCGGCAACACCGACGACGCCACGGAGGTCGACGTCGGCGAGGCGACCGCGGTCGTCCAGCGCATCGACGCCGACGTCGACGAACTCCGCGCGACCGCGTCCGCGTTCGTCGAGGAGGGCCAGATCGCCGTCCTCGGTAGCGGCACGGACAGCGCCCAGTTCGTCGTCGCCGTTCCCGACGGCGTCGGCGTCAACGCCGGCGAGGTCGTCGGCGAACTCGCCGCACAGGTCGGCGGCGGTGGTGGCGGCCCCGCCGACTTCGCGCAGGGCGGCGGTCCCGACGTCGACGCGCTGGCGGACGCCCTCGAGGCCGCGCCGGAGATCCTCCGGCAGGTACGCAACGCCTGAACACTGGCCTCGATCGGTCTGCCCGTCGCTCGCAGGAATTCTTCGACCGGTCCTCACGCCCGCGGATAGTCGTGGCCGAGCACGAGCGCGACGACGTTGAGTGCGAGCAGGGCGACCAGGAGCCCGAAGCGCAGACCGGAGTCCACACCGGCCAGCAACAGCGGGAGGTAGACGATCGGTAACAGCGTCCCGGCCCAGAAGGAGACGGCTGTTAGCGAGGGCGTGACGGCGAGTGCGGATTGACGATCGGTGCTCATCGCATCCGCTCTCTGTCGACGAATCCGTCGCCGGTAGCGCGGATCCAGACGGTGGATTCCGACGCTGAGGCGTCCGCTGGCGGGACGAACGCACACTCGTCGGGCCCGGTCGGCTGGTCGACGATCACGTGCTCGAAGCAGTCGGTCGGTTCATCGGTGGCTACCGCCGGCCACTCGGTGTCGGGTGCGGTGCTCATGTGTGTTCGGGCCAGCCCTGCTACGCGTGAATCGGGCATTGTTATCGAAGGGCTACACGCGCGGGTGGAGTGAGTTGCCGGCGCCTACCGGCGAGAAGGCGGTGCGTACCGGGCGACGAGAGGGTTTTTCGGCCGACGGTGGCACCGTTCACGGCGCGTCGTCACCGCTTCTGCGTGTCCGAAGGCGTCAGGGGGAGACCGGCCGGGCGCCGAGTGTCAGGTCGACGGTCGTGCGCTCGCCGTCGCGGATGAGTTCGACCGCGACGGTCTGGCCGGGGCTCGTCTGGAGGGAGAGGACGCGCGAGAGGGCGTGGTTGTCCGGAACCGGTTCGCCGGCGAGGCCGACGACGACATCGCCGCCGACGGGGATAGGGACGCCGTCGCGGGCGACCTGTCCGTCGGCGCCCTGCAGGACCCCGTCGGCCGGCCCGTCGCGGGGCGTCTCGACGATCATGACGCCGGTGGCTTCTTCGAGGTCGTTGGCGGCCGCGACGGCGGGCGTCACCTCGCGTAGCCTGACGCCCATCCGCGGGTGCTCGTATCGGCCGGTCTCGATCAGGCTGGGGAGGACGCGAGTCGCCAGCGCGGCCGAGATGGCGAAGCCGACGCCCTCGACGATGCCGGCGTTGATCATACCGACGACGCGACCGTCCATGTCGAGCAGCGGGCCGCCGCTGTTGCCCGGATTCACGCCCGCGTCGGTCTGGACGGCGTTCGGGATGTCGTAGTCGTTCGGGCCCGGGAGCGAGCGGTTCACACCGCTGACGATCCCGCGGCTCATCGTGCCTTCGAGACCGTACGGGTTGCCCACCGCGACGACCTCCTGGCCGACGGTCGGGAGGACGTCGGTGAACGAGAGCGAGGTGGCGGCCTCGGGCCGGTGGACGACGTCCAGGGCGGCCAGGTCGCTGTAGACGTCGGTGCCGACGACCTCGGCTTCCGTCCAGTCGCCGTTCGTGTACTGCAACTGGATCGTGCTCGCTCCTTCGACGACGTGGTTGTTCGTCACGAGGTGGCCGTCGTAGACGAACGCCGATCCCTGGCCGCCGATCTGTTCGCCGTTCTCGTCTTCGCCGCCGCTGACCGTCACCATCGCGACCGAGTCGATGACGTCCGCGTAGATCCCGGTGTAGACCGTTCCGTCGGCGCGCTCGTCGAAGTCGACGGCGCTGGGGAGCGAGGAGTCGCCCCGACCCGCCTGCGCGCGGGACCCGGGTTCTGCGCACCCGGCGATGGCGGCCAGTATCCCGCCGCCACCGGCCGCCAGAAACGCTCTGCGAGAGGGAGCCGGATCGTCCATATGCCGGCCACGACCCGGACCACCTTCAAGTCCGTGATCCGGTACTTCGCGTGAGAGCCGAGGCAGGTGCGCGGTGCGAGCGCGCGAATGGAAAGCGTGTTAGGCCCGCCCGCCCCACCTAGGCCCAATGACTCTCACGGATGCGGCGGCCGACCTGCTTGCAGGCGGCCCCGTCTGTGACGCCTGCCTCGGGCGGCCGTTCGCCGACCGAAGCTTCGGCCTGCGAAACGACGAGCGCGGCCGGGCGCTACGGACCACGCTGGCCCTCGAGGCGGACGAGCCGTACGAGCCGGTCGACCCCGTCGAGTGCTGGGTCTGCGAGGGCTACTGCGGGACGTTCGATGCGCTCGCCGAGGCCGTCGTCGAGACCCTCGATGGCGTCGACTTCGCTACCTACCAGGTCGGGACGGTCGTCCCGCCGCTGGTCGAGGAGAACGACCGCCTGCTCCGCGAGGACGCCGGCATGGAACCTGACGCCGGCGAACCCCTCAAACGAGAGGTCAATCGCGAGGTCGGCCGCCGCGTCGGCGCGCGAACCGGCGCCGAGGTCGACTTCGACCGGCCGGACGTCCTCTGCATCGTCGACCTCTCGGCGTTCGGCCCGTACGCGATCCTCGAAGACGGCGAAGCCGTCACGGCCCACGCCGTCGACCGTCAGATCAACCCCGCGTTCGTCTACGGCCGCTACCGCAAGATCGAGCGCGACATTCCACAGACGGAGTGGCCCTGCCGGGAGTGTGGCGGCAGCGGCACCCAGCTCACCGACGACGGCGAGGAGCCCTGTGACTACTGCGGCGGCTCGGGCTACCTCTACGACACGAGTATCGAGGAGACGGTTCGCCCGCACGTCGTCGCGGCGATGGACGGCCGTGAGGGCACCTTCCACGGGGCAGGCCGGGAGGACGTCGACGCCCGGATGCTCGGCACCGGCCGCCCGTTCGTTCTCGAGGTCAAACACCCCCACCACCGGACGCCCGACGTCGAGGCGCTCGAAGCCGAGATCAACGAGGCCGCGGCGGGCGCCGTCGAAGTCGAGGGCCTCCGCCTCGCGACCCACGACATGGTCGAACGCGTCAAGGAACACGACGCCAGCAAGCGCTACCGCGCCGCCGTCCAGTTCGACGAGCCGGTGAGCGCGACTTCCCTCGACGAGGCGTTCGCCGAACTCGAGGGAACCACCGTCGAGCAGTACACGCCCCAGCGGGTCGACCACCGCCGGGCCGAGCTGACCCGTGAGCGGACCGTCTACGCCATCGACGGCGAGCCGGGGATCACCGAGACGATGGCCGACAGCGTCGAGACGGAACTCCTGGAGCCAGAAGACGTGGACACCACCGCCACCATCGAGGTCCACGGCGCCGGCGGTCTCTACATCAAGGAACTCATCAGCGGGGACGACGGCCGCACCGAGCCGAGCGTGGCTGGTCTGCTCGACACCGGCGCCGAGGTGGCAGCTCTCGACGTGCTCGCTGTCGAGGGCGAGGACGAACCGTTCGAACGCGCCGACTACTTCAAAGACGAGGCCGCCGACGGCGGAGGCGAATCCGGTGACGCGGAGGAGACTGGCGACGGAGACGAATCCGGCGACGACACCGGTGATGGCGAGTGACCCCCTCCGACCGACAACTCCACGCCCTCTACCTCCTCGGCATCGCGCTCAACGCGATCGGACTGGCTTACGCCATCGATTCGGGCGAGTACCTCTTCGCTGGCACCTTCGTGCTGATCCTCGTGTACATCGTCTTCCGGTTCCGGCTGACGCGGTGACGTAGACTTGCTTACCGGGAGTTGACCTGGATAGTTCGGCTGTCGTTTCCAAAGCCGACCGAGGGTTTAACTGTGATACAGGCGTATCACAACACATGAGTACAGACACGAACGCTGGCGATGGCCGGATGGAGAAAATCAACGTCCGCGTCCCGGAATCGCTCTCCGCTCGAATCGACGAAGAGTGGGAACGTCGTGGCTATACGAGCAAGTCGGAGGCGATTCGTGACGCACTCCGGGACTGGGTAACGCCACCGCAGGAACTCTCCGACGAGACACTCGATGCCCTCAGCGATAGCCGTCGGGAGGATCGTCAGGGTGAGACGGTCTCTGTAGACGAAGCACGCGAACGACTTGGACTGGATGACTGACGTCGAGTACACCGAGACGGCCCTATCTCAGTTGGATGCTCTGGAACCCCAGGTAGCCGATCGCGTATTCAACAAGGTCGACGAAGCGACAGAGTGGACCGATCACCGGCTGGAACCGCTTGCCGGATATCCGTACTACAAACTTCGTATCGGGGACTACCGAGCTATCATCACCTGGGATCGGTCGGCGGATCGACTGCTCGTTGAGGCCGTCGGCCACCGACGAAACGTGTACGATCGCCATCTTCCTCCGTAACGACTTTCGTTCGTACGACTTGGTGACATTTGGGCGGGTGCCGAAAACTATCCGTTTACAGCGTCGTATTGGCGGTACAGTGTGACCGCCTCGAACGCCCGCCGCCCGAGAACCAGTAGTGCGAGCGGGATTCCGGCCGAGAGAGTGAGCAAGCCGCCGAAGAAGACGCAGCCGCCGATATCGGCGTACAACGCGTGGAGGCTCACGACCGACAGAAAGAGTGTCACTGCAGCGAGGAGCCCGATCCCCGCCGTCCAGAGGGCGTGAACACTCTTGATGGCGGTGATACCGCCCGAAACGATCGAAGCGCTCGTCCGGATCGCGCTGACGAGCACGACGATGGCCAGCGCGCCGGGCACCAGCAGTTCCGGATTGGCAGGAAAACCGGCCACCTCCGGCCACGACGGGTACTCGACCGGGACTCCCGTACTCATCACCCAGACGACGAGGAGCACGCCGACAGCGAGGGCGGTCTCGACCGTTCGGACAACCCCGCCCTTCATTTTATTCGACCTGTCGTTCAGCGTACTGGTCAATAAGCGTTCGGTCGGGCCGGTCGGAGTCACAACGATTTTGCGCCCCTCCGACGATGACCCACCAGATGGTCTTCGGCGTCGACGAGGCGGGGAAGGGGCCGGCTATCGGGCCGATGATCGCCGTGGCCGTCCGGGTGGCCGACCGCAGCCACCTCCCCGACGGGATGGCCGACTCGAAGGACCTCGCCCCGGACCGGCGCGAGGACTTGGCGGCGCGACTCCGGGCGGCCGACGACGTCGCCGTCGGCGTCTGTGCGATCACGTCGGACCGGATCGACGACCCGGAGACGGACATGAACGGACTCGCCGTCGCCGCCCACGCGGGAGCGATCGAGGCGGCGCTGGCCGACGCGGGCCTGGATGGCGCGGGAACCGACGACGATCCTCCCGCGGGCATCTGTGACGCCTGCGACACGGATGCGGACCGCTTCGCCCGGCGGGTGACCGACGCCTGTTCGCCCCCGATCGACGTCGCGGCCAAACACGGCGCCGACGCCGACGACCCGCTCGTCGGCGCGGCGAGCATCGTCGCGAAGGTCGAACGGGACGCCCGGATGGCCGACATCGCCGCCACCTACGCCGACGCCGGCTACGGGGATCCGGGTAGCGGCTACCCGAGTGATCCGAAGACACGGGCGTTCCTCGAAGCCCACGTGGACGAGACGGGCCGGCTCCCCGACTGTGCCCGCCGGTCGTGGGCGACCTGCCGTGACGTGCTCGCCGACGCCCAGCAGTCGGGCCTCGCCGACTTCGCTGGCGAGTGATGCCAGCAGGGAGACGGGGAGGGTTTTTCTCAGTTCCGTCCGCAGGCACCCGTATGCAACACACGGCGGAGGAGTACGGCGACTACTGGGAGGGCGCCGTCCGGATCGCGATCGGTGTGCTACTCGCGTGGATCGGTCGGACGGCCGGTGCGCCGTTTCTCGCGCTGGACGGCCTCGGCCCGACGGCGGTCGGCTTCGTGGTTTTCGCCGGCACCGCGCTGGTGGGAACGTACGTCGCCGTCCTCGGACTCGCCCGGGTGATCAGAACGGCCGTCGCTGCGGAACGTCGGCGCTGATCCGCCCCATCGGCGCGAGGCGGCTTCTCGTTCTCACTTATTTCCGTTCGCTGGGCCCGCTGGCCGCGATCCTGTCGCCCTCGGCCGTGTCACTTCGTCACGTTTTACCCATTGCGATTCGAAACTGCTTCCATGAGTGACGTTCCCTCACGTGAAGAGGTGCCGGCCGAACACACCTGGGATCTCTCCCGCATCTTCGACTCGCCCGACGACTGGCGCGACGCCTACGACGACGTCGCCGACCGCCTCGACGAACTGACCGCCTACGAGGGCGAGACGGCGACCGATGCCGCGACCCTTCTCGAGACGCTCGAGACCCGAGATGACCTCATGCGCGAGGTCGAGCGCGTCGCGACCTACGCGCAGATGCGCCGCGACGAGGACACGAGCGACCAGGAACGACAGGCGATGGCCGCGCGGGCCGAGTCGCTCGTCGCCGACGCCCAGTCGGCCGCCTCGTTCGTCGAACCGGAGGTACAGGAACTCACGACCGACGAGTTCGAATCCTACGTCGACGAGGAACCCGACCTGGAGCGATATCGGCAGTACGTCGACGACGTCCTCCGGATGAAGCCTCACACGCGGTCGCCGGAGGTCGAAGAACTACTCGCCGACTTTGGCGAGGTCACCGGGACCGCGGGCAACGTCTACTCGATGCTCGCGAACGCGGACATGACGTTCCCCACGGTCGAAGACCCGGACGGCGAGGACGTCGAGATCACGCAGAGCAACTTCGTCAACCTGCTCAAACGCCCCGACCGCGACTTCCGCGAACGCGTCTACGAGGCGTACTTCGAGGAGTGGGGCGACGTACGAAACACCGTCTCGACGGCCTACGCCAAGAGCGTCACCGCCGACGTCCGGATGGCCGAAGCCCGCAACTACGAGACGGCCCGCGAGGCCTCGCTCGACGACGCCAACGTCCCCGTCGAGGTCTACGATACGCTCGTCGACACCGTCAACGACAATCTCGACGCGCTGCACCGCCACGCCGAACTGAAACAGGCGGCACTCGACGTCGACGAGCTCCGCCCGTGGGACCTCTACATGCCGCTCACCGGCGGTGAAGGTCCGGAGATTCCCTACGACGAGGCCTGCGAGCACGTGATCGAGGCCGTCGCGCCGCTCGGCGAGGACTACCAGGCCCGACTCGCCGAGGGCCTCGAGTCGCGCTGGGTCGACGTCTACGAGAACGAGGGTAAACGCGCCGGCGCCTACTCCGGCGGCACGTACGACACCGAACCGTTCGTCCTGATGAACTACCAGGACGACGTCGCCTCGATGTACACGCTGGCGCACGAACTCGGCCACTCGCTGCACTCCGACAACACGCGGACGAACCAGCCGTACGTCTATTCGAACTACGAACTCTTCGTCGCCGAGGTCGCGAGCACGGTCAACGAGGCGCTCCTGACCGAGCACCTCCTGGAGACCGTCGAGGACCCCGAGTTCCGCGTTCACATCCTGAACGAGTTCTTAGAGCGTGTGCGCTCGACGCTCTTCCGCCAGACGCTGTTCGCCGAGTTCGAACACCGCGCCCACGAACTCGAGGAGGCCGGCGAACCGCTGACCGCCGACCGCTTCGACGAACTCTTCGGCGACCTCAAGGCCCGCTACTACGAGCCGGCCGTCCTCGACGACCACATCGCCCGCGAGTGGATGCGCATCCCGCACTTCTACCGCGCGTTCTACGTCTACCAGTACTCGACCGGCATCTCCGCCGCACTCGCGCTCGTCGACGACATCGTCGCGGACGGCGACGAGGCGGCCGCCGACTATCTCGAATTCCTCCGCCTCGGCTCCCGGGAGTACCCGCTCGACCTGCTCGAGATCGCCGGCGTCGACATGCGCTCGCCCGAACCCGTCGAACGGGCGATCGACCGCTACGCCGACCGGCTCGACGAACTGGCCGACATCGTCGACTGACCGGCCAGCCGTTCTCTCACTCTCTCTCTCTCTCACTCTCTCTCACTCTCTCTCTCTCACTCTCTCACTCTCTCACTCTCTCTCTCTCACTCTCTCACTCTCTCGCACCCGAACCCTCTCTCGCTAGCACTCACGGCCTCGTTGTCTCCTCGTCGTTCACAGCCATCACGATGCAGCCGTACCCGCGACCCAAAGGCACATTTACATCCGCCGATTATCCCTCGCTCATCAGAATGGCCCGAAGTCCGTCGTTGCCCGACCGACCGACCCGCGACATCGACCCGAACCTCCCCGACGAGGAGCGCCTCGACGCGCTTCGGTCTCACCACGAAGAACTGACCGACGTGCAGGAAAAACTCGCTTCGCAGCTCGAATCCGCCGAGCATCGGCGGGACGAACTCCGCGAGCGCGTCGATCAGGTCGAACGCGAGAACGAGTGTCTCAAACACTCGCCGCTGTACGTCGCCTCTGTCGAGGAGTCGTTCGACGGCGAGGTCGTCGTCAAACAACACGGTAACAATCAGGAGGTCCTGACCGAGGTCTCCCCGCGCATGGCTGACCGCATCGAACCCGGCGACCGCGTCGCCGTCGACGACTCCTTCGGCCTCCAGACCCTCCTCTCGGCCGAGACCGACGCCCGTGCTCAGGCGATGGAGATCACGGAGAAGCCCGACGTCTCCTACGACGACATCGGCGGGATCGACGACCAGGTCCGCGAGGTACGCGAAGCCGTCGAACAACCGCTCGCCGAACCCGAACTGTTCGAGCAGGTCGGCATCGAACCGCCGTCCGGCGTCCTGCTGTACGGCCCGCCGGGCACCGGCAAGACGATGCTCGCCAAAGCCGTCGCGACGAAGACCGACGCCACGTTCATCAAGATGGCCGGCTCCGAACTCGTCCGCAAGTTCATCGGCGAGGGCTCTCGCCTGGTACGAGACCTCTTCGAACTCGCTCGCGAGCGCGAACCCGCCATCATCTTCATCGACGAGATCGACGCCGTCGCCGCCACACGTACCGACTCGAAGACCTCCGGCGACGCCGAGGTCCAGCGGACGATGATGCAACTGTTGAACGAGATGGACGGCTTCGAACACCGCGGCGAGATCAGCATCATCGCCGCCACCAACCGCTTCGACATGCTCGACCGCGCCATCCTCCGCCCCGGGCGCTTCGACCGCCTCATCGAAGTCCCCGAACCCGACGTCGAGGGCCGCGAACGCATCTTCGAGATCCACAGTCAGGACCTCTCGCTCGCCGACGCCGTCGACTACGACACCCTCGCCGAGCGCACCGACGGCTACTCCGGCGCCGAGATCGAGAGCGTCACCACCGAAGCCGGCATGTTCGCCATCCGCGACGACCGCACCGACGTCACCATGGCCGACTTCGAAGCCGCCATCGACAAACTCGAATCCGACGACGGCACCGAGTACGTCTCCTCCGAGAACTACTTCTTCAACTAACAACGACCTTTTGCGCTGCAAACTTTTGCGCTGCGTGCGGTCGCGTAGCGACCGCACTCGGCAAAACTTTGATGAAAAGCACTCCTCCTTTCCCGCCAGCCGCGCTACGCGCGGCTTCTGGGTCAGTCGTCGGCCCGCTCACTTCGGCTACGCCTCGTTCGCGGTGAGTGCACTAGTGTATACCAGCCCTTCCCCGTTGGCAGGCGGTTCTGCCCGAACCGCCTGCCAGGCCGCAAAATTGGTTCGGTTGAGTACCTGCAGTCTCCTATTTGGCAAGCGACTGGTTTCCTGGATCGGGCCTCAGCACCCAATCTGCCAGAATCGTTTTAGTACCCGGGTCTGTGGTCGGCGGTATGAGAGAAGTGTTAGCGGGTTTCGACAGCCGGCGTGGCCTCGTCGGGTTCGTAGTCGTGGTGAGTCTCGTCGCGGGGTTCATGGTCGTCTCGAACGAGGTACAGGCCGGCGATCGGGAGGCGTTGTTGTACTTTCTGCTGTTCGTGATCGTCCTCGTCGCCGTCGTGCTCGGGGGTGCCTACGCCTGGCGCTTCATCGAGGAGTAGGGGAGACGAGAAATTACGGCGGCGAACGCGTTAGCGGGCGGTCGGCGTGAACTCGGTGCCCATGGCCTGTTTGACCTGCAGGGCGGCGCTCGCGGCGAGGCCGCGGGCGACCTCGGCGCACTCGTCGTCGTCGATGACGGTGTCGGCGTCCTCGACGAGCGAGACGTCCGGGGCGAAGCCCGCGCTGACCGGGTGACCGATCGGGGGCTGGACGGCGACGGTGAGCTGCGGGCCGCCGATCCCCTGCGTGATGTCGCTATCGACGACGAACTCGTCGGGGAGAAGATCCCGGGTCTGGGCGGCGACGCGGGAGACGTCCCGACGGAGCGCGCGCCGCTGGATCGGCGTCACCTCGTCGAGATCGTCCGCCGAACGGTGCCCCGCCTGTGTGGTTCCCGGGCGGCCGGCATACGGTGTATTGGCGTTCATGAGAAGTCGGTACCGACTCAACGAGTCGGCTGGCCAAAAGCGTTTGGCTCCCTCCACTTCCGAGCGACGCCCACCTACACGATCGGTTCGCTCTCGCCGTAGGCGGCCACGACGACCGCCGCCGCGTACGCACCCGAGTCGGCGCGAGCCTGCTCGACGTGAACACTCGCCTCCCCGAGGTCCCACTCTCTGAGGTCGGCACCGGCGTCGATTCCCTCGCGAACGCGACGCTCGACATCGTCGGGGTCCGCTTCGCCCGCTGCCTCGTAGAACAATCCCGGCCCCTCGTCGATCGACTCGACCCAGCCGAGGCCGGCGCTCACGCTCGTCGGCCCCGCCGCACGCGCCCGCCCCTCGACGACCGTCAGGCGCTCGCCCGCCGGTCCGAGGTCGGGCGCCGTCCCGACCGCCTCGACGGGCACGCCAGCCGGAATTACCGAGGAAACGGCCACGAGATTGTAGTTCTCGATACCCGCATCCGCGAGCGCCCCGTCGTAGGCCGCCATCTCCGTCGGCCCCGTCGACGACCCCCAGACGACCCGAATCGTACTCATTATCCACGCTCGGGCCCCGACGGCGTAAGGCGTTGCGATCCGCAATCTACCAGACCGATTGCGGTGCGGCGGCCGCGAGCGTGCCCACCGGGCACGCGAGCACGGGGAAAGGCTGGGTTACACTAGCACGAGAACCGTGAGCGGTGCGCGGTTCGGAGGCCGAAGGCCGAGAACCGCGAATGGCGAACGGCGTAGCCGTGAGCCGAGCGAGCGGGCCGACGACTGATGTGAAAGCCGCGCTACGCGCGGCTGTAACGGAAGGAGGAGTGCTTTTCATCGAAGTTTTTCCGAGGGCGCGGTGGAGCCGCGCCCGCAGAGAAAAAGTTCGGTTCTATTTACCCCAGAACGGGTCCCGTTTCCGGTGGCGATCGAGGTACATGTTGAGGGCTTCGCGTTCGTCGCCGGGGATCTCCTCGGCGAGTTCCTGTTCTAAGATCTTGGCGTGTTTTTCGGGGAGTTCGATCCAGAGTTCTTCGTCTTCGTGGATCTGGCGGCCGACGGTGGGGCCGTCGATGGCGACGGAGACGCGATTGCCGGCGCGGGCCTCGTCGACGTCCTCGCCCTGTTCCTGAATGCCTTTGACCACGCCGACGCGTTCGGTCTGGTTGCCGTCGAAGCGGACGACGCGTTCGTTGTTCTGGAGGGTGCCGGCGTTCACTTCGACGCCGACGACGGCCGGGTCGTTCTGGCGGAAGACGTGGTCGGGGAGGATCCGGAAGCGGGCGGGGCGGGTGATGTTCTCGAGGACGGTGTCTTGCTGGGCGCGTTCGAGTTCTTCGACAAAATCCTCGTAGCCCTCGACGAGCTGGTAGATGACGTCGTCGGTGAAGAGGCGCACATCGTCGATCTCGGCGCGCTCTGCGGCGTCGTCTAACACGTCGACGTTGAATCCGAGGATGACCTGCTGTTTGGTGTCCTCGGCGGTGGAGGCGACGGAGATGTCGCGGGGGGCGACGTCGCCGACCTCGGCGCGGACGATGGGGATCTCGGCCTCGCCACAGGCGTCGGCCATGGCTTCCAGACTGCCGAGGGTGTCGGCCTTGACGACGACGCCCTGTTCTTCGGTTTCGACGGCGATCTCGGCGAGCTCGGCCTCGACCTCCTCGATCACGTCGTCTATGTCGCGGTCACGGACGACGCGGACGGGAGCGCCGGCCATGGCGTCGGCGAGGTCGGGGGCGGCCACCTTGATCCCGGCGGCGGCGTCGACCTGTTCGACGCGCTCGAAGCGACTCTCCGTCCGGATCTCGGCCAGCGGTCGAGGTTGGAGGAGGGCGCGAACGTCGGTGACGATGGGTTCGGTCGTGCCGCCGACGACGATCGTGTCGTCGGTGCGGATGGTCCCGTCGTAGAGGACGATGTCGACCGTCGCGCCGAAGCCCTTCTCGTCTTTGACTTCGAGGACGGTGCCGACGCCGGGGCCGGCGACGTCGATCTCCATCTCCTCGCGCATGTAGCGCTGGGAGAGGCCCATCATCACGGTCAGGAGGTCGGGGACGCCCTCGCCGGTCATCGCGGAGACGGGGACGACGCCGATGTTGCGCTGGAAGTGCTGGACGCGCCAGTAGAGATCGGCGGAGAAGCCCTCGTCGGAGAGTTCGCCGATGATCTCGTAGAGGCGTTCGTCCAGATCGCCGCGGACGCGGTCGGACTGTTTGTCGTAGGTCGGTTTGATCGGGGCGTCGTCGGTCGGGTTCCAGCCGGGGACGGTGTCGATCTTGTTCGCGGCGACGATGAACGGCGTCTGGGAGCGCTGGAGGATGTCGAGTGCCTCGATCGTCTGGGGCTGGAAGCCGTCGTTGACGTCGACGACGAGGATCGCGATGTCGGCGAGGTTGCCCCCGCGCGAGCGGAGCGTGGTGAACGAGTGGTGGCCGGGCGTGTCGATGAAGAGGAGGCCGGGGAGGTCGAAGTCGTCCGGATCGACGAGGTCGCCCGCGATGGCGGAGATGACGTCTAGCGGGACGGCCGTCGCCCCGATGTGCTGGGTGATGGCGCCCGCCTCCCCCTCGATGACGGCCGAGCCACGGATCTGATCGAGCAGGCTCGTCTTGCCGTGATCGACGTGGCCGAGCACGGCGACGATCGGTGTCCGGAGCGAGGCGTTTTCGGGGGAATCAGTGTCTGAATCCGACATGCAAACCACCAGAGAAGGCTCTTGGTCGAGAGTCCCCGGGCCGACAGTTAAACCCATCGTCACGGATCGTGGGCCGATTCGGCTGGAGCGGGGTGCGAGGCGTCAGACGCCCGTCTTCCACGAACCCGAATGTTAATAGCCGACCGGCGTGACGTTGTCGGCATGAGCGACATACTCGCCGAAAACCTGTCGGGCAAGTCCGTCATGGGGGCGGACGGGACCGAGCTCGGACTCCTCTACAACATCACGATGGACCTCTCCTCGGGCCAGCTACACGATCTGGTCGTCGAACCCGACGAGGAACTGCCGGGTCGCGCCGTCGACTTCGATCGCAACGACGCCGGTCGCTTCCAGATACCCGTCTCCCGGGTAAAGGCCGTCAAAGACTACATCGTCGTCGAACGCTAATTCTTCGTTACTCGATCTCGCATGTACGTTCTCGACTCGTCGGCGTTTATCCACGACTTCCACACCACCGAACAGACCGCGACGATTCCGCTCGTCCGCGAAGAACTCGAAGACGAGAGTGCCTATCGCTACGATGCGATGGAGGGCTCGGGGATGCACATACACATTCCCGACGAGGACACGATCGAGAAGGTCCGTCGGGCGGCCCGCGAGTCCGGCGATCTCGACGTCCTCTCCGACACGGACGTTCGACTCGTCGCCGCGACGTTCGAACTCGACGGCACCCTGGTCACCGACGACTACGCGATGCAAAACGTCGCCGAGAAGCTCTCGGTCGCCGTCGAGTTCATCGCCCGCGAGGGGATCGACGAACAGCGCGACTGGCGCTTCCAGTGTCGCGGCTGCGGGCGCGAGTTCGACGAGAAGAAAGAGCGCTGTCCGATCTGCGGCAGCGAACTGACCCGGAAGAATCCGACCTGAGCGCTACACTGGGCGCCCACGTCGGTTTCGGCGGGCGGTGGGTATGGTTTCACCGGGGGTTGGTGAGCGAGCTATCCTGACAGACTCACGTGTGGCCCTCGCCTTCTCCTCCTGTGAGTGCCACTGGTGGTCTCTTACGCGTTCATCGTTCGGATCCCCGGCAACAGTGTCGGTCTACCCGACGAGCTCTAAGTACTGGGTGTAGAAGACGAACGCGTTGTAGAGGCCGTGGACGAGCGCCGGGACGAGCAGGTTGTTCGTCCGGGCGTAGACGATACCGAGGGCGAGCGAGAGGGCGAAGACGATGCCCAGACTCACGAGGAGGCCGCCGACGGAGCCGCCTGAGTACGCGATCAGGTGTGCGCTGGCGAAGGCAACGCTGGCGACGACGATCGCGCCGGGTTTCGAGAAGTACTCGTACAGCCCCTTCTGGATCACGTTCCGGTAGAGCAGTTCCTCGAACGGGCCGATGACGAGGATCGAGGCGACGGCCAGGACGAGCAGGAGTTCGGGGGTGCCCTGGGCCCGGTCGAAGCTGCTGTGGTCGGTGCTCTCGACTCCGGTCGAGCCGAGGAGGAGTCCGATCACGATCGCGATTCCGGCGAGGGCGGCGATGCCGCCGAGGACGTACCCGAGATCTCGCAGCCGGGGGATACGTAGATCGAGGTACGATCGACCGCGGCCGGTCCAGGTGAGGTAGGCGCCAGCGACGGAGGCTGTCCCCAGGACGGTCGCGACCTGCGTGAGTACCGACTGCGTGGTCGTCGGGAGTTCGGTCGTCGCCTCGCCGGTGAGCAGTGGAACGGCGAGCCCGCCGATGAGCGTGACCCAGGCCAGAATCGTCGCGTAGCCGAACGCCCCGAGCAGGCTGTAACCGATCGTCGCACGGAGCCGGCGGGCGAGTTGTTCGGTCGAGAGGTCGGCGTAGATGGCCGTCCCCGCGGCGACGGTGAGGATCGATCCGACGAACGCGACGAGCAAGGAGGGCGCGTCGGCGATCGGCGGCACCCCGAAGTCGGTCGTATAGCCGTTGGTGAGTCCGTAGACCGCGCCGAGTGCGCCCCCGGCGCTCGTCAGTGATACGAGCGGGCCCGCGATCGTGCGCGAAAGGATCCCGTGGCGAACGGCAAAGACGGCGGCGAGCGAGAGAAGTCCGAGTCCGACGATGGCGAGCGAAACGGCGTCGACGCCAGCCGTCCGGAGCGGCCGGGCGGCGCCCAGGACCGCGAGCGTCGCGGTGAAGAGGCCGGCGACGATCGACAGGTCCGCGACGGTGTCCGGAAACGGGTTCGTCGAATCGGCACTGGTGTCCGACGAGCCCGTCGTGGTGTCGCCGTTCGACCGACCGTCGCCGTTCGTCACGGGCGCGGCAGATCGACCGCCGTTCGCTGCCGTATCGGCCGATCGATCGCCGCTCGCATCCGCGTCACCTGCGCCGTCCGGGCGCTCCGCGGTGTCGTCGGCCGGATCAGACCCGCCGGTCATGCGCGGTGGTTGGGCGACGACGCTAATGGGCCTGTGGATTTGGGTCGGGTGGCTCGTGTCGACGCCACCTCGTACTCACTGGGTGCGAGCGGACCTGGCCGCGATCACCGCTCGACGCGTAGTGCGGTCTTTGCTTCGACGGCCCGCGCCTCCTCGAAGTCGCCACCACCGAGGAGGCCACGGGTGGCCTTCTTGGCCCACTCGACGGCGGGCTGCTCGAAGGTGTTCACGCCGGCGAGTTCGCCCGCCATCACGCATGCGGCCTCCAGCCCGTAGAGGAGGCCGCCGAGTTCGAAGGCGTCGACGCGTTCGAGCTCGATGCGGACCGTCGGGCGACCGGCTGCGGCGAGACTGGCCTCCGTGGCGCGGAACTCGGCGTCGAGCAGTTCCTCGAGCGAGCCGCCGCCGAGGTAGGCCAGATCGTCGACGTCGGTCGGTGGAATCGGCTGTGCTGGCCGTTCCCGGGGCGTGACGAACGTGACCTGCGTGTTTCGCGGGCCAGCCCGGTAGAGCTGCAGTTGGGAGTGCTGGTCGGTGGCGCCGAGTGCGCGGACGGGCGTCTGGCCCAGTCCATCCTTGCCGAGGCTCTCGGCCCAGAGCTGGGCGAACCACTCGGCCGTCGTCTCGAGGGACTCGGCGTAGGGCATGAACGCGTTGACCTGTGCCCCGCGAGCAGCGAGGGCGTGGCAGGTCGCGCCGTAGGCGTAGGCGGGACACTCGTAGAGCGACCCGGTGAGCGTCTCGGCTTCGGCGGCGGCGCCGTTGAGCAGTGATTCGAGGTCGAGTCCACCCGCCGCAGCGGCGACGAGCCCGACCGCCGAGAGCGCGGAGTACCGGCCGGGGACGCCGTCGGGTACGTCGAGCGCGGGCAGGTCGTGCGTCTCCGCGAGGTCGCGAAGCGGGCCCGCTTCGCCCGTCGTCACGATCGTCCGCTCGGTCCAGTCGACACCCGCCGACTCGAAGGCCTCGCGGACGACGAGGAAGTTCGCCAGGGTCTCGGCGGTCGTGCCGGACCGCGAGACGACGTTGATCGCGGTTCGATCCAGCGCGAGCGCGTCGAGGCTGTCGCGCACCCACTCGGGGTCGACGTTGTCGAGGAAGACCGTCTCGACGTCGGCGTCGAGCGCATCGACGATCGTCGCCGCGCCGAGCGCACTCCCGCCGATGCCGATCGTCACGAGCGCGTCGATCTCGCCGCCGTCGGGGCCGGCGATCGGCTC
>JGI2924J29684_1078444_pt1 | contig 51661 bp, 45 predicted proteins | sample BenlonsequencITS_FD_29684 | JGI IMG/M metagenome (IMG submission 29684) | reverse complement strand
TCCAGATGATATAGATGATATCTCTCCTATCTTCTTTCTGACCCACTCCTTATTATTCTTGTGAAATCTCAAAGGGGGAAAATTGCCTACTTCTTTGTTGTGCTTTGCCATTCTTGTTCGCTTTTCTCTGTATTAAAAAACATTAAGGATTGATAATGGTCAATTAAAAATTCAAGCCCAGTTCTTTAAAATACCCGGCAATTTCCTGATCCAGTTCTGCCCGCTTGGCCTCCAAACTTTTGATTTCTTTCATTACAGCATCAATATCCACCGGTTCTTCCTCTTCAAAAGTGTCCACATAGCGAGGGATATTGAGGTTATAGTCATTTTCAGCGATCTCTGCTAAGTTGGCCACATAACTGAACTTGTCGATGGATTTACGATTTTGATAGGTGTCCACGATCAATTCCACATCCTGGTCCCGCAAAGCATTCTGGTTCTTTTCCTTTACATAGTGATCCTCTCCACTGGCATCAATAAAGACTATATTATCATCCGACTTTCGGCACTTACTGAGCACCAAAATACAGGTAGGAATAGAAGTCCCATAAAAGATATTGGCAGGGAGGCCGATCACTGCATCTAAGTAATTGAGTTCCTTTATCAGGTACTGGCGAATAATTCCTTCGGATGCACCACGAAAGAGCACCCCATGGGGAAGCACACAAGCCATAATGCCATTGTCTGCCAGATGATACAGCATGTGCTGCACAAAGGCATAATCCGCTTTGGTTTTGGGTGCCAACTTGCCATATTGACTGAAACGCTCATCAGTGGCATTCAGAGGATTGGCATCTGATTTCCAGTGAGCCGAAAAAGGCGGATTGGCCACGATGGCTTCAAAACGTTCATCCTTATGCTGGGGATTTTCCAGGGTGTCCTCATGGCGGATATCAAAATCACTGAAATGCACATCATGAAGGATCATATTCATCCGCGCAAGGTTATAAGTGGTACGATTCAGCTCTTGCCCATAATATTCACTTACCGTCGCCTCTTTCGCTACTCGAAGGAGTAAGGAACCAGAACCACAGGTAGGATCGTACACTGACTTTAGTTTAGATTTTCCTGTGGTCACGATTTTAGCCAAAATCTTGGACACCTGCTGCGGGGTATAAAATTCCCCTGCTGATTTGCCAGCACCGGCAGCAAACTTCGCAATCAGGTATTCATAGGCATCGCCCAATACGTCAGAATGAATATATTCTAGTTTAAAATCGATTTGATTCAAGCGATTAAGGATCTGCACGATGATCTCATTTCGGGCATTGGGTGTACGGCCGATCTTGGTGGAGTTCAGGTCAAGATCCTCGAACAGGGCATTAAAATCATCTTCCGACTCCGTACCCATAGTGCTCTGCTCAATATGGTTCAGCACGGCTTGCAGATCATCCAGGATATAATTGCTGCCATTACCCTCCACCTTATCAGGATCTTCATAATCGGTATTCCCCTTGGCCGCCAAAGCTGAAAAAAGTTCTTGAGGCTGTAAGAAGTAGCCCAATTTCAATAATGATTCTTCCTTAATGGCATCCAATAAATCCGATTCAGTTAAGCTCGCATAATCTTCTATTCCCTCACTCTTGAGCAGCTCATTGGCATAGAGGTATTGTTTTTCGGAAAGGTATTTGTAGAATATAAAGCCCAGGATATAATCCCTATAATCATCCGCACTGATCTTTCCACGAAGGAGGTTGGCAATACCCCATAATTGACTTTCCAGCTTTTGTTTTTGATCTTCTGACATTTCGGTGTATTCAATAAAAATGGAAGGCTAAAAATAGTAAAGTCGGCTGGGCTAGGCTAAAAATAATAAAAAAAGATATTGAGGAAATTGATTTCATGAAGTTATTGAAAAATAAAAAGCTGATCTCATCTCGAAATCAGCTTTTAGTATTTACATAAGTGTACTGGTTATTTCAGTTTGACTATGCTAGTAATTAAAGTCAAACTTTGTTCCTTTAAATGAATTTTAAAGTCTTAGACAGTGTTCTGCGAATACTCCCAATAAAATTTCCATTGATTTATTAATCCTTATTTAGCTCCATTCATTAAGAATTGAGATAGTGATTCTTTACTTGTGTTGGTTTTATAGTATGGTTTAGTCTTCGCGAATTGTTTAAAGGATTTGAATGGTTTAAATTTTTTAAATGATTTGAAAGGCTCAAATTTGGCAAATACTGGTAAAGCGGAATCATTAAAACCATTTTTTTCTCCACTCAAATTCCAAATAACACCATTTTCGTACCAACCTAAGTGTTTGCCATTAAATCCATAAATACGTTTATCATCGTCAAGATAGGCAGCGGGCTTTCCATTCCATAAATAGATTGTGTTTTCATCATCATAGTCCACATAGGCTATGGCATTTCCATTTCGGTCAAACAATGTTTCTTGCATAATATCTAAACTTTCTTTAACAAAGTCATTAATTAAACTTCTAATTATAGATTAATCGATAAGGTAGGTATGTTGTAATTCGAGTTTAAATGTACCGGCTAGGAGTAGTTGCATGATTTAGTACTTATACTTAGCAAGTATACACGATTCCGAAAATCCATGAAGATTTTCAGAGTTAGAAGATAACAAGTAATTACTTAATTCCTACGATATAACAAATTCGTTTTAAGATTTAGAACTAAAGCTGATTTCTCATGAAAAATGAATATTGGTCTATATTATTATTGGGAAAATATTCTCTGGTAAAAACCACTTGTTTAATGTTGCCATAGCTGAACTAGACAATTCTTGTGTAAATAAAACTGCTAATCTTTTCTTAGGTCTGGAACAAGAAACATAAAAAAGGTTACGATTACGTTCAAAAGATTCTTTCTTATCATCAGGAACTCCATCGTTTGCCCAGGTAAGAAACTGGTTCCAATTGTATTTATTCCATCCTCTACCACATATGACCAATACATTTTCAAATTCCGCTCCTTTTACGCCATGATTTGTTGAAAATGGGGTTTTATCATCAATATACTTAGCTAGTTCAATGACCTCTGAATATTTTACAGATTTAAGTTTTTTAATTTTTGAAACAAGTTTTTTGTCTGCTTCATCCTCAAATTCGGTTAAATCTTTGAGTTTAGAATATTTCTCTTCAGATTCTTCAATTTTCGATGACAAACGAGGCTTTTGAGTTTCGGCTAAACAATCTATTACATCACCTATAGTTCCAGAATTTCGATTTTTAATTAATTTGCTTAAACTATCATTCCAAACTTTCTTATCACTATGGTTTTTCAATCTTGGTGTTCTTATGCCAATCGCTTTTAACATTTCACCATATTTCTTTTTGCTGAATGACTCTGAAACTGGTTCTAGTATATTTACAAAATAATCAATGTATTTATTTTGCATTTTTAGATAATCATCTGAAAACCTAAATACTTTAGTTATTCCGCTATAACCTTGTTCTCTAGCGAGAACAGAATTAGTAAGCATTAGAATTTTAGTTTTTTCAAATGAAAACTCCCAACCTTCCTGTATCAACTTATTTTTTACTGCTCTAAAATAATTACCTGCTTCAGCCTCTGGCAAATCTCCTGTCCAATGTCCACCTCCTTTACCATCTCTCCTCACACCAATCCAATTATTTGAATGAAAGATTTTAACTTCTCCAGCAGAAGATGGGTCTTTTTCCATTTGAGGGAGTCCTGGGCGCATCCTATTTAGAAATTTAACTAAATTCTTTTCAGACCTAAAGTTTGCCTTTTTACCTATTTCCTCAATATCAACGGATACCATTCCACCAATACCATTTTCATAAATTTTCTGCCAATGGTCTCCAAATAATCCTATTTGCATATCAGACTTTGATTCAATCAAATTTGATATTATTGCTTTTCCTAACTCTTCATTTGTGTCTTGGTATTCATCAATAAAAATAATTGGATATTGATTTTTAAGAATACTTCTGAATTTTTCTTTGGAAAGTAATGCAGTGAATAACTGAATCACATTGTCATGATGAATAAAGATTTCCTTTTCTGTTGCACTACGATATCCTAAATCATATACAATTTTTTGTTTTCTTAGCCCTCCCGCGTCCTCTATTTTTTCTATAAGTTTTTCGTCACCTATTAATTCAATCTGAGCCCTCATTTGAGCCTGAAACCCTTGTAATATTGACCAACAAAACCCATGTATAGTATCAACAAAAACCGATGGGTGGTTATCAATTCGATTTCTAATCTCTTCAGTAGCGACATTCGTGTATGTTATACAAGCAATTCTCTGAAATCCTTTTTGAAGCTCTGCTGACTTATGTTCTATCAAATAATGTAAAGCTTTTATTAAAGAGTAAGTTTTACCCGCACCTGCACCTGCTTCAACACGAAATGAATTTCCATTATCTAACGCAAGGTAGATTTTCTTTAATGTCTCTTCTGATGCTTTTTCAGCTGGACTATTCATAATCAATTATTTAATCACATCTGTACTCAAAACCTTATCCGATTCATTTTCAGACAACCATGTTAACCCTTCCTTAATATAAAGCGGAATTTCCCATTTTGATTCCACATAAGCATATTTGATTGCAAAATCAGTCTTTTTAGATGTATACTTTTTAGCTTCTTCAAATGCTTTTGCTTCTAAAGCTTTGCCTTTGGTTTCAGCTATACCAAAAAGTGTCGGGTTTGTAATAATAAAGGCATCTTCAAAACTTCTACCGCAACACTCTCTTACCTCTTCATCAATTTGGTAAGCTATTCTCCTAGTGCCTTGAATTTTATCTTCTAGAACTTTTGTGCGTATTTCAGATAAATCAACATTTTCTTTATCATTACCTTCATCGTCCTTATAACTGAACCACTTAATTATTCCTGTGTTGCTTGATTTTTCACCAGCAGAAACTTGGCATGCTTCGTATTTAATCCCTTTGTCAGTTTGTTTATGTTTAGTAGAATCGAGGTCTGTTATAATTAATGTTTTTAACTCTAGGAAATCAAGAAATTTATAAAAATGATGAGCATATGCACCTCCAATCTCTACCGTTGAAATAAACTGACTGTTTAGATTTGCCGTAGTTAGTTTTTTTATAAATTCAGGCATTAGAATCCTTTCTGTTGGCCCTTCAATTAGAATAGCCTTATCAGCAAAGAATAAATCACATTTAGTAAGCGTTAAATATTTATGAATAAAGTTTTTGTCCTTTTCGTTATCCGGTTTACTAAATTCCTCATTTAGGTCTTTTATATAAGTCTGTAAATCTTCAGTTCCTTTTGTAAGAAAATAGCGTATGGAATCAAATTCAGCTTCATTTGCAATGTGTGTAGAATGGCTCGTTACTATAAATTGAACTGGCCATTTTTTTCCTCCATTCAGCTGTGTAGAGAAAGTATCTGCTATCTCATATAGCTTTCGGATAAATACTTCCTGCATTTGAGGATGAAGGTGTGCTTCAGGTTCTTCAATAAAGATTACATGATTTTTTGGTTGTATTTCATCCGATTGAAATTGTCTGAAATAGTCAAATAAATGAAACAAGATAAATATTAGGTTTCTAGAACCTAATCCGTTATATGTTTCCGGTAGAGTAATCCCATGAGCTTTCTCATATAGAAGTTTGGTGTTTTTCTCAATAATAGTTTTAGCATCAAAAGATGTTTTTGTAGTAAAGTTTGGGTCACTTAATCCTGGATATCCCATAATATTCAGAGCAGGAATTAAGGCTTTTACTTTAGTGTTAAAATCAGAATCAACCGTTGTTTGTATTTGTTTTACAACTTCATCAAGCTCTTTCGATTTTTTCTGCATTTCTTCTGGTGCAGATTCTTTAGATGCATTGCTAAAAATGCTACTTAGTACTTTTCCCAGTACATCGTTTTCCTTTATAGTTTCATCATCAAGCCAACGTTGTGCATTAATAAAATCTGTTCGAATTAATCTTTTGTAGTTTTCAAATTCAGTTTTTGCAGTATTATCAGGGTCTTTTAAATCAATTGCAATTACCTCAAAGTCATAATACATGGGAATTCTTTCCCGAATGATATCAAAGAAATCAGGAGCTTTTTCATCAGTCATACCTGAAAAAAAGCTATCTATCTTTCCATCTTGTAATCTATATGAAATTTTAATTTGTGTATTTGTTAAATTTTCATCTAAATCAATAATGAAATTACTTAGTACTCCGTAATCGTCTTTATTCTCCAAATAGTTAACTATCAATATTATATCGATACTTGGAAGAATTTCTCGAATTGCTGAATCCTTTTCTTGGGCTAAATTTGCTTTTAAAGCTCTAGAAAAATCAGGAAATGAACTAAGACTAAAATCTTCCAATTTAAACCTATCTCGTTTTGAGAAGCGTCTGAATATCTCAGTTAATGATGTTTTACCAGAGTTGTTACGACCAACAATAACGGTTGTTTTTTCTTGCAATGAAAGACTAGTGTTTTTTAATAGCCTAAAGTTATTTATTTCTACTTTTTCGATTTTCATATAATAGATTTTCAATGCACCCCTTAAAACTAAGGGTTACATAAAACAAAAAAAATACCCCATATGGGGTATTTTTCAACAGTTTCACTCATAAAATCTATCCTAAATTACTTCTTATCCTCTATCATTTTCCGTAATGCCTTATTCATTTCAACAATCTCTTGCATAAGCGTGAGCATCATTTCATTTTGCTTTTCGTTAGTAGTTTGAAAGGTACTATTAGTTTGTATTGCAACAGGGGAACCGGTAAGATTTTCTATTACATGTCCTGGTTGACTGGAAACAATCTGAAGTGGATCCACCTTCAAGAATTCAGCAACCTTCTGAATAAGATCAATCGTAATTTTATTCTCTCCACGCTCATATTTGGTATAGTTGGCTTCTGACATACCCAAATAATCAGCCACCTCTAAAGCTTTCTTGTCCCTTAGTTTACGAAAAGCAGAAAAGTTTCTACCTATATTCTTGTTCTCGAGTACTGTAAACTCGCTTCCATTTTCCTCCTTCATATGATGCTTGAATTTATATTCAATATACAAAAATAACCATACTTCCTGTAGTTTTTAAAAGTGTTTTAGCATGAAATATGGATTATTCCAATTCCTAGTTGTTTTAAACTACTAAGATATATAACGAAACTACTATGTTTTTAAGGCTTTTCAAAGCCATTCCTGTAAAATTGTGTATGGTTCATTTCGGATCACATAATGCCACCTCCTTACTGCTCAGATTATTAAAACCTGAGGAGCAAGCTATGGTATGCTATTATGATAACCGTTCCTTTGATATCCTGCCTGGCATCTCCAAGTACGATATACTTTTCGAACGTAAACCGAAGAATCCAATATAAAATTAGTAGGGAGTATTGAGTAGGGAGTCTGGAGCTTTTGTTCACGGAAGCTATACTAATTACTTGCTACTGAATATGAATCACATACCGATACCGAATTTCCTAAAATACTATCGAACCTAAAATCGGTATCAATTTTTACGAAATGGAGTAGTTAGAACAATTGAGCTCATGACTCATGACTAGTTACTCAAGACTACAAAATTCGTTGGCTGCATTCGTCAAGTGATCCTCCGGAAGATCATTGGCGTCTGGTAGGGCAGCCTGGCCTAGAGCTTTATAAGCACTGGGATTAAATCAATTTCTTATAAATGTAGAAGCTATTGGAGTAGCTAGTAGCTAGATGTTAGTAGCTAGATTAGGTTTCGTTTACGAGGTTGAATTTTATCCGTCGTTGCGAAGGAGACCATAAAGACGACTGCGGAACTATCGTATTTCAAAGGCGGGATTGCTTCTTCCCTCTGGTCATCGCAATGACGGATAGTGGACGTTCTCGACTCCGAAAACGAGTCTCCATACTCACGACTCAATACTAGCTACTCCTAAGGAGACTCCTTAGGTATTCCAATATTTCTACAAAGACCTTAATAACTATGAAAGCGTTAACGAAAAACTGCTTCCTGGCATACCTATGCCTTTTCGGAAGCAATCTATATGGAAATCAATTGGAAGTTGCAGGCACCCCACCTGCGGGGGCGGTAGGCGATACCGTCTCCCTGCAGGTGAAGGAACTTAAGGTGGGTGAGCTGATGCCTGACTTATTGGTGAAAAATGTTATCAATCACCCTGAAGGGGAAATACAACTGTCCGATTACCAGGGCAAGCTGCTGATCCTGGACTTCTGGGCCACTTGGTGTGCGCCCTGTGTGAAAGGCTTTCCGAAGATGGATAGCTTACGGCGGGAGTTTGAGGGGAAGCTGGAAATCCTGCCAGTAACCTACCAAGATCAGGAGGAAGTGGACAAACTTTTTTCACGATTGAAGGTGCTAAAGGATATCGAGATGCCCATGGCGATTTCGGACAATACCTTACGGCAGCTATTTCCACACAGGACCTTGCCCCATTATGTATGGATAGACCCTGAGGGCAAGGTAATGGCCTTTACCTCTAAGGAATCGGTGGTTCGGGACAGTATCAGACAAGTTTTGGAGGGAGTAAAAGAATTGGAAAGCAAATCAGCTCCCAAGGCCCTTTTTAAAAGGAATGAACTGCTGTTTTTCGGGAACAGAGGATTTGATGAGGACAAGCGGATTCTACTGCAGTCGGTTTTTATGCCCTATATCGAGGGCATGCCGGCGATGTACAAGGTCACGGGGGAATCCGATAAAAGCTGGATGCGCATCTTCCTGACCAATTCCGACCTGCCCACCTATTTCGGGCTTGCCTATGGTGCGGGGAAGGTGGACTTCAACCGCAATCGAAGGATTTTGGAAGTAAAGGAACCGGACTTGCTAAAATACAATGCCGATCTGGACAATTATGATGAATGGAAGCTGGACCATCGTTTCTGCTATGAGCTTATCGTATCTCCCCAATACCCTGGGCAGGAATATGATATCATGAAAGCGGACCTGGAAAGGATGTTCCCCGAATACTGGGCAGCTGTGGAGATGAGGGATACCGAGGTATTGGCCTTGGTCCGGACGGATACATCCATTGACCTGAGAACAGATGGTGGAGAAAGAAAGATAGAAATGGATGCTTTTGGACTCGAGCTGAACAATGAGCGAATAGGACTGCTCCCCTATCACTGGCGTTTCCATCTTCAACTCATGAGGATTCCCATCGTGGATGATACGGGGATTGAGTATAGGGTAGATATCCAATTGGAGGGCAAGATGAATGACCTGGAAAGTATCAGGAAGACCCTTGCTCCCTATGGCTTGGACCTGGTCAAAAAGGTCATGCCCATCAAGATGCTGGTCATCAGGGATCGGGGTCAATGACAAATAAATTTTTAACCCTAATAAAATCACAAATATGAAAAAGATTATACCATGGATAATTTGTTGGCTGTGGTCCGGAATGGCCATGGCACAGGAGACCTATATCCTCAAGGGGAAGGTCTTGGACCATCGGGATGTGCCGTTGATTGGGGCGACCATACAGATAGCGGATAGTGGAAAGGGAACGGTGACGGATGAATACGGAGTTTTTTCACTTCAGGTAGCTAAATCTGAGCTCCGTATAGTATCCAGCTATTTGGGCTACCAAAGACAAAGCAGGGACATTAGCCTACCCTTGGAGGAGGAGCTGATCGTAAAACTGGAAAAAGAAGCAATGGGACTGGAAGGCGTGGAAGTGGTCTCCACGGGTTACCAGCAAATTTCCAAGGAGCGGGCCACTGGCTCTTTTGTCCATCTGGACAGCAGCCTGATCGAGCGCCCTGTTAGCACTAGCATTCTTGAGCGGCTTGGGGACGTGACGCCGGGACTGATATTTAACCGAAATGGCCCTGCATCTGATGCTCTTTCCATCCGTGGCAGAAGCACCCTATTTGCCAATAGCAGCCCATTGATCATAGTGGATGGCTTTCCCTATGATGGTCCCATAGAGAACATCAACCCCAATGATGTGGAAAGCATCAATGTACTCAGGGATGCAGCTGCCGCTTCCATCTGGGGAGTAAAGGCCGGCAATGGGGTGATCGTGATCAGCACCAAAAGCGGCCGGATAGGCAGTAAGCCCAAGGTTTCCCTGAACAGCAATATTACAATCGGAGAGGTCTTTGATCCTTATTACCAGCCCCAGATGTCGGTAAATGATTTTATAGATACCGAGCTGATGCTTTTTGACAGGGGATTTTATAATTCCAAAGAAAACACGCCCAGAAAGACAGCGCTAAGTCCTGTAGTGGAAACCTTGATCGCTGCTAGGGATGGGGAAATCGACCAGTCAATAGCGGATGCTCGCATAGCTGCCTACAGAAAACAGGATCTGCGGGAGGCATACTTGAGGGATTTTTACCGAAAAAGCATCAATCAACAATACGCCCTGAATATCTCCGGTGGCAGCGAAAGACAAAGTTATTTCCTGACAGCAGGTTGGGATAAGAACCTGGAGACCGTCAAGTACAGGGGCATGGAACGCTTTACCCTGGGAGGAAAACAGGAAATCAAGCTACTGAAGGATCGGCTAAAGCTAAGCACAGGTATCTACTTCACCAAAACCCATAAAGACCGCAATGGGCTGGCCTATGGTGAACTCAAGCAATCCAGCAATGATGTGCTGGCCCCTTATGTGCAGTTCAGGGATGAAAATGGTAATCCTATGGCCATCACCAAGGACTACCGGGGTGGATTTTTGGATGGTGCTGAAGCTGAAGGTCTGCTGGACTGGCGCTATAATCCCTTGCAGGACATCCATGAGCAATCCGATATTTTGCAAGGCAGGGATATCCGTATGAACCTTGGATTGGATTATAAAATCATCAAAGGCCTGAATGCCCAAGTATCCTACCAGTACTGGACCAATGAGCAGGAAGTTAAACAGCACTATGGAGCGAAAAGCTATTATGCCCGTGACTGGGTCAACCAGTACACACAGGTGGATGAAGAGGGAAACCTTACCCGCATCATTCCTGAGGGCGGGATTTTGGACCGTTCCCAATATTCAAGCTTTTCACATAACGGACGGGCGCAGCTGAACTATGAAACGGACTGGGAGCAAGGGGACTGGGTGTCCATAGCAGGGGCAGAAGTAAAGTCCTTTGAAAGTTCCAGTCTTGGGACCCGCTTTTACGGATATAATTATCGGGTGGGCAATATTGCCCAGATGGACTATGTCAATCCCTATCCAGTGTATTATTTCCCCTCTGCCTCCTTACGCATTCCCAATGGGGACCAGGTAGGCGGGACAGTGGACCGCTATCTTAGCTATTACCTGAATTCTGCCTATACCCATCAGGGGAAATATACCCTTTCGGTAAGTGGCAGAAAGGATACCTCCAACCTCTTTGGGGTAGATGCCAACCAAAAGGGCGTGCCGCTTTGGTCTGTTGGGGCTGCATGGATATTGAGTGAGGAAGATTTCTATCCCATGAAAGATTGGCTGCCCTATGCCAAGCTGAGATTTACCTATGGCTATAATGGCAATATTGACAAGCGGGTTTCTGCCTATACTACGGCCATAAGGAACGGCAACAGCAATATTACAGGTTTGCCCAAAGGAATCATCCTCAACCCGCCCAATCCATCATTGAGCTGGGAGCGCATTAAGATCGTCAACCTGGGATTGGACTGGGCATCGAAGGATGATAGGTTTTCGGGCACCTTGGAATATTATATCAAAAATGGACTGGACCTGATCGGGGATATACCCTATGCCCCAAGTTCCGGCATTACGGAGTTTAGGGGAAACACGGCCAGTACACAAACACATGGCCTGGATTTTAATATCAGTGCTTCAGTGATCAGGGGAGCTTTCCAGTGGCGCATCAATCATTTCCATTCTTGGATCAAGGAAAGGGTCGGCGATTATGAGTTGGTGGGCCCTGTGAACCAATACCTTTCATTGGGAATGGGCGGAGATCATGATTTGCCCATACCACTTAGTGGGAAACCGCTTTATGCTATTTATAGCTATGCTTGGGCAGGACTGGACCCGGATACCGGAGATCCCTTGGGCTATCTGGACGGCGAAGCCTCCAATGATTATCGAGGCATCATCACTGGAGCCACCCCTGAAAGCCTGATTTACCATGGGCCATCCAGACCAAGCCATTTTGGTGCACTTAGAAATGATTTCAGTTGGCAAGGATGGAACCTGTCCTTTAATATCAGTTACCGCTTGGGCTATTATTACAGGAGGAACAGCGTGCGATATGCCAATGTCCTCAATGCCCAAGGGGGACATGGGGACTTTGCCCTGCGTTGGCAAAACCCGGGGGATGAAACCAGTACCCACGTGCCATCCATGCCGGACAGGTTGAATGCCAATAGGGATAATTTCTATAGTTTTTCCTCGGTGCTCGTGGAGAAAGGGGATCATATTAGGCTACAGGACATCCGCTTGGGATATACCTTTGACCAAAGGACATCCCCCAAACTACCTTTCCAAAGAATGGCCCTATATGCCTATGCCAATAACCTGGGGATCATTTGGAAAGCGGCAAAAGATGACCCTTTGGATCCCGATTTCAGAACAGCAAAGCCACTTAAGAGCATTGCTCTAGGAGTGAAAATAGATTTCTAAAGCACTAAAGGTATAGCTCCGTCCGCCCTAATCTATGTTTATTTTAAACCGGATTGATTATTAAAGGCAAATCTTGGTGGGCGGGGCTTACTTTAAGTAAAAAGTAGCAAGATGATAGTAGCAAGACAGAATAAAGAAAAAAGAGGAAAGATTGAATTCGGAGGCGAGAACACCTATTTCTCCGTCACTGCGATCCGCACAAGCGGAGTGGCAGTCCCGTCTTTGGAATAGGAGATTGCCACAGTCTCCGCCACTCCTGACTGCGTCAGACAGGGCAGATCCTTCGCAATGACGGAAAAAGTAACAATCTCGCTCACGTGAACAAGTCTTGCTACTATGTACTAAAATCTAGCTACTATCAACGAGTCCCTTACCGCGCAATTTCTTCATATGTGATCATACATCATCTTAATAAACTGCGGGAAATGTTTCCAGACGGGAAACCGGGACTCTTTTTAGAAGAAAGTAGCAAGATGGATAAAAGAGTAAATAAGAAAGAATTTACCCCCTCCTAACCTCCCCTGAAGGGGGAAGAACCGATTTTGGTTACGATATCAAGAAGTCCCCCTCAAGGGGGATTTAGGGGGTAATTAATTGACATGGAAACCATAACAGCAATGACGGGTATGATACGGCCTAGAATCCGTAAACAAGTCTTTTGTCTAGCGTCTGGTGTCTAATATCTAACATAAAATCTAACCAAATGAAAAACATAACTAACCCCATACTCACCATTATGATCATCAGTATCATTCATTTATTGTCTTCCTGTCAGGATTTTCTGGATGAAAAGCCCAGTACCGATCTGGTGGTTCCTGATAACTTGGAAGATATACAGGCCCTTTTGGATAATGAATATATCATGAACAGAAATTCCGATATGGGTGAGGTAGCCTCAGATGATTATTTTATCAGCAAGCAAGAATGGGAAAGCTGGAATGAGATTACCCGTAATGCCCATGTCTGGGCAGACATTATCTCTCCAACAGGCAGGTTTGTTTCTTGGAACTCCCTTTATGAACAGGTTTTTTACGCTAATGTTGCCCTGGAGCAACTTGATGATATTGTGCCGGATTCAAATGAGCAGGTGGACTGGGACCGTTTGAGGGGATCGGCTTTATTCTATCGTTCAAGTGCATTTTATAATCTGCTTCGGATTTTTACCATGCCCTATCATCTGGCAGATCCTGATTTGGGTATCCCTTTAAAATTAAGTGCTGATGTTAATAAACTGGCAAAAAGGTCTTCCATCGAAGATAGCTATGCCCAGGTAATTGCAGATTTGGAAGTCGCATTGGACTTATTGCCTTCGAGGGCGACCATTGCCACCAGACCTTCCAAGCAAGCGGTTTATGGGCTATTGGCAAGGGTTTATCTTTCTATGGGGGATTATCAAAAAGTGTTTAATTACACTTCACTTGCACTTGAACTGGGAAATGAACTGATGGATTATGCCAATTTAGAGCAGGGTAATACTTTTGGTTTCAAGAGGCTTAATGAGGAAGTGGTCTATTGCAGTTATTTTTCATCAGGCTCCATTGGTTATTCTTCCGATACTTTTATCCTTTCGGAAATCTATGAAAGTTATGCAGCCGGTGACCTAAGAAAGTCACTGTTCTTTACCCAACCTAATCAGGATGGCCATGTCAAATTCAGGGGAACCTATATGGGTAATCTTTATTTGTTTGATGGAATAGCCACGGATGAACTTTTGCTGAACAGGGCAGAAGCGGCTGTAAGACTGGGCAATGAGGAGCTGGCTTTGGAGGATCTGAACTATCTATTAGAGCACCGATTTGAGGTAGGAAAGTTTGAACCCATAGCAGGGATTTCAGGGGAGGATTTATTGGAGCGGATATTGGAAGAACGAAGAAAAGAATTGGTTTTTCGTGGATTGCGTTGGGAGGATTTGAGGAGACTGACAGGCAGTCAATATGAAAAGATAGTCACTAGGGACTTGGATGGGGAAATCTACACTTTAGAACCAGGAAGTCCAAAATATGCCTATCCCATACCATTGGATGAATTGCAGCTGAATGACATGAAACAAAATCCAAGATAGAAAAAAGCCAGGGGCATGGCCCCTGGCTTTTTTAATTGAAATAGTTTTTAAATTTAGATGGGCTTGAATTCGCCTTCCACTCTCGAGTCAGGAACCTCTTGTCCCAACTCATCCATTTCACGGGTACAGTCCGTATCGACCTCCGTATCACAATTGTAATCTACCCCCAATTCCTGATTGGTGATATCCTCCCAGGTATGGGTATTTGGGTTCAGGGCCTCTTTGGTTCCCTGCACATCCTCTGCGGAGAGGTTGATTGTCAACGCTGTCATGGCTGTCAGCACAAATGCCAACAGCGGTATGTTATTAATTAACTTTTTCATTATTGAAAATGGGATTTTTAACCATCAAAATCCCCTAACGTTTAAACCCGATTTATGCATTGGGAATCGTAGTGATGTTTGATAGTGCAAGAAAATCAGTTAGTTTGGAGACGCAAGCGTAGCTCTGCTACGGTAGAGTCGAAAACTAAAGCGTAGCGACTGATTTTAAAGCAATTTCAAACTGCAACAGATATGCTAATGCATCTTTCGGGTTATAGGTTGCTTTTTGCCTACACTTTATAGGATTTTCGGCATCCTCCTTTTACTGCCAGAGAAAAAGTAAATCTCACCTAACACCTTCTCCCGAGAGATTGGGCAGTATTTTTTTTTGTTGAATTGTAATTATTAGTTATTTAATAGTAATATGCTATTCTATGCTCAGTAGTTCCATCAGTTGTCCACCTAAACCCAGAGATCAGATCACCTAACGTTCAACCTCCGTTTTTATCATTAGCCCTAACACTCCGAGTAGAATAAAAGCCAAGTTGAACAATAAATGCCCCGACCAGCTCATGGATTCAATAAATCCTGCACAAGAGCAGGGCACCCTAGGAAATGCTCCCATCCACACAAGTCCTATATATGTTGAAAAGACCGTCATCAGCAGTATGGACAGCAACAATCCCCACTTTTGCGTTTTCCTGAACAGTAAGAAAGGGACAAATAAAAGCTCAAGGAAAACAATCAAAGTAGCCAGCTTCCTGGAAATCCCGACCGGAAGGGTTTGGTTCTGCATTGCATCTTGAAATTCTCCAAAACCTATCAGCTTTTCCAATCCTGTCATTGTCCATAAAACAACAAATGCAATCACTGCCGCCTGAAACACCAACCAGTTTATATTGATCTTCATATTAGTTACCATCAAAACGCCATCCATCATTTATGCATCTTCTTATTCGATTTATTGCCCATAAAGTCTAAGGAAATCATTCCTAAACCTGGCCATACATTTGACTTTGTATTTTTGAAGGTAAAACCTAAAACCGATCCTAAAAAAAATTACACCATTGATTTACAATCAATTACCACATAAATCTATTTTCTTGTTTAGAGGGTAAACCATCCCTAATTTGTATTTGAATATTTGAAGGGAAACCTCTCCCTTAGTATTTTGGATATGATTTACTGTTTTAATCCAACAGAATGATGATGATTGTTTCACCTAATTGTTTGCATTATGGGGAAGGTATTGAAGACCGAATTGCTGAAAGAAGCTTTTGACCATTTGATAAAATTACGTCCTGAGATATACAGAAACCTGAGGCCCTATCTTCAGGTCAACACCTTTCAAAAAGGAGAAATCATTCGTGAGCTGAATGAACCAGAACAATCCACTCATTTTATTTATACCGGTACAGCTGCCCTACTTTTTCCGGCCAAGAAAGGACGTGACTACCGAGTAAAGATTTTCATGGAAGGTACTGTGGCCGCTGATCTAAATGCCTATTTTGACCAATCCGATTCCCCTTTCTACCTAAGGGCACTGAGTTACGTTTCTTGCTTTTCATTGAAAAAAGAAGCAGAAATCGCACTTCTAAATGAAATGCCCGAAATCAGCCGACTAAGTACACTGATCAACCGGGAATTATTGGAAGAAACCTACAAATACCTAAAATCCTTTCAGCTTCCCATCGATGAGGGCTTCCCATTTTTCTGGGAACAATACAAAGAAGAGAGGGCCTTTCTCTCCAAAAAAGACCTGGCTTTTATATTCAATACATCCTCAGCCACTATCACCAAATTGATCAATCAGCTTCCATAAAGCAACACATGTAATGATTGAAGCCCCTCTCTACCTGATAAAAAGTCAATTAACCTATTTCTAAAAAAAATGTTTCGCAAAACAGAGTTTCACTTATTGTCCTTTATCTCAAAAACAAAAAATCCGCCTTCGAAGGATTTTGTTCCCATAATAATAAAGGGAACTGCAAGATGGGAATGGCATCAGACAATCCTACATCTTGCTGGTGTCCAGAACGACACCCAATATCTCCTTCAAAACCTTAATAATTTCTCTTTGCAATAGCTCACATTTTGCCTTTTGATGACTGCCTTCAACCACACCTCCCCATTCACTTCTCTTGGATGCCACTTTATAACGGGAAGGAATAAAGGTCAAGGGTGCTGACGGCAGGAAGCATTTAGCCTGCCCTTGACCGTTTTCCTGACCGGAATATCTTTGCAGGAAGGGGAAGTGGATACCGATAAAATTATCATTAAGGATATGAAATCATAACTGCTCCAACTAACCGATTAGCTCCTTAAAAAATTGATCTTTTCAAAGGCAAGTAAAAGCCAAGTTCCCACCATAAAACCAATAGTTTCCCCCATCAAAAGGCTGCGAGTCCCGAGCACCTTTCAATCCGACTTTGGAGGCTGAAGAGATGGTTTTGTATACAAAACTACATCTTGCTGGCCGCAGGATCGCGGCCCCGGATTGGGGCAAACTGTCCTCCGTTTAACCTATTAAAATGTTGAAATCTCAAAATCCCAAGCTCAGTTATCCAGGTTCCACACCCACTTGTTGGCGGTCATCACTCAGTCCCATAGCGGACTTCCCGACTCGCTCTTCCAATCCAGTCCCTGGTAGTATAAGTAGGGCCTGCTGAAAAACTCAGCATGAACAGGGTATAAGAACCGGCCTGAAATTCCGCTCAGGCCGGTTTTTATCAACCAGGTCGTCCAAGAAGCTATTTTCCCGGTCTATAATGGTCATTCCCAGGGCATTCCATGCTGAAAAACTCCGGCACAACAGTGCCCGCCCGGCCAATCTGACCAGGTTGAGCACCAAGATGATAGAGGCAATCCATGATTGGCTGGTATTCCTGAGCCTTGCCCTGATCCGGTCCATCCCATAACCGTTCTTGGCCTGCCCGAACTTGCCCTCTATCGGATTCCTTTCCCCCGGCCTTACGTGGTCTTCCACTGCCCGGGCCGAGGGCCGGCCCAGGAGCTTGGCCGACAGCTTGATCCCCTTGGATTTAAGCCATTTCCGGTTTTCCCGGCTGCAGTACAGTTTATCGGCCAAAACCTTGGCAGGATAAAAGCCAAAGCGCTTCCGGTAGTTCTCCACATAATCGGCCAGGTGGCAGCCTTCATGGTAGGCGTCCCAGGAAATGGTGTCCAAAAAGGCATATCCGTCTACCAGCAAAAGGTGGATCTTCGCCCCAAACTCGGTTTTGTTCCGGGCCTTGCCCCGGACTATCGGGCGGACATGGGGCTGGTGGATACTCACGATCCGGTCCTCCACACTCCTCGACCGGTTATCGAACATCTCCTTCTGCTGGAGGTACAGTGTCTGGATGATCCAATAATACCGCTGCCATTTATGGGGCAGGGGAAATATTTTGAACCTGTCCAGTTGGCCTTCTATGGTTTTCAGGTTACGCCTGAGGTATTGGAGCTGGGACTTGATGCCCTTTCGGATCGTTTTACGGCCCGGGTTCCGGTTTTGGGCCACTTTAAGGTAGTCCTTACGGGCCTTCTTACGATAGGTTCGCGGCTTCTTGCCCTCCGGAAGCTTTTTGTGGAGCAGATCAATGATCGACTCGCTCTTCAGGCGGGCATCATTGAGCAGGTTCAGATCGATGGGGTAGGCAATGTCCTGCAGACAGGCCGTGGCATCAATCAGCAGTTCCCCCTTATGGGGGCCGTCCCCGTCATCGTCAGCCCCGTCGCCATTCATGTCCCGGACCGGTACCGGTGAGCTGTAGGCCAGTACCCTGGCATTCATCTCGGCGATCAGTTCATCTCCCATCCGTTTGCGGATCTCCACAAAAAGGGAGGGGTCAAAAGGAGGTTCCGGGCTGTAGGAACTGTAGCCCAGAAAGTACTGCATATACATGTGATATAAATGTACTGCAGGGCCGCCATCAACGCGGCCAGGTGGCTGCGTGTCTTGGTGGGGATCTTCACTTCTTCTATCGGGGTACATCCCAGGCTGAGCTGGGCTTCGAATCGTGGGCGCATATTTGTTGACAAAGAATTATTTTGGTCCGAACCTGAAAACCTGAATCGCTTTATATGGCCCAAAATAAGCCTTTTTGACCTTTTGACATAATTCCCCCCTTTAGATTCAAAATAAAATCCACAACAAAACCAGCCCTGGGATTGTCCTAAAGGCTATTTTCTTGTTTTCTTACAGGCACTATTTAGTCCTTTAAAACCTCTCTAATTACATTCAGCTATAATTAAACACACTACAGTTTGGTTTAAAACTTCATTTTCTGGATTCTTATCGCATTCAAAATCGCGAGAAAGGCCACTCCCACATCAGCAAAGACGGCTTCCCACATGGTAGCCAGGCCTCCGGCTCCCAGTGCCAGCACAATAACCTTCACCCCAAATGCCAGGCTGATATTTTGCCATACGATACGCTTGGTCTGTTTACCTATTTGAATAGCAGTAGCAATTTTAGAGGGCTGGTCGGTCTGAATGACCACATCGGCTGTCTCAATGGCGGCATCACTGCCCAAACCACCCATTGCCATGCCTACATCTGCCAGAGCAAGGACGGGAGCATCGTTGATACCGTCCCCCACAAATGCGATGACACGGCTGGTATCCTTTTTCAGTTCTTCTACTTTTTCCACCTTTTGCTCTGGCAGCAGATCGCCAAAGGCTTTATCTATTCCGAGTGATTTTGCCACTTGTTGGGTCACAGCATCCTTATCTCCTGACAGCATGATCAGTTCCCGAACTCCTGATTTGTGTAATGCATTAATTGCCTGGGCAGCATCGGCTTTGAGTTCATCTGCAATCACCAGATAACCGGCATATTTTTGGTCCACTGCTACATGGATGACAGTATTGACCTCTCTGGCAGCATCAGCACAGGTAACAATCCCTTCCTTGTCCATCAGTTTTTGATTGCCGATGAGCAAATGCTTACTATTTACTTTTCCTTTCAGACCGTGCCCGGCTATTTCTTCCTGTTGCTCGGGTTCTGAAATTTTCCCTCCCTGCTTTTTAGTATATTCTGTAACGGCTTTTGCGATGGGATGTGTGGATTTACTTTCCATAGCTGCCGCCAGACTTAGCCAATCTGTAGTAATACCGTCCATGGTCACGGCTTTCTGAACTTCAAACACCCCTCTGGTCAACGTGCCTGTTTTGTCCATCACTACGGTGTTTACTCTGGTCATGAGGTCAAGAAAGTTGGAGCCTTTGAACAGTATCCCTTTACGGGAAGCTGCGCCTATTCCTCCGAAATAGCCGAGCGGTATTGAGATGACCAACGCACAAGGACATGAGATCACCAAAAAGATCAATACCCGGTAAAGCCAGTCTTCAAACACATAGTTTTCTATAAAAAAGTAAGGCAGGAAGGTCAATCCCACCGCCAGAAAGGTAACAATGGGCGTGTAAACCCGTGCGAATTTGCGGATGAACTGCTCGGTTTTTGACTTGCGTGCGGTAGCGTTCTGCACCAGCTCCAGGATACGGGCAAGTGAACTTTCGTTGAACCGCCTGGTTACTTTCAGTTCAATCAGCCTGTCGAGGTTCACCATCCCAGCCAGCACATTTTCTCCTTTGTTGTACGTAGCAGGTTTGCTTTCACCCGTCAAAGCGGAGGTATTGAAGCTGCTCTTTTCCCTCAGCATTTCCCCATCGAGGGGTACTTTTTCTCCGGGTTTTACTTGTATGGTTTCCCCGGTTTGGACTTCTTCCGGGTGTACGATCACCATTTGCCCGTTTCGCTGTACAGAGACCGAATCGGGGCGGATGTCCAGCAGGGCTTTGATGTTGCGTTTGGCTCTGTTCACTGCTGCATCCTGAAACAATTCCCCGATGGCATAGAAAAGCATCACCGCCACCCCCTCGGGATATTCACCTATGGCAAAAGCCCCCAGGGTGGCTATGCCCACTAGGAAAAATTCAGTGAACACATCACCTTTCAGGATGGACTTCCAGCCTTTGACCAATACCGGCCAACCCACAGGCAAATAGGCCAGCACATACCCGCATACGCGGATCCATCCCTGGAAAAATGCTGGCTGTCCCCATTAGTCAGCGGCTATTCCTGCAAGCAGCATGACAAGGCTTGCGATACCACTTCCCCAGGTTTGAAGGAAAGTGGAGGAGGCTTTTTCATCCTGCTTTTTTGGTTTGTCCGGATGCTGGCCGGTGCTGCAGCAGGCTTTGTTGTCTGTATTGTTTGTATTAGTCATACGCTTATCTGTTTTAATGTGTGAAAAAGGAAATGATGCCTGTGATAATGAGGATGCACCCTGAAACCAGCCCGGTACTATGCTCCAACCTGTGCCAGTTGAAACGGTGCAGGCCTTTCTGTGCGAGGTACACCCAAAAGGTGATCCCCAACACGGAAACGATGGTGTAGAGCAAGCCCACTGTCAGGATCATCGGCCATCCCTGAGTCCCTGCCATCAGAAAGTAGGCTTCAATTTCCAGGCAGGGCGAAAGAAACATCATAAATACCAGCAAGGTCACTACTTGTGTTGCTCCGGTCTGGTTCAGCTTCTGCTTTTCATTGAAGTGAAAATGATGGTGCCTGTGGTGTTGGATGATGAAATAAAACCCAATGGCAATGAGCAAAGCAGGAATGACCCAACGGTGTAACTGTTCAGCGTTTCTGCCAGTGACAGGCTGAATAAGCCCAGAAACACTCCGAGCAAAAAGGTACTCAATGAATGAGCCAAAGCTACCATAGCCGCAATGCGAACCGTCTTGCTACCTTGCCAGCCAAACTTTTCTTTCAGTGCCAGCACCGGCAGTCAGTGGCTGGGAATCAGCCCGTGGAGGAGGCTGAGCATGATGGTCCCGGTGAGTAAAGTGGTCATTGTATGGTGTCAAATTATTTTTTGAATCGATCTATTATTACCTTCAGGTCTTCAGGTATTTCCATGGGCAAAAGGGGAGGAACATTGGCTCCTCCGGTATTGCCTACAGGTACCTTTCCCACAAAAGACTTTACCCCTCCCACAAAAAGCCTGAGTATCTGCCCCCGGATTTCTGTCCAATCCTTGATCATGAAGCCAAACCGGAGCATGAGCCAATGCGCTTCCGAGTGCTGGTATGGATAGGGCTGACCAAGGACGTGCGCCCGCTCCAGATGTCGCCAGGCTTCCCGAAGGTGACCCCTGGCGAGTTTTTCTTTATACAGAACGAGCTCCTGCTTAAAAAAAGACTTGAGGCCTTTAGGCATTGTGGTGTTAAATCCATCTTCTTACCCGCTTCTCATAAGCAAAATAATCATCACCAAAAACACTCTCCAGCACCTTTTCTTCCAGTCCAACACGGACAAATACAATCAAGAAACCAAGTAATAGCAGAACACCTGAATAGATACTGGGAATGCAAAGAAAAAAGCCAATCAGTGTGATTAGTTGCCCCAGATGAACCGGATTTCTGGATTTAGAATAAATGCCAGTTGAGAGTAGCAACCAGCCTTTTGTTTCACTTCCTCTATTCAATCTTTGTTGATTTTTTGCTGAGATAACGATCAGGAAGGCTAGCGACATGAGTCCAATAGCTGCCCAGCTCAACCAATGACTTTTCAATGCCTCAAATGGCACAATGTATTGATGGTAAACCTCCGGGTATAACGAGAAAACTGTCATTAGCACTATTACCAATAACCATATCAGGTTGTTCAATAAGGTAACAGTTTTAAGTTTAGGTGGCTTTTTCTTCTTTTTGGAAGCGTACATTAAAAATGTAAGTAAAAAGTAAAGGAGGAAAAACACCGGCAGAAATATTCTTAAATGTATCATAGGTTTTCATTTTTAGGTTTGGTAAATAGTAAAGTGATGATGCCTCCTAAAGCACCAATCAGGGAAGCTATTAAAATACTGATTTTGGACACTTTGACCAATTCAGGATCGCTAAATGCCAGGTTGGTGATGAACAGCGACATGGTAAAACCTATTCCGGCTATCATGCCCATGCCAATAATGTGCCCCCATCTTAAAGAGATATGCAATTCTGCTATACCCAACTTTTCTCCGATAAAGGCAAAGAGACTGATCCCCAGTACTTTCCCTACTGCCAGACCCAATAATATACCCAGGCCAAGAGAACCTGATACGACCTCCAAAAAGCTAACATCCAGTTTCACGCCTGCATTGGCAATGGCGAAAATAGGAATAATGAAAAAGGCATTAAAATCAATCAGTGCATTTTCCAGTTTCAGTAATGGAGGCTTTGCGTTTTCAGTATCCTTTTTGATGTCTTTGAGTATTTTCCCCTGGCGAACATCCTGCAACGGGTCACGGGTTTCAATATCCGTTTCTTCCAGTCTTTCTACATTTCTGGCGGTGCGATCTTTCAATAATTTACTGTCTAATTTAGGTTTTACAGGAATGGTAATGGCAAAAAGCACTCCGGCTATGGTAGGGTGAACGCCTGAATTCAGGAAGCAATACCAAAGCCCTACGCCTCCCAAAAGGTACCAGAACAAGTTTTTTATGCCCAATCGATTGAACAGCATTAAAAGGATAAAAATCCCTGCCCCGGTTCCCAGGTATAACCAACTCAGTTGGTTGCTATAAAACAGCGCAATCACGAGTATGGCCCCCAGATCATCTGCTATGGCCAGAGCCACCAAAAAGATTTTAAGCTGGGCTGGCACTCTTCTACCCAATAACCCGATTATACCCAAAGAATACGCAATATCTGTTGCCATCGGAATTCCCCAGCCATTGATATTTACTGTCCCTGAATTAAGCATTGTAAATATTATGGCAGGCATTGCCATTCCACCGAGCGCTGCCAGGAGCGGCATAGAAGCTTTCTTAAAGGATGACAATTCACCTACCATTATTTCCCGCTTAAGCTCCAAACCGGCCACCAGAAAGAATATGGCCATTAGCCCGTCATTGATCCATTCCTCGATGGTCAGACCAAAAGTAAAATGCTCAGATAGCTCAAAGAGAAATTCATCTTTAAGGTAGTGATGGTAAGCATCCGCCCATTGAGAATTACCTAAAATCAGGGCTAAAATAGTAGCTGCAATTAAAAGTAAACCACCTGAAGTTTCTCTATTTAGAAACCTTCGGGCTGTTTGCTGGATATATGCTATTGTTGACTGATTATTTTTTATTGACCGATCCATTGCCTTGCTGACTCTTTTTCATTCCTGTCAAAGTAACGGATTTCCGCATTGGTAAACGGTTTCATAAATTGGGTAATCCAATCCTGCCATTTCTTTTCGCCTACCATGGCTATCTTTTCATAATCTTTAGCATGAGACAAATCCATTTTCGCATCTGCCCATAAACCCTCTATACTCCAACCGGTGAAGTTTTCCATTTCAAAATACCACCGTACTTTTTTTCCTGTTTTTAATATATTATGAATCAATGGATGGATCTTTTCCATATCCAGTTCGGTAAGATTTCCATCTGCTTTTGTACAGATAATATTATCTCTTGTCAATTCCAGTATTTGTAGCATAGCTTTTTAATTTTTTAGTAGGTTCTACATGAATATGGACATCAATTATTTGGGGAATGTTTTCAACCAGGCTTTCTTTTACCTTGTGTGCTACCTGGTGTCCTTCATCTACTGACAGCTTGCCATCTACCCAAATATGAAGGTCAACGTGGAACGCAGGCCCCATTTTTCTGGAATGGCATTGCTCCACTTTTTCAACCTCTGGTATTTGCTCGGCAAGATGGGTTACCTCCTTATGAAATTCAGGTTCCAGCTCTTCATCTAATAATTCACCAATGGCAGGGCGGCCAATCCCGTAGGCATTGTAAATGATAAAAGCTGCTGCGATAAGTGCCGCGTAATCATCAGCTACCTCATATCCTTCACCACCCCATAAAGCAATGGATATTCCTATGAATGCCGCTACAGAAGTAATGGCATCACTTCGATGATGAAAGGCATCTGCTTTTACTGCTCCACTTTGTATTTCTTCGCCAGTTTTCAACACAAAGCGATATAGCAATTCCTTAGTAACCACCACTACTACTAAAATAATTAGCGTATATGGTGCCGGAGTTTTATGTGGACTTTGAATATGGGCAATACTGTCTTTTATAATGATAAAGGCTGCCCCCACAAGTGCCAGTGAAATTCCAAGTGCCACCAAAGCTTCCGCCTTACCGTGCCCATACGGATGGTTTTCATCCGCTGGCTTGGTTGACCATCTCAAGCCTAACCAAAGCATACCGGAAGTTACCACGTCTGTCCCTGATTCTATTGCGTCAGCTATAAGTGCATAAGAGTGGCCAAAAATTCCTCCCAGAGCCTTTACAATAGCCAATAGTGCACTCACAACAATACCTGTCAGGGTGGTTTTCAACCCTTTTTCAGAGATAGCATTGGGATTTCTTTTATTTTCCTTCATTATTATTCATTAAATTCAACACAATCTTCTGTCGGTTGATATACTCCCGCCCCTTGCTGATATACCACTGATGCACCCAGATGACCTGCATAGCCTAAGCCAAAGGCTCCTATAATCAACAAAATGGTTATTGCATGAACCAATAATTTATTTTTGGAGATGATTTTTAAATACAGTACCCATTCTGTAAACATGGCCGTACTGTATGTAATTGCTGAGGCATAAGCATACCATTGGTGCTCGCCAAGCATTTGTGGATCGCATATTTTACGAACTACCACATTGTAAGCCAATGACCCTGTGTAAATAGCTATCCAAATAGTAACGGTTCCTATCATCAATAAGCCTGCTCGGCAGTATTGCAGGAATTTTCGCTGTTCACCGCTGGCAAAGTAAATAACCAGGCAGACAAGCGTTGCTAAAAGAAGAAAGGCAATAGGAAAATGAACGGACAGAGGATGCCAGGTTTCTGTCCGCCATATTGATGGAATATCACCCATTACTCACTAAGAATTTCAACATGAATTGGATCCAATCTTTTACCTTTCTTTTCTAATTCCACCTCTACTTTGGTGCCTTCAGAAAGCATATCAAAGGAAACTTCATTTCCATTTTTTGATAGCTTGGTCTGATCAGTAAAATACAATTCAAGTAGTTTGTCATCGGGAGTCCTGACATATATTTCTTTTTCTTCCGGTTCGACTTCTTCAGCAACACCGGTATAGGTTCCTGATTCTACTAAATCAGTCTCTTTGTTTTCTCCACAAGATTGTAGCATTATCACCCCAAAAACCAGGGCGATACTCATCATTACTGCTTTTCTCATTTGATTCATCATTTTACTTAGATTTAAATTAAACATTGATTTACTTCTTATTTTCATCTCTCTCGTTCCTAGATAATATATGGCCAGAATTCATCATGTCCTAGCTAACTTCAATATCCTTACAGCCCCTCTCATCACAAAAGCAAAAACAATCCCTCCAATAGCCAAATCAGGCCATTTGCTTTCCAGCAAATAAACCAATACCCCGGCTAGGATCACTCCTCCATTTACTACAATGTCATTGGAAGTGAATATGGCACTGGCCTGCATATGGGCCTCCTCACTTTTGGCTTTGTTGATCAGCCAGAGCGAAACCAAGTTGCCAATGAGGGCCAGTACCGATATGATGATCATCCACTGAAAAAGTGGTGTTTCACTTTGGCTAAAAAACCTCCGTAAGACTTCTGAAAAGCCTAATAGTGCCAATCCCATCTGAAAATAACCACTGATTTTGGCTACCTTTTTTTTGCGAGCCATTGCTGCTCCAACAGCAAATAAGCTCAGGCCGTAGACTATGGAGTCTGCCAGCATATCCAGAGAATCAGCCACTAAACCCATAGAGCGGGAAATCCAACCGGTAGTCATTTCTACAACAAAGAAACCGAAATTGATGCCCAACACACACCAAAGTATTTTTCGCTGTTGAGTATCATCAATAGTAGATGGTAAATCAACATTCTCCTCCGTTTTTTCCAGCCTCTCGTTAAAGTTCAATGCTGTTATAGCCTGATGGATTTCATCTACTTTTTCGGTATGATAGACTTTTAATTTACGATTAGGTATATCAAAATCTAAATACTTCACACCATTAAAAGGTCCTAATTTCATGCGGATTATCTGCTCCTCTGAGGGGCAGTCCATTTTGCTGATGTGGAAGGTGGATTTTTTCAAAATATGTAGTTAAACTTTTGGGTTTTGATGAATATCCTAAATGCAAACTGTTATAGACTTTCAATAACTGCTTTTAACTTTGACTGAATTTCTTCAGCAATGCCTTCCAGATCTTTATTCTCTACGGCCTGCATAGATGCTACCGGATCCACTGCTGCTATTTCTACGCTATCATCGCTTTGTTGGACGATTACATTGCAGGGCAGCATTGCCCCAATTTTATCTTCGGCTAATAATGCCTTGTGTGCGAAGGGCGGATTACATGCACCGAGAATCTTGTAAGGACGAAAATCTTCATCCAGCTTTTTCTTCAGAGTTTCTTTTACATCAATTTCAGTAAGGATACCGAACCCTTCCTCTTTCAGAGTCTCTGTTACTTTTTGAATCGCTTCTTCGAAGCTTATATTTTCCAATGTTTTTTCGTGATAATATGTCATGTGTGTCATATTTTTTGTTATCATTGTTTTCATTATATGAATTTTGCTCAGCAAAGTCCGTAACTATTGTTACAAGGTGAAGGACCCTGTCCAGCTAATGAAAGCAGTTGACTATGTCTTCAATTTTCACCGATTCTACTTTTTATAAGCCAACAACCTCAATGCATTAAATACTACTACCAAAGTAGAACCTTCATGGATGAGTACGGCAGGACCTATAGTTGCAATACCAGAAATTGTCAGTGGAATTAAAATACCTACAATTCCCAGACTTATCCACAGGTTTTGTTTGATGATACTCTTAGCATTTCTGCTCAGTGCGATGGCAAAAGGCAGTGTTTCCAGCTTATCGGCCATCAGGGCAATATCGGCTGTTTCCAGGGCCACATCACTGCCTGCTGCCCCCATGGCAATCCCCACAGTACTATTGGCCATGGCCGGTGCGTCATTTACGCCATCACCCACCATCGCCACTTTGGATTCATTTTTTTTGAGCTTTTTAATCGCTTCTACCTTTTCTTCCGGCAGCAAGCTGCCCCAGGCATCCGTGAGACCGATCTCTTTGGCCACTGCATCGGCTACTTTCTGGTTATCACCCGTAAGCATGATCATACGCTTGATACCAATCTTTTTGAGCTGCTCCAGGGTATTTTTAGCTTCCTTTCTGGGCGTATCCATCAGGGCAATGATACCAATGTAGTGGTCATTCTGACGGATCAGCATTGTGGTATTTCCATCTGATTCCAGTGACTTAACCTTTTCTTCCGTTTCCTTCTCTGGCTTATTGTCATCCAGGGATTCAAACAGGTCCAGATTGCCGATGTATACTTTGTCATCACCCAAGGTAGCCTTAATCCCCTTACCAAGCACCGCTTCCAGGTCTTTCGCATCAGGCACATCAGCACCATCCAATCGCTCTTTCCCATCCCGTACCACGGCTTTTGCCAGGGGGTGGTCGCTCAGGCTTTCTACAGCTACTGCTATTTTCAACAGTTCGTCCTCTTTTACATCACCTACAGCAACTACTTCAGTGAGCTTAGGCTTTCCTTCTGTTAATGTTCCGGTTTTATCAAAAGCCAGGGCGGTGAGTACACCCAAATCTTCCAACGGACGGCCGCCCTTGATAAGCACCCCGCTTTTGGCTGCCCGGGCTACTCCACTTAGCACTGCACTAGGGGTCGCAATGGCCAAAGCGCAAGGGCTGGCAGCCACCAATACAGCCATTGCACGGTAGAAGCTTTCGCTAAAACTTTCATCAATGACCAGAAAAGCAAAATTGAGCAACACGACCAGTACCAATACAGAAGGCACAAAATATTTCTCAAATTTATCAGTAAGGCGCTGTGTAGGTGATTTCTGGGTCTGGGCTTCATTCACCAGTTTCACCAGGCGGGAGAGCGTAGAGTCCTTTGCTACTTTAATCACTTTGATTTCCAGCGTATTGTTGCCATTTATGGTACCCGAAAATGCACGGTTCTCATCTTTGATATCATCTTCCTGTGACCAGTCTTTATCGGGATTATCCACCGGTTCTTTATCTACCGGCACACTTTCCCCGGTGATAGGCGCCTGATTCACGCTACTTTGTCCACTAATTACCACCCCATCAGCAGAAATCTTACTGTTGGGCTTCACCACAATGATGTCACCAATGCTCAATTCCTCAATACCGACTTCTTCGGTCTTACCATTTCTCTTGAGCAATGCCGTTTTAGGAGCGAGTTCTGCCAAAGCAGCAATGGATTTACGGGCTTTGTTCATGGCGTAGTGTTCCAGTGCATGGCCCATGCTGAACAGGAATAACAATAAGGCGCCTTCCGCCCATTCGCCAAGAATAGCCGCTCCAATGGCAGCCACGAGCATCAGGAAATCAATTTCAAAGCCTCCTTTGGCCACTGTTTGAATGGCTTCTTTGGCTGTAAAATAGCCGCCAAAGAAATAAGCTCCGATATAAAGTGAAAGACTTACCCAGGAAGGCACAGCTTCGATATAAGTAAGCCCAAAGCCAATACCTAATAATGCTCCGCAGATAATGGAAAAGATCAACTCTGTATTTTTACCGAAAATACCGCCATGCGAATGATCATGATCTTCACCTTCCTCATGGACATGTTCCTTATTACCTTCCTTTTGATCTTCGCCTTTTTCAGTTTCTTTTACCTGCTCAAGAAAACGTTCAGCACTCACCTGCGTATCGGGCATATCAAGCCCGTCTTTTCTCAGGGCTTTCAGGATTTCGGCTTCATCTGTTTTGGCGGTATCATACTCTACCCGCACCATGCCTGATGCCGATACAGAGGCTTCCATAATACCCGCTATACCTCGGAGACCACGCTCAATGTTACGAGCATGGCGTGTATGACGAATACCATCTACTTCTATGAGTTTATGTCCAAATTTTCGTGTGATTTCTGCCCCGGTTTGCTCGGCCAGCGACTGAATGCGGTCTATAGAGATCAACTCAGGGTCGTAGTGAAAGCATAGCTGGGGTACGCCATTGTCTGTTTCGTCTGCTATATGCACTTTTTCCAATCCCTCTTTGTTTTTAAGACGCTCGATGAGTTTTGCCACACATTGGTCCTTCTCATCGGGGACTTCTGGCAGGAGGAGCGGTATTTTTATTTGTAGTTTTTTCATTTTCTAATATTTTTCTTTTTTAAAAAAGGGAAATGCTGTGAAATCAATAATAGAATAAGCAAAGCGGATGTGACACTCACGATAAGGTACATGCCATATCCAATAGCAATTCCTACAGCAGCAGTGACCCAAATAGTAGCTGCGGTTGTCAAACCTGAAATGAAATTTTTGGATCCATCTCTGAAAATAATACCCGCCCCCAGGAAGCCAATGCCTGAAACAATATTGGCAACAATTCGGGTCTGATCTGCAACTTCAATGTGGGAGTTGATAATTGTGACTAAAGCCGCACCCAGGCAAACGGCAGCATACGTTCTGATTCCTGCGGCATGCCCGTCAATTTCCCTGTCGAGTCCTATCAAAACACCAAGTACCAGGGCAACAAGTAGTCTGGGTATGAGCGTTATTTCAGTTTGAAAATCCATTGTTAATATTTTGTGTTATAAAACATAATAGTCTGTCGGTTTTTTCTTTTCAGGAACATCCGTTTCTCCAATCATTTGCTTGATGTTTATTTCTATCGTTTCCGCCAGGTCTGTCATGGGCGTGTCCAAAGGCTGGTTCTCAAAAGGATCCTGCATGAGAATGGAGGTTTTTTCGATGGCAATAAAAATGATCGGTATACCAATAGTCAGGCCTATTTCTACTGCCAGGTATTCATCTGATAAGCCAAACGGTAGCATGGTAGCAAACACATAAATGATCAAATGGATCAACAGGCTGTGTGCTTTGGGGAAGACCGTGTTTTTTATGCGTTCGCACTTGCCCATAGAATCACATAACTTGGCGATGATGCTATCGATTTGCACCTGCTGAAAATCATTAACCATCTTTTTTTTCTTTGCCTTCAGTAAGGTTTCAGAATGTTCTGACAATAAAGCATTTGGAATATTAAAAGCTTCGGTCTTATTGGATTCTTTATATTTAATGACCCTGTGGGAAAAAGGTAGTTTTCTTAGTGATTCCCCAAGCGCATAGCACCAAATGATCTGACGATTGGCCATTTCCGCAACCAGGGCTTCATAGCTATCGTTGCCTCTTTTAAAAAATGAAACACACTGCCGAACCAGTGTCCTGGAATCGTTTACAATAGCACCCCATATAATACGGGCTTCCCACCACCGCTCATAGGCTTGATTGGTTCGGAAACCCAACAGTAAGGCTACCGCAGTACCAAAAACAGCAGTGACGCCAATAGGAACCGAAATTTTGTCAAGAAATCCGTATTGATCGAAAATACCTACCACGACCGCATAGGAGGAGATAAGTACAATATCAACCTTAATGGTTTTGATAAAGTCAAGTATGGATATTCTTTTATTTAAGAGCATTTTAATTCAGTTTTGTTGATCTGATTTTGGTTTTATGGTTACTCCAAAAATAGAGCAACAGCATGAGCACCAGCAGCGCTACTTGTGCCGCTACTGTTTCAATAGTGGGATATATCCCCAGCAAATCTACACTCACCGATACAGGAAAACCGGTAACGGATAGCCAGCCGGCTTCCTGAATGGAATGAACGCCTTTACCGATCAGAATTAATGCCAGTAAGGTAATTGCCCAGGCCGAATAGCGAAACAACTGCCGAACAGGTATCTTCTTTGAATACCTTACAAACAGGACAGCAAACAGGGAGATCATTACAAAAGCAGCCAAAACCCCCAATCCAATAGATGATTGATGAGCCGGTTGTGTTTCCAGGCTGATAGCCTGTAAAAACAATATGGATTCAAAGGCCTCACGAAACACAACCATAAAGGAGAAAAAAGCAATACCAAACATCTTGTCTTTTTTTAGTTGCTTGCCTATTTTTTCTTCGATAAACTTTTTCCATTTTTTGGCATGTGAGTGGTCATGCAGCCAGAACCCAACGAAAGCCAGGACGATCACTGCCACCAGCGAGATCATTCCTTCCATGATCTCCCGGTTTTTACCACTTATACCAATCACCCAATCGGAGAAAAACCATCCGGCCACTCCTAACAGTATGGCGGTTATCCACCCTCCGTGCACCCAGGGTATAGCCTTTTTTAGTCCTGATGAACGAATGAGGGCCAGGATGAGGGCCAGGATCAAAAATGCTTCCAGCCCCTCTCGCAACATAATGGAAGCTGACAGTGCGAAGGATAGCCAATAATTAAGTTTTTTGTCCTGCATGAGTTCCTCTGCCTGCCCCAGCATGGCAAGGCCATTGTCAATTTCCTTCTCAACTTGTGCTTTATCACCTTTATTTTCGATTACCTCACGAATCTTAAACATTTGCTGCTCCAGGCGGGCTGTAAAAGCAGGGGCATTGGCCTTTAGTCTTGCCTCCGAAGGCTCGATACCCTCCAGGTAAGCTGCCAGGGCATCTTCACGTGCAGAGGAGTAGCTGCCGGATGTATAATTTTGCAAGGCACTTTTTAAATAATTTCTTGCTTTATCAAGCGAATATTTTTGTGCATTATCCCCGGGAGATTGTGTTCTCAGTGCAGTTAACAACAGCTCTTTGTCAGCGCTATCATTATTGCTCAGCCGTTTGACCAATTCCACATCAGAGAGGGTAGCCACCTCCTCTAAATTCACTGTATTGTTTGCCCGATCAAACTTCTGTTGCAGCTCGCTATTTTTGTCAGCTTGAGGTGTAAAGCGGAGGGCTTTTATATAAAATGCCAAATCCCAAATCTCTTTATCGGATAAGGTGGCAAAACTCTGCATGGCAGTGCCTTCCACACCCAGTTTTATAGTGTTATATGCCTGAAAGGACGAGATTTCCTGCATCAGGGTATCGTTGAGAAAATTGGTAGGAGCTGGTTTTAAGCCAGCTGCCAACTTACCGTCTCCCGCTCCATTCACTCCATGGCAGGAAGTACAATTCTGTACATATAAGCTTTTTCCGTTTTTGAGATCAGGCCATATCAGGGGAGCCGTTTTAAGACCGGTAGTTTTGATAATATCTTGTCTGGTCTGCTGGGCTAAGTTATAAATACTTTGATGCGGAGCTTTTTTTTCTATCTGCTTACCTAATTCTTTTAACTGCGACAGCATACGGAGTTTATCATCCTGTGGCAGCTTACTTTCTTCAATGAGTACATACACTTTGTCACTGAATTCCTGCATTTCTGCAAACTCGCCTTCGTCTATTACTTCGCCATTTTGCACTGCTGCGGTATAATCCCTTGAAATGTAGTCCAGCAAATGAATGCTAGTTCGCAGGTTGCTATCATCCTGGCTTGCCATTGCGTTGTATGGAAAAATGCAAAGCAGTACACCTACCGTAAAAATTGTATATAATGAGTTTCTTATCATTTCTATTTAGTCCTTTAAAACCTCTCTAATTACATTTAGCTATCTATTAAACACACTACAATTTGGTTTAAAACTTCATTTTCTGGATTCTGATAGCATTCAAAATAGCCAGAAAGGCCACACCTACATCTGCAAACACAGCTTCCCACAAAGATGCTAACCCTATGGCTCCCAGGATCATCACTATTAATTTCACCCCGAAGGCCAGGGCAATATTCTGCCAGACTACATTACGTGTAGATCTACCTATTTTTATAGCCCTTGCAATTCTTGAAGGCTGATCTGTCTGGATGACCACATCGGCCGTTTCAATCGCCACATCACTTCCGAGCCCACCCATGGCTATCCCCACATCACTGACTGCCAAAACGGGTGCATCGTTGATCCCGTCACCCACAAAAGCAATGCTGGCTGATGGATCTTTCTTCATTTCCTCCACCTCATGAAGCTTATCTTCCGGTAACAGGCCGCCTTTGGCTTGTTCTAAGCCCAATTCGTTTCCAATTTTTTCGGTAATAGACGGCTTGTCGCCCGACAGCATAATGATTTTCTTAATGCCGGCATTATGCATTTGCCTTACAGCTTCTACCGCATCTTCTTTCAATTGGTCGGCAATGGTAACATAGCCGGAAAATTGATCATCAATGGTGATCATCACGATAGATTCAACGATGGTATCTGTCTCCGATGGGACATCAATGCCATGAGCTGTCATTAATGCTTTATTGCCTACTAAAACAGTTTTATTATTAACCTTACCTTTTAATCCTTTTCCACCTATTTCGCTTACCTCAGAGGCTGTATGATTCTGCCCATTTAATTCATACTCCATAATGGCACGTGCAATCGGGTGGGTCGACTGCTCCTCCAGGGCCAACAGATAGGACATCATTTCATTTTCGGAAATACCTACCGGTCTGATCTCTTTGATCTTAAACACCCCTTTGGTAACGGTGCCTGTTTTATCCATAACCACTGTATTTACTTTAGTTATGGCATCAAGAAATGAGGCTCCCTTAAACAGGATACCGTTTCTTGAGGCTGCACCTAATCCCCCGAAATAGCCCAGTGGAATAGAAATTACCAGTGCACAAGGACAGGAGATTACCAGGAAGATAAGCGCTCTGTATAACCAATCCTGGAATACGTAATTATCTACAAAAAAGTAGGGGAGAACGGTGAGGCAGATGGCAAGAAATACCACGATAGGGGTATATACCCGGGCAAACTTTCTGATAAAAAGCTCCGTTTTTGATTTCCTTGCCGTGGCATTTTGTACCATATCCAATATCCGGGCAATGGAGCTGTCGTTAAATTCTTTGGTCGTTTCCAGTTCTATTACGCCTTCAAGGTTGATGCTTCCCGCAAAAACCTTATTTCCTTTATATATAGTGTCAGGTTTACTTTCCCCTGTTATGGCTGCCGTATTGACGCTGGCCTTTTCAGACAAAAGGATGCCGTCTAAAGGTATTTTTTCTCCTGTTCGCACCTGAACCTTTTCCCCGATATGCACCGTTTCCGGGTTTACCTCTACAAAATCATTGTCCCGATATACCAAAGCGATATTAGGCCGTACATCGAGTAAGGCCTTTATATTGCCTTTAGCCCGTTTCACCGCAGCATTTTGAAAGAGTTCACCTACCGCATAAAACAACATCACGGCTACACCTTCCGGGTATTCACCGATGGCAAACGCTCCTAATGTAGCAATGGACATCAGGAAGAATTCAGTGAAAAAATCACCTTTCCTGATGCTTTCCCAGCCTTCTTTGATCACGGGAAAGCCCACAGGAGCATAGGCTAAACCGTACCATACAGGGCGAACCCACCCCTTAAAAAATGGTAGTAGATTAAAGTAGTCCAGTGAGATACCGACTATCAGCATTGCAAAACTTACTATTGCCGGAACATACGTTCCTAACTTCATTTTACTTTCAGAATTTCCGGTGGATACCTTCTTTTTATTAAGATCTCTCAGATTTATTTTTTTCTTTTTTGTCATAATGCAAACAGTTCAAAATGGTTTTGCTTCGAAGGATATTTTTAGCCACTGCATTGTGAACAAACACCCTTTACTACCAGGTTGGCTTCTTCTGCCTGATGGTTGGGTGGTAGGACAATTTCTGGTATTTTATAGCTGTACAGGCATTTGGTTTCCCCACATTTTCTGCAATGAAAATGCAAGTGCAGATCTCTTTCTATTTCACATTTACAACCTGTTTCGCATAAAGCATACTTAGGCACTCCGGTACCATCATCAATGCTATGCACCAGTCCATTATCTTCAAAAGCTTTTAGCGTTCTGTAGATGGTAGTTCTATCAGATTTCACAAAGTCCCTGTATAGATCAGTAAGACTTACTGCTATTTCGTGATCCAACAAGTACTCTAGCACAAGCAGTCGCATGGCCGTGGGTTTTATTTTATGTTGCAATAGGTTTTCTTCCAGTTCTTTTATAGTGCTCATAGCTCATTTTTTCTAAGTATTACCTGTGTAAACTGAATCTTTAGTGTTTTACCTATTTCCGGTAAAATTGATTTCAGGCCGATTTCGTTTGTGTCAACATCTCCGGTAGCGCTTAGCCTACAGGCTATGGCCTCACCTCCGTTAAAGTGTTTCAGGTTGCCTGAAAGAATTACCTCAAATGTTCTACTTCCCACTATGACTTTTAAAGGCCAGCTAAATGAAATAGGTAAATGCGGCTGGCTAATAAAATCCTCAGCGGGGATCATTCCGGTAAAGGATATCAAAGATTCTTCATCAGCAACATTGTTAATTTGTTCATTTAAATAACCGATACCAGTATTCATTGTTTTTATATTAAGTCTACCTGAAATTTCTTTGGTATTGTAATCTAACACAAGAAACAGCTTATGGCTTTCTGCAATTATTTTTTCATCATCTATTTCGGCCACCATGACGATATGCCCCTCGGTAGTCCGGTAAAGGGATTGGCCAACAGCCAGCCATGTTGGACCAAAAAATAATAGCATAATAAATAATTTCTTCTCCATGGTTAACGACCATTTAAATTTTCTTCGATGTAATTGAGCGCTTCAGGTATATCAAGTTCACGCGTACCATTTCCTGTACGGATATAAAAGTGTGAACGGTCGTCCTGATGCAGATAGACCGGAGAGTGCGCATGTTTAATCTCAAGATGACAGACATCAAGCCCTTCTATTTGGTAAAAAGAAACATCTACCAGAGAGCAATAATTTGTCCCTAATTTGGTGGAGATCAGTTGCATTATATACTGCTCAAAACCATCTCGTCCCGGTTTTTTCAAACAACGGTAGTTCTCGACCAAACCAAGTGGTTTACCCTCGTCATCAATACCAATAAAAAGATTCCCTCCCCGGGTGTTCATAAACCCTGCAATTGTTTTTGCTACTACATCTTCCATTGCCTTATCCCTCCATCTGTTTTGTCCGGGAATAGAGTATGGAATTAAGAAAATCCAGAATATAAGGATAAGCCACAGGATCCACCAAATCCAGTGCATTCCTCAGAAATACCAATCATACATCATAACTGTAGATTTTAGGGTTAAACATTTATTTACATTTCGGACACCAACTCCCCTGAACTACACTATCAGCAGTAGCCTGGAAACGATGACCGTTTTTACACTGCCACCTGAGTGTCGTTTTGGAGTTTATGTATTCCCTGGAAATACATTTACCTCCCTTTACTTTAGCCAGGGATTGCATCTTCTCTATTCCGTGTGGAACGTTGTTAGCACATACAGGACACCAGCTTTTTCTGATTTTCACACTAAAAGGGGTGGCCTGCCATTGATGACCTTTTGCACATTGCCACCACAATTTGGACTTGCTGTTGATATATAAATCTGATAAACAAAGTCCGCCACGTTCCCTGGCTAATTGCTGCATTTCTTCAATAGGAGTTGACATAACTACTTCATATCAAATCTTTTGATAGACTTTCCGGTCTTTATTCTGTAGGCATCCTCTATTTCAGAGATGTAAATAATGCCATCGCCCGGATCAGGCGTTTGGGCTTTTCCGCATATCAATTGCACGGCTTTTTCCATTTCTTAATTTTGGCACACAAGCTCCAGCTTTACTATCGGGCTATCGGTAAAATGAAAGTCCAGGGAAGGAGAAGCATCAGGGTCTTTATGAGCACCTGTTCCCTCACCTTTGGAGACTGTAACGCTTTCAAATCCTGCATCTCGCAGAGATTCTACCACTACCTGCACTCTTTTCGGTTTTATAAATGCTTTTATTTCTTTCATCTTTTTTTCTGTTTTTTGGATTATTTAATTCTTATTCAAAGTTGACAATGGGCAAAAGGCAGTTGGCCAACTAATCCTGCCAACTGCCCTTTGCCAACTGATTTAGTGGCTATGAGAAGTCTGGCTTTTCTTCATTTCAGAAATCAGGTAATAGGCATTGTTCCAGGCAACCTGGGTACCATCCGGAAGCGGCTCCAACAATTTAATTTCTACCCAACCGTCTTCATTAATACCTGTTCGTACTTCCACTGCTTTAAATGCCCATTCGGTCTTCCCATCTTCTTCATGTGCTTCTGCCATAAAAATATAAGGCTTGCCTTCTTCTTCTATAATGGCGCTTTCAGGTAAGGCCTTTACCTGAGTATTTCCGGTACGTATTTTACCATTGATGTACATCCCCGGGATCAGAAAATCTTCCTTTTGATCTATTTCTGCATGTACATGTACGGCTTTTGGCTTTTGTTCAAATTGTTTTCCTACTGAATAAATTTTGGCAGTCAACGTATTTCCCGGAACAGATTCCACAGTAAAAGACAACTTTTGTCCTTTTTTCACTTTGTGAACATCCTTTTCAAAGACCATTAGGTCGGCATGGATATGGTCTATGTTGACGATCATAAACATCACTGTTTGAGGATCAACATACTGTCCCAGTTGAACTTTTACCTTTTCAACGTAGCCTTTGATCGGGCTGACCACAGGCACGTACTCATAGATGTCTCCTCCTTGAATATTCTCAATATTCAAGTTCAGTTGTTTTAACTGGGCTTCATAGCCTTTCACTTCTCCCTTCATGGAATTGTAATCAGCCAATGTTTCCTGATAAGTTTTCCCGGAACCTACTTCTTCCTCATACAGTCTTTTTTGCCGTTGCATTTCCTTTTCCAGATATTGAAACCGACTATATGCCTTTACATAATTAGTTTGCAAGTTCGTCAGGTTAGGGTGGGAGAGGTATGCCAACACCTGTCCTTTTCTCACCTTGTCTCCCTCTATCACTTTTATGGAGTTTACATTTGCTCCCAGGATGGCCGTAACTGTCGCCTCATGCTGGGGTGGAACTTCTAACTGGCCATTGGCTTCTACCACGCCCGATAGTGAACGGGTGGGTATTGTGTCAATCTTGATGCCCAGACTTTCAAATTTAAGATTCGAAAGGTGGACCTCGGCCATGCCTTCCTCATTATGACCTTCCTCTTCATGTCCTCCTTCATTATGCGCTTCATGGGAAGCTTCTCCCGCCTTATCAGCCGAATTGCTTTCGCATGCCGTAAATACCGATACTATCAGTACCAGCGCTAGTATATATATGATCTGCTTTTTCATTATACTTATATTTTTAATCTGATAATTTATCCAGGTTTTATTAAATGCTTAATTTGATGTTTTTAAGAAGTATTCCAGTTGGTAGCGGCTATCCAGGTAGTTGCCAAAGGCATCCCAGGAGTCCACTTCTATGCGAATGGCATCTCTGATGTTTTGCAGGAAGGCCACATAATCAATAGCACCTTCCCGATAGGCGGTAATAGCCCCTGACCGCTGATCTGCTGCCAGCGGGAGCGCTTCATCACGGTAATAGACCCAGGAGTTGTGCCATTTCAAATATTTTTCCTTGGTATTCTGATAAGCAGTGTTGATTTCCAGTTGGGTTTGTCGCAGGTTTTGGCTGGCTATATTCCTTTGGATCTTTGCAGACTGTGTCCTTCCAAGTTCAGGTCCGAACAATAATGGAATGCGTATCCCAATCTGATACTGATAAAATCCCGACTGTCCGGCAATTTGCTGCCGGCCATACTGACCTTGCAACTTTGGAAGAAACTGCGAGCGCCTCTCTTTGATCGTGGCATCCGCTACATTTACCCGTTGTTTTGAAACATTAAGTAAAGGATGACTCATAAGTGAATCAACAACATAATTCAGGGGTCGATCCAACTGGTTGGCCGGAATATCCGGTACTGTAAACAGGGTGTCATTGGCAAACCAGAGATTGAGGCGTTGCAGTGAACTCAAATAATCCCGATAAGCCTGTTCTTTCTGTATCTGTACCTGATTGGCCTGATTGGAAGTAGCGAGGTATTCCAGTTTGGAAGAGGCTTCCGTTTCCAGCCTTATCCTGGCTGCCCTTTCAATATCTGTAAAAATAGAATCGAGATGCTGATATACCTGGTAGGTGTTTTTCGCAGCATAGACCATGCCCCAGGCGCGGCTTACCTCAAGCTCCAGCTCAATCACAGACAGGTCAAGGGCTTTTTCAGCCAGGGCTACCCTCTCTTTTTGCAGTTTGAGCTTTGGCGCTATTCCAAAAATGTCAATTTGCTGCTGTTGGATACCGATTTGGGTATAAACTCCTTCAGCACTCACATCCGAACCATTACCCACCTCTTCTTTCCCGGTAAATATTTGGGTATTACCAAAATCCCAGGCAGTTTTCTTCAGCATCTCCTGGTTTTCTATTTCCAGACGTGCCGATTGAATTTTAGGATAACTTTCTACAGCCCGCTTCCTGGCCTGTTCTAATGTGATCGTAGGTAAACTGTCTTGCTGCTGGGCATTAGCCACTGCCGGTAATCCAAACAATCCACCACAAACGAAAAAAACAATGATCACATTGGCATTCGGAGCACTCAGACTTTTTCCTTTTTCTCTCCTTCCCTCTACAAATGTGTATAGCACTGGCAGCACTACCAGCGTAAGCAATGTCGCAGTAAGCATGCCACCAATTACTACCGTTGCTAATGGTCGCTGAACTTCAGCTCCCGCAGATGCTGAAAATGCCATCGGCAGAAATCCGAATATGTCTGTTGTTGCAGTAAGCATAATAGGCCTGATTCGTTCTTTTGTTCCCGTTAGAATTCTTTCTCTAATACTCGTCACGCCTTCTTCTTTCAATGAATTGAAGCGGTTGATCAGTACCAGGCCGTTCAACACAGCCACCCCGAAAAGTACTATAAAGCCAACGCCTGCCGAGATACTAAATGGCATACCTCTTATCCATAAGCCAAAAACTCCCCCGATAGCTGCCAAGGGGATAGCCATATAGATCATAATGGATTGAGAAAATGACTTTAGGGCAAAATATAACAATACAAATATCAGAAACAGGGCGATAGGCACAACAATCTGCAGCCTGCTTTTAGCCCGCTGAAGATTTTCAAATTCCCCACCATAAGTAATGTAGTAACCGGGCGGTAAATCCAATTCTGCATCCAGCTTTTCCTGTATGTCATTCACCACTGATTCTACGTCACGCCCCCTGGTATTAACTCCAACATAGGTTCTTCTATAGGTGTTGTCACGTGATATCTGCATAGGGCCTGGCATATAACTAATATCAGCGACTTCTTTGATGGGTACTTGGGTGCCATCAGGCAGATCAATGTAGAGTGTGCGCAGGTCATCTATACTTTTACGGTGAGCCTCGTCAAAGCGGATGACCAGGTCAAAACGCTTTTCCCCTTCAAAAATGACTCCTGCAACACCTCCGGCAAAAGCAGAGCTCACATACTCATTAAGCTTTTGAATAACCAGGCCGTATTGTGCAACTTTATCCCTGTTGTAGCGGACGGTCATTTGAGGAAGCCCAGATGTCCGTTCGGGGTTAACATCCCCGGCTCCAGATACGGTAGAAATAATATTAGCCATCTCCTGCACTTTTTCGGAAAGCACTTCCAGGTCTTCACCATAGAGTTTAACGGCAATGTCCTCCCGTACTCCTTCCAGCAACTCATTAAAACGCAGTTCTACGGGCTGAGTAAATACCAGATTTACCCCTGTCAGATGGGTCTCTAGTTTATCCTTTATTTGCTCAATCAGCTCGTCCTTGGTTTCAGCAGAAACCCATTGATCTTTATCTTTTTCTAAAATGAGGTACATGTCTGCTATATCCATCGGCATGGGATCAGTAGGAATATCTGCCACTCCGATTCGGGCAGTTACTGTTTTTATTTCAGGAAAACTTTCCAATAACAGGTTCTCTATCTTGATGGATACTTCTTTTGATTCACTTAAGGAACTTCCAGGCCTGATGAGTGCCTGCATGGCGATATCTCCCTCATCAAGCTGTGGAACAAATTCCCCTCCCATTCTTGAAAAAACAAACCCGGCTGCTCCCAGCAGTACAATAGCCACAATAATCACAATGGCTTTAAAACGAAGAGCTCCTTTTAATAAAGGCAAATAAACTTTTTGTATGCTTCCAATTATCTTATCGCTCACCCTCTCTAACCAACGTTCGAAACGGCCAAACCAGTTTTTCTTGTTTTGGATGGGTTTCATGAATAAGGCCGACATCATCGGTACATACGTCAGGCACAGGATGATGGCACCAATCATGGCAAATCCAAAGGTGTAGGCCATAGGCTGGAACATTTTACCTTCCACACCGGTGAGAAACAAGATCGGGGCAAATACAATGAGGATGATAATCTGCCCGAAAAAAGCGGAACCCATCATGGTACTTCCTGCATCATAAGCCACCTCATCCATCAAGACCTGATTGAACTTAATTTTCCCGGAGCGTATGCGTTTCTGAATTTCGTAAACCGTACCTTCTATGATAATCACCGCCCCGTCAATGATGATCCCAAAATCAATGGCCCCGAGACTCATTAGGTTGGCCCAAACATTAAATTGCTTCATCATAATGAAGGCAAAAAGCAGGGAAAGCGGAATAGTAGTCGCAGTGATAATTCCACCACGAAGGCTACCCAACAAGATCACCAATGCGAATATTACAATCAGCGCCCCCTCAAAAAGATTGGTTTTCACAGTATCAGTAGTTCTGGAAATTAAATCACTACGATCAATTATAGTGTTGATCGTCAATCCCTCCGGAAGCGATTTCTCTACCTCTTCCATGCGCGCTTTCACATCCTGGATGACCGCATTGGGGTTGGAGCCTTTCATCATCATAATGATGCCGCCGACGGCCTCTTTTCCATCCTGGGTAAACGCCCCGTATCGTACCTGATTGCCGAAATGCACTTTTTCTGCCACATCACCTATGGTGACCGGGATTCCATTTTCCGTCTTTATGACTATTTTTCTGATATCATCCAGCGAGCGTACAAGTCCTTCTCCACGGATGAAATTGGACATGCGATTCTTTTCAATGTAAGCACCTCCGGTATTCACATTATTTCTGGCCAGGGCTTCATATACCTGAGAAATGCTCACGTTCTGCGCGTTGAGTTTTTCTGGATTGATGGCCACTTCATATTGCTTGATATAGCCACCGAAAGAATTTACTTCAACCACACCATCAAGCAAAGTCAGTTGTCTTTTTACAATCCAATCCTGAATAGTGCGCAGTTCCATGGGTGAATACTGATCCTCATAACCTTCTTTGGGTTGAATGGTGTATTCGTAAATCTGGCCTAAACCTGTAGAAATAGGCCCCATAGTGGGACTACCAAATTTTTCAGGAATAGTCTCCTTTAGTTCATTTAATTTTTCCTGCACCAACTGCCGGGGTTTGTAGATCCCCATTTCGTCTTCAAAAACAATGGTGACTACTGATAGGCCAAACCTTGAAATAGACCGAATTTCGTCCACACCTGGCAAATTACCCATGGCCAACTCTACCGGATAAGTCACAAATTGTTCTATATCTTCTGTGGCAAGGTTGGGCGAAACGGTCATCACCTGCACCTGGTTGTTGGTAATGTCCGGGACAGAACCCAGATTGACCGTGGCCATGGAGTAGATCCCCACACCAATGAGGGCCAGCGTCAGCAGACCCACGATGAATTTATTCTTTATAGAAAAAGAAATGATTTTATTGATCATATGACTTTTAATTATTTAATATGGACAGAGAAGAAGTGGTGAATTCTTTCCGCAATACCTGCCAGCAAGACAGCGCACACCAACCCAATAAAAAACCACTTTAGAATCTGTTTGAATGTGATTCCCTTCCTTCTCATTTTCCTTTTTTTCGATTTGCTTTTATTCAATTTTTTCAACTTTCTGAATAAGATTGGACACAGTGAAAGGATACCTTTTATGGTAAAGGCTCATTAAAGAAAATAACTAGGGAGTAAGTTTAAATGCCTGCCCAGTCCTGATAAAAGGGCTTTATCAAAAGGGCATATTTATCCTGTCAGTCAGAAAAGGATTATGATATTGGGGGCTTAAGAAATTCGGAGATTTCAATGCTTTCGAGTCCCTGGTAGTGGGAAAAAAAAGTAACAGGTAACTTCACGGGATGTGAAAATACTACTTCTGCAACGGGGAAAAAGTGCAAGTGACAACAATGACAAACACACAACGGAGAACAACCATCCCCACCCTGATTATGCTCATGGTTGGGATGGTTATCTGCAGTATTTACTACGGTAACATTTTCCTTATCATCATTAAGCGGAACAGAATCTGCACAGGTCATCCCTGCAAGGACTATGAAGTATAAGCTTAATATGTAACACGCGATTTTCACTATGCAATTATACGTAATTATTCGATGCAAGGGTATTGCAAAGTTGTATTAAGAAAATAAACCAAAAAATTATATAGTTTGCTTAAAAATTCATTTGCGGTTGTTTTTAGAAGTAACTGGAAATGCCAAATTGAAAACCACCAATCATGGCCGGTGGATTTCCAAGAATATCAGTTTCTTGCATATGCCTATAATTTAGACGAATTACGGTTTGAGAAGTTGGCCTGAAACTAACGGCTGGTACTATTGCCCATAAATCATCCCCAATATTTCCACCTGTTTCAGTAAATAATCCTCGGGGCAAGCCCACGAGGCATTATTTGTCAATCGAATATTTTTAGTTGATAATTGGTCTTTAGTTTTTTGTATTCTTTTTCCAGCCCCTGACTCTTAACATAATTAGCTATCTTTTCCTCAGTTCCATGTTGGCCAACGGTATTGACAAAGTACCCTTTACCCCAAAATTCTCCGCCCCAAAGCTGCTTTTTCACCTCTGGGCAATGTTGAAATACCTCTCGGACTAGCAAACTCTTTATCGTTCTCACAATCTTAGTTTTACTATAGGTGGGAACCGATTGTATAAGAAAGTGTACGTGGTCTGCATCTGTCCCGATTTCTAGAAACTTAATCTCATATCTTAATTCTATCTGTTCACAGGTCGAAATCAATACTTGATCCCCCCCCTTGCTGAACACTACACGTCTATATTTTGCTGCGCAAACTACATGATACAGCAAAACTGAAACATTATGACTCTTATGGATTTACTTACTATCTTGGGACATCGAGTCACAAGATAGTAAAACGAGGCAAGCCTCGGGGAATTAGACCCTAAGAGATTAAAAAAAAGGCTATTTGCCCCTTTTCTTTTGAAGTATCATTAGGACAACTGCTAACATCAGTAGTGAACAGCATAAAAAATGTAACAGTCCAACTCCTAAAAATGTCATATCAATTAACTGGCACAACAACTCAATTCTGACACATCTTTATTAAAGGTGATGGCAGCCAGTTTCACTCCTTCTGATAAGGTCAGGTAAGGGTGAAATGCATCGGCCAGTTCCTGAATAGTCATTCCGGCTTTAATTGCCAGACTGACTTGCATAGCCAATTCGCCTCCCTCAGGAGCGATGATTCGTCCACCAATAAGTTTATCTGTCTCACTGTTTCTGATCAGTTTGATAACCCCCCGCGTGTCCAAAGCTGCTTGTGCACGTGGCACCTCGGTTAACGGCATCACACTGGTTTCATAAGGTATCCCTGCTTCTTCGGCCTCCTTTTCGTCCAAGCCAGCCCCTGCTATCTGCGGATCTGTAAATACGACCCATGGAAGGCCTGTATAATCGACCATATCGCCGGTGCTTTGGAAAGCGTTTAATACAGCGACCTTTCCTTCTTTTGCAGCGGTATATACGAATGCAGGTGTATCGGTACAATCCCCTGCCGCATAAATGTGGCCTACATTCGTCTCCTGTTTAGTATTGACTAAAATATGACCTGTTTTATTGAGATTGACACCAGCGTTTTCAATCGCCAGACCGCTGGTATTCGGTCTGGTTCCTGTGGCTACCAGCACATGAGAAGCTTCAAAAGTCCCCTCATTGGTATGGGCCACTATGGCATCTCCGTTCTTTTCGAATTTTTGAATACTGACATTGGTATGGACCTCAATGCCTTCCTCTGTAAAATGGGATGTCAGGTCATCCGTAATATCGGCAGCCTGTGTTCGTAGAATTCTTTCTGACCGATGCAACATGGTGACCTTAGTGCCAAAGCGATGATATGCCTGGGCAATCTCCAACGCAATGTATCCGGCTCCAAGCACGATTAAGTGTTCGGGCTGTTCCTCCAGGTCAAACAGTGTTTCATTCGTCAGGTACCCAACATCCTCTAAGCCTGGCAGGTCAGGCACATTGGTTGTGGCGCCAGTTGCCAGCAAATACTTCATGCCTTTGTACGGCTTTCCATCCACTTCAATGGTGTGCGCATCCACGAACCTGGCCCAACCCTCCAGAATAGTGATATTATCCAGGTCACCCACCACGCCCAGGTATTTCTTCTTTTGCAGGGCTGCCACCAATTCTTTTTTCTGTTGTATGGTAGCCTTGAAATCAAAAGTTGGATTTGCGCCTGACACGCCATTAAAAGGCGAATGCTGCGCCCGGTGAACCTGCTCTGCAGCTCTGATCAAATGTTTGGAGGGTACGCAACCCACATTCACACAGGTGCCGCCAATGTCCAGTCCGGCATTCACCATCAACACGGTCAACCCAAGTTCATTGGCCGTAGTGGCCGCTGAAAATGCCGCAGATCCTCCACCTATGATGATCAGATCGTGTTGCCCGGGATCTGCGCGTTCCAGGTTGCCGTTTCCTCCAATTTCCTTTTGTACTTTGTAATTGCCCTCCTTGTTGATCGTTTCAATAATTTCCTGACGGCTTATTTTATCGGGGTTGAAGATAAATGTGCCTTTTTCATCGGCATAACTCACCGATTTGGAGATCAAACCTTCATGGCCTTCAAAGCGCTTCTCAATGGAGGTGGCGCAATGGTCACAGGTCATCCCGGAAATGCTAAACGTTACTTCTTCTTCAGTTCCCTGACCATTTGATGATGCAGGCAATTCCTTCTTAACGGAGTAATTGCCCATGCCGTTAATGGTATCTATGATCTCTTTCTTTGAAACCTTTTCAGGATCGTAGGAGAATATTCCCTTTCCCTCCGGATAGTTTACCTTCTGACTTGCTGTTCCAACAAGATGACCAACCTTTTTCTCAATACCGGTGGCGCAATGATCGCAGGTCATGCCTTCTATTTCCAGCACAACTTCCGATAAACTTTTTTGTCCTTCACCGATCTTGTTACTCTTAGGAGTAAACATATTTCTTATTTTAACCATGCATGTATTAGTTTTAATTCTAATCATTTTTCCCAGTGTATAGTTCAGCTTTGTAAGCAGTTTTTTCTTTGATAGATGCAATGAGCTTCTCCGGATTGGTCTGTTTGGGATCATATTCCACCACTGCGATATCCCCTGGATACTCCACCGATTTGTCGATGACGCCCTTTGTTTCTTTTAATATCTTGTAAAGGTGATTGGTACAGCCGGCACAGGTGAGCTCGGTGACTTTCAGTTTAACCGTCTCGTTTTCCTGAGTAGTACTGGCTTTTTCAGTTTTTTGTGAATCGGTAGATTGTACTATCCCATGTCCTGCAAGTAAAAAGACGAATGCCAGGCTTAAAATTATGGTTTTCATTATTTTATTGATTTAAAGTTTTTTCTTGTATGATTTTCTTTTCAGTGACTTTATAGCCTGTAGCTTCCTCTACCGTATCAGCCAATTGATCAATGGATACTTTTGTTTGATCAAACTTTACCGTTGCAATACCACTTTTGTAGGACGAAGAAGCTTCGAGAACACCTTCACTATTATTAAGCGCTGCATTTACGCTATGCTCGCATCCGGTGCAGGTCATGCCTTTGACCCTCAGCTCAGTATTCAGAATATCATCTTCTTTTACCACGATAACTTTATCGGCTTTGCTGTTGTCCGGGAAAAAGATGCCGGAATAGGACGGAAAAGCAAGCATCAATACCGCAAAGACGGTAACGATTCCAAGAAACTTTTTGGACTGCCAAAAGGAGGGACGCTCATTCTCATCACAGGCACAGTCGATTTCCTCCTGAGTCCTGGGTCTTAATTTCTGATACCAGGCAAAGCCCAATACCAAAACTGTAAGGCCTATTAAATAAGGTCTAAATGGTTCCATCCATGAAAAGGCCGAAGCAATGCCTCCTATTCCTGCCAGCGTAGCAAAAACCGGGGTGATACAACAAAGTGAGGCAGTAAAGGCTACTAACAATCCAGCCCCAATACTTTTTGATGAGGTATTTGATTGGTTTGAATTACTCATGATATTGACTCCTTTTTGTTATTATTATTAAGCAGGCTGTCTAATACAGGTCTTATTGCTTGGATATTATCTTCCACAATAGAGTAGAACACGGTTTGTCCTACTTTCTTGTATTTAACGAGCTTTCCATCTTTCAGCTTTCTTAAATGTTGGGAAATGCCACCGACAGATATATCCAAAATATCGCTTAGATCACAAGGACACATTTCACCTTCTTTATGAAGTAGAAAGAGAATCTTAAGCCTTGCGGCATTTCCTGAAAGGTTGAAAATTTGAGTGGCCAAATTCAACTGTTCTTCAAGTTTGTTGAGTGTTTTCTTGCACTCCTTGATTTGAACAGGATCGGCCAATACTCTGATACAATTATTGTTCATGTTTTAATATTTTAGCTATTACTAAAACTAAAACGTAAAGACAGGGAAAAAGTTCAATATTTTAGTAAAAACTAAACTAATCAACCTCAATTCCTTTGCTATGTAGCCTCTTTGGCCAGTTAAATGACTTAATGAAAAATGTCGGTGAGGCTGTCTCATAAGTCATCTTTGGAAAAAAGTAAAAGCTACACGAAAAATCGGGTAGCCATTTTTAGGTTTTAACTCGAAACTGTTATTTTTGAGGTGTGCAAAAAACCAAAGACAAGTTAGTCCTAAAAGACTACAATCCCAACCAGTTGATGTTTCTTCCACCGTCATTGGGGGAACTTTTGCCGTCAAACCATCCGGCACGCACAGTAAGTGTGAAAGTGGACAAGATCTCCATCCCCCCATCCTCGAGCAATACCCTGATCTGGGGGGCAGTAGCTCCCATCCCCGTATGCTGCTGAAGGTGCTGGTGTACGGCTACCTTGAGAACTGTTTTTCCTTCCCGTAAACTTGAGAAGGCCACAAGGGAGAATATCGCCTTCATGTGGCTTCACTACCTGGTTGGTTGCCATGCACCGCACACATCTAAAAAACACAATCCATCTAGGGTATTTTTCACCAAATCCATCAAAAAAGCCCTCCAAAAGAAGGGCTCCATTACTTTTACAGAGACGTATTCCAGTCCTAAACTATTTTTTCCAGGTAGAGCGGTTCGTTGCCTCCCCGCCTGTTCAGCCATTTGTGCAACAGCCGTTCAACACATCTGTGATACTTGTTTAGACTTCTGACATTGAAGGTTACCCCATAATAGGCATAGTGGCCTCGAAGCCTAACGTTAAGATCACAGATCAACTCCTTTAATTTCCTGTGCCTGTTGCCTTTGATCCAATCGCCTGTTTTGGTAATAGCCATCACCAGCTTCTTGCTGCTTGTCTTTCGTTTCAAGACTAGCCTTCCTTTACGTGTCTTACCCATATAGTGGGCAAAACCCAGAAAATCAAAGCTTCTTTCTCCACGTATATTAGTGTTCAGATCGATAACCTTTGTCTTTTCCGGATGTAGTCTAAGCCCATATTTTGTAAATCGTTTGTCGAGAACAGCCATGACACGCTTGGCATCTTCTCCTTTTTCAAAACCCATCACAAAATCATCGGCATACCTCACCATGAAACTTTTACCTGTTAACAGGGGCTGGATTTTATCCGAAAACCATTCATCCAGCACATAATGAAGATAAATATTGCTCAATATTGGTGAGACAATACCGCCTTGCGGCGTTCCTCCCTTCGGATAATGCAACTGCTTATCTTCCAGTATTCCTGCCTTGAGCCATTTATCCAGCATTTTGCGCACCACGCCATCTTTCACCCTACGGTCTAGAAACACACGTAACAGGCCGTGGTCTATGCTCCCAAAGTAATCCTGGATATCTGCATCTATAATATACCGCATCCTTCCATAGCTTACTTTCTCGAACATGTACTCTATGGCATGGTGACAGGATCGGTTTGGACGGAATCCGTAGGAAAACTCTTTAAAGTCTTCCTCATAAATCGGCTCCAACACGCTCCTGACACTCGGTTGAAGTACTTTATCCTCTATGGTGGGAATCCCTAGCGGACGCTTCCCCGTTTTCCCCTTCGGAATATACACCCTGCGTATCTGTGGTGCCTTGTACTCCCCTGATTTAACTGTCCTCAGTAGTTCCGGAAGCCGGTCCGGTAGGCGTAACCCATACGCATTCCAGCTTTCTCCGTCAACCCCTACACTACTGGTTTTATTCAGCTGTCGGTAACTGCTGGTCAGCAACTCCACATCTATGTACTGATGTAGGTTCGTCAGGGCTTCCCCTTTGTGTTTGCTAGCCCGATTTGTAATTTGTGTGTTGACATTGGTCTTCTTGTCTCTGGTACAATTAATGTTTCTAAACTACAATTCCGATTTAAGGTATCCCCCTTTCCTACTTGCTGGCTTTCTTGGGATAGATTTCCCAGCGTTCAATCGGTACTATGGGGATACTAAGACTGCCTTCGCCCTTCTCCTTCCCTTCAGTTTCCTTCGGTACAGATACCTTGCGGCAATGCCTCTTCTTAACGTCTTATCAACTGGCATTGCTTACTTGACAGACCTGGATGGTTACTGTGTGGTCAATCCTTATACCAACTGTTCGCTTGGAGGCGGGAGGCTCTCCCATGTTCCATGCAACCCTTATCTGCCTTTGACCAGGTCTCAGACCACGACCAGGCTGTGACTACTTGCCTTTACTCTCTCGCTGTCATCAGTGTTGTTCCAACTCATTTAACAGTTAAAACCCCGGTATTGCAAATATTTCGTGGCTCTATACTGGCCTTCGGCAGTCGCTGTCTACGCTTCATGCCATCGTCTCCAGTGACTATGCAAGACTCGCTTCCGTTGGGTGGCTAGCCCTTGACGGGACACGCTACTTACGTGACTGGGTTACTGTAAGATGTTTTTGATATAACTATACGCCTTATATCTGTCCCCATCTTATGGACTTGCATGGCGCAATAAAAGCGTTTGCCGTGGGAGAAGAATGACTATTTTAACATTGAATTTATTCGACCACAGACAACCCTATCCTCAAAGGAAAGTATTGAGCAAGACCAATAAATAAGACAGGATTACGAACGATTAGATAAAGAAAAACAAACCATCCTTTTATACTTACTTGAAAAAGGAAAAATCTCAAGGAAAGAAGCCGGTAACTTAATGGGATTGAAAAACACAAAGATTTACGAAATTCTCGCCAAAATGGTGGTCCAAAACCTTATTAAAAAACAGGACAAAGGGAGAGCCACTCCCACAAACTATAAGGCCTTCTCTCCAAGCTTCCCCAATGTAACCACCTTATAAAGTACAAGTTTCATAGCGTGTTTTGACCACCTAGCTTTCTGGAAAAACTAGAAGTTATGAATCTACAAGCAGAAATGGCCACCCTGGTCGAAGAGTTTAAAACCACCGATTTAACGCAAAAATCCTTCAGTGAGCAAAAAGGGATCGGCTTCCATAAATTCAATTATTGGTACCGAAAACTGAGGGATGAACAGCCAGCGGGAACCACCGGCTTTCTACCGGTCCGTACACAGGGCAGCAGTGTTCCTGCAGAGGCGATGGAAGTGGTCTACCCGAACGGGGTAAAGCTGCGTGTGCCGGCCAGGGACCTATCGCTGTTGTCGGGCCTGATCAGACTGTACTGATGTTTTCTCTGGGCTCCCAGCACCAATATTTCCTGTACCGTTCCCCGGTTGACATGCGCAAAGGGTTCAACGGGCTTTACGGGATGGTCATCAATGAACTGGACCGGGACCCTGTTTCCGGGGAAGTGTTCGTCTTTGTCAACCGCCACCGCAACCTGATCAAACTCCTGCACTGGGAGAAGGGCGGTTTCGTGGTC
>JGI2924J29684_1078445_pt1 | contig 51845 bp, 58 predicted proteins | sample BenlonsequencITS_FD_29684 | JGI IMG/M metagenome (IMG submission 29684) | reverse complement strand
TGCTCGAGGGCGGTGATCTCGAGGCGTTCAAATACTTCTACGTCTTTTTCCGGCCCGAGGCGTTTCGCGAGCGTGCGGGAGAGACGTTTCTGGATTCGGTTCGGTCCGAGAGCGAAACCGTCGCCCAGGAACTCGGTGCGGACCTGCAGGACAACGAGCGTGTCATACAATGGTCCTCAACATTCATTATCTGCTGCCGCCCGCTTGAACAAAACCGATGACTGGTGATTCACAGAGTACACGCGAAATGCGAGCTGTATAATCGCTAGGCAGAGGTAGTGAGACGTATTCTATGACAGGCTGGAGGAAGCAATCGGGGAGTAGTACCGCGAGCGACCGTGGTGGCGAATCGGCTTTGCCCCAGATGTTGTGAGGCAGCGAGCCGTGAGTCAGATCCGTCCGTTCCCCTCGAACTCGAGAACGGGTGGGAAGACGGTACAGCCACAGGGGACGGCTGTCGCTTCTGCTGGCCCGTGGATCGTTGCGGCGACGATTTCGTCGCCACAGGTGGGACAGAGTGGGAACAGGTCGAAGTCGACGTCCGGTGTCGACGTGTCGGCGTCCGCTGTGGAACCGTCTCGATCCTCACGGTCGCGGGGGTCGTCCCCCGTCATCGGTGCCACCCGGTTTCGGGGGTTGGCAGTGCTCGAGTGTGATACGTCAGTCGTTCGGGACGTTTATGTCCCGGTAGAACGTACGCAAACATGGCTTCAGGCCTCTCGGCTGGAAGCCACGTCTCGGGTGCCTTATCACCCGGGGCATTTCGACGCGCCCCTGCTGGAGAGTGGCTTCCGTTCTGATTGTTGACTCGTCAGTGCTTATATCTATTGGTGTCGGAATCGTAGTGAACGGGTTCCACGCCACGAATGCGACTGCTGTAGACTGGATGACTGTCTCTCGCCGGCTTCCAGTCCCGGCCGGTGACGGCCAACGCTCGACTCGATGGCTCGTCTGTGACCGTCACCGACGACTCGAGACCAGTAGCGAAGAAAGGAGGACAGTTCGAGGGACGAGGCGTCCGCGGGTGTCGTCGCTCGAGGGCGTCCGAGTCGTTACGAGTCGGCGGACTCGGCCGAACTACTGGTTCGTCTGATCGATCCGGTTGCTTTCATGCGGGCGTATGCGATGCCGGCACCGAAGCCGACGACGCCCATCAGGCCGGCGAGTCCGGCGGCGATACCTTCGCTCACACCGTGATGGAGGATGGTTGGGTCCATGTGTCCCATCGGGAACGTTCTCCCGAGACTACATAAATTATACTATCTCAGTTTAGGTAGTACAACTTCGTTTGATTACCACAGAGAATATTTGGGTGACGGAGAGATAGTCGTAACTTCGATGGTGTCAGTATGAAGACGTATGGATCGACGAGCGATGCTACGACTTGCCGGTGTCACCGGAACGGCGGCGATGGCCGGCTGTCTCGCCGACAGCCTGGGGACCGACCCCGACGACGGCGACGAGTCCGAGTCGAACGGAGACGACGAAACACCCGCTGACGAGCAATCAGAAGACGACACAACCGACGGTGGACCGGAACGCTCCCCGGCGGAAACGGTGGTCGCCTTCTACGAGGCGATCGCCGACGGCGATGTCGACCGGGTCCACGACCTCCAACACGACGAGGCCGACCCATACGACGTGGACGACGAAGACGAATTCACCGTCGAAGCGACGGAAACGATCGCGACCGACGACGACAGTGCGACGGTCGAAACGCTCGTGACGGCCGACGGCGCAAGCGTCGCTCTCGGACCGGTCGTCGACCTCGAACTCGAAGACGGTGCCTGGCGCGTCCTCGAGGTCAGCCCCATCAGGCCGGACGACGACACGGCGCTCAGGCCGAACGCCACGTTCGAGGTCGATCGGGAGAACGGGAGCCAACGAATCACACACACCGCAGGTGACGACGTTCGAGCGTCGACTCTCTCCGTCCGCGGGGATGGCCTCGAGCAGACCGGGGCCTGGACCGATATCGGAGGCGACGCGAGCGCGGAGATCGACGGGGAACCGGCAGTCACCGCCGGTGACGCCGTCACCGTCGGCGTCGCGGACGACGACTCCCCTCTCGGTCGTCTGGGACGATGGGACGGTCGCCGTCGAACTCGCAGGGGTAGCCGGTGCGACCGCCTCGGCGACCGAGAGCGCCGACGGGGCGACAGCGTCCGACTCTGCGTCCGAATAGCCACTCATACGGATTGCTGTAACTAGTTACCGCCTATCGACAGAACGGGGACGGCGATCGGCGGTAAGTGACGACAGTAAGCCGTATGAGGACACGTTGCTCGAGTCGACGAGAGTGTGCTCGCGGAGAGTTGGCGAGGGGCGGTCGCCGGCCCAGTTTCGCTGGTGCAGCCCCGTGACGCGCCGGCCGACACATATAAAGAGTAACCCTTTTGCAACACCCCGACACACGTTCGAGCATGAGCCAGGATTGGCCAGTCGATCCGGACGGCGAGGAAGGAAGCGAGGGGATGCGCAAGTTCGACATGCGGATCATCGCGGACAAGGTAGACGAGGAAGCGGACTTTCCGATGGACGTCTCCGAGTTCGTCGACGAGTACGGCGAGTATCCGATCCGGATCAACCACGAGCGGGTCGTCGCGCTGCGTGAGATCTTCGAGTACGTCGATGCCGAGGAGTTCGAGGAACTGGTCGACATGCACAAGGCCGTCGGAGCGGCGATGCGCGAGGGGGACTTCTGGAAGTACCACCCGGAGGGGTCCGATCCCAAAAAGAAGCCCGCCTAACCACGTGACTGCGTGGCACATCTCGGATCTGGATTGCGTATCACTTATACGACGGGACGTTGGAAGGTTTTCGTACAGTGACTAATACGCAGGTTACGCTGGTCCAGATCGACAACTACGGTCCGTGGACGGTGACGCCAGAACCGAGACGAGAGGCTGACCTCCAGACACTACAGTCACGACTCTACGCCGATATCTCTCAGTTCGTCGGGAATCGTGGCGGATACGTGTTCTTTACGCGGTTCGACAACATGATCGCTGTGACGAACGGCCTCGACTTCGAGGACCATCGACTCCTCCAGGAGTCGGCCGGCAACCGCTACCCAGTCACGCTGAGTCTCGGGGTGGCGACTGGAACCGACCCCGTACAGGCGTTGTCCGACGCGACGACCCGCCTCCAGGAAGCCGGCAGCGCCCAGGACGAGAACCGACGAGAGTGTCTCGAGGGACGGACCATCGACGACGCGCACCGCTCCGACGAGGATGTCCAGATCGCCCACTTCGACGTCATCGACGCGACTGGCAACTACACGGACGAACTCAACGCTTTCGACACCTTCATCGAGATCGAACAGGGGTACGCCGAACTCATGCGACACATGCGGTACGCTCACGACAGTCTCTCGTTTTTCGTCGGTGGGGACAACGTGATCGTCGTCTGCCCCGACCTCGAAGACGAGGACTACGTCGAAGCGATCCACCACGTCGAGGAGGCCGCCGACGTCAGCCTCCAGGTCGGCGTCGGCCACGGAGAAAACGCCCACGACGCGGGGTTTGAGGCGAAACACGCCCTCGAGACCTGTCGAGCCGACGGAACGCGCGTCGAACTCGCGTGGGAATCGTAATCCGACGACGCGCCAAACCGGGGTCTCTTCGAGAGCGACGTGCTTAAACGTGGCGTAGGTAGTTTTTAGCCGGACTATCGCTAGTATTCGAGTATGGAATCGGAACTGTCGGTCACGGACGTTCTAACCAACGAATACGTCGGGGTTAGCGAGTCGGATACCGTTCTGGATACGGTGACGCTCATGCGCGAAGAGCGTATGGGTGCGGCGCTCGTCATCCAGGGGACCGATCCGGTCGGTATCATGACCGAGTGGGACGTGCTCGGGCTGGTTGCCGACGAGGCGGACGTAGCCGAGACGACCGTCGGTGACGTCATGACGACGCCAGTCATCTCTGTCGCGCCCGAGCGGTCGCTTACCGACGCGGCGAACGTCATGGCACGAGAGAACATCCGCAACCTCGTCGTCGAGGACGGCGACGAGGACGAGGTTCTCGGGCTACTCACCCAGCGAGACGTCATTGCGGCTGCCGGGTCGTTCCAGGCGGCGGTGACACCCCACCGGTCGGCCGACTTCGGATCGGACATCGAGGCCGAACCGGCGACCGGGGAGCGCTCTCACAACACCCACCTCGCCAACGACGACCCCGATTCGGCGGTCAGCCCAGGTAGCGGCGACGAGTACACGACCCAGGGTGTCTGTGAGGCGTGTGGCTCGCTCGCAGAGTCGCTCTGGGAGTCGAACGGTCAACTCATCTGTGCGGACTGTCGGACAGTGTGATCTCTCCCGTTCTCCCCGTCACTGTTTTCCGTCCGTCGCTCCCGGGCCAGCCCCAAGGCAAGTCACAGTCGTGCCGGAACAGAAGTACACCAACTCGTCTGCCCACCGGTCGCCGATCCGACCGTCCCGGAGGCCCACCCTCTCGAGTAGCCACAGCGATCGCCCGCCTCGACGATCGAGAGGCCGCCGGGACCACCGTCGGTGTTCTCGTCGGGCCCGACAGTCCGCTCTCTCGCCGCGACCGGGACCGCAAAGCTCCGGGCCCGCGTCGACCTACTCTCGGAGCCACTCGAGCGTCGTGGCCGGCCCGCGCTCTCTCCCGAGTCGTGGTCGAGCGGGAGGGCTCTCGCCACGCGGCGACATCGACCCTCCGTCCGCCCGTGACGGCGACGCCACCGATTCGAAGCACGCTTGCGATCGGCGACGGGTCGCGGATCTCGAGACCGTCACCCTCAATGGTTCGGCGAGCGTCTTCGGAGACGAGGCGTTCGAGCGCGCCACTCGAGAACGCGACGGAGCAGTGACCGACGTCCCGGCGGGCAACGCCGGTGTCGAGGCGGTTGCCACCCTGAGTCTCGCCATCGAAGCGGTCGACCGCGTCGAACTGGTCGTATCACGACGCTGTGAGCGCTCCCGCCGAACCGCCACCCACAATAGATCAGCGAGAACGAGTATGGCAGAACCGACGATTGAGATCGATCCCGCGACGACAGACGAAATCGACGCCGTCACAGAGCTGTGGGTTCGACTCGCTCGCGATCAACGCCAGTACGACTCCTACGTCCGTGCGGAGACGAACCGCGACCGAATGCGGGAGACGCTCGCAGCCCACGCTGCAAGCGACGGACTGCTCGTCGCCCGTGCCGACGGCACCCTCGCCGGCTTCGCCTCGTTCTCGGTCGAACGTGGGACGCTCGATCTGGACGCCACTCGAGGGACGTTGTCGAACCTGTACGTCGAACCGGCCTACCGCGACTACGGGATCGGAACTGCGCTACTCGAGCGGGCAGAAGCCACGCTCGCGGAGCGAGACGTCGACGTGATGGTTCTCGAGGTGATGGCGGACAACGAGCTAGCACGGCGATTCTACCGGGACTGTGGCTACGAGACGTTCCGCGTGACGATGGAACGGTCGCTCGAGGAGCCGGTGGAAAACGATACACACTCAAAGGAGGAGCGGTAACTCTCGGGCGGTGCCAGGGGAGCATGGGTGGTTCATGCACTCGACTTGTAATCGAGACTTCCGGGGTTCAAATCCCTGCCCTGGCTTCAAACTTTAGGTTCAAAGCCTCTACCACCAGGTATCCGAATAGTCACCAATTCGAACGGTGGTAGTTCGCTGAATCTCAGGTTCAAAGCTCATTCTACCAGCGGTCAACAGGGGTGTTCAGCGTGAGCTCCGCAACCGACGGGTCCGGCCCGTTCTGCGGGGCGATGGGCTGTACCAACGACGCTGACGTCGTCATCCACTACCCCAAGCACGGCGAGCGAACGGTCTGTGACGACTGCGCCGAGGGCTACGAGGTGGTCCGCGATGTCTGATGAGCAGGATGTCCGTCCCGAGGACGCACTTCAGGTCGCCCAGCGTGCGCTCCAGAAGTGCAACGGCCTCGAGGACGACCTCGAGGAGCTTCGCGAGGAGTACGACGAACTCGCCGAGGAACTCACCGCGGTCAAGCTTCGTCTGTCGGAAGAGGACGACGATGCTGAATACCGTGATCTCTCGCTCGATACCAAGATCGGGATGGTTCGCGAGCACGCCTACCAGAAGGCCGTCAACGGACACGGTCGAGCAACGCTCACCTACGATGATGTCATGTGGGAGGTGTTCGACGGCGAGCCAGGGAACAACCAGTGCTATCGGTTGCTCCGACGTGCAGCTGGCTACGACAACGACGGCGACCGCATCCAGGACATCCCTGGCTTCGATCTCGACGAGAACAGCCGGCCGATGAAGTTGACTGTGGATGCAGAGGCGGCAAAACGAGGTGTCGCCTTTTCTTCCCGGAATAATTCGAGTCCGGGAGAGGTGTTCTGAGAATGGGTTTCTTCCACCGGGGAATCCCGCCTCCCTACCTCATGCTGTAATTGTATGTAAGTGTAGTTGTGTAAGTAACTGTCGAGTAGCCGGGAGTACACCGAATCCGACGCCGTCCGACGCCGTCGTTCGTCGGACGGAACGGTCAATTCGGAATTATTCCGGCAAGAAAAGACCGCGACCGATCCCATGTCACAATCACAATCGAAGGCGGAATCGGGCAAGGACCTCGTCGATAGTCTGGGGGATTTCCTCCGGAACTACTACGACGACAAGGACTCCGGACGAACCAACATCAAGGAACTCGCACAGAAGTACCCGAACGAACAGCGCTCCCTCAAGGTCGACTGGAACGACATCTACCGGTTCGATCCGGATGTCGCCCACGACGTCCTCGAGCAGCCGGAGCAGCTGCGGCGGTACTTCGAGGAAGCGCTGCGTCTGTACGATCTCCCGATCGACGTCAGCCTCTCGGGTGCACACGTACGCATCTACAACCCCCCGGAGGAACAGACGTTCTACCCGGGTGAGTTCTCCCCGTCCACCCATCTCGGTGGGTACCGGGCGATCAGGGGAGAGATCACGAAGACATCGGATGTCTATCCGAAGATCGAGGAAGCAGCGTTCGAGTGCCAGCTGTGCGGAACGCTTACGCGTGTGCCGCAGTCCAGCGGCGACTTCCAGGAGCCACACGAGTGCGAAGGGTGTGAGCGCCAGGGACCGTTCCGGGTGAACTTCGATCAATCCGAGTTCGTCGACGCACAGAAACTCCGAGTCAAGGTGCCGCCGGAGCTCGCCGACGGTGCTGGCCAGAAGATCGACGCCTTCGTCGAAGACGATATCGCTGGCTCCGTCACTGTGGGTGACCGAATCAAGGTCTCGGGGATCATTCGGTTCGAGCAGGAGGAGTCCCGGAACCAGAAGAAGCCCAAGTTCGACCCCTACCTCGAGGGCTACCACATCGAGATCGAGCACACCGAACAGCAAGATCTCGACATTACCTCGCAGGAACGGGCTCGTATCGAGGACCTCGCGAACGGTGCTGAGGGTGATCCGTTCGATGTCGGCGTTCAGTCGCTGTCGGAGAAGGTGTTCGGCTACGAACTCGAGAAGAAGGCGCTGATCCTGTCGATGGTTTCGGGCGGCCAGATCGAGTACGACGACGGTGACACTGACCGGTCGAATCTCCACGTCCTTCTGATAGGTGATCCTGGAACTGGCAAGTCGAAGCTCATCGATCGGTGCGAAGACATCGGCTGGCGGACCGTCGGCGTTACGAGCCGGCGAACAACTGGGCCCGGGCTGACGGTCACCGCAGAGCAAGACGACTTCGGCGACGGCGAGTGGAGCCTGAAAGCCGGCGCACTCGTTCGCGGCAACGGCGGCACTGTCTGCATCGACGAACTCGATGACATGGATGCAGACACGCGATCGTACCTCCTCGAGCCGATGTCGAAGCAGAAGATTAACGCCGAAATCGCTGGTGAACGAGCCACGTTCCAGACCGAGACGTCGGTGCTCGCTGCGGCCAACCCGAAGCACGGGCGGTTCGATCCCTATGAACCCGTCTCGGAACAGTTCGACCTCCGATCAGATCTGCTGTCACGATTCGACCTCATCTTCACTGTCCAGGACAAGCCAGACGAAGACGACGATCGCGAACTCGCCGACCACGTCCTTGACGTTCGCGATGCCGCCAAGCGCGATGGCACGAGTGATGATCTGATTACAGACAGTGACAACGAGAGTGGCGCGATCGTCGAGCCGGATCTCTTCCGGAAGTGGCTCGCACTCGCTCGGCGACGCCCATCTCCACCGTTCGAGAGCGAGGCAGTCAAACAGCAGCTACGGGACAGCTTCCTCGAGATCCGCCGTCTGTACGACGTCAGTGACAACTCACCGATTCCGGTCACGTTCCGCGACCTCGAAGCGCTGGTCCGGATCGCCGAGGCTGCCGCGAAGTTCGAGCTCTCAGAAACGATCACCGAGCGCCATGCTCGCATCGCGACGGAACTGGCTGGCCGCTCGATGCAAGACGTCGGGAAGAACGAGGACGGTGAGTACGATGCCGACATCGTCGAAGTCGGGCAGTCGAAGAGTCAGAAGGATCGGATGAAAACGCTCGCAGAGGCGATCAACGAACTCGAGGACGAGTACTCCAATGGGGTTCCCCGCGACCGCGTCATCGAGCACGTCCAGGACGAACTCGAGCGCGACTACACTGCCGATCGACTCCACGCCGACATGGACAACATGCTCGAGGACGGCGTCGCGATCCAGCCCCAGACCGACCACATCCGCTACCTCGGGAGGGCCTGACCATGTCGGGCGAAGCCTCGTCGAAAGAGATCTACGAAAGCGTGGTGGGCTACGTCGAGAAGAACACGGGCGGGGTACAGCCGCCACTGATCCATGAGGCTCCGGTCGTCTGTAGTATCTCGTGGAGCTATCGCGATGAGCATCCGTCTCGGGTTCGGTCGGCGATCGCGGCGGCGACCTCCCGCAATGACCTCTTCCGGTACGTCGACGAGTCGGGTGAGCACGAGCGGAGGTATCTCGGGATCGACAATGCGGACGCGCTTGAGGAGAAGATCGAGGAGTACCACAGCCGATCGCAGCGGACGACCCGCAACGGGGCGATGTGCTTACGGATCGCGAACCAGCGTGTGGACGACCTCCGAGGTGACGACTCGTGACGACCGGCTACGTGGTTAACCTCGAGAACGGACACGACGGCTACTGCGTCGAGAGTCTCGTTGGCGTCACCTACTGTGGCGAGACGTTCAACCCCGAGACCGTCGACCGCGAGCCGTACGCAGTCAACCGCGACAAGGACCACCCGCATAGCATGCTCTGTTTCGACTGCTCGAAAGCCAACTCACGAACACTCCGTAACACCGCACGAGGTGAGAAAGCGTGACCGTCTTCGAAGATACGTACGAACTCTGGGACAACGCCCTTGAGCATGACGGCGTCCACACAGTCGGGGGATCGCTATCAATCGAGACACTGTTCGACGCCCGCGACCGCTTCGAGCAGCTGGGCAACGAGCTTCGCGATGGCTGCCTCGTGATCGGGATCGACGCTGCCCGTGACATCCCACGCGGTTGGGTGGAGATCGAGGACGATATCGTCCCCGGTGGGCATGAGGAGTTCCGGCCGTTCGATGACATGGTCACGGTCACCGCCGGCAGCGGCGACCACGCGTTCATCTGCCGGTCCGACGCGGTCCGCCTGGACATGACGATTCTCGATTCCGGCGGCGTCGTCGCGATCAACTTCGACCGAGGTGAGCAGACCAATGCCTAAACAACTCCCGCAGGAGGTCCGCGATCTCCCGCCGTCGGCGCGACTCATCTGGCTCGCCCTTGAAGACGGTCCGATGACCGTCGACGAACTCCAGGTGTCGACCGGCTGCTCGAAAAAGCGAATCCGGGACTGTGCTCGTGAACTCGAAGAGGAGGGTCTTGTTGAGAGTCAAACCTCTTTGCGCGACGCAAGAAAGTCGATCTACACCCGACAATAATTCCCGAAATATCGTGTTCTATCTGTTCGTTTAACTCGATGTATCACCTTGGGTGAAGGTAACGGCTGTTTCAACATCGCTCCCCGATCGAGGCAACGACGACGTCGGGGGGTGGCCGACAGCCGACGGTCTCTCCTGCATCATCATGTCCACTACAGCCCATGCCCTCGGTGAGGTCCAGGGCCGCGACGAGCCCGATCGCGTCTTCCGGCGATACGTGTTCAACAACCCCGAGACGTGCTCTAACTGCTTCAGAACCATCAAGAGCGATCACGTCCGGATCTGTCACGGCACGCTCGGCCATGACGTTGAGCCGAAGGCGACGCGGGCAAAGTCAGTCCGGCGTCACCCGACGGATGACGATGAAATCGGACCCGAAGGGATCTGCATCGGAACTGAACAGGTCGAGATCACAACGAAGGCCCGCTATCCGACCCGGACGATCTGCGAAGACTGCGGGTCGGTCGCCGGCCGAGCAGATTCGAACCCGCTCAGTCGCCGAGAAGCACTCTCGAGAGCAGAGAACGTCGCCGAACGACTCCACGAACTGGGCGAACCGGTGGACATCGACCAACTCAAACACGCGGTCGGCCACCTGAAGTCCCTCGAGGAGTTCGCGAGCTACGACACCGAAGTCTTCGAGGCCGCGACAACGGTCTGCGTGAAGCGAGCCCGTACGAGACTATAACAGTCCAGTCGATCAGCAAGGGGCAGCCCGTCGAACTCGAGTTCGCCGGTCGCGACGTCCAGGGCGTTGTCGACGACGTCCGATGGAAGCCGACCTGGAGCAACCCGAGCGAGGAGATCGTCGTCGACGCTGACGGAACGACGATCGTCACCGGCCGAGCGAACATCCAACCGCGATAGCACCTATGGATCACGCAGAAACACTCGCGTTCGAACGCATGAACAACGGCCGGGGGACGTGCGACCGCGGCAACTGTACTGGAAACCCAACGAATTCCTACAAGGGGGATTGCCTGTGCGATCGTCACTTCCAGAAGTACATGGCAATGGCACTTGACTGACTGTCCCCGATGTGGCCCGGCGTCGCCCCTACCCTGGCGGGCCGAAGGGGACTGCACCGTTTCGGGGCGGACACCATCTCGCGACTGCCAACCCGGTAGATCGGCCGGGCACGACTCCACGGGCCGTCCCGACCCGCGCCGGGATTCGGCACAAGCCTCCCACACGGGACCCGGCGCACCCATTTTCAGACACAGACCATGCTCGAGATACTACAACAAATCCCGTTTCAGTACTGGAAACTGGCAAAGAGCGAGTTTCGGCGTCGGTTCGCAACCGTTGAGTGGCCCGAGTATCCGGACCACCTGCACCTCGAGATTGACGTCGACGTCCTCGAGGAGCAGCTGCGTCGACACCACTTCGAGGACGCCAACGGCTGGTCGCTCAAATACGAGGATGAGATCCTCAACATGCGCCGGCCCGCCGGCACCGCCGTCGACGGCCGACCACTCGAGGACCACCTTCGAGCCCGTCCCGTCGACGGCGACCTCGAGATCAACGGTCACGTCGAGCCGAATCGCTGGGAGGCGAAAACCGCTCACGTTCACGAGGAGGGGCTGACCTGGCTCGACAAGCACGAGCTCCGCATCCTCCTCGAGGGCTGCGGGATCGACGTCGACACACTCGAACCGTGAGAGATGCCATGTCCGTTAAACCACGCACTGACGACCCGTTGCACCGTACGAAGATCGAACTCATCTGCCTAGGGAGGGCTCTGATGCCAGACAAAGATTCGCTTGAGCGAACTGTCGCGACGCTGATTCTCTTCGGCGTCTGGGCGGCGATCGTCCTCGGTCCGATGTTCTTCCCCGAGGCAGAACCCCCACCTTCCGAACTCCAGCTCGGAACCACCGCCGTCGCGTTCCTCGTCCTCGGTCGGATGTGGGACCTCGAGGTTGAACGCGTCCTCGACGGCGTCACGATCAGCACGGACGGCGGCCAACCTCGTGACGACGACCGCGACTGACCCCTTTTCTGATCGCCCTGTCGTCAGGAGAGTGCGGCGGGGAGCATGAACCCTACCCCTTCAACACTAACCCATCATGCCAACAGTCACGATCGAACCCAACGTCAAGTACGACGCAGTATTCGGCACAGACTACGCGATCAACACTGACGACCGCTCGAGAACAAGCGCCCGTGTCCTCCGCGAGGAGTACGAGCGCGAATACTCGCAGGCCGTCGAGGCCTACGAGGCTATCGAAGACGACGTCGAAGATCGTGGTTACTCGCTGGATCACGATGTCGACGGCTCACTCTGGCACCAGTTCAACGTCGCCAAGGATCCGGACCTACTCGCCAAGATCGCGACGTACTTCGACGGTGTCGACGCGACTGAGCCGACAGACCTGATCCGAGCAAAGCTCCGACTCCTCGATGGACAGGTCTACGCGAACGCCCAGATCGCAACAGAAGCCGAACTGCGCGAGCAGTCAGGATGACCAACACAGTCCAGATCCCACACGAACGCAACGACGTCGTCGGACAGGCCGCGTTCCACATCCTCGAGACGTTCGCCGGGCCCGCAGCGGAGGCCGACGATCCTGTTCTCGAGGATCTCGAACGCAACCTTCAGCGCGCGCTCCAGGACTTCCCGGAGCTCACCGGCAAGACCATCACCGTCGGCCGGATGGATCCGGACGAGGACGACTACATCGGCTACGCGCAGTTCTGGAACCTCATGATCCAGTTTCCGGCCGACTCACCCACGTCCTGGCGGACCGTCTACCACGAACTCGCCCACCTCGCGATCCACGTCCAGAACCAGCAGGGCGAAGACGTCCCGCCGACGTCGGAACCGTTCTGCTCGATCGTCGGCATCTCCCGGATGTCGGTCGAGTTGATCGACGGCGACCGGATCTCCTACCTCGGCTACCCGTCGGTCCCACGCGAGGAGTGGCCGGAGATCTGCGAGCGAGCGCTCGAGTACCGCGAGGAACACGGCCCGAATAGCCACTACATCAACCAGTGCTGCGACTGGCTCGGTATCGACGACCGCGAGTCGAGAACGGCGTACTGAAAGACTGACGATGGGATACACGTTCAACTGCGATGTCTGCGAGGATCGCTACGACCACGCGCCTGCGTTCATGGGCGAGTTTCGCGAACAGTTTCTGAAGACTTCACCGTCGACGCTTACGCAACTCTTTCAGCCCGGCGAGACGGCGACTATCTGCCAGGAGTGTGCTGAGGCACTTTTCTTGTCCGGAAAACTCGCTGTCTGTACCCGATGTGGGTATGCAGAGCACGCAACCGAACTCCCGGCTGGCCTCGAGACGTGTCCGCGATGCGACGAAAAGGACACGTTCGACTTCAGAGGTGTCGATCACGATGAGTAACCACTGCACCAACTGCGGTCATCCTACCGATCATACCGAAGAACATCACGTCGACCAGCAGCGCGGGAACAACGATCCCGACAACCTGACCGATCGTTGCCGGCGCTGCCATCACGACGGCACGCATGACAACCCGCGAGCTGTCGACAAGCTGTCCGAACGTCGCTACGGCCCCCGACGTCCGAACACGGGTCCTCGGCGTATCTCGAACGTCGGTCCGCGCTGACCCAGTACTGACAGGCCGACCGCTAACGATCCACCAATGACAGACGACGAGGAGTACGAAATCTCGAGTGAGCCCTCACGGGACGAACAGGGACACCCAGTCCACCCGGAACGGGGCCACCGGATCTGTGGTGCGGTCAAGTCCGACCGAACGACACCGACTGACCACGGCCGAGAGCGCGACGACTACGAGTACTGCCTGCAGCCAGCAGGCTGGGGCGAAGATCGCAACGTCGGGCCGTGCAGCAATCACCCAGTGACTGGTGAACAGTGGGGGGAGTCCAACCCGAACTACGAGAACGGCGACTACTCTGAGTTCGCCGACTTCATGAAAGAGTCGCTCACCGACCGCGAGCAGGAGGCGATGGCAAACCTCGACCTCGAGGAGTCTGCTGAGGACTTCGCAAAAGATGTCGTCAAGGAGGCGTACCTGAAGTACCTCCGGACTGGCGACGATCGGTTCCTCCGGGAGGCCCGTCAGTGGGCGTCGGAGTTCGGCGTGATCGAGAAGCCTGCAGAGAAACTTGAGCACGAACACTCGGGCTCGATTGAGAACGACGTAAACGTGCCAGAACACGTCTCGAACGCGATCGCGTCTGCGGCGGAATCGAACCTCAAGTCTGGCGGTGATCACCAGTGAGTTCAACTCCCGACCCCGGCGGCGACCCGGGCACGGTCGACCCTGAAAAGCGGGCGGGCATCTACCGGGCGACCTACGAGTCGTTCCCGGCCTTCGCCGATGTCGTCTTCTCGGAGTCGTTCGAGAACTTTGTCCGTGGCGAGTGGATTGCCCGCCGCTGCCGGCACCTTCAGGAGCACGACAAGACCGTCAACGTCGGTCCTCGAGACCACTTCAAGTCGACCGGCAACTACGCCTACGTCGCCTGGCAGGTGTGGCGTAACCGCTTCAACTCAGACCCAGACGTCGAGTGGGCTGACGGACCGACCGACCTCGAAATCCTCTACTTCTCGTTTAACCAGCCGATGGCGCGGTACCACATCGGCTCGGAGAACAAAGACGGGATCAAGAAACTCATCGACCGAAACCCGTGGTTCGAACCGGTCGCCGACCAGAAGAAACGTGCGGACAGTCGCGCGGAGTACAGCTGGAACGACCACGGTACCGTCTCACTGTCGCCGGCAAGCGTCCAGCAGATGGTCCGTGGGCGGCACACGGACATCGTCATCGTCGACGACCCGTTCCAGGACGACAACAAACAGGACGCCGGTCTCGATCCGGGCCTCGTCCTCAAGATCAACCGCATCTTCAAGGACGCAATCATGGACATCCCGACGGGGCCGATGGCCGAGTTGCACGTCACGACGACGCCCCAGACGGAGGAGGACTTCACGTTCGACGATCAGCTCCTCGCCGACTTCGGCCGGATCGAAGAGCCCGCGATCCAGGACTACGATCGCGAGGAGGTCCTCTGGCCGGAATGGAAGTCCTACGAAGACCTGATCAGCACCAAAGAGAAGCGTGGCCGGAAGTCCTTCAACCAGGAGTACCAGATCACGCCACGCTCGAGCGAGGTCGGCTTTTTCAAAGACGAGGAAGTCGCTGCGATGACGGTCCAGGCGCTCGAGGACTACGGCGAGCGCGACCTTGAGGATCGGTGGGTCGCTCAGGAAGAGGAGTGGGAGATCAACGGCTGCATCGCTGGTCTCGACATCGGAAAGAAACGACACCCGGCACACCTCGCGGTGTTCGCCGCTGTCGACCGCATCATCCAGGTGGACGACGACGTCACGCTTCGATCGCCGACGGGCCACCTGTTCCAGGTCCACTCGAAGTGGATGGACGGCTGGGACTACAAACGGCAGGTCGAGTACTGCAAGCGCGCGATCGACTACTTCCAGATCCAGCGACTACCGTACGACAACACTCGCGGCGAATACGAGGCCCTCGAGGAGATGGGCATGGTGCCGCCGGAGATGAAGCCCGTGAGCCTGAGTGGGGGCACCAATCGTGAGGTCGCCTCCTCGATGGACGTCTACGCCACGACCGACCGGATCAAGCTCCTTCCCGATGGTCGGCAGAATCGCCAGTTGAAGGTCGTCACGAGCGACCTCGAGGCGGTCGAGACTGGTGAAGGTCACGGCGAGTCGTTCTGGTCGATCGGATTGGCCTGCTATGCTGGCAGCCGAATCACGAGACAGCTATCGACTGTCGAAGGGCGCGACGAGGACAGTGGAGTTTCATACGTATGATACAGACACAGTCGACCGCACGAATCCTTGGCAGGCAGAATAGCCACCGTAACGAACTCCTAGACCGGCTCGTGTCTCACATCAAGTCCTTCAGTGCTGCTGGGGCCCGCGTCGATTGCATCAGACTCGAGCCGTGGGTCTTCCGCACAATCTACGGTGGACTGCCCGCTGACGGCGATCCGGTACTGTTCGGCATCGACGTCGTCCGAGACAGCGATGTCATCGCGTACGATTTCGAGGTGACTCCAGCCCATGAGTGACGCCGTTACAGACAACAAGGTCGCAGTCAACGTCGAGGGGGTCGGGAAAGCCGCCTCGACCGCGAAGGCGGCGAATAGCACCCAACTCACAGACCGTCGGGTCAAGTCGTTGGGTGCGGGCATCAACCCGCCGTACAACCCCTACCGGCTCGCCTCGTTCCTCGAGCTCAACGAGACGTTGGCAACAGGCATTCGCAAGAAGTCTCGGTACGAGGTCGGCTACGGGTTTGACATCGTCCCGTGGGCCGACCTGGACGCCGACGAGGCCGACGACATCGAGCGTGAGGTCGTTCGCTGGTTCTGGCACGGTCCCGACTCGAAGTGGCAGACAAAGGCGCGCCAGACCGCCGAGCCGGCGACGCCCGAGGAGGTAAAAGAACTCACCCGCCAGGACTACCACCTCATCGGCTGGTGCTGTCTCGAGATCCTGACCGACCTAGAGGGCCGCCCGATCGGGTTGGCGTACGTCCCGGCGCGGACCGTCCGCGTCCGCAAACCCCAGAGCCAGTTCGACCAGACCCGCCACCCAGAGGAGGGGCGCTTCGTCGACGGCGACCTCGGCGATCTCGCGAGCCGGGGCTACGTCCAGGTCCGGAACGGCGAGCGACGCTACTTCGGCGAAGCCGGCGACCGCTACCGCGGCCTCGAGGTCGACATCACTGCCGGCGGCGACGGCGAACCGCCGACGATCCGCTATCAGTCGGACGGCAGCGAGGAGGAACCAGTCTTCGTTGACCGTGAGACCGGCGACGTCGTCCAGGGCAGCGCGGAAGGGCTCGAGACCGCGCCGGCGAACGAACTCATCTTCATCACGAACCCGAGCCCGCTGACCGACGACTACGGCGTCCCGGACTGGATCTCGGCGACGCGGACGATCGCCGCCGACGAGGCCGCGAAGGACTACAACGCCGACTTCTTCGACAACGACACGATCCCGCGCTTCGCGATCAAGGTCAAGAGTGGCGAGCTGACCGAGGAATCCAAGCGCGATCTTCGGCAGATGCTCAACGGACTTCGCGAGGAGTCCCACCGGACAGTCATCCTCGAGGTCGACAAGTTCGAGTCGCGCCTCGACCAGGACGTCGAGATCGAACTCGAGCCGCTCGGCCAGGGGATCTCTGAGGAGATGTCCTTCGAGGCATTCCGCGAGAAGAACGAAAGCGAGATCGCGAAGGTGCTCGAGATTCCACCGATCAAGATCGGCAACACGGGGACGTCCAACCGGTCGAACTCCGAGCAGCAGGACAAGGACTTCGCCCTAGAGGTCGTTCAGCCGGAGCAGCACAAGTTCGCCCAGCGGCTCTATGCGATCATCCACCAGCAGGCGCTCGGCGTCACTGACTGGACGCTCGAGTACGAGCTCCGCGGCGCTGATCAGCCCAAGCAGGACGCCGAAGTCGCCCGCCGGAAGATCCAGGCGGTCAACGGCGCGGTCCCGATCAACCGGGCCCTCGAGATGGCCGGCATGGAGCCGCTGCCAGATGACCACCCGATCGGCGGCGAGGCAACACTCGTCGCGAACGTCGGCGACGTCGGCCAGGAGCCGGCCGAACCATCGGTCGAGGAGCAACTCCCGCCGGAGCGCAACAAGATCGGCGAGCGTGACTGGGCCGACGTCGAGGCCGAACTCGCGGAGAAAGACGAGATCGACACTGAGCAGTTCAACTCGAGCAATCTGGATGAGGGACTGTACGACTATGAGGACGAAGAGCTGTATCTATCGTTCCTGCGGGATGAAGGTGAGTCCTCGCTCTACACCTACGTCGACATCCCGCCGACGGAGTGGTCGGCACTGACGTCGGCCTCGAGCGCGGGATCGTATCACCATTCGAACATCAGACTCTCGTACGCTTACCTCGAGATCACCAACTTCCACTCGAGGCTTCCTGAGGGCGAGATGCCGGACGATCCGCCGGACGACGTCCCGATGTGATCATGGCGCTCGAGACTCTCGGTGCGCTGCTACTAGCGCATTTCGTCGCGGACTACCCGCTGCAGACTGACTGGATGGCGGCGAACAAACACTCCGATCGGAAGGCACTCGCGCTCCATGCGTACGTACACGGCTTCGCGGTGTTGCTGTTCCTCCCGCTGGCGACGTCGAGCGGGTTGGTGATCGCAGGCGCTTCGGCGTACGTGGTGGCGGTCCACGGCACGATCGACGCCTTCGATTTCCACATTCGGTGGGATCAAACCGCTCACCTTCTGTCGATCGTCGCCGTGGCCGTACTGGTCGCGCTGGTGTAGCGACGATCGCCGATGACCGTTAGCACGGGAGCGCCCGACTCCCCGTGCGAGCGAGGGTCGACCGGGAACGCACGGATTCTCACATGACTACGAATAGCGACAAAGAGCGCGGCGAGAAGCGTGGCGTCCTGAACACCGGTCGAGCCCGGAAACTGCAGGACGCCGACGCGGACGCCGACGACAACGACGACCAGGAGGACTGACGTATGGTCACGTATGAACTGACACTCTATCGAGACCACGGAAAGGAGTTCGACAGCTTCGACGCTGATCCGGCAGAGGTCTCGATCACCACCTCGAGTGACGGCACGAAGATCGCCGCCTCGGGAGGGGACGAACTCTACGTGACGTTCGTCCCTGCCGGCGTGCCGTTCACTCTCGAGAGCGTGGAGGGCTGATCCATGCCACCGGTAACGAAGGCTGGCGGCGAGCAGTTCCGCAAAGACGTCGAGTTCGTCTCGAAGAACGACGACGAGCAGATCGCCACCGGGATCGTGATGGTGCCCGACGCAGTCGACAGGCAGTACGACTTCGTCCACGAAGACACCATCCGGGAGTTCGCCGACCAGTTCGAGACGTTCGTCGACGCCGGCGAGGCTGGCGGCGGCATCATGCACGCCGTCTTCCCGGACGAGTGGATGGACCTCGAGCGCAACGAGGTCCTCGATGAGGCCGAGGAGATCGGCGGCACGGAGGCACCCGCGGGGGCCTGGGTTCAAGAGTGGCGGATTAACCACGCCGACCTCTGGCAGCTGATCGTCGACGAGATCATCGCCGGCTACTCGATCGGCGCGATCGACGTCGGCTGGAACGGCCCGTTCGAACAGGACGAAGTCGACGACCTCACCGTCCCGGACGAGATCGGCGACGATGCCCTCGTCTGGGAACTGGTCAGCGGCATCATCCGCGAGGTCTCGGCAGTCGACATCCCGGCAGTCCCGGATGCCCAGATCCTCGAGACGAAAGCCCACACCGAGAAGCGGCTCGGCGACTACCTGGGCGATCCTGAAGGCTTCCTCGAGGAGGCTCAGCAGCGCGGCCACTCCGAAGAAGAAGCCGAGCGGATGTGGGATGTCCTGAGCGAGGCCGCCCAGGTCGAAGGCTCGAGCGAACCCGGTAAGATATCGTTCTTCGAGCGGGTCGGCAAGGCAGCATTCAACGCCGTCACCGGCTCCGACGCGGGCACTGAGTCACCGGACGCGGCAGACGACTCGTCGGCGACTCGGTCGGCCCCTTCGAGTACGGATTCGGACGAGCCACCGACGTCGGTGCCTCGAAGCGTCAAGACGGCCGCGGCAGCTGTCAAGGAGGGACGGACCCTCTCGAGAGCGAACCGTAACCGCCTGTTCGCGACGATCGACGCCTCGGTGGACGTTCTCGAAGACGCCGGCGTCGAGCACGGCATCGACCGGTTCACTGATCGTGAAGACTGGGACTTCGACCTCTCAGAACACGAGGCTGGCCCGTGGGAGACCGGTGACGACGATGACGACGAGGAAGGGTTCTGGGAACTCGCGGTCGTCGATGGCGTCGAAGGCTACCAGCACTCGGAGACTGGCGAGTTCGTCCCCGTCGGCGAGGCAACAGTCGATATCATCAGTGACGCTCACAGCGCGAGCTGGGCTGAGTCGGAGAGTGGAGACAATCACGCCGCCGGCGGCGATACGCCGGACGACGACACAACTATGAGTGACAATCCCGGTGACGAGGATCTCAAAGACCTCGTCGAACAGCAGCAGGAACAGATCTCCGAACTGACGCAGGCGGTCTCGGACATTACCGAGACGATCGCGGGCCCACAGCCAAAGACTGCCGAGATCGAGATCGACGGCGAGACCTACGAGGTGCCCGAGTCGCAGGTCAAAGCAGCCCTCGGCGTTGACGAAGACGCCGGCGTCGGCCTCGAGGACGCGATCAAGACTCTCCAGGAGAAGGCCGATCGCGTCGACGAAGTCGAGCAGCGGCTCGACCTGATGAACCAGCAGAGCGGCGTCAGCACCCAACTCGAGGGTAACACGGACGCGGACAAGGACGCAGAGAGCGACAGCGGGCTCGACAGCCTGGCCAAGTCCCTCTCCTAACACGGTGATATCTACATGAGTGCAAATTCCAACGCAATTCAGGCGGCTCGACAGCAGAACCAGGTGGCGGCGCTCTCCCACCAGAAGGATATCGGCGTCGACGAACTGAGCGGGTTCCAGCTTCCGGTCGAAGTCACTGAGGAGTTCCTCGAGCGATCCCAGGAGGGCATCCCCATCCTGGAGATGGCCGACACGATGACGCTCCCGCGCCTCGAGATGGAGGTGCCCAAGCTGGGCGTCCCCGTCCTCTCGGGCGACACCCGCGGCGAGGAGGAGAGCCGAACGAACGGCTCCGACGCCGAGTCCGGCTCGGTGAAGTTCAACGTCACCGACCGCTCGTACTACATCCTCGTCGAACCGAAGCGGGACGCGCTGAAGAACACCCACTACGGGCCCGAGGAGTTCGGCAACTACATCATCGATCAGTTCGTCGAGCGGTGGGGCAACGATGTCGGCCTGATCGGCCTGCGGGCGAGCGCCTCCGACGGCAACCTTGACAGCTACGTCGGCAAGGACGTCGCCCACCTCGACGACACGTTCACGGGGTGGATCGCCCGCGCCGAGGGCGACACGCAGAGTGTCGATGACCAGGGTGACAGCACCCGTATCGGCCTCGAGGACACGGACACTGCAGACGCTGACTCGATGCCCGAGGTGGATATGGCGGGTGACCCGATCGACACGAAGATGTTCAACGACGGCATCCAGACCCTGGATGCGCGCTACCGCGATCCCGACGAGGTCGTGTGGCTCACGTCGCCCGACCAGGTCCAGCAGTACCACTTCGACCTGACCGAGCGTGAGGACATGGCCGGCGTCGCAGTCCTGCAGGGCGACGACGACGTCACGCCGTTCGACTACACGGTCGTCGGCATCAACGGCTGGCCGAACAGCTACGCAATGCTGACCAACCCCGAAAACCTCGCCTTCGGCCTATTCGAGGAGATGGAGATGGACCAGCTCACCTCGTCCGACAAGATTCAGGAGGAGCGACTCCATTCCCGCAACTGGCTCGAAGGCCAGTTCGACTATCAGCTCAAAGAAATGCAGGCTGGCGTCCTCGTCAAGAACATCGCCGACCCGCTCGAGGCCGCGTGAGGTGAGCGCTGATGCCCACCACTAACGCACGCACTCGACGGGCGTTCGAGGAGTATCGCATCCTTCGCGTTCTCGACGAGGACCCAGATGAGAGTGTCCTCGAGGGCCCCGCCATCTGGTTCAACATAACCGACGGCGAGTTCCGCGCCTACGACGGCACGGACTTCGGCACTCTCGAGTTCACGCCGGATGCCTGAGGTGATCTGAGATGCCAACAGTTGAGAAGGTTCGCGGCAACGTCGTCTACATCCGCCCGCTCAGCTGCCTCTTCGAGCGCGGCGATCGCGCCGACGTCAGTGACGAGCTAGCCGACCACCTCGTCACCGAGCGCGGCGACTTCGCGATCGTCGACGCCGGTGACGAAGAGCCCACCGAGGGTGATGTCGATCCCGAGGCGACTGAACACGATCGTCTCGCGGACTACGTCGACGAGCACACGATCCCGGAGATCAAGGAGGGCCTCGAGGCCGGCGAGTACGACGACCAACTGGACGTCCTCGCCGACGCCGAACGCGAAGGAGACGACCGAAGCGGCGTCCACGACGCAATCGAGTCGCGTCGCAACGAGATCGAGGAGTAACCCACTATGGCTCCCACTGGTTTTTGTACGCTTGAGGACGTCCGCCGAGCGCTGCGTAAATCGAACTTGCCTGGCGACATCAGTCAGGACGAGCAACTCGCCGTCGACGCGATCGCCGCCGAGACCGAACCGCTCGAGCGTCGGTTCAACTGGTACTGGTACGAGCCAGACGGGATCGAAGAGGCTGACGCGATCGAGATCCCGACCGAGCCCAAGACCAGGGACGACGAACACGACATCCCGACGAGTGGCGGCCTCGTCCACGGGGCCAGCGAACGCCGGCGGAAGCGGACGCGGAAGAACAGCGACGCACTGCTCGAGTCGGGCCCCAACTACGACCGTCGCCGCAAGCATGATCGCCGACCGAAGCGCGAGATCCGACTCGCGTTTGGAGAGCTCCACGACAAGTCTGCCCCGGCATACACCCGGATCAGACTGAACCGCCGCAGTGTGCAGGCGGTGAACGAACTCTACGTCGTCAACGGCGACGGCGAGTTCGAGGACTGGACCGAGCAGTACGACGGCGGCGTCGGGAAGCTCAACCGGGGAGACGAGTACTGGGTCCGAGTCAACAACCAGGGCGTCTCGGAGCTGTATCTCGACGTCCATGCGATGGATGATGACATCGCGTCGCTGTCGAACGCGGTCTACGTCGACTTCGATCACGGCCGCGACGAGATACCGCGCAACGTCCGCCGAGCGGTTGCACTCCGGGCGGGAGCCACTTTCGCGGAGGAGGCGACGATCGAGATTCCGTCGAACGCGACGGTCTACAACGTCGAAACGAAGGCCGAAGACATGCGGAGCGAAGCCAACCGGCTCCTCGAGGAGTACGACGAGTCGCTCGGATGATGTTCGGGATTGCTCTCTTCGGGATGGTCGTCTCGTTCAGTGCCGGCTACGTGGTCGGCCAGGCCCGGTCGCAGTCGGCGAGACGATGCGGTCGTGCTCGAGTTGCGGAGACGCCCGACAAGGATCCAAGACATCGAACAGCGGAATCTCATATACCGTTTGAGGGGTTTGCCAACGAAAAGATGGAGCGCTTACTCGAGCAGACTTCGGAGACGCCCGACGAGGACCCGCGCCGTAACCGAACCGAGGACTACGAGGATGGATACGTTCCCACCCGATTCCGCGAAGATGGTCCGATCTTCGACGCTCAGCACGTGTCGAAAGGCAAGCGACGAACACCAGACTGGGAGCGAGGGTTCGAGTGATGAATCTCCCCAACTTCGAGGACGACCTTCGCGAGGCCGTCCTGGATGACGTCGAACAGACGCTCCAGGAGGAACTCGGCCCCGAACTCGAGCGGGTCGCCCGCGAAAACTGGCAGTCGTACGCCAGCCGCCACGGGTACGATATCGACTTCGTATGGGGGGACGTCGACGGCCCGATCGTCGAACGTGATCGCGACAGCGTCACGCTCCGGCTCGAGTGGCCGGGGCTGTCCGCACTCTTCGAGTTCGGCGTCGATCCGCACACCAAAAGCGGAAATCCCGTACTTGCCTTCGAGTGGGCCTCGCCACCGGAGGGAACCCGTCCACCAGGTGCGCCCGAGTACGTCGTTGCGGAAGAGATCAACTGGGGCTCCGTCACGGGTGGCATCTCCGAATCGCGGGCAGTCCGTGATGCGATGAACTGGCTCCGGAGGTCGCTATCATGAGTTCGGAAGTCAACTGGGTGCTTGACCAGCTGGGCGACGTCGTCGAGAGTGTCGCCGAGGACTACAGCCTCGAGAGCGGCGACCCGGTGAACGTGATCCGGGTCAACCGGACTGACAGCGAGGTCTACGATGGCTCGGACCCGAACGACATGACCGAGCCGCTACACAAACGAAAAGAAGATCTCGAGCGTGGTGTCTTCATCGGTGCCCGTCTCGCCGATCGCGACCCAACGCCAGTCGGGACCGAGTACGATCACCGCCTCGAGGCGGTCGTCTCGCTGCGGATCGAGGGCCTGACAACACGCGGGGGTAACTACGGCCACGTCGATCCAGCCGGCGAGAACGGAGTCCCCTTCGACGTCTTGACGCGGCGCGTACGCCGAACACTGCTCGAGTCTCGGTCCTACCCGGACACAGGCACACCATATACCGCGTACCACGACCACGTGTTCACGAACGAAGCGTCGCTATCAGCAGCGTACCGCGACTTCTACCACTACGAGATCGACATCGCGCTCCGAGGCTACGAGGAACTTCCATAGCCATGCCAGACACGTACGCTCTTTCTATAGAACTGTCCCTCGAGGATGTCGACCTCGAGTACGGAGAGGTCGTCGGTCGCGCCGATATGCCGGGATCGGACCCGAGTACTGTCCGGCTGCCGATCGAGGACATCCTCGGGTGGACTGCTCGCCGCGAAGAGCGGCGGCTACGAGAGTACCACGAGACACATGACTGACTTCACCCATACAATCGAAGCGACAGCGGCATCGGTCGAGGACCTCCAGGAGGACCTCGAAGCACACCTCGAGGACATGATCGAGACTGACGTCAACGTCTACACTGCCGGTGTGGACGTCGACACCGACGACACCTACGACGAAACACTCCCGCCAGAGGCAACATTCAAAATTGACCTCGAGGGCGAGTTTGCGGACGAACTCGAAGACCGCCTCGGCGGGACTGTCAGCACCGCCTACCTCAAGATCGGTGTCGAACTCGAGTCGGACGGTGACCCTGAATGACTGGCGCTGGCTCGGCTCTCCCTGTCGCGTTTGCGATGGAGGACGAGTTCATGGGCGGCCTCAAGGAAGAAGACGGAGAGCCGACGTTCGTCGAACCAGGGATCGATCCACAGGTCGAAGAGCTTGATCTGCAGCGTCAGCTCGAGCGTGTCCGACGGCCGGATGATCCGATCCCGTTGACGTCGCTCGCGCAGAACCTCGAAGGCGCAGCATCGGTGTCGTTCGTCCTGACCGACGACAACTGGCACGATCTCGTCTTCGAGGATGGCCTGATAGAGAAGGGGTTGCGGCCGTCTGCTCGCTGGCATTTCGGTGTCGATCTGATCGAGGGTACCGTTGAACGGATCACGCTCGGAACGGTCGTGACGCAGGTCCAGATCCAGTACCAGCAGGATCAGAACGTCCGCGTGACGCTGACGATGCTGTACGGCGACGAGGTCGGTGGAGACAGCGATGAGGCCAACGAGTTCGACCCGACGGATGTCGAACGACCGGCCAAGTCGGACGTGTTCGCGTCCCACAGCACCAGTCTCGAGATCGATGATGCGGCCGTCGAGACCTATCTGCAGTCGGCGGGCCTAACAATCTCGAACCTCGCACGGTTCCGACGCGGTGCCGGCTTCCATCCCGTCGACGCCGTGCCTGGCGCTGTCGAACCAGACCTTTCGACGAACGCCACGTTCACGGAGAGCGATCGCCGCGATATCGCCTACGGCGGTTCGACACCAGCGACGATGCTGGATGAGATCGACGCAACGCTCGAGTTCGACCGCGACGATGGTTCGGATCCGATCGCGTACGACCTCGAGGTCAAGCCGGACAACTACGCCTGGAATGACCTCGTGCAGGCTGATACGGATTTAGGTGAGGATATCAACTGGCACGTCTCGCACGTGGAGGCGGTCTAACATGCCCCGGCAGACGGAGCACTTCGCCTTCGAGGAGGAACTCGAGCAGATCCGTGAGCAGAAAGAGGAGATCACCGACAGCATGATGCAGATCTCCCAGGAGAACCCGGCCTGGGACGATCTCATCCGGACCGGTAACTCGCTGGACACGTACGAGAACGCAATCCAGTGGGCGGACGAAGCACACGAGGACGACAGCCAGCCCGAGTGGAACGACGACGTCGACGGCGTCACGATCGCCGGCCTGTCGGGTGGCGAAGAAGCCGAGGCGATCGATCGGCTCCGATCCGCAGATGGCGGCGAGAAGGCGCGCCGCAACTACTACGTCGCTGCTGGTACCGTCGACGCGCCCTACTGCGACGTACTCGACGACTGGAGTTCGGCGAGTATCGACGAGCGCGTTGCGGTTGTCTCCCAGCTGCCACCGGACTACCTTGAGTGGGCTGATGCGAAGGTGGATGAACTGACGTCGGTCGGAGAGGGAAAGGGAAACAGCTTCTGGCGGTTGTACGCGGAGAAACGACGCCAGCAGACCGCCAAATGAGGCTGGACGCCCTCGTTGGAATCGCCATGCTCAACGGCCACGATCCACGCGAGGCCCGTGAGTACGCGAAGTACGACCTCGAAATTCTGGCGTTACTCCATAACGCACTATGAGTGAGTTTAGTACTGAAGCGGCTCTCGACATCGTCGTCGAGCAGCAGGCGCTTCGTTCGGCTCGCCAGCAGATCGAGCGGGAGCTGGGCGAGACGCCGATCACGATCGATGTGGACGCTGGGTCAGCGGATCGGTCGTCCAGGGCGCAAGCCTCAACCGACGGCGGCCAGCCCGGTGGCGTCGACAACAGGCAGCGACGCCGAAACCGCCGCGAACACCGCTGGGCACGCCAGCGAACAGACGATCTCGAGGATATCCTCGAGATTCTCGAGAGCGCTGACTTCGGCGGTGATGGCGGTGGCGGAGCAGCAGGGCTTCTCGGAGACCTCCTTGGTGGCGCGGGAGGTCTCGCTGGCGGCCTCTCGAGCGGTATCGGGGCTGCTGTCGGCTCGGCAGTTGGGACTGCTGTCGGAGATGCGATCAGCGAGGAAGGGCTCGACGTTGACGTCCCTGAGGGCGGCTTTCCACTCGAGGTTCCTGAGGGCGGCCTGCCGCTCGACAAACCGGAAGATGGGTTCCCGCTGGACGAGCCCGAGGACGGCATTGAGGTCGACGATCCTAGTCCGCTTGATGTCAATGCGCCGAGTTCGATCGACGTGGACGCGCCGGAGTCAATCCCGGTCGACGCCCCTGATGAACTACCAGTCGAAGACACCGACCCGCTCGAGGTGGAGGACGCTGGTCCGCTGGAAGTTGAGGACGTTCCAGAGATCACTGTATCTATTGGTAGAGTGGGCGGTGACGGCAGCGAAGGTGGTGCACGTGAGCCAGCAACCGGTCTCGTCGAGGGAATCCACCGCGACATCCCGGGAACCGGCCTCCGTGAAGGGCTAATAGCAGAAGGCGCAGAGCTAATCTCAGATGTCGACGTCGCCGAAGACGGCATGATTCTTCCCGGGGTCGGTCACGTCGGAGGAAACGATAATGGTGGGTCCGAGCCGGAGCCACAGACGGACTCTACTGACGGCCGGCAAGCAGAGATAAACGTCGACGTGACCGCCCCCGTCGACGTCAATGACTTGGACCGAATGGTGGACCGGGTAGTTGCCGCTGTTGAGGACGAGGTCGAAGACGTCCGCGACGATCTCGAAGGTCAGATTGATGATCTGGAGAACGCCCTCAGCGGGTAGAATTTTAAATCTTCGTACAGAAACATCTTGCATGGGTCGTTCAGTCGCGGATCCGATTGAGGAACTCGCGCGGTGGACGATACTCTATATCGTCTCTTTACTCACTGTCCCCATCGCGGCGGTGTGGGTCTGGTTCCAGCTCGATGGTCACTGGATTATGTTCGTCCTCTTGGCGGCCCTCATCGTCATCATCTTATTTGCTACGTCACGGGCAGTGAACTCCAGCGATGTGGCGGCGTCGGAGTAAAGTCTCAGTCATTCCGGCAGGGAGATTCTGATCTGTCGAGGGGTAAACTCAGCGCGGAGCAACAACGATTGGCGACATCTCCGCCGCTTCCGTGAGATTCTTGTGGCTGCTCCGGATGGCCGGGAGCCGCCTTGGTACACCGAAGTGGACAGTCAGTTAACTAAACCATTTCCCCACACATGCCACCTGGACTCAGTGACAAAGCCGTACTCGAGATCGATCTGGACGATACGACCGGCGTGTTCGAGCTCACGAAAGAAATTTCGGACAACGCTGAAATCAACCGTAGCTACCTGATTGGTGACCGCGGACAGTACATCCGCGAAGCCTACGACATCGGGTCAAATCTGATCGATGACGGCATCATCGAGAGTACAGACTTCGACCGCCGTGAAGGCTACCATGCGGACGGTGGTGCTGGCGACCAAGTCCATTCACTATCGTTCGAGACCGGCTACGGAAACAACCAGTGGGGAGACGGTTCGAGCAACCCGGACGATCCCGACGACATCACGCTATACGACGCGACTGGCTGCCCACCGCTCGCTCAGAAGCAAATCCTTGAGCACTACCTGAGCCAGGCACGGATCGACAGCAGCGGCCAGGCACGACTCTACTGGGGACAGTGGACCGACGGCACGCATGCCGCTGAAGCCGGCGTCTTCGATCAGCCGATGTACGTCACGATCCCCGAAGCCAGCCCCAGCTGGGAAGGCGGTGACTCAACGTCGTCGATGGAGGGGTCACTCCAGGTCAAGCGCGTGGCGCTCTTCCCCGACGTCGACGTCGTCGGAGCCGCAGAGAACGCGCTCGAGGAACTCGGCGAACTCATTTCCGACTTTTAACGCATGAAATACCTCTACAACGCCAGCCTTCCGGAAGCCGCACAGACTGACGAGCGCGATCGGCTCGGACAGCAACTCGCCAAAGCCGGAGTTCTCAACGAAGACAGTGCTGTCGTTGAGTCGGTTGCATCCGAGGCCGCAGACCTCTCCCTCGAGGGCGAATACCGCTGGGGCGAGGACATCTCGTCCATGCTCGCCACTGAGCTCGACGAACTCGCTGACTCAAGCCTCGCGAAACTTCCGCTGTTTCGCCGCGAGGAGTCGTACTCGAACGCGGGCTACTACGAGATCGAACGGGCAGACATCGAGCCGCTGCATGCGAACCGGCGCGACGTCTGGTCGTGGTCGCTCTCGTTAACGTTCGTCGGCACCCGATCGACGCACTTCCGCGCGATCGAAGGCAACCCAAGACAGATCGAGCACGAGTTCGGAAACGACCTCGACACCGTCCCGATCGGCGTGCCGGCATCGGCCAGTAAGGCGCAGTGGCGCAACCCCAAGACCGGTGAGCGTGAGCTAGCCGGCTCGATCGAAACCCGGCCTACGCCGACAATCGACGTCGACGTCTACGGCCTCTCCGACGCGTCGTGGTACGATCCACCGCCATTCGACGAAGATCCAGTTCCGATGCTCGTCTACGATGTCGACCACGCTGACGAAATCCAGGCCGGTGTCCGTGTCTACGACACCCGAAGGCACGACAAGAAGTTCATGGACGGCGATCGTCGCCTCCCGCGACAGTGGCAGACCGTCCACAGCACAGAACACGACTTCGACGGTACGGTCGTTCTGGACAACGGTCTGATCCGGCTCTACCTCGAGGAGGAGACGGACGTCCTTGACCTCTCGGATGGCGGCAGCCACACGGTCGAGTCCGGCGAGACCGAGCACTACACGCGGCTCGTCGGGGACAGCGACTCGCATCTGGACGTCCAGGGCGAGCTTCGGCTGACGGCTGACCCCGGTTATCTGGCGGCCGAACGCTGGGACGCCGACAACGAAGACTGGGTGGAAGTCGAACTCCCCGGCTCGAGTTGGGGAGTCCTGGACGTCGACGTGACGGAGATCGGGATGGTCCGGGACGTCGCTCAGGTCACGTTCATCAACACGACCAGCGGGGACCTCGACCTGTTCGCGCTGAACGCGATCCTGCAGGCCGGCCACGAGGACGTCCTCTGGGAGGTTCCCGACGGCGAGCAGGGTCCGATCCCGACAGGACTCGAGACGTGGCTGGAGCCGATCGCGTCGTCGTCGATCGTGGACGCGAACGCCAGTAAGACGCTCGTGTCACGGAGCGGCGTCCGACGGTAGCATAGGCGAGCAACCAACAGAACTCACGAAATCATGACTGATAACAGCGAGAAGCCGATCATCTACATCGGAGCGATCGAACTGGACGAAGACAGCGATGGGAACGCCGTCTGGCGGAATCCCGAAGACGGCGCGGAGATCACGCTCTCGGACGTGATCGAACTCAAGGCCGACCTTGAGACCGACGATGCAGTCCGTGTCGACCGGGAGCCGAGTGATAACGTCGATGTCGCTCGGAAGACAGAGATCGACGACCTCGACGACGCAAAAATCGACCTCGCCGAGAAAGGCGCTGAGGATGGTGTCGCGGAACTCGACGGTGACGCTCTGATCCGTGAGGGGCAGATTCCGTCGCTCGCGATCACGGATGTCGAGGTGTTCGACGACTTCGACGCCGTGCTGGAGTGGGATGACGCTCGGCAGGGGGATGTCGCGATCGTTAAGGATGAGGACGATCACGGCGAAGCGTACATCCTCACATCGGACGATCCCGGGGACGAAGATAACTGGCAGCGTTTGAAGACGCCACGCCCGCCTGTTGATGACGTTTTCGGTCGAACCGGGTCAATTAGTGCCGAGAGCGGTGATTACTCGTACGGGCAGATCGACGGTGAGCACGGTAGCGAGGATCACGACGACACTGTTCTCGGTGATGGTGACAGTGAGGGCCGGTCGATTTACGTCGTCGAAGAGGGAGCGTCCGACCCGCCAGGTGCGGATGACGAGGACATCATTTTCGAGAAGGAGGATTAATCATGGGTAGGTTTGGAGACGGGACTCCGACCGGAGGGACTCGGCTCGGTGATGGGACGCCTATCGGAAGTGTTAGGAAAGGGGATGGCACGACACTGTGGTCTGCGATACCCGACAGCGCAATCCATCACTATGATTCTTTGAAGTTAGATTTTGATGACGATGATGAAGTTGATAATTGGCCCGATGAAATTGGAAACGTTGATTTGGATGATATTGATACGGGCAGTCCGACTTACAAAGAAGACGGGGTAAATTCAAATCCATCAGTTGAATTCAAACAAAATATATTAACACATTCGACGGGAAATGTTGAGATTAACGACCCGTATAGTATTGCAGTTGTTGCGGAGTGTACGGGCACACGAGGAGACGACGACCTGAATATAGTCAATGACCCTGATAGGTCAGATATGCAAATCCGCATTAATGACGGTATCGATAATGAACAGGAAGTGGAGTTGCTTGGTGAAGGTGTCAACACCATACCGCTCGGTGACGCAGTACAACAGTACGTTGGAGTGTTCACGGGCGACTCATCTTCAACGGAACATATTTGCAATGACACAACCGCATCTTTTGATGGTGGCTCAACCGACGCAGATACATTATTTGTAGGCGGTGAAGAAGGAAGGACGGATAGAAGTTGGGAAGGGTTTATTTCAGAGATCATAATCTATGACGAAAAATTGGACTCGGATACACGGCAATCAGAACACGATAGGCTTGCGGATAAGTGGGGTATATCCTTTTGATTGACTCTGTGTCGCGGTCACTCATCCGGCGCTTCGAAAACACTATCTTGAACATCTGACACAATGCGATGAACTTGGAAGCCACAGCAATCAGTGAGACGAGCGTATCGCTTGAATGGACGCCCCACGAGGACGCTACCAGCCAGGACGTTGTCCGCCAGCGCCAGTGGGGGAGCGAGTGGAGTAGCCAGGAGACGATCGCGACACTCGACAGCGACGTAGACGCCTTCGAGGACGACACCGTCCAGCCCGACCGAACCTATCGCTACCAAGTCGTTGCAGTCCTCGAGAGCGGATCGACCGACGAGTCGGACTGGCTGTCAGTCGAGACCGACGATGCCGGCCTAAACCAGCATCCCGCCCCGCCCAGAGGCCCGCACGTGGAGGTCGACCACCCAGCGCGGTCGACGCCGATCACTCCCCAGGCGCTCGACGTTAGCCGTAATCCGACGATCAACGGCTACCCGCGGGCGGAGATCACGGTACCCTACGGCGACTCGTGGCATTCTGACGCGCTGAACGATGCCGAGATGCGGGTCTGGCACTCCGGCGACCAGCAGCCGATCGAGCGACTTGAGCATCGCCGACTCGAGGAAGGCAGCGGACAGAAGCAGACCGAACTCGAAGGCAAGGGCGGCATCCAGCTCGAGCAGCGGATCGTCGAGGATGTCGACGTCGAGCCGACCCACGAAGTCGTCGAGCGCATCCTCAAGACCTATACTGACTACGAGATCGAGGTGGACGAGCCGCGGGTCGACGCGGAAGAGACCGTCCTGCAGGCTGCGGACAGCGACGTGGAACTCGAGCAAGCCCTCGAGGATGCCGTCCAAAAGGCGGTTGAGGACGACACGTATCCGATAGCCATCGACGAGGACGGCCGAATCGTGCCATTACAGACGGCGTACTGGGTTAATCTCACTGGAGACCACCCCGACGACGCGTATGTCACTGGCTCGGCCGCTGAAGTCAATGCAGGAGAATCGACATCTCTCGAGTACACAATCCCGAGTGAACACGTTGGGTGGGCGGCCCGCACCGGGATTCACGATGAGACTACAAACGTTCGATTTGAGTTAAACGGGGTCAATCTCATCTCCGAGTTGTCAACAGGCAGCAGTAACTCTCCGACATGGTTTGATGTGACCGGGTCTGCCGTAGAAGACCCGCCGGACCTGGACGGCGGCGCATCCCCATTTTACTATCGGACCGAGCCGGACGGGGACTATCGGATTGACGGGACCGTGATTTACGATCGGCGGTTCCACGACGTTGACGACTTCAGCGGCGAGGTTCACGAGCCCGGCGGGCATCTCGACCGGCCACACGAGATCGGGACAATCCCGATCGACCTCGAGCCGATCACGACGCCGCTGTCGCTGACCGAGGTCTCGCTCGAGGTCTCGATGGACGACGACCAGCCCGCGCCGCTGCTCGGCCTCGGCATCGACGGCACCGACGACTTCGACGAAGTCGAAGACATGTCCGAGCACAGTCTCGAGTACGGAGAGTTGTCGACGAGTGCTCGCGGCCGCGTCTCAGTGGGCGCACGGTCGGACTCCGAGCCGCGGGATGAGACGCCACGGTACGGCTACGAGCCACTCGCGCTCGACACGCTCGAACTCCGCGGCGTGCTCGACAGTACTCCAGTTCTGACGAATCGGTCGTTCGACAACCGGCTGATGGACGTCCTCCAGGAGGTCGCGGACATCGGCAACTTCGCGTTCGAGATCCGCGCCGACGACAGCGGTGACCTCGTCGTGCACTGGACGCAACTCGAGCAGCGGTCGAGCGACGCCGACCCCGACCTCGCCAGCTACGAGATCGACAAGCAGACCGAAGACGTCGTCGAGCGCGCGATCGTCTACGGCGGCGCTGCTCGAGTGACCCGCCAGTCGGTCGAGGTCGAACTCGAGGAGTGGGTTGACCTGCCGTTCCCCGACTCCAGGTTGGTCGAGCGCAAGGAGACAGTCTACGACCCCAGTGAGGACGACGAGTACTCGCGGGGCGAGGACTACGCGATCCGGTACTCGACCGAGAACGGCCAGCCACGCATCAAGGCGCTCGAGGACGGCGGTCTTGACGACGGGCAGACGGTTCGGATCGACGCGGACGTCAAGCCCCGCGGCGAGTTCGTCCAGGGTGATGTCCGGGACGGTGATGCGCGGACGGTGATCGAGGACATCCCCGGGCTTGCGAGTCGGCAGATGTGCGATCAGGTCGCGCTCTACCTCGTTGAGGAGACTGGCGAGTCGATTGTCGACGCCGAGATCACGGTGCCGCACGACGAGATCGGGTGGTCGGTGATCGACGCGATCGACATCCCGCAGCTGCCTGGCGACGGCCCATGGCAGGTCCGTGACGTCGACACCGACTCCTCGCAGACGCGGATCACGCTCGGTCCGGGCCAGACCCCGGACGAGGCCGTCAGCGAGATCCGCGACCGGATCTCCCGGAGCGAAGAACGCGTCTAACCCCTACCCCTCCTCTCTTCTCTCTTTTCGCGGTCTGTCCTCTCGAGAACACTGTGCCGGGGAGCCGGGTAGAGGCATCACTGTTCTTCGTCCAATTCCTTGATGAGTCAGTCAGTGGCTCGGACGAGGAGGTCGCTGAACGTTCCAAAACCGAGCGTGAAGTGGTACTCCTTCTGTGGTGCCATAATGACTTCGATCTGGCCGTTCGAGCAGTCGATATTCGATACGACGTCGTCAGCCGGTAATTCGGACAGACTCCCTGCTGTGTCGTGGGCCGTACTTGTACTACATCGACGTTCAGTGGCAGCTTGTTTCCATCGACCTCTAGGGGAAGACAGACTATTGGAGGTCGACGGAAATCAATTTGTGTCAGCGGCGTATACGTAGACTCAACGCCGGATTTCCGGCATGGTTTCAGACGAACCCTCGTGGGGTTGAAGCTTGTCGTGTACGCGTGTGTTCGACGAGTTCGAGTGTTTCAGACGAACCCTCGTGGGGTTGAAGCTTCGACAGGAGCGACGACGTCGATGAACAGGTATCGTTTCAGACGAACCCTCGTGGGGTTGAAGCTCGGGTGGCGTCGGGATCGGGCCGCGAGGCATGCCGGTTTCAGACGAACCCTCGTGGGGTTGAAGCACCCTCGAAAGCGTCGAAGTTCGGCTCGAGGTCGTGTTTCAGACGAACCCTCGTGGGGTTGAAGCGTGGGTCTCACTGCCAGATATGGAACACGCAAGTTTCAGACGAACCCTCGTGGGGTTGAAGCGAGCGTTGGGAGATGGTGATATGGGTGATGGTGAGAGTTTCAGACGAACCCTCGTGGGGTTGAAGCTCGTATTCAACCTCGAGCTCGTCCCCGGCCTCAACGTCGTTTCAGACGAACCCTCGTGGGGTTGAAGCCAAGAGCCGGTCGAACACATCAAGTGGGTCAAACAGGGTTTCAGACGAACCCTCGTGGGGTTGAAGCACACCGTCTGGTGGAGGTCAGGCGCAGGACGAGTTTCAGACGAACCCTCGTGGGGTTGAAGCCTTACATGACGACCGCCCGCAGTAGCGCGTCCCCTGTTTCAGACGAACCCTCGTGGGGTTGAAGCGCCCGGCGGATGCTGGTCGCCGTCAAGGACGGCGTTTCAGACGAACCCTCGTGGGGTTGAAGCGACCACCGTCCTCCCCGGTCTCCTCGCTCGAAGGGTGTTTCAGACGAACCCTCGTGGGGTTGAAGCCACTGCCCGAGCTGTGGAAACGAGATCGAGGGCCCGTTTCAGACGAACCCTCGTGGGGTTGAAGCCATGCCACGGTTTAAAATCAGATGGGCGTAGTAGGGCGTTTCAGACGAACCCTCGTGGGGTTGAAGCGATGTATTCGATGCCAGTCCGCGTTGAGTAGCTCGTTTCAGACGAACCCTCGTGGGGTTGAAGCGACCGTCCAGTCGTAGATCGGGTAGACGTTGTAAGCGTGTTTCAGACGAACCCTCGTGGGGTTGAAGCCCAGTCACTGATTCGGACTGTTTGTCGGTCATACGCGTTTCAGACGAACCCTCGTGGGGTTGAAGCCTCCTTAAGCCGCCGAGTCACAACCCGAACAGACTGGTTTCAGACGAACCCTCGTGGGGTTGAAGCTCACACGCGGGACACTCTGGAATGCCGAGCCCCTGTTTCAGACGAACCCTCGTGGGGTTGAAGCTTCATCTCGGACATACTCAGCCCTCGTCAGTTTTGAGAGTTTCAGACGAACCCTCGTGGGGTTGAAGCCGAAAGCACCCCAAGCACCCCGGAAAGCACCCCAGTTTCAGACGAACCCTCGTGGGGTTGAAGCCCGGTGCCCGACTGGGTTGACGAAAGCGACGTGCTTGTTTCAGACGAACCCTCGTGGGGTTGAAGCACCGACTCGTTGATCCACCAGTTCGCGAGGACGGTGTTTCAGACGAACCCTCGTGGGGTTGAAGCGACGAAGAGTCGCGGACGTGGGACGAGGGCGCTCTGTTTCAGACGAACCCTCGTGGGGTTGAAGCCCCGGTGGCGACGTCGTCAAGAGCGTGCACGAGCAAGTTTCAGACGAACCCTCGTGGGGTTGAAGCTCGCGAAGGTCGTCCTCGTCGAGCGTGTCCAGCTGGGTTTCAGACGAACCCTCGTGGGGTTGAAGCGAACTCAACCTGACCACCGACGCCTTTGAGCCGAAGTTTCAGACGAACCCTCGTGGGGTTGAAGCAATCTCCGATACTCCGACTGTCTGATTCCGTATCCGGTTTCAGACGAACCCTCGTGGGGTTGAAGCGACCGTCGTGCAACAGCGGAGTACTACGACGGGGTTTCAGACGAACCCTCGTGGGGTTGAAGCGCCGGTCGATCACGCCGACCGTGTGGCCCGTACGGTTTCAGACGAACCCTCGTGGGGTTGAAGCTTCCAGAACGTCGCGCACGAGCTGCATCTGTACCGTTTCAGACGAACCCTCGTGGGGTTGAAGCGGACTGTTTGTCGGTCATACGCCACCGTGAGTGGGTTTCAGACGAACCCTCGTGGGGTTGAAGCACTGCAGACCCTGTTGACAACAGAGACGTGCTCGAGTTTCAGACGAACCCTCGTGGGGTTGAAGCACTGCAGACCCTGTTGACAACAGAGACGTGCTCGTTTCAGACGAACCCTCGTGGGGTTGAAGCCGACAGAAGCGAGTCAAAGAAGACTGGCTCGAAGTGCGTTTCAGACGAACCCTCGTGGGGTTGAAGCCCCTGGTGTTGGACCAAACCGGATCAGCCGAGAGCCGTTTCAGACGAACCCTCGTGGGGTTGAAGCTTCTACTGCACGCGTTGTGAGAAACTGACTTCGCCAGGTTTCAGACGAACCCTCGTGGGGTTGAAGCAGCTCCTCGACGAAGCGACCGATACCTTCCTCGTTTCAGACGAACCCTCGTGGGGTTGAAGCTTCCCCGGGTCGTTACTCATCGTCCTCACCCCAGACGTTTCAGACGAACCCTCGTGGGGTTGAAGCCGGCTGTTATCACGTCGGCACTGTCGAACCTTGTGGGTGTTTCAGACGAACCCTCGTGGGGTTGAAGCCCACCACTTGTTCGCCTTTCGCGTGCGTGTGCCCGTGTTTCAGACGAACCCTCGTGGGGTTGAAGCAAACAAGGCCACTGGATCGCCCACGACGATGGCGTCGAGTTTCAGACGAACCCTCGTGGGGTTGAAGCTCTCTACCGGCAACGCATATCTCGAATTGTGGGATTGTTTCAGACGAACCCTCGTGGGGTTGAAGCCCTGGCTGTTGATCTCCTTGTTCGTGAGGAACGCGTTTCAGACGAACCCTCGTGGGGTTGAAGCCTTGTTGCGAAGCGCTCTCCGGTACGTCTCCGGGTCGAGTTTCAGACGAACCCTCGTGGGGTTGAAGCATCACTGTCCGACAGTTGATGCGCCGCGACCACGACGTTTCAGACGAACCCTCGTGGGGTTGAAGCATGGTTACTGGGTCTCTGGACTTTTGATAAACCGTTTCAGACGAACCCTCGTGGGGTTGAAGCCCCACCCCGTCGCGTACGCCAGCGGCCGCTGGACCGTTTCAGACGAACCCTCGTGGGGTTGAAGCACCGATCACCCAGACTACGCAGAAGCCGACGAACACGTTTCAGACGAACCCTCGTGGGGTTGAAGCCCAACCACACGTCACTCATACAGACCCACCTCGGAATGTTTCAGACGAACCCTCGTGGGGTTGAAGCTCCCCGTCGTCGGGCAACAGCGGGGCCGCTTCGTCACGTTTCAGACGAACCCTCGTGGGGTTGAAGCCCGCCGTCGTGAGACCACGAGAACGACCCATACCCGTTTCAGACGAACCCTCGTGGGGTTGAAGCCGTCGGGACCGTCACGTCTTTCTGGGCGTGAACGACCGTTTCAGACGAACCCTCGTGGGGTTGAAGCATCGGTCGCTCACCTCATCGAGAGTGGCCGTTAGGACGTTTCAGACGAACCCTCGTGGGGTTGAAGCTACGTCATGGGGGTGATCTGGGACTGATGAGCCTCGTTTCAGACGAACCCTCGTGGGGTTGAAGCCCTCCGGTCCTTTCGCGGCCGCTCGCACCGACGCCGTTTCAGACGAACCCTCGTGGGGTTGAAGCTTTCGTCGTCATCTGCATTTGCTACTGATTGGTGGCAGTTTCAGACGAACCCTCGTGGGGTTGAAGCCAAGAACAGGCCGAGAAGTGGTTTGAAAAGCATCGTTTCAGACGAACCCTCGTGGGGTTGAAGCGTCCGTCACGGCCGTATCATCGGTTTCGAGGTGCGTCGTTTCAGACGAACCCTCGTGGGGTTGAAGCAGCACCCCGAGCACCCCCGAAAGCACCCCGGACTGTTTCAGACGAACCCTCGTGGGGTTGAAGCGTTGACTCATGGCGTCGACGAAAACCTCCTTACACCGGTTTCAGACGAACCCTCGTGGGGTTGAAGCGCATTGACGTAGCCAATGCCGGCCTGTGGGATTGTTTCAGACGAACCCTCGTGGGGTTGAAGCGCCTACCACCCGCAGGGCGACCTCGAGGACGAGCAGTTTCAGACGAACCCTCGTGGGGTTGAAGCGTGCGATATACGCTAATTATAGTCTGTCCGGATGGTGTTTCAGACGAACCCTCGTGGGGTTGAAGCCTCGAGGATGTGTGTTAGTCGGTAATCGGTCGGGTCTGGTTTCAGACGAACCCTCGTGGGGTTGAAGCTCGACGCGGTCGCGAACGATCTCGAGAACGTCACCCTTGTTTCAGACGAACCCTCGTGGGGTTGAAGCCTCAACCTGATCGAGACGTTCATCCACAGCGAGAACGTTTCAGACGAACCCTCGTGGGGTTGAAGCCGAGGTGACGGTCAACGGCGTCCCCGGCTACGGGTCGTTTCAGACGAACCCTCGTGGGGTTGAAGCGTGTTGCCATATTTCGTCGCCGTTGTCGGCGTCGGGTTTCAGACGAACCCTCGTGGGGTTGAAGCGCGGTATTCGAGTTCTCGACCGTCGTCTGATCGTCGTGTTTCAGACGAACCCTCGTGGGGTTGAAGCTTCGCGCACGAAAAGCAGAAGTGGAAGTACAGGCGTTTCAGACGAACCCTCGTGGGGTTGAAGCTCGAGTAGTGTAGCCCAACGGCCAGCCAAAACTAGTTTCAGACGAACCCTCGTGGGGTTGAAGCTCCCGTCTGTTCGACGAGATACAACGCAACCTGCTCGCGTTTCAGACGAACCCTCGTGGGGTTGAAGCCGAGATACGCCCCGAATTTCGACACCGTAGTACGCCCGTTTCAGACGAACCCTCGTGGGGTTGAAGCCTCTCGGAGTGTGCGGGTTGCCGTGGGGTCCTCGGATGTTTCAGACGAACCCTCGTGGGGTTGAAGCTCGATACGATACGGCGAAAAGAAGGAACGACTTCGAGTTTCAGACGAACCCTCGTGGGGTTGAAGCCAACAGTTAAGGGGGATCACCCAGGCGGTCGATCAAGTTTCAGACGAACCCTCGTGGGGTTGAAGCACCACGTTTGTGTCGCGCCGCCTTATAGATAACGGCGGTTTCAGACGAACCCTCGTGGGGTTGAAGCATCCGACTCACCGTCTCATCGTCAAGCGACATAACCGGGTTTCAGACGAACCCTCGTGGGGTTGAAGCTCCGAACGCATCGAAGCCAAACAGACATCCCGCTCGTTTCAGACGAACCCTCGTGGGGTTGAAGCTCGCGTTGTGGACGAAAGTCAAACTCCGCTATCGCGAGTTTCAGACGAACCCTCGTGGGGTTGAAGCTGGCTGAGATAGACCGTGTTACGGTCGAACCCACCACGTTTCAGACGAACCCTCGTGGGGTTGAAGCAACTACGTCTTCGGTCTGTCGAGTAACACTGTAGTGTTTCAGACGAACCCTCGTGGGGTTGAAGCATGCGGTACTACGACTTCATCCACCCCGAGGACGAGTTTCAGACGAACCCTCGTGGGGTTGAAGCGAACAGTCGGGACCAACCAGCGCGACGTCGTCGAGAGTTTCAGACGAACCCTCGTGGGGTTGAAGCAACCGGACTCGTGGCGTACTCCCACGGCCGGTCAAGAGTTTCAGACGAACCCTCGTGGGGTTGAAGCGTGCGGTGCCGAGTCGCTGGACGTGCGCATCTCCGGTTTCAGACGAACCCTCGTGGGGTTGAAGCGATGTTGTCCGTTATCTCAGACCAACACTCTTCGGGTTTCAGACGAACCCTCGTGGGGTTGAAGCGTCTTCGCAGCCGCCACAGTAGCGCTGGACTGCCCCGGTTTCAGACGAACCCTCGTGGGGTTGAAGCCTGACCGACGACGTCCGCGTCTGGACGGTCGACCCGTTTCAGACGAACCCTCGTGGGGTTGAAGCCCGGACAGGTTTCCGGAGGTGGTACTGCGTCAGCTGTTTCAGACGAACCCTCGTGGGGTTGAAGCCAGCGGTGACCATGGCGTCTTCGGGGTCGGATAAGTGTTTCAGACGAACCCTCGTGGGGTTGAAGCGCGATCGGGGACTCGAGTGCGGTGTTCGTCGACGAGTTTCAGACGAACCCTCGTGGGGTTGAAGCTGGGTCTGGGTCGAGATGACGTCCAGGACCGGGGTTTCAGACGAACCCTCGTGGGGTTGAAGCATCTTGTCGCGCACCTGCTCGGGATCGAGGACGTCGGGTTTCAGACGAACCCTCGTGGGGTTGAAGCTCGGTGAGGTCGCGCGTCCAGATCGACGAGCCGAGGTTTCAGACGAACCCTCGTGGGGTTGAAGCCCCGCAGTCGGTACACTCGCCGTAGGTCCCGATCCGGTTTCAGACGAACCCTCGTGGGGTTGAAGCGTCTCGTCGAACATCCATTCGGGCCTCTACGAGTTTCAGACGAACCCTCGTGGGGTTGAAGCCTGACCGACGACGTCCGCGTCTGGACGGTCGACCCGGGTTTCAGACGAACCCTCGTGGGGTTGAAGCTCGTCCTGCTGGCGGTGCTCTTGCTGACGGTCTACGGTTTCAGACGAACCCTCGTGGGGTTGAAGCCTCGAGCCGGGCGAGTCGCTGCTGGACGTAGCCGCGGTTTCAGACGAACCCTCGTGGGGTTGAAGCCCGTATACCTTCGACGGCAGTGGCGACGCGCCGGTTTCAGACGAACCCTCGTGGGGTTGAAGCGAGGTTGACGTGGCCGGGGATTGCACGGCGGCCGGTTTCAGACGAACCCTCGTGGGGTTGAAGCCTGGCGAGGGTCCGAGTGTCGGATTCGCAGGTCGAAGTTTCAGACGAACCCTCGTGGGGTTGAAGCTTCAATCTCGCCCTGGATACGTTCGACGGCGTCCTCGTTTCAGACGAACCCTCGTGGGGTTGAAGCCTCGTCGCTCACAGCGACGACTACGGCGGCGGCGGTTTCAGACGAACCCTCGTGGGGTTGAAGCTAAGGAAAGGGATGGGACGCCTCGGAATTGAACCGAGTTTCAGACGAACCCTCGTGGGGTTGAAGCCTCGAGGCCGCCGGCTTCGGTGCGCAGGTCGATTGAGTTTCAGACGAACCCTCGTGGGGTTGAAGCCTCGTCGGCTCGGACAAGGCGAGCGTCCGGCGGCTGTTTCAGACGAACCCTCGTGGGGTTGAAGCGTTCGTTACCTGCAGGTCGGTTAACGGCAGGTACGGGTTTCAGACGAACCCTCGTGGGGTTGAAGCTCGCTCTCGCCGATGGAAGTCGAGCCGCCGACCGTTTCAGACGAACCCTCGTGGGGTTGAAGCATGCAAGATAAACTCGAAATGGCAAAGAACGCCGGCATGTTTCAGACGAACCCTCGTGGGGTTGAAGCCTGTGTTTCGCAAACGACACGGCCACCTTCGGTCCGCGTTTCAGACGAACCCTCGTGGGGTTGAAGCCTCATCGTCGGCCGGTTCGGGGGTGAGTGATCGTGGTTTCAGACGAACCCTCGTGGGGTTGAAGCACTTTATAGACCTCTTTTCGCTCCTGTTCGTCGACTTGTTTCAGACGAACCCTCGTGGGGTTGAAGCGAACTCGACTTCCGCGAGCGGTCCGACGACGCCGGTTTCAGACGAACCCTCGTGGGGTTGAAGCTACTGAAACTGGAATAGACTAAGCCAGTAGCAGCACGTTTCAGACGAACCCTCGTGGGGTTGAAGCGTGACCTCGTCCTCGTCGACCTCGGTAATTTGCTGTGTTTCAGACGAACCCTCGTGGGGTTGAAGCCTCCCGAATATCGGTCTTCGTTTCGCTCGTTTCACTCGTTTCAGACGAACCCTCGTGGGGTTGAAGCGACCATTTCTGGCCGGCCGACTTCGGCTCGGCCTGTTTCAGACGAACCCTCGTGGGGTTGAAGCGGGTTCGGAGTGCTGGTCGTAGAGGACGTGATGGTCGTTTCAGACGAACCCTCGTGGGGTTGAAGCGAAGATGAGGACGGCGAGTTTGACGCTGAAGCACGTTTCAGACGAACCCTCGTGGGGTTGAAGCGACATCGAGCGGGAGACAGATGCCGGATGCGGAGATGTTTCAGACGAACCCTTGGGGGTATATCTTACAGGAAGTAACCACATGTGAGTGTTCATTGGAGGAACTGCAATCACGTGTATACCGAATACGGCGAACAGTTCCCCATCCAATATAGTGTTCGATCGACATATCTGTGTTGCCGCCAATCCTTTGTACAATCAGTCCATTTGTTATTTTATTGATGGTGATTGTCAGCAGAGGTGAGGAGAAGTAGTGCGTATCATGGCCCATCTATCCGCTCGAGCGGACACAGCTTACGACAACGCGTACCACGACAAACTTCGTGGGCGCATGTGGCGGGCACTCGAGGGGACTGCGTACGACGACCGGCATGATTCCGGGGAGCCGCCGGGCTTCGTCATGTCGAACCCCTTCCCTCCGCGTGATATGGACGAAGGTGACGAGCGGAAACTGCTCGTGGCGTCACCGGACGAAGAACTACTCGCGAACGTCGCAGCAGATCTGCTCGAGGACCCGGAACTAAACATCGGTGAGATGCCGTTTCACGTCGAGGACGTTACTTCACTTGCGCCCGACGTAGGAGAACCCGGGTCCCGAGGAACGATCGAGACGGGGACCGGCCTCCTGGTTCGGATTCCACCGTGGCGGTGCGAAGAGTATGATATCGATCATCCGGGTGGTGACACCGCCGTCTTTTGGCAACCCGAACATACGACCGAGCCACTTGTCGAGCAACTCGAGTCGAACCTCGATCAGAAACACGACCTGTTTGCGCACGACCATTTGCCGGGTCCGAGCGATGTGGAGGGGGACCTCTTTGACGGGTTCGAATTGCTCAAGACGTTTGCGGTGCCGGTGACGGTGACCGAAGGTCAGGAGATGACCTACGTCCTGAGCAAGTGGAAGTTCGACTACACCGTTCGAGACGATCACCACCGCCGGCATCTGAATCTCGCACTCGATTGCGGGCTCGGTGAGCGCAACTCACTCGGGCTCGGGTTCCTAAACGTAACCGATCGGACCCGGCCGAGTGAGAGCGAGCTGGAGGGAAGAGATGCTCTCGCCTGACGCGTTCGAAACCGCGTATCCCGCCGAGGAGTTAGCCGACGAACTTCCCGATTCACCAATCGGATCGCTGCGGGACCTGCAGTATCTCTATGGCAAACTCTACACGCTCGCGACCACGGGTGGCGGAGAGTACGCGCCCTACCTCACGCCGGACGCTGCCGGCGACCTCGTCGACACCGAATCCAGTCTGATCGTCGTTCGAGTCGACGTCTCCGGCGGCGAGCCGAAACTGGCGGACGAACCCGTCCGAGTGACCCGCTACACGGAGAACCTAGTCCAGAAAGTCAGCCACTGTAAGTACTCGGCCGCCCGCGGGATCGACCACAGCGTTACCCACCAAGCCGGCCGCAACAGCGACGCCGAGAAACTCGCCCGATACGCCAAAAAGCGACTGACCAAATGGGCGACCGACGACATCGTTACGGACGCCGCAGACACCCATCCCGACGGCTGGATCGTCGATCAACTAGCCGTACTCGCCGAAGATGAGGACGCACTCGAGACGATCGAAGACGCCGTCGTCCAAGAACTGGGCGGCGATTCCGCGACCGCCTTGCTCACCGTCCAGGTCAAAACCGATGGCGGTGGCGACTATCGTTGGCCTGGTGATATCGACGTCTTTCTCGAGGCGATGCGCCAGCGCAAGCTCTCGAAGCTCGTCACCAAGAACAAGGCCGACGACTCGTCGGGCGACGCGACGGATATCGTGACGGGACAGCCGGCGCGGACAGTCGGTACGTCCGAGGACCCACAGAACTACTTCCTGGGCAAGCAACGGGAGACGTTCCCCGGGTTGGACATCGAGGAGGCCTGGCGTGCCCATCCAATTTCCGAGGATGCCGCAGTCACGGTGATGAACGCGGAGACGTTCGTCGAGGCCTGCACATACCGGACGTTCGGAACAAAGGTGTACTACCTCCCGTACTTCTTCGGCCGACCGACGGCGGAAAGGGCCTACGAGCTGTACGGACTGCTCTATCAGGCCGCGACGGACGGGGGCATGGAAACGCCGATCGAGGACGCCTACGCGACTCGGCGCGGCAAGGACCTCGGGGAGAACGACCTTCGGTTCTACGTCTCGGCGGTGATGCCCCACCAGATGTCCCGATACGACGTCTTTGGGGAGACGCTGAACGGCCAGCTCCACTACCCGACGGAACTCGCGTTCGCGCACAACGAGGTGGTCGGCCAGGCCAGCGCGTTCAACAGCGACGCCGACTGGACGCCGCCGCTGCCGACGACCGAGTCGTGGGATCTGCTCACGGACAGTACCACGCGGCTCAACTCCGTCTCGACGGGCTGGTACTTCTACCAGACCTTCGCCGAGCGGGACGACGCCGATGCGGACGCCGACGACCCCCGGATCGAAGCGCTGGTCAACGTCCTCAGCGGCGAGCCGATCGCCGTCGAGATGCTCCTCGAGGAGTACGTCCAGCGGATCATCGACGAGCAAACCGACGACAGCGAGCACGAGGGATTCCCATCCCTGCTCGTCGCCAGCCAGTTCGCACAGCTTTGTGCACTGGCTGACGAGAAAACCCAATTACTGACGACGACCGATCCGGCGAAAGACCCGATCACGCAAGCACCGACCTACGAGAAACACACGAGCCAAACGATGGAAGAGATAGACATAGTCCCGGACGGGGGCCACCCCGGCGACGCGAAACTCGAATCGTTCATCGAAAATACGCCCGCACTGACGCCCGATCCCGACGACGAGGATTCCGTCGCGAACGAGCGACGCGGGGCCTTCCTGCTTGGTGCACTCGTCGGCGATATCGGTAGTTACCAGGAGTACAGCGAGGATCGATCGACGACGCTGGTCGACCAGTATCCCGTCAAATCGATCACCCAGTCCCGGATCAAGAAGGTCGCCCAGGAGACGATCGCGAAGACGCTGACGTACACGCGTCAGGAGAAGAAAAAGCAAGGCGACTATCCGGGGACGAAAGCCGACCACATCGTCGACCGACTCCGCGAGACGATCGTCGATCCCGATCCCGACGAGTGGGAGATCGACACCGACGATCTGCGCTTCTACTACGCACTCGGCGTGACCTACGGCATGAACGACCACCCATGGAACAACGGCAACGCACAGACCGACGACCAGTCCGACCTCGAGGAGGAACACTAAGATGTCAGCTACGACCGATGACGACACTGTCCAGAACCGCTCGGAAATCGTCTTCCTGTACGACGCCGTCGACGCGAACCCCAACGGGAACCCACTCAGCGGCGCAAACCGGCCCCGAATCGACCCACAGACCCAGCAGGCGATCGTCACCGACGTTCGCCTGAAGCGGTACCTCCGCGACCAACTCGAGGACGACGGCCACGGAGTCTACATCCGAAACGTCCAGGAAGAAGGCAACCAGTATACCCGCGGCGAACTGCTCGAGGATCGGCTCAAGGCGGTCGATATCGATGACTATGATCTCGACGATGAGGACGAGGCGGAACAGCTCCGCGAAGACATCTTCGGCGAGTTCCTCGCGGAAAGTGTGGACGTTCGATACTTCGGAGCGACGATGTCCGTCGATACTGACGACGAATACGCAGCCCACCTGCCGGACCACTTCACTGGCCCCGTCCAGTTCTCGCCCGGAAAGACGATGCACGCAGTCAACGAGAACGAGGAGTACGACAGCCTGACGAGCGTCATCGCGACGCAGGAAGGGAAAGAACAGGGCGGCTTCGACCTTGACGACCACCGCATCCAGTACGGCCTGATCCGCTTCCACGGACTCGTCGACGAACACGGGGCGGCCGACACAAACCTCACGGCCGAGGACGTCGAACGGCTTGATACCCTCTGCTGGCGAGCGCTGAAAAACCAGACGATCAGCCGGAGCAAAGTTGGCCAGGAGCCGCGACTCTACTGTCGCGTCGAGTACGCCGACGAGAGCTTCCACCTCGGCGGGCTCGATAAGGACCTCACGCTCGACGAGGAGCGATCGGCGGCCGACGAAGAACTCCGAAACGTCCGAGACCTCACCGTTGACGTCGATACCTTCGTCCAGCGACTCGAGAACGCGAGCGATCGGATCGAACGCGTCCGCGTCGTCGCGAGTGATGTCTTAGAATGCTCGCACGACGGCGAAGTCGGCGGCCCCGACGTGCTCTATGAGGCACTCGAGGACGCGGTCGGAGCGGACGCACTTGAGATCGTCGACGTCTACGAGGAACACGCCGCGACGATGCCGGACGAGACCTGAGACGATGGGGCAGCAATCACTCGACGCATGGGAGCACGACGAGGGTGACTCTGCGTTCCCGGAGCGGTGTCTCTCGGTTACCGTTCGCGGCCCGTGGGGCCACTTCCGGCGAATCGAGGGCAACGTCGTCAAGCAGACCTACCGAATCATTCCTCGAACGACGGTCGCAGGGCTGTTCGCCGCGGTGCTTGGCATTGAGCGCGACGGCTACTACGAGCTGTTCGGACCCAACCGCTCGGCGATCGCGATCGAACCGGTACGCGAGATCCGGACGATAAACATGCCGATGAACACGCTCTCGACAGCCGACGGCGACCTCCAATCATTGAACGGTCGCGGAAAACTCAGCGTCAAGCTCCCGGACCCAACGACGCTCCGACAGCAGCACAACTACGAGGTGCTCGTCGAGCCGGCCTACCGGATCGACGTGGCGCTTGCAGACGAGGAGCGCTACCGCGAACTCCGCTCGATGCTCGAGGACGGCCGCTCCCACTACGTCCCGAGTCTCGGTCTTTCGGAACACCTCGCGGAGCTCGAGTATCACGGCGAGTTCGACATCGGGCCCGGTCCGAAAGCTACGGCAGACGACCAACCGGTCGCCGTCGATTCCGCTGTTCCCGATGCCGTCGAGAATGTCGTCTTCGAGGCGGGAACCCGCTGTCAGGTCGAGGAGTCGCCTGCGTTCATGACGACCGATCCAGGCGGGCGGACCACGACCGAATTTACCGCGTACACGTACAACCCGGACGCCGAGCCGCTTCGTATTCGAGACGTTGACGCCGCGACGGTCGACGGGAGGACTGTCGTCTTCGTGTAGATGCCTACCCGCTACTCACACCCACCAGAGGGAGGACACGATGGCGTGTTGCTTCGTGATCACCTCGAGGACGTAGCGCAGCGCGTCGGATACGTCGTTCCTGACGATGCCCGGACGCCCAACGACGACCCGCTCCGAGACATAGTCGAGACGCTCGCGTACGTCCACGACTTCGGGAAGGCAACGACATACTTCCAAGAGTACCTTCTCAAAGGGGTCGACCCCGACGATAGCTACTGCCGATACCACGCTCCGATCGGTTCGTTCGCCGCGTACTACGCGCTCGAGGCGAAGGGATACGACGACGAAACGTGTCTTGCGGGATTCGTCGCCGTCGCAAAACACCACGGCCGACTTCCGGACATCGCGGAGTACGTGTACGAGCGAACCCACCGTCGCGAGAAGATCGCAACGGAACAGGACGCGGAAAAACAGCAAACCGCGGTCGCGAAGCAAATCAGCGACATCAACGACCACGTGCTCGAGTTCGCGGGGAACGTCTTCGACGCTGCGACTGATGGGGACGGCTCGTGGGAAGAATTCTGTCACCGATTCGCCGGCAACCTACTCGAGGACATCAAGGCCACCGTTGCGACGGAGGGTTACAGCGAGGGAATCGATCGTGAGTCCCTGTCCAATTCGTGTTACGCGCTCGTTCTCGAGTGCTGGGGCTCGCTCGTCTTCGCGGACAAGACCAGCGCGGCCGCAGCAGCTACCGACACCGAACCGTCGGCGGCAACCTACGAGGCGGTTCGGCCAACCGCCGACAGTCTGGACGACCACGTCCGGTCGCTCGAAGAACAGGCCAGCGCCGATCCGGACGGGACGCGCGCCGAGCGGTTGAACCACTACCGCTCCGAAGCGCGAACCGATGTCCTCGAGAGCGCTGCCTCGTTCGCCGACGACGGCGGTGGCGTCGCGACCCTGACCCTGCCCACAGGGATGGGAAAGACCCTCTCTGGGCTCTCGGCGGCGATGGAGATCCGCGACCGACGTGACGGCGACCGGGTCGTCTACGCACTGCCCTTTACGAGCATCATTGACCAGGTGGTCGACGAACTCGAGGACATCTACGAGGTCGACACCACAGGGCGACTGCTTACGGCACATCACCATTTATCGGAGACGACGATACGAGACGAGGACGCCGAAGATAACGACGACGCCCAAGCCGACGATGCGGATCGAAACGACGACGTCGCCGGTATGCTCGGCGAAAGCTGGCGCGCCGGGCTCACGGTGACGACGTTCGTCCAGTTGTTCGAGAGCCTCGCCGGCCCGTCGAACAAGCAATCGATGAAACTCCCGGCGCTTCGAAACAGCGTCGTCGTCCTCGACGAGCCCCAGAGCCTACCGCTGGACTGGTGGAAGCTCGTTCCGCGTCTCGTGGAGCTGCTGACCGAGCAATACGACGCGACGGTGATCGCGATGACTGCAACGCAGCCACAGCTGTTCGAGGACGCGACCGAACTGGTCGACGACCCGGAGACGTACTTCGACGCGACCGAACGGGTCACCTACGAACTGGATCCGTCGGCCGAACGGTATCTGGACGACCAGACCGAGCCGAAAGGATACGACGACGCGGCAGCGACTCTGCTCGAGTCAACAGCCGACGACGAGTCCGCGCTCGCAGTCTGTAACACGATCGACAGCGCGCGCACACTCACTGAGCGCGTTACTGACCGCCTTCCAGAGAGTACGGACGTCGCTGAAGTATATGCCGAGAAACTCGAGCACGCGGGCGATGTCGAGGACGTCGATCCGAAGTGTGTCGCCGAGCGTGTCGCAGACGCTGGTGGCCGGTCAGTACTCCACCTGTCGACCCGACTCCGTCCATGCGACCGGTTACGACTGATCGAGACAGCGAAAGCGCTCACCCAGCGAGACCAGCAGTTGCTAACGATTTCGACCCAGCTCGTCGAGGCTGGCGTCGACATCAGTTTCGATCGGGTCTATCGTGATCTCGCCCCGATCGACAGCATCGTGCAGGCAGCGGGTCGGTGCAACCGTTCGTTCGAACGCGATCGCGGCCGCGTCGTCGTCTGGTGGCTCGAGACACCGGCAGAGCAAGAGAAGACCCCGGCGGAGGCGGTGTACAACCGGGGGACGAAACTGCTCCCGACCACCGCGAAAACGCTGGATGCCGTTCGTTCCGGAGCTACGATTTCCGAAACGACCGTCGCTCGAAACGCGGTCACCAGATACTACGACCGGCTCCACGACGAGAAGGATGTCGGTGCGGACGCGTATCCAACCTACGTCGACGAGGCGAACGGACGCAAACTCGCGGAGCTGTCGCTCATCGACAAACGGCTGGCAATCGACGTGATCGTCTGTCGAACTGCTGCGGACCGTCGGAAAGTGAACGAAATCCGTGATGCACTGAATCGGTACGACTTCGACGCCGTCGACTCGCTGATGCGGGAGCTTCGACCGAAACAAATCTCGGTTCCGGTCTATCGCTCCGATTCGAAGGAAGCACAAAAGCTCGCTGAGCTCGACACCGTTCACGGCGAAAGTGACATCCGATGGGTCGACACAACAAAGCCACACTACAACGGCTTTTTCGACGAAATGACGGGGTTCGTCGTCCCCGACAACACGGCGGAGCGACGCCTCCTATGACCGACTCTGGCTCTGAGTCCGGCTCGAACCCCGGTACTAATGCAGATCACGACCGCGACCCGGTCACTCGCCTCCTCGAAACCGCTCGTGGCAACCCGGTCGACGATCCGTTCCGCGTGACCGGCGTGATGATGCAGTACTACCACGTCTGCAAGCGCGAACTCTGGTTCGAGTCCCGAAACCTCGAAATCGATCGGGAAAACCCGACGATCGTCCGCGGAACACGCGTCGATGACACCGCCTACAGCAAGAAGCGGCGCAACATTTCGCTCGGTATGATCGCACTCGACCTGCTGGAGGACGGACGCGTCGTCGAAGTCAAACCCTCCTCAGCATTGACCGAACCCGCGACGATGCAACTGTCGTACTACCTGTGGTATCTCGAGCGCGTCGCTGGAATCGAGAAGGACGGCGTCCTCGCTCATCCACGTGAGCGAAACCGTGAACCGATCGAGTTGACGGACGAACGCACCGACAAGGTCGAGGGCGCGATCCGAGGTATCTCCGACGTCGTCAGTCGGGAGACGCCACCACCTGCCGAAAAAAAGCCTTTCTGCGAGTCCTGTGCCTACCACGACTTCTGCTGGTGCTGACCCATGGACAAAAACTACCACGTGTTTTCGGACGGCCGCATCGAACGCACTGATGACACAGTCAGAGTCGTCACCGACGACGGCGAGAAGAAATACGTCCCTATCGAAAACGCGAACGCGTTCTTTCTACACGGGCAGATTGATTTCAATACCAGATTGATGTCGTTTCTGAACGACCAAGGTGTCGCGTTGCATGTCTTCGGATGGGAAGACTACTACGCCGGATCGGTCATGCCCGAGCGGGGGCAGACCTCGGGCCGAACGGTCGTCTCGCAGGTCCGGGCCTACGATGACACCGCCCACAGACGGCGGTTGGCAGCAGCGATCGTTTTAGGAGGCATTCATAACATGCGGACGAATCTCGTCTACTACGACGGTCGTGGGTACGACCTCGAGAGGCACATTTCTGAACTTGAGCAGGTCGCCGATCGTGTTGCTGAGGATGTCCCAATCGACGAACTTCTCGGTATCGAAGCGACGGCACGGAAAGAATACTACCAGGCGTTCAACAAAATTCTCCCCTCCGAATTTCAACTGACGCGACGCGAGTACAATCCGCCTCCGAACGAAGTAAATAGCCTGATCTCATTCGGAAATTCGCTCGTCTATGCGAATTGTGTCTCTGCAATCCGAGCGACAGCCCTAGATCCAACAATCAGTTATTTACACGAACCAGGGGAGCGTCGCTACTCGCTATCCCTCGATCTCGCCGACCTGTTCAAACCCGTACTAGCTGACCGCGTTCTATTTCGGCTCGTTAATCGTAATCAGATTACGAAAGATGATTTCGAAACGGATCTCGGCTCATGTCTGTTAAACGAGACCGGCCGGCAGATGTACACGAAGGCATTCGAAGAGACGCTAGAGCGAACTGTCGAGCATCCATCGTTGAACCGAAAGGTTAGTTATCAGTATTTGATGCGTCTCGAGGCGTACAAACTGAAAAAACATCTGTTGACCGGCGAATCCTACGACTCGTTCAAACGGTGGTGGTGAGATGTACGTGATCATGGTTTACGACCTGCAAGCCGATCGAACGCACAAGGCGCTCAAACTCGGTCGCCGCTACCTGACACACGTACAGAACTCCGTATTCGAAGGTGAAATCTCAGAGGGAGACCTCGAAACACTTCGGAACGAAGTCGACGATTTGCTCGAACCTGATGAGTCGGTTATCATTTATGAGCTCTCATCCAATACATTACTTAACCGAACAGTATTCGGTGAGGACCCGACCGAAGGTAATCGGTTCTTATAAGAATCCCATATTGAGATAGTACGTTCGTTCTTCTGTAGGAGATTGTTGATACTGCTCAGCTGTCGCTGTAGAATCGAAGAGAGCAAGGACACCGCGTCAGCGGTGTCCG
>JGI2924J29684_1078446_pt1 | contig 51925 bp, 48 predicted proteins | sample BenlonsequencITS_FD_29684 | JGI IMG/M metagenome (IMG submission 29684) | reverse complement strand
TGCACTCGACTTCTGATCGAGAATCGTGATCGGTTTGGGCCAACTCTCAACTAGTCGGTCCACGCTTGGGACGGTACTAGTCTCTCGTCGTCGACACCGTCTCGAGTACCCGCTGTGAAAACTCGCCCTCCGAGAGATCGTCCGGGAGCCGATCGAACCACGACGCTTCGACGTGCCAGCTCCCGCGAACCTCGCCATCGATCGAGAGCGATGTCGCCTCGAGTCGTCCCGGCGTCCAGTCGCGTTCGTCGGCGACGGCAAGCAGCGTCCGGACGACGGCACCGACCTCGTCGCTGGTTACGACGGGCGCGTCGGCGACGGTCTCGTACTCGAGTTCGAGGTCAGTGCCGTCTGTGACCGGTCCGCCCGAATTGTGCCTACACTCGATCACGTAGATCCCGTGGCTCATGAGTCGGTTCTCGACCGCGACGCTGACCGGACTCTCGTCTGTCATACCTGCCCGTTGGGCGACCGGCGAGAAAAGTGGTTGGCCGTTACAGCGGTTCGACGAGATCATCGAGTGCGGCCCGCGGATTGTCGGCCTTCGCGACGCCGCTTGCGAGCAACACGCCCTCGGTGCCGAGGTCGTCGGCGGCAGTGACGTCCTCGCCAGTACTGATGCCGGCACCGCACAGCACCGACACGTCGTCGTCGACGTTCTCGGCGGCCACGACGGCGTTCTCGACGACGCCGGGGTCGGCCTGGCTGACAGGCGTTCCCGTCCCGATGAGTTCCGGCGGCTCGACGGCGACAGCGTCCGGTCCCAGTGCCGCCCCAGCACCGATCTGCTCGGGATTGTTGGCACAGACGACCGTCTCGAGGTCGGCCCGCTCGGCTGCCCGCACTGCGCCGTCGATATCGGCCAGTTTCAGTCGCCGCTCGGAGTGGTTGACCAGTGTCCCGACGGCACCGGCGTCGGCGACCGACTCGGCAAGCGTGTGGCCGGTGTTGCTTCCGTGTTCGATCGGATCGACGTGCTGTGCCCAAGTCTCGACGCCCGTCTCCGCGACCCGCTCTATGTGGATTGCCTGTGGAGCGACGGCGAGTCGAGCGTCGGTCGTCTCGTCGACGTCGCGAACGGCGGTCGCAATCTCGAGTGGATCACACGGGTACGTCTTCAGGTTGACGAGGACGAACATGGGCGTGAGACGGCCCGCCCGAAAGAAATAGCTTGCGAGTTACCGACGCAGACGGCGAGAACAGAGAGCAGTTAGACGCGTCGTCGGGCTGTCGTACCGATATCGAGATCGACACCGATTGTCCCGACGCAACCGCGAAACCGACTGCACCGCCGCTGGCGGGCCGTCTCATACGGTTTGCTGTCAGTCAGTTCCAGCGCGACCGCGCACTCCTGCGGTTGCGCCGGTAAATCGGTACAGCAGTCCGTCTCAGTCCTTTCGCTTGACGACGTCGCCCAGCGTGTAACTGCCCGAGGAGGAACCGCCCGACCACTCTTCGTCCTCGCTCGAGCCGCTCTGTGCACTGAGGTTGATCTCGAGAAACCGCTCGAGTTTCGACTGGACCTCGTCGCTCGGCAGGGTGTCGCCGCGTTCGATCTTTCGGATGAGACTCGACTTCTCGTTTAGCTCGTTGGCGAGCTCGGACTGGCTGAGCCCTTTCTCTTCACGGGCCTGTCGGACGCGGTCGTCGTAATCGGTCGCGAGTTCGTCCATGTCGTCGAACATGTCCGATCTGGGCTGGCTCGAGCCGCTCGATTGGCTGCTGGCACTGCTCGACGAGCCACCAGAACTGGCCGAACTCGAACTCGAGGACGAACCGGATTCGGTCGAGTACTTCGTCGAAGAACTGGAGCTCGTGGGCTGTTTGACTTCGGTGCCGAAGTCGGTGCAGTTAGAACAGACGTCTAACTTCGCGCCCTCGACTTTGATGGTCTTCGGGGACGACGTCTCGGCGCCACACATCTCGCACTGAACCATACACAAAATTATACTGCGACGAGTGATAAAGCATGCGGCGCGCTCCAGTTCGCTGGAAGTATCGCTCCATACGCGCGAACACGCGAGATTCGATGCCAGAAGATCGTTCCCGAAGAGCCTCGCACGGACTGCTGTAGCGATGCCGGGGAAACTGCTTTCGGGTCGCGGGTGCACTGGAACCGACGTCCGCCACTCCCTCTTGGACGGTCTCCGGTCGTCACTTACCGCCGATCGCCGACTCCCGTCTGGCGATCTGCGGTAGCTAGTTCCAGTAATCCGTCTCAGTTCAGTGCCGACCAGGAGTAGAAGAACCGCTGGAGGGCGGTCAGGTGACCGACGGTTGCGAGGAACAACAGTAGCCAGCCGATCAGTCCCAATCCGCCGTAGGTCCCGGTGATCGGATAGGCCAGCGCACCGACGATCCCGATGATCGCGAGCCGATCCGCCCGACCGACGGCACCACCGTACACTCGATCCAGACCGACCGCCTGAGCCTGCGTTCCGAGATACGAGGTCATGACGACGCCAGTGACGGCGAGAAACCCGAGGTAGTAGTTGCCGATACCGGCCGCGAGTCCGCCGATGACGACGATGTCGGCGTACCTGTCGAGGACGTGATCCAGCAGGTCACCACCGGGCGAAGCGACGCCTTGCTCTCGAGCGAGCGCGCCGTCGACGACGTCGAGCCAGCCGTTGAGGAAAACGAGGACTGCACCGACGAGGTACCAGACGGGATGGGCACGACCGCCAAGCAGGAAAGCAACGCCGGCGAGCATCGCCATCCCGAACGCGATGACGCTGACTCCGTTCGGCGTCAGGCCGATCCGGTCGAAGCCAGCGACGAACGGGTCCAGGAACCGCGAGACGTAGGGCCGGAGCTGATCGAGTGTCATGTGAGATACCCCACGAAGTCGACCTCGCCGGCGCTCGGTTCGCGATCGCCGGTGACGACGTCTTCGAGTGCGTCGACTACCGCCGCCGGCTCGCAGTCGGTCGTGTCGATCTCGTAGACGGACTCGAGGCCGTGTTCCTCGACTGCCTCCGAGAGGACGACATCGAGTGCCTCGCTCTCGGCGTTCTCGCGGGCCTTCGACGCGGTCTCGCCGCGCTCGAGTAGCCGCTCCTCGAGTTGCTCGGGCCCACAGCGCAGGACGACCACGCGGTCGGCGTCGAAGTGGTGGGCGAGGTGGGAGTCGACGACTGCGTCGTCGCGGCCCTCGAGCCACGTCGAGAGCGCGTCGAGGTCGGCGACTTTGCTCTCGCGATCGGCGTCGACCTCGGTGTAGAACCCTTCGCGGTCGAGCACGCGGTTGAGGTGGATCACCTCGAGTTCCGGCAGGGAGTCCTCGGCGGCGAGTCGCTCTTCGAGGAGCCCGGTCGCGGTCGTCTTCCCGGTGCCGGGCGTGCCGGTGACGGCGACTTTCACGCGTCGGTCACCCCCGTGTCGTTGCCGTCGGCCTCGAGTTCGAGTTCCGCGAGCACCTCGTTTATCGTCTCGACCGCTCGCTCGGTCTCTGTCTCGGTTCCGCAGGTGATGCGAAGACAGTCCGGCAGCCCGAAGCTCGTACAGTCACGGACGATGACACCTCGTTCCTGCGTTTCCTCGGCGACGCGTTCGGCGTCGCCGACGTCGACGAGGACGAAGTTGCCCTCGCTCTCCCAGACGTGGGTCTCAAGGTTGTCGCGCATGTACGCACGTGAATCGGAAGCGGTCTCGACCGTCCGCTGGACGTGTTCGTCGTCGTCGATCGCGGCCAGTCCCGCCCGGCAGGCCAGTTCGCTCGCGGCGAACGGCGTGTTCACGCGGGCGTAAGCGTCGGCCCACTCGTCCGGGACGACGGCGTAGCCGAGTCGAACGCCGGCAAGGCCGTAGGCCTTCGAGAACGTCCGCAAGACGGCGATGTCGTCTCGGGCCTCGAACCCGTCTCGACCCTCGATCGGTGCGACCGCACTCTTCCGATCCGCGAACTCGCCGTAGGCTTCGTCGACGACGACCAGCGTCTTCTCGTCCGTTCGTTCGGCGATCTCTACGACCTCCTTGAGCGGGATCGTCGACCCCGACGGGTTGTGCGGGCTCGTGAGGTAGACGATTCGGTCGCCGTCGTAGGACTCGAGGACGGTCTCGGCGTCCTGGGAGAAATCGTCGTCCTTCGAGAGTTCGTACTCGCGGACCTCGCCGTGGTGAAAGCGCGCACTCATCCCGTAGTAGGCAAAGCCGGGCGAGGGGACGAGCGTACTGTCGCCGGGTTCGAGGACGGCCCGCGAAAGGTAGTCGATTGCACCGTCGCCGCCGTTTGCCAGCCACACCTGTTCGTCGGCGACAGCCCACCGGTCGGCGATCTCGGTAGTGAGGTCGGCGTGGGCGGCCTTCGGGTAGGAGCTGGCGTTCGAGGCTGTCTCGCGGATCGCGACGGCAGCCGCGGGGGAGGGGCCGTGGGGGTTCTCGTTCGAGGCGAGTTTGACGAACTCCTCGGGATCTCGGTCGAGTTCCCTGGCTACCTCCTCGATCCCCCGACCAGCCTCGTAGGCGACGTGATCGGAGAGGTCTCTCGGTTGCATACGCCAACCCTGTTTCCGATGGCTCTTAAGGGTGCTTACCTGTCTCGAGGGCAGCCAGGCACGGCCAGTGGCGAACCTTCTCTGTCATACGACGTTCTTGGCGTCGGGCCGAAGTCGGTGGAGCACGGCCCGGCCGCCCGCCGACGCTCGAGGAGTGGCTGCTGGGCACACACTGCGTGCCTGCTCCCGTCACCCAAACCAGGATCGATTCGCAACCCTTATACACTCACGCAGAAGTAGATGAAAGTGCAGCAGGGCGCTGGTAGTGTAGTGGTATCACGTGACCTTGCCATGGTCACAACCTGGGTTCAAATCCCAGCCAGCGCACTTCTTCGAATTCAACTTCGCGAGCGACCGCGATAGCGTGTCACGAAGGTGCGGGGTCGGAAACGAGTTCTTGGATCTGGACTGGACCAGACACACCGCACCGAGTGCGTCTGGGCGTCGTTCGACACCGTAACCAGAGCTATGTTCGTCGAGTAACAACCGACGAAACGATGCCACTCGACCCAATGCAGATCGTGTTGTCGGTCTCGGTTCTCGTCGCGCTGGGGCTCGTCTGGTACTTCGGTGGCGGAGGCCGCTGGCGGGAACTGGTCGCGGGCCGATTCCTCTATGGCGTTCCCTGGGGGACGCTGGTCACCGTCGCGGTCGTCGTCGCGTTCTACGTGCTGGTCCAGGGGGGAGTCTCTCGCTGGCACGATCCGCTCACGCTACCGTTTATCACGTGGTCGTACTTTTACCCGACCGGACTGCTCACAGCGGGAATCGCTCACGGCTCGCCGCAGCATCTGGCGTCGAATATGGCGGGCACGCTCGCGTTCGCACCGATCGCGGAGTACGCCTGGAGCCACTACCCACCCTCGAGTGGCCGCTCCCGGTCGCGGTTCGGTGATGGACTGCTCTCGAGACCCTGGATTCGTGCGATCGTTGTCTTCCCGGCCGCGTTGCTCGTCGTCGCAGTCCTGACGGCGGTCCTCGCACTGGGGCCGGGGCTGGGCTTTTCCGGAGCCGTCTTCGCCATCGCTGGTTTCGCGGTCGTGAACTATCCGATCACGACCGTCGTCGCCGTTGTCGCCGCGAGCACGGTCCAGACGCTGTTCGACGCGTTCAGCCAGCCAGTGGTCCAGGCGACTATCGAGGCGGGCGCACCGTCACCGCCCGCGTGGGCTGGCGTCGGCTTCCAGGCGCACCTGCTCGGGTTCCTGCTGGGGGCGGTGCTTGGACTCTTGCTGTTGCGGCGTCGCGGGCGACGGCCGTCCGCCGGGCGGCTCTTCGTCGGCGTCGTGTTGTTCGGGATGGCACAGTCGCTATGGCTGCTCGTCGGGACCGGTGACGACATCTTCTATCTCTATCAGGGTGCTGGTGTCGTCCTCGTACTCGCGGTCGCGGGAGTGACGGCGCTTGCCGTTGCAGGCAGCGATCGACCGCTCCCCCGACCGCTTGCCACACTGGGTCTCCCGAGGGTTCTCTCGCGTCGCCAGTTCGCGATCGGTTGGTTGTTCGTTCTTACACTCGGATTCCTCGTTGCCGTCGCGGGGACGATCCTCGCCGGCCAACCGATCGTCTCGACGGTGATCGGACTGGCACTGGTCGCCGGCCTGCTCGCGTTGCCAGCGGTACCGCCAGTCGTCCCCGATCGCTTGCTCTCGAGTCCGATCTCCCGTCGCCAAACCGCAGTCGCGTGTCTGCTGGTTCTGACGGTCCTCGTCGCGCTGCCGAGCATCCCGTTCAACCTGCTCGTGATCAGTGACGACGCTGTCCCGGGCAGCGGCGAGGTCGACATCGGCGGCTACGCCGTCACCTACGAACAAAACGCCACTACCGGACAGATGCCGGTCGTCGGTCCCGGGGCCAGCGCGAACGAGACGCTCGAGACACGCCACAGCGGCGTGATCGTCGTCAACGAGGACCGCGAAATCTGGACGGTGGGCACCCAGAACTACACACTCGAACACGACGGCGACGCCTCGGTCGTCGTCGGCGGAGTCGGTTGGCACGAGACGGTCGACGTCACCCGAACCGGCTGGGACGTGCTGGGCAATGGGACGGCCTACGGCGTCGATCTCGAGGTCGGTGGCGAGACGACGCGATCGTTCGCGTCCGACCCGATCCGGGCTACCGTTCAGATCGACGGCAACGAGGTGGCTCTCGTCCCTGCCGACGACGCCGACGAGCCGTTCGAGGTCCGAGTCGAGGGCGACGGCGGCGGGACCGACGCGACAGCGATCCCGTCGGTCGACGAGACGACTACCGCGGGCGACCTCGAGTTCACGGTCGAGGATGCCGGCCACGCGGTCGAGTTGATCGCGGCAGCTGACGATACTGCCGTCCCCATCGCCGAGCGGGAGACCGAGGAGTAGTCGCGACTGTCGCATTCTTGTCGCCCCTTCTCGACGCTCGTAAGTGGTTGGTCTTTCTTTCTCGACGCTCGTAAGTGATCAGTCTCGAAGAGTTGCTGGCTGCCCCGTCGCGACGGCGAATGTTCGAACTTCGAAATTGGATTTCGAGGTTCGTACTGTATCGGGGAGCTTATTACGATGTGCGAACTTCGGGTGAACGAGATCAATGAGCACGGAGACCGACGACGCTGCGGGGGACGGACGCAAGATCCTGCTTATCGGCAGCGGACCGATCCAGATCGGGCAAGCTGCCGAGTTCGACTACTCGGGTGCACAGGCGTGTCGCGCGCTCCAGGAGGAGGGTGCAGAGGTCGTGCTGGTCAACTCCAATCCGGCGACGATCATGACGGACCCGGAGATGGCCGACGAAGTCTACATCGAGCCGATCACGACCGAGGCCATCGCCGAGATCATCCGAGAGGAGAACCCCGACGGCGTCATCGCTGGTCTGGGCGGCCAGACGGGACTGAACGTCACGGCAGAACTCGCCGAGGAGAGCGTCCTCGAGGAGTACGACGTCGAGATCATGGGGACGCCGCTCGATACGATCTACGCGACGGAAGACCGCGACCTCTTCCGCCAGCGCATGGAGAAGATCGGTCAGCCGGTTCCGGGTTCGACGACCATCTCGCTCGAGGAGGGCGAGTCGGTCTCGGAACTGACCGAGGAAGACCTCGAGGAGCGCGTCGAGGCGGCCGTCGAAGAGGTCGGCGGACTCCCCGTCATCGCTCGCACGACGTACACGCTCGGCGGATCGGGGTCGGGCGTCGTCCACGAGTTCGACGAACTGCTCCGTCGCGTCCGCAAAGGACTGCGTCTCTCGCGCAACGACGAGGTGCTCATCACCGAGTCCATCGCGGGCTGGGTCGAGTACGAGTACGAGGTCATGCGCGACGCCGACGACTCCTGTATCATCATCTGCAACATGGAGAACATCGACCCGATGGGCATCCACACCGGGGAGTCGACGGTCGTCACGCCCTCCCAGATCGTCCCCGACGAGGGCCACCAGGAGATGCGCACGGCAGCGCTCGAGGTCATCCGCGAACTCGGCATCCAGGGTGGCTGTAACATCCAGTTCGCCTGGCGCGACGACGGCACCCCCGGCGGCGAGTACAGGGTCGTCGAGGTCAACCCCCGCGTCTCCCGTTCCTCCGCGCTCGCCTCGAAGGCGACCGGCTACCCGATCGCCCGCGTCACCGCGAAGGTCGCACTCGGCAAGCGCCTCCACGAGATCGAAAACGAGATCACGGGCGAGACGACCGCCGCCTTCGAACCAGCGATCGACTACGTCGTCACGAAGGTGCCACGCTGGCCCAAGGACAAGTTCGACGACGTCGACTTCGAACTCACCACGGCGATGAAGTCGACCGGCGAGGCGATGGCTATCGGCCGTACCTTCGAGGAATCCCTGCTCAAAGCCCTGCGCTCGTCCGAGTACGAGCCAAGCGTCGACTGGGACGACGTGAGTGACGAGGAACTCGAGGACCACTACCTCGAGCGTCCCTCGCCCGACCGGCCGTACGCGATGTTCGAAGCGTTCGAACGCGGCTACACGGTCGAGGACGTCGTCGAGTTGACGGGCATCTTCGAGTGGTACACCGAACGCTACAGGAACGTCGCGGAGTCGACCCGTGCAGCTCAGGAGGGTGACTTCACCGAAGCGGCCGTCGTCGGCCGCACGAACGCTTCGATCGCCGCGACCGCCGGTGCAGAGGTCGACACCGTCGAGCAGTCGGTCCCCGGTCGTACGTACAAACAGGTCGACACCTGTGCCGGCGAGTTCGAGGCCGAGACGCCGTACTACTACTCGGCTCGCGAACCCGAGTACGGCTCCAGTTCGCTCGGCGACGACTCCGTCGCGGGCGAACTCGAGGTCGACCCCGACCTGGAGAGCGTCATCGTCGTCGGTGGCGGCCCGATCCGCATCGGCCAGGGCGTCGAGTTCGACTACTGTTCGGTCCATGCGGTCCGTGCCCTGCGTGACCTGGGAATCGACGCCCACGTCGTCAACAACAACCCGGAGACGGTCTCGACGGACTACGACACCTCCGACGGCCTGTTCTTCGAACCGATCACCGCAGAAGAGGTCGCCGACGTCGCCGAGGCGACCGGTGCCGACGGCGTGATGGTCCAGTTCGGCGGTCAGACGTCGGTCAACATCGGCGAACCCCTGGAGGACGAACTCGCCCGACGCGGCCTCGACTGCGAGGTCATGGGCACGAGCGTCGAGGCGATGGACCTCGCGGAGGACCGCGACCGGTTCAACGTCATGATGGACGAACTCGAAATCGCCCAGCCCGAGGGCGGCACCGCCTTCTCGAAGGGGGAGGCGGTCGAACTGGCCCACGACATCGGCTACCCCGTGCTCGTACGACCCTCGTACGTGCTCGGCGGCCGTGCGATGGACGTCGTCTACGACGACGAGGACCTCGAGACCTACATCGAGGAAGCCGTTCGTGTCTCCCCGGACAAGCCGATCCTCGTGGACGACTTCCTCGAGGATGCGATCGAACTCGACGTCGACGCGGTCTCGGACGGCCGCGACATCCTGATCGGCGGCATCATGGAACACGTCGAAACGGCGGGCGTCCACTCCGGCGACTCGGCGTGTATGATCCCGCCGCGCTCGCTGGACGAAGACACGCTCGAGCGCGTCCGTGGGGTCACAGAGGACATCGCCGAGGCGCTGAAGACGAAGGGGCTGCTGAACGTTCAGCTTGCAGTTCGTGACGGCGAGGTCTACGTTCTCGAGGCCAACCCACGTTCCTCGCGTACCGTCCCGTTCGTCTCGAAGGCGACCGGCGTTCCGATCGCGAAACTCGCGGCGAAGGTCATGGCCGGCGAGACCCTGCGCAGTCTCGAGGCCGAAGAGCAGATTCCCGAACACACCTCGATCAAGGAGGTCGTGCTCCCGTTCGACCGCCTGCCGGGTTCGGACCCGCGTCTCGGCCCCGAGATGAAATCGACTGGCGAAGTGATGGGAACGGCAAGCGACTTCGGCACGGCCTACTGGAAGGCACAGCAGGCCGCTCACAACGCAGTGGGTGAGGGCACCGCTGTCGTGGACCTGGACGTCGACGGCTTCGAGGAGCACTTCGACGTCGCCGAGTTCAACGACGTGCCGCAAGCGATCCGCGAGGGCGAGGTCGACTTCGTCGTCAGCCGCGACCGCGACTCCCTCGAGATGGCCGTCGAAGAGGAGATTCCGTACCTCTCGACGGAAGCGAGCGCGGAAGCATACGTCGAGGCGCTCGAGAGTTTCGATGGAAATCTCGAGGTCGACACCGTCAGCGACCGACCGAAGCGCGTCGCGAAGTGGGGACTCGAGAAGTAACGGAGTCGAGGACGGTCGGTCTCGTCTGAGACGCCGGATTTCTCTCGCAGTTTTGGTCGTATCGACGGCTACCCGGTATCATTTTTGAAGCTGCCGGTACGATTCCGACCATGGCTACGGTCAGACACGAACTCGTGTGGGGACGCCCCGGCGCACCGCGACTCGAGCTAGTCGGTGGGTTCGCAGTGATCGTCGTGGCTACCCTGCTCGCGACGGTTGCGACGAACACGCTCGGGACCGACAACCCGATCAGACGAGTGGTCTACGACGCGGGGCTTCCCGCCGTGCTCTTCTACGCGCCCGGCGTCGTCGGCGCCGTCGGTGCGTACCTGCGCTGTGGCGCAGCGACGTGTCTGGCCGTCGGGTTCGTCCCCGCGACGTTCTTCGCGCTGGTCGCGATCGTCGGCTCCGTCTTCGGTCTCCCTGGCGTCGGCGGTGGAGATGCACCGCTGTGGAGTATCACGGTCGCGTTCGCGACGATCGCTCTCGTCGCCGCAGTGGTCGGCTTCCTCGCCGGAACTGCAATCCGTGCGGGGGTGACGGCCGTCAGTCCGTAGGCAATTCACTCGAGAGCGTACCGGTCGAACCGCTCGACTGCGTACAGGTAGGCGGCTGGCGGCGCGAGCAGGCCGACGATCAGGACAGTCCAGGCGACGGTCGAGACGGTTCCCGGCGTTACACCCGCCATTTCAGCAGAGATCGGCGTGAACTCGAGCAGTCCCGAACTGAGCTCGGCGATGGGTTCCGCCGCGTCGGTGTAGATGATGCCTGCACCGGCGGCCGGGAAGACGATCCCGGCCGTGTAGAGCATGAACGCCGACTTGCTCGGCATCACCGCCTCGCGGTTGGTGGTGATCTTGACGCTGCCGAACCGCGGGAAGGCCGATCCGACACCGACCGCGAGTGCTGGCGACGCGACCGCTCCCACGACCGTGCCGACGGCCAGAGCTGTCGTCGCCTCGAGCGAGAGCGGACTCACGAGGCCGGCGACGAGTGCGACGGCGACGGCGATCGGAGTTCCGACGAGCGAACTGGCGATCATCTGCCCCCGGATTGCGTCTCGGCCGGAGAGCGTCGAGGTTAGTACGGCTGGCAGTGCCCGCCCGAGATCGCCGAGTGGGTTCAACGTGAACAGGACGCCGGTGCCCCAGACGACGTACAGACACAGCAGGACTGCCACGTAGGATGGCAACGTCCCGGTCTGGATCACGTCCTGGACGAAAAACAGCGCACCGAACAGGGGGTAAGCGACGTAGGCCAGCCGGATCGGAGCCCGCCGGGTACGGCGAACCGCCGCTACCGTCACCGACCGGACCGGCCGCGAGAGCCCCTGTGAGAGGGCGGCAGCGAGGCGACTCGAGGAGTCAGTCCCCGAGTTGGAGACGGTTCCGTCGTCGGTCCGTGCGGGATCGGCGAACCAGTGGATTCGAGCGGACGGGACGGCAGCAGCGACGGCCAGCGCCGCGACGACGGGAACGACGAGTAGCGTGGCGACGACGGCCGTGCCCGAGCTCGGGACGTTGGGAACGCCAGCGAGTAGCAGGTAACCCGGCCAGCCAAGCGGGCTGTCACCGAACACCGAGAACAGGCCTGCGGTGACGGTGTCGAACCAGCCGACGGCAATCGAGCCGAAGTAGGCCACGGCGAGCGAGACGAGCAGCGGCGTCCGGTAGCGTGCGATCGGCTCGTAGACGGTGATCAGGTGGCGAAACCAGAGGCCGAGGACGAACCCGACGGGGACGGCGGTGACCAGAAATACGGCGACGACGAGCGGCGCGACGAGTACTGGCAGGACTGTCCCGGCCCCCGAGGCGAACGCGGCGGCGAGGATCGTCGCAGGGAGGACGAGCCAGAGCGAGAACAGCAGGATCTCTGCCCCGATCACGCCGACCACGACGTTCCGGAGTCGCGTCGAGAGCAACAGACAGGCCGGCTCGTCGACGGCGGCGGCCGCCGTCACGGTCCGGATGGCGGCCATCAAAACCAGGAATAGCCACGCGATTGCGGCACCGCCAGTCGCGATGTCGGTCGCGAGTGCGACCGTCTCGGGGTCGAACTCGCCTGCGGCGACTGCCTCGCCGGCTCTTGGCAACAGGAAGAGCCCGATTGCAGTCATCGGACCGAGCGCGAGCACGGCGATTGCCGCCATCACGAGCAGTTTCGTTCGGTCACCGCCGATCGCCCGTAGCGTTCGGCGACACTCCGTGCCGGCGACGGTGGCGGCGACCTCTCTCATCGGCGTTCACCGCCCGTGTTCCCACGTGCTAGCCGACAGCGAGAAACTTCGTTCATGATAGCTACCGTGTGACGACGCCAGTAAACGGTTTGGATCGCTGTCACTCTCTCGAACTCGATCCACGCTAGTCTTCGCGTTCGAGGCCCCGCAACGAGTCGATTCGATCCTCCGTCGGCGGATGCGTCGTGAACAGCCAGCGGCCGAGCCGGTGGAGTCGCGTCCGAAGCCACCAGTAGGACGGCTCTCTGTCGCCGTCCGGCCCGAGCATGACCTTCTCGAGTTCCTTCGGCTCGAGCGGGAGGATCGACAGCGACGAGACTCCCGACGCCTCGCGGAGGTCGCGGTTCGGCGTGTCGTCGATCTCCCGGTCGAGTCGTTGGAGCGCGCTGGCGAGGACGGCCGGCGAGCCGATGACTGCTGCGGCGGCACGATCCGCGGCGCGTTCCCTGGCTCTCGAGAGACGGGCCGTGATCGATCGGCCGACGATCCAGACGACGGTCGAGAGAAACACCAGCGGAACGATGACGACACCGGCCCAGCCGGGGTTCTCGACCTCGCCGAGCCGCGAGCCAAGTCCCTCTGCGAGCACGACGGGGAGCGAGACGACCGTGACGACCATCGCGTCCCGGTTCTTGACGTGGGCGAGTTCGTGTGCGATCACCGCCTCGAGTTCGTCGTCGTCGAGAGCGCGGATCGTCCCCGTCGAGAGGACGAGGTGGACGTTCGCCGGGCGGAATCCGACTGCCAGCGCCTCGGGTGTGTCCCGATCCGAGACGGCGATCGTCGGCACTGGAACGTCGAGTTGGGCGGCGACGCGCGTCGTCTGCCGGTAGAGCTCTGGTGCCGTCTCCTCGTCGACCGGGTGAGCGCCTGCGAGCCGTTCGATCGTCTCGAGGTGGGTGTACTCGAGGTAGCCGATCGAAAGCAGCGTCGCGGTGGTGACCACGAACGCGAAGTAGGTCGCCGACTGGATCTCGAGAAAGAGAAAGACGCCGTAGAAAACGGCCCACACTCCGGCCAGGAAGCAGACCGTCACTACCACGAGGGCGAGGAGAGCGGCGACCATTCGTCCCTGGAGTTCGAGCGAACTGGAGGGCATACGTACGCGGTCGAGTCACCCAGTCAAAAGTTTGACTGGTTCGGCTCGATAACGGACTATCACCGGCTGCCGACGTGGGACGGATTTTAACTGGAAGCAAACGGAAGCGAACGTATGACCGCCCGCGACGGCCCCGCGATAGCGACGGACGGACTCACGAAACGGTACGGCGAGACGACCGCCGTCGCCGACCTCGACCTCCAGGTCGCCCAGGGAACCGTCTACGGGTTTCTCGGCCCCAACGGCGCGGGGAAGACGACGACGATGCGGATGCTGACGACGCTGACGCGGCCGAGTTCCGGAACTGCACGCGTGGCCGACCACCCGATCACCGACCGCGAGGCCGTCGCGCCACACATCGGCTACCTGCCCGAGGAGCCGCCGATCTACGACGAACTCAGCGGCCGCGAACAACTCGAGTACGTCGCCGGCCTCCGAAGCCTCCCCGAAGACGACGCGAACGAACGTATCGAGTCGCTGCTCGAGCGGTTCGGCCTGCTCGACGACGCCGACAAGCGCATCGAGGAGTACTCGAAAGGGATGCGCCAGAAGGTCGGCGTCATCCAGGCCGTCCTCCACGAACCCGCAGTCGCCTTCCTCGACGAACCGACGAGCGGACTCGATCCCCGTGCCGCCCGGACGATGCGGGACACCATCGCCGAACTCGCCGACCGGGAGATGACCATTTTTCTCTCGACGCACATCCTCCCCGTCGTCGACGAACTTGCGGACGTCATCGGCGTCCTCCACGACGGTCGGCTCGTCGCAGAGGGGGACCCCGAAACGCTGAAATCTCGCGCCGAGACCGGGGAAGCCCGAAGCCTCGAAGACGCCTTCCTCGCGGTGACTCGCGAGTCGCCGGGGACGGGTGACGTCGCGGCCGGAGCGTCCACGGAGTGAGAGCGGTTCGTGGTGGTTAAATTACATATAGGTGGCCGATAAAAAGGCGCGTATGGTCTCCCGGTTCGATTTCTCCCCACCCTCGCTCGGCACGATCGCTGCCGGATTCGCCGGTGGTGTCGGAAACGCCGCTGTCGTTCTCGGACTGTACGCCCGCGCCGACTATCCTGCCCTCGAGTCGGTGACTGGGACCGCCGTGCTGGCGCTCGGTGCGTTCGTCGTCGGGTTCGTGCCGCTGTTTCTCGCGGCCTACACTCGGCTGTTCGCTCCGGCAGTCGGCCTGCTCGCGGCCGTCGCCGGAACCGTCGCCCTCGAGCTAACATCGGCGATGCCCGAGTGGGGGACGCGGGGAGGCGAGGTCATCGTCGACGGGCCGACCCATATCGGCAGCTACGCCAACACCTGGTACGTCTGGCTCGCGCTCGCTGCGGTAGTTGCCGTCGCGGAGTTCGGCATTCGCCGCCAGTACGGCATCGCTGATGGGCGACTGCGAAACGTCCCGGAGCGACCGCTCCAGCGAGCCGACCGGTACGCAGTCGTCCTCGGAACCGCAGCCCTCGTCGGTCTCGCCACGTCGCTTTTGGTCGTCCGCCCCGGCGTACAGCCGTCGTTGGTCGTCCCGGTCGTCTTCGCGTTCGCCGTCGCCGCCACCGCAGTACCGCTCGCGGCGCTGTTCGAAGACGGCGCACTCGTCCCGCTCGTGCTCTTTGCGTTCGTTCCGTACCTCCTGGTGCTCGAGGTGTTCGTCACGACCGACAGCCCCGTTCACATCCTTTTGTTTGGCCCCTACGCCGTCGTCCTCGCGGTCGTCTGGCTGCTCGAGCGAACTGCCAGGCGGCGTCTCGGCGGCACCGACGGCGGATCGACCGGCGAACGGCCCGCGTAAGCCGCCGTTCCCGTTGTCTCCGCTCGAGGGGCACCCACTCCGATACCCTAAAGCGGCCGGACGGGGAGATTCGAGTATGGAGTATCACGAGGCGGCGGACTTTTGTTTCGGTCTGCGGCGGTTCCGCCCGAAACCGGGGACGGAGTCGACTGCACGGTTGCTCGCCCACCTCGAGAACCCCCACAATGGCGTCGATTTCGTTCAGGTTGCCGGCTCGAACGGGAAGGGAAGCACGGCCCGAATGCTAGAGCGCACGCTCCGAGAGGCTGGCCTCTCGGTCGGCCTCTACACCTCGCCACATCTCGAGGACCTGCGCGAACGGGTCCGCATCGACGGGCGCAAGATTCCGCGGTCGGCTGTTACGGAGTACGTCGAGGCCGTGCGCGGGTACGTGACGGAACGTGCTGCCGACGGCGAGTCACCGACGTTCTTCGAGACGATGACGGGAATGGCACTGTGGCACTTCGGCCGCGAAGATGTCGACGTCGCCATCTTGGAGGTCGGCATCGGCGGCCGACTCGACGCCACGAGCGTCGTCGACCCGATCGCCAGCGCAGTGACGAGTGTCACACTAGAGCATACGGGCATCATCGGCGAAACCGAGACCGAGATCGCGGCGGACAAGGCTCACGTCGCGCCAGCGGACACACCACTGGTCACCGGCGTCTCGGGCGAGCCACTCGAGGCGGTCCGGTCGGTCGCGGACGAGGTGGTCACGGTCGGCCACGAAGACGGGAACTCACATCCCGACGTGGCCGTCTCCTACGACGGCCGGCAGAACCACACCGAGGCCGCGATTTCGATCGACGCCGACGACTGGGACCTCGAAACCCGGATTCCGCTGCTCGGCACTCATCAGGCCGAAAACGCCGGGATCGCTGCCGTACTGTCCCGCCAGATCACCGACGTCTCGGAAGCGGACCTCGCTCGCGGGCTGCGAAGCGCCCACTGGCCCGGCCGGTTCGAAGTGATGGAGACCGAGCCGCTGGTCGTCCTCGACGGCGCACACAACCCTGGTGCCTGTGAGACCGTCGCCGAGACGCTCGCGAGCTACGAGTACGACGATCTGCATCTCGTCGTCGGTGCGATGCACGACAAGGACCACCGCGAGATGGCTGCGGCGATGCCGACGGCGACGACGGTCGTCACGGCCGAACCCTCCCTGGACCGGGCGGAAGACCGAAACGTTCTCGCTCGCGTCTTCGAGGAAGCCGGCACGAACGAAGTCCGGACGGCTCCGTCGGTCCAGGATGCGTTGACGGTCGCGATCGAACGGGCCGAGACCGACGACTGCGTCCTCGTCGCCGGGTCGCTGTTTGCCGTCGCCGAGGCACGGTCGCGATGGACGGCAGCGGGCATTCCGAAACGAATCCGGAACCTCGAGGACGCCCGTGAAACGCTCGAGGGGGCCGATGTCCGCGATCCCGAACTCGAGCGCGCGGAAGAGAACGCGGTTCATCGCGTCCTGAAGACGAACCTGGCGTATCGCCAGGCCCGGGAACTGAAAGACGACGTACTCCGACTCGGTGGCGACTGTGTCCTCTCGGGCCACGGCACCGACGGCGAACGAGTCGACGCCGTCCTGATGGGGACACTCGAGACGTTCGAAGAGCTGATCGACGTGCTCGAGACCGAGGGCGGCGGATCGAACGACGTCGCCCGTGAACTTCGAACGGCGCTCGAACTCGAGGGGACAGAGACCTCGACTGGGGGCGACGACACTCGTTGGCCCTGGGAAGACAGCACTGCAGTGATGGGCATTCTGAACGTGACGCCGGACAGTTTCCACGACGGCGGCGAGTACGACGCTCTCGAGGACGCCGTTTCTCGCGCCGAGGCGATGGTCGCGGCCGGCGTCGACGTGCTAGACGTTGGTGGCGAGTCGACCCGGCCGGGAGCCGAACCAGTCTCGGTCGAGAAAGAGATCGACCGCGTCGTTCCAGTGATCGAGCACATCGCCGACCTCGACGCCTCCGTCTCCATCGATACGCGCAAAGCAGCCGTCGCGGACGCTGCTCTCGAGGCTGGCGCGGACATCGTCAACGACGTCTCGGGGCTCGAGGACCCGGATATGCGGTTCGTTGTGGCCGAGCACGACGCCGGTCTGGTCGTGATGCACAGCATCGACGCGCCCGTCGTCCCCGACCGAGCGGTCACCTACGACGACGTCGTCGAGGACGTCATCGACCAGCTCTCGGAGCGAATTCTGCTCGCCGAGAAGGCTGGACTCGACCGGGAACAGATCGTCGTCGATCCTGGACTCGGCTTCGGGAAGTCCTCGAGTGAGAGCTTCGAGCTACTCGGGCGGGCCGACGAGTTCCGCGCACTCGGCTGTCCGGTCTTGATCGGTCACTCTCACAAGTCGATGTTTGGCCACGTCGACCGGGCGTCCGGCGAGCGACTCGCGGCGACGGTCGCTGCGACGGCGATCGCGACGGATCGTGGGGCCGACGTGATCCGGGTCCACGACGCGCCCGAGAACGTCGCTGCGGTCCGGACGGCTCTGGCCGCCCGCGATCCAGCGCAGTTCGAGTGGTAGCCGGGAAGCGTCCGTGCGTGATCGATGTTCTCATAGGTCTTGACTTATTACTCGACGGATATGTCCCCGACTGCCGACCGGAGAGTCGCCCTCCTGACAATTCTGATCGGCGTCACAATACTCGCCGCTGGCTGTGTCGCCGTCCCGACGGCAGACGATTCCGCTGCTGTCCTCGAGGACCGAATCGCCGACGCGGAACCACCGAACGAGATCGACGCGACGCTCGAGGTGCGCGAGGAAGTCGACGGTGAGACGACGACGACTACCGACGACATCCAGTTCCGTGCGGACGGAGTCAGTCGGATCGAAACTGCTGACGGTCTCCTGATCGTCACCGATGGCGATCAGCGCTGGCACCACGACCGCGAGACCGAGCGCGTCCAGCGGTTCGACGTCGACCCCGGCACGAAGCCGTTTCTCGAGGGTCTGTACGACCAGCAGGCCGCGTACGTAGAACGGTACGACATCGACGAAATCGAGGAGACGACGTTCGAGGGTCACGAAGTTTATCGCGTCGTCTTCGATCCGCCACCCGCGGAGACGATCAACCGGTCTGTCAGCGTGCTCGTCGGCGAAACCGAGTACGTCGTTCCGCTCGAGCGAACCGACGGGGTCGACGATCAGGCCGTCGAGACAGTCGAGGTCTGGTACGACGACGAGCAGTTCTTCCCGATCAAACACCGAGTCGAGGGAGCGGGAGTCGAACTCGAGACCACGTACCGAGACGTCACGTTCGAACCAGGATTCGTAGCCGACCGGTTCGATGTCGACGCACCGATGGAAGACGGGTCAGACGAGAACGCCGAGGACGTCGTCGAGGTTGTCTTCCCGGAACTCTCACAGCACGAGACGGTCGCCGGTGTGGACGAGGCCGTCCCGTTTTCCGTCGCCGAACCACCAGTGGAGACACTTCCGGACGCACTCGCACTCGACGCGGCCACGAGCTACGAGTTCCCGGACGAGGAACGAACGCAGGCGTCGCTGTCCTACCGTGCCAACGGTGAGACGGTCATCGTAAAGACGAGCGACGGACCACGAACTGTCGCCGTCGGCGGAGACGACGTACAGATCGGAGACGGAGCGGGAACGATCGCCGACACTCCTCAGGGGGCGGAACTCGAGTGGGCGTGTGACGACGATCTGTACTACTCGGTTTTCGTCAGCGACGGCGTCGGCGACGATCGGGCGCTCGCTCTCGAGATTGCCGAGGCGATCGGGTGTGATCCGACAGCCAACCGGTGAGGAAACACTCGGAGCCCCCTTCTCTCCGCCCATCGTCCGTTGGTAACGACCATGCGAGGCCGGTCTGTGCTCGCACACGTCGGGTTCAGGGCTCGCGAGACTCGAACGCCCTCTCACAATCGAGGTACTTTTGATCGAGGTACACGACACTCGAGGTGTGCTGTCGGTCGAACTTCACGCGCACTCGTCGCTGTCGTACGACGGTCGGGACCCGGTCGAACTCATCCTGGAACAAGCCGAAGCCGTCGGTCTCGACGCGATCGCGATAACAGATCACGACGAGATCGACGCCAGTCTCGAGGCCGCAGAACGCGCCCCGGAGTACGGCCTCGTCGGCATCCCGGGGATCGAGATCTCGAGCAAGGCGGGCCACGTGCTCGGGTTGGGCGTCGAAGAGGCGATCCCGCCGGGTCTCTCCTTCGAGACGACGATCGAGGAGATCCACGCCCAGGGCGGACTCGCGGTGGTTCCTCACCCGTTCCAGGAGTCACGCCACGGTGTGATGGCTCGCATCTCCCGGGAGCAACTCGCGAACGGTGACGCGATCGAGGTCTACAACTCGCGGCTGCTGACCGGGCGGGCGAACCGACAGGCAGAACGGTTCGCCCAGTCGCGAAACCTGCCGATGACTGCCGGTAGCGACGCCCACATCAGCGAGATGGTCGGCCAGGCTGTCACCCGCGTCGACGCCGAGGAACGGTCCGCGGCGGCGATCCTCGAAGCGATCGAGCAAGGGCGAACGTCGGTCGAAGGGAAGCGCACGCCGTGGCACATCAGCTTCCGGCAGTTCGCCGGCGGCGTCACACGGCGGATCAGAAGCAGCGTTCTGGGAGTGATACGATGACGACGCTTCGCGGTGCCGCCCCAAAGACGGTTCGTGACGCCCTCGAGCGGACGGACCCGCTCCCGGGAACGGCCGGCTTCGCGGGCGAAATCGACGGGCGACTCGTTCGTGACGTGCTCGGCCGCGAGCCGCTCTTTTATGAGAGCGCGGACGCGCCCGATCGCTGGGCGTTCGAACCCGCCGTGCTCGAGGAGCCAGTGGCGTTACCGGCAGGGTCGACGCTCGAGCTGGCGGCCCTCGAGGACGAGACGAGTGACCCGCGAATCCAGCAACACTGGACGCTGCCCGACCCCGAGCCCGATCCGGACCACGACGCCGCACTCGAGGCGCTCGAGATGGCGATCCGGACGGCCGTCGACGAGGTCCAGGCGGATCTCGAGGTCGCCGTTGCTTTCTCCGGCGGCGTCGACTCTGCGCTGGTTGCCGAGTTACTCGACGCGCCGCTGTACGTCGTCGGGTTTCCGGACAGCCACGACGTCGAGGCCGCCCGCACCGCCGCGGAGGCGATGGGTCGAGAGCTGACGGTCGTCGAACTCGAGCCCGCAGACCTCGAGCGTGCTGTTCCCGAGATTGCACGGGCGACGGGCCGGACGAACGCGATGGATGTCCAGATCGCCCTGCCGCTGTACCTGGTGGGCGAACGCGTCGCTGCCGACGGGTTCGACGCGCTCGCGGTCGGACAGGGAGCGGACGAACTGTTCGGCGGCTACGAGAAGGTCGTCCGGCTGGACCACCGTGTCGAGGCCGAGACGATCCGCGGTGCCGTCCGCGAGAGTATCCTGAGTCTGCCAGAGCAACTCCCGCGAGACGTACTGACGAGCAGGGCGACGGGGCTCGAGCCGGTCGCGCCGCTTCTCCACGACGCCGTCGTCGACGCGGCGCTGCGACTGCCGGACGAGTTGCTCGCAGACGAGCAGCTCCGGAAGCGTGGCTTTCGGCGCGTTGCCGCCCGGCAGTTGCCCGAGGCAGTCGCGGACCGCGACAAGAAGGCCGTCCAGTACGGCAGCCTCGTCGCCCGCGAACTCGATCGACTCGCCCGCCAGGCAGGCTACAAGCGTCGGATGGACGACCACGTCTCGAAATATATCTCGTCGCTGCTCGAGACCGGGTGACCCGACGAGTTCTAAAAACCGTCCAGGACCGTCAGTTGCTCGCGCGATACTCCCCGTGTTTGACGCCGATCAGCAGCATGAGCAGGCCGAAGGCGGCCATCGACGGCGTCACCATCATCAGGATCGTCTCGGTGACCATCATGTCAGAGACGATCATGCCAGCGGTACCGATCGCGATCAGTGCGACGAACGCGGCTGCGGTCGTTGGAACGTCGAACTCCATGGGCGACAGTTAGGAGACCGTCATATTAGTGGATCGGAAATCGGAAGGACGTGAACGACCGTTGTCGAACGTCGAAAGAGAGTGACTACTCGGACGGACGAACGAGATTCGCCAGTGCGACGACGATTCCGAGGAACCAGCCAAGCGGGAAGGAGATGCCGGCCCACATCGCAGCGTAGGCTGCACCCTCGAGTTCGAAGGTCGCGCGGAGCCACTCGTTGATTCCGCCGACGAACAGGATGTTGTCGAGCACCCAGACCGCGAGGTCGTAGCTGGGCTCGAGGACGTACGCCTCGAGTTCCGGCGTCACGAGTGCTGCGACGACCGGCGGAAGGAAGAGTGCGGTCATCGCGAAGGGATAGGCGAACACGACCGTCATCAGGCGGCCGCCGAACTTCTTGGCCGACGCGGCAAGCGCTGTCGAAAGCGTCGCGACACCGCTTGCGGCGGCGACGGCCAGGAACGCGTCGAACGGGATGTCGAGTTGTTCCATCGTCGACAGCGCCCACCAGGCGACGGTCAGTGCACCCCAGACGACGAGCGCGAGTGCGGTGACGCCGACGACGCCGAGACGCGTCCGCGTCGAGTCGAGTTTCGACGCGTAGTAGCGGGTTGCAAAGCCGAGAACTGTCAGCGGATAGAGGACGAGCAGGCCGAGCATTCCGAGGGTGCTCCAGCCGCGGTAGCCGATCTTTTGTGGAAGCGATTCCGGTTTCCACTTCCCCATGACGGAGTGGCCCCGGCCACGCTGTCTGGGGAACACGAGTTCCATCCAGGCACCGTGTAGCCGGCGTAAGTCAGCTTTAACCGCGCTGACTATCCCACCACCGCCACGTCTTCGAGAGTGGGTGGACATACCCAACCTACAAGTCCGGCATACCGTAAACTTTCCTTCTCTTTCATCACCGACAACAAGTTGCTAAAATGAGCGTACAGATGCGGTAAACGACGCCCGTCAGTTCCAGGGACCGAACTCTGGATCGACCTGGCGGCTCCGTTCGTCGATCGAATCGATCCGCTCTCTGTCGTCGGCCTCGAGGTCGAGCGCGAGCGACGCCCAGTTGTCCTGGAGGTGGTCGTCGCCGGTCGCTTTTGGGATCGCGACGACGCCGTTCTCGCGCAGCCAGGCGAGGCTGACCTGGGCCTCGCTGACGCCGTGTTTCTCCGCGACCGCTTGGATCTCGGGCTGGTCGAACACCGCGCCGCGAGCCAGCGGCGAGTAGGCGACGACCGCGACGTCGTTTCGCTTGCAGGTTTCGCGGATCTCTGCCTGGGGCAAAAGCGGGTGGAGTTCGACCTGATTCGCCACGATCGGCGCGTCACAGATCTCCACTGCCTCCTCGAGTTGTGCCGGCAGGAAGTTGCTCACGCCGACGCCTTCGATCAACCCTGCCTCGTACAGGTCGTCGAACGCGAGCAGCGTCTCCTCGGGATCGTACGTGCGTGCGGGCCAGTGGACGTACAGCAAGTCGACGGCGTCGACACCGAGTCGCTCGAGACTCTCGCGGGCCGTCTCCCGGACAGCGTCGCGCTCGAGGTTCGAAATCCAGATCTTGGTCGCGAGATAGACGTCTTCGCGATCGACATCGGCGCGTTCGATCCCTTCGCCGACGGCCGCTTCGTTGTCGTAGGCCTGGGCGGTGTCGACGTGTCTGTACCCCATTTCGAGGGCCGTTCGAACGCTTTCGACACACTGTTCGGCGTCGTCGTTCTTCCAGGTGCCGAGTCCGAGCATTGGTACGTCGCCGACGGTCGGACAGGCCGCCGGTGAGATGTCGTCAACATCGGTTTCCATACTCGACGGTGGAAACGACGCGAAAAAGAGGTTTGGTTTGCAGGAATTCACGCGGGGGGAACGGCAAGTGTTCTCCGTCGAGTGAGGGTTAGCCCTCGGTATACAGCCGGTGCCACGGTCGTTGGCGTTCGAAGGCCGCGCTCGCGGCGAGTACCGTCTCGTCGTCGAACCGGCTGCCGACGAGTTGCAGACCGACGGGGTGGCCACGGTCCGTCAGTCCTGCCGGGGCGGAAGCGACCGGATGGCCCGTCCAGTTGAACGGCCAGGTCAGTGCCCGGTCCCAGGCCTCGACGCCGGGGTCCTCGTGCAGGCCGACGCCGACCGAGGAGAGCGTCGGTGCCACGAGCACGTCGTAGCTCTCGAGTACGTCTTGGACGGCGTCGAAGACGTCGGTTCGGACGATCGCGGTCTTTGCGAGGTCCGTCGAGTCGTACGCCTCGCCCGCCTCGAGCATCGCCAGCAGGCTGTCGGACACGTCGTCGGGGTGCTCGCGCAGGTCGACCCCCTGGCTCTCTTTCAGAACCGTCGCGGTCTCTACCATCGCCGTCGTGAACGTCGGCATGACGGCTTCCCGTAGCTCGGCCATCTCGTAGCCGTGATCGACCGTCACCTCATCGACGGTCGCGCCAGCGGCCTCGAACGCGTCGACAGCGTCGTCCACGACTGCCCGCACCTCGTCGTCGACCGAGAACGCCCCGAGATCGAGGCTGTACGCGATTTCGAGGTCCGAGGCCGGCCGGTCGACGGCCTCGAGCGGTTCGAGGTCGATGGGGACGCTTCGTGGATCTGCAGCGTCGGGGCCAGCCATGACCGACAGCAACAACGCGGCGTCCTCGACGGTCCGGGCCATCGGCCCCTTCGTGACGGTGTGTGTCGAGCGACCGAAGGCGTTCGGACGGCCATCGTCCGGCACCAGGCCGAACGTCGGCTTGAAGCCGTAGACGCCACACGCCGCGGCAGGAATGCGAAGCGAGCCGCCGGCGTCGCTGCCAGTCGCGAGCGATGCCATTCCGGCGGCGAGGGCTGCAGCGGAGCCGCCCGAGGAGCCGCCAGCGTTCAGGTCGGTGTCGATCGGTGACGCCGTCGGACCGGCGACCTCGTTGTCGGTCGTCCCCTTGTGGCCGAACGCGGGCGTGTTCGTCTTCCCGATCACGATCGCACCCGCCGCCTCGAGTCGTTCGACCGTCACCGCCGTCCGCTCGGCGACGTGGTCGGCAAACAGCGCGGAGCCGAACGTGTGGCGAACGCCCGCTTTCAGGTCTCCCAGATCTTTCAGCGCCACCGGCACGCCGTGAAGCGGACCGACGTCCGTGCCGTTCTTGAGTGCCCGATCGGCTTCGGCGGCGGCCTCCCGTGCTTCCTCGGCACAGACGGTGACGAAGGCGTTTACCTCGTCGTCGCGGTCCTCGATCCGCTCGAGGTGGGCTTCGACGGCCTCGGTCGCAGTCACGTCCTCGTTCCGGATGCGAGCGGCGAGTTCGGTCGCGGAGAGTCGGGTGAGAGTCGTCTCGGATGACATATTCGTACAATCCGCGACCGGGAGGATATAGGTTCTCCTGTGCTCGGCTGGCTGTCTCTTCTCCGGGTCCTGCTGTCCGGTTGTACACTCGAGCAAGCCGGCGTGGAGTCTCGCTGTCGGGGGTCGCCACGCCGAAACAGCCGGCCGTGTCGCCGCCTGGGCGCTCGACGTCGTTCCGTCGGTTCGCGGCCGACCGGGCGAGTCGGCCTTCGAAACCCACAAGCGCCGGCCCCACAAACCGGCTACCGATGGAGCCACTCGAGCGGTATCGACCGATCGTCGACGACTTCGAGGCGTTTCTGGCGGCCTGTCGGCGGCCACTGGGCAACGCCGTCCGCGTGAACACGATCAAGGCCTCGGTCGAGCGGGCGACCGCCGCACTCGAGGCGGACGGCGTCGCCTACGACCAGGCCGACTGGAATCCGCAAGTGTTGCGCCTCGAGACGGACTCCCCGGGTTCGACCTGGGCGTCGTTCCACGGCTTTACCCACGGCCAGGAGGAGGTCTCGGCCGTCCCGCCGGTCGTCCTCGACCCCGAGCCCGGCGAGCGGGTCTGGGACGCCTGTGCCGCGCCGGGCGGGAAGGCGACCCAGCTTTCGGCGCTAATGGACGACGAGGGGACGGTCGTCGCAAACGACAGCAACCTCGGGCGCATCTCGGCGCTGCGGTTCAACGCCGAACGCCTCGGAGCGACGAACCTCGCCGTGACGAACGCCGACGCGCGCAACTACTCGCTGAACGCGTTCGAGTTCGACGCGTTCGACCGCGCGCTGGTCGACGCCCCCTGCTCGTGTGAGGGGACGATCCGGAAGAACCCCGACGCGCTCGAGGACTGGTCGGAAGACCACATTGCCTCGGTGTCGGGCATCCAGAAGGGCATCCTGCGGCGGGCCGTCCAGGCCACCCGCGAGGGCGGGACCGTCGTCTACTCGACCTGTACGTTTGCCCCCGAGGAGAACGAGGCGGTCGTCCAGCACGTCCTCGAGAGCGAGGACTGTCGCGTCGTCGAGTTCGACCTCGGTCTGGAGCACGCGCCGGGACTCACCAAGTGGGACGGTGAGGAGTTCGACGAGACGCTCGAGCGGGCCGCCAGGATCTACCCGCACCACAACGACACGGGCGGCTTTTTCGTGGCGAAACTGGAGGTGACGGCATGAGCGACCTCGCGCAAAACGACGGCCAGCGATTCGATCGACTCCCCGAGACGTCGGCCGAGCGAACCGTCGAGGGACGAGTCAGTCGCGAGGAGGTCGTCGAGTACTTCGAGGATCGCTTTGCCATCCCGCCGGAGACGTTCGACGACCACACCTTCTGGGAGAAAGGCGCAGGCAAGATCTGGATCTACCACGGCGACGCACCGACACCGCTCGAGATCGAGGCGATGGGAATGACCTGCCTGCGGACCCGCCAGGAACACTGGAAGCCGACGACGGACGTCGTCCAGCGGTTTGGCCGCCACGCCGAGGCGTGCGTGATCGAACTCGACCGCGAGGAGGCCCAGGCTTTCGCCGCGGGCGAGGACCAGGAACGCGAGTGGGACGGCGACTGGGGGTACCTGATCGCGGCCCACCGGATCGCCGGCGACCTCGAACCGCTCGGTATCGGCCTCTACGTCCACGGCGAGTTGCGATCGATGGTGCCGAAAGGCCGACAGCGAGACCTGTAGCTCCGCCGTCGGATCGACGCTGGTCAGCGAGAGCGTCACACCGAAGACGCCACGGATCGCGTAGGCCTGCGGGACCCGGCTCTCCGGCAGGTTCGCGAGAGAGGCGTCGGGACGTGCGACCAGTTCGAGCGAGAGCCCGTCCGGGTCCCGAAACGGGAGGACGGGATCGCCAAACCGCTCGGTGGTCTCGCCCGGTTCTGCACCGGCGTCGGAGAGTCGGTCGCGCCAGTACTCGAGTGACTCCGCGGGGACGAGAAACGAGACCGTGTTCACCTGGCCGACGCCGACCCATCCCGAGCCGGCCTCCGTGCTGTGCCGACAGCTCTCCGCCTGTAGTGTTCGAGCATCGACACCGTAAGCGTTCGACAGGCACTCGAAGACACGACGCTACTGCTCGCGAACCGTCCCGCCGCCGAGTCCTTCCCACTCGACGCGGTAACCGAGCCGCGAGAGGACGGCACTCGAGTCCGAGAGTCCGTACTCTTCGAGGGTGGACTCGACCGCCGAGAGATCGATTCCGGGCTCGATCCGGTTCTCGAGCGACTCGAGTACGTCCGGTCGAACGAGCGTCTGTCCGACGCGGTCGTGCTCGGGGAAGGCCACGTCGGCGAGGGCGTCGACGCCGACGCCGTGGCGGGCGGCCAGCGCCTCGAGTTCGACTGCGTCCTCCTCCGGAATTAGTTCGCCGGGGAGGTCGGCCGCACTCGCGGCGACGAGGTCGTCCTCGTACTCCCGGAGGACATCGACGACGTCCTTGACTCGGACCGTGCCGGTGTAGGGGATCGCCCGGTGGTCCCGTGCTGCGATTTCCTCGCCGACGCCCAGCGACTCGTCGACGGCGACGACGAGTTCGACGTCCTCTACCTCCTCGAGTTGCGAGAGTTTCTTCTCGACGTACTCGGGCGTCCAGAACCCCATGATCTCGAAGTAGACGCGGAACGCCGCGTGTGCGTACTCGAACGAAAAGTCGGGGATCATCACCCGCGTCCCCGTCTCGAGCGGTTCGGGCTCGCGGACGAGGTCCCAGTCTAAGTCCAGCCTTTCGAACCGGGCGGCGAAGTCGGCCTCGACGCCGCTGTCGAAGCTAACGTCGGTGACGGGGTCGGCGTTGGGAACCGTGACCGGATCGTCACTCGAGAGCGCGAGCGTCCGTTCGGTCCCTCGGTCGTCGATCGTCGCCTCGAGGTGCCACGTCTCGGCGTCGGCGATCGTTCGCAGGAGTCGGGCGAATCGGGTCCCGTACCGCCGCGTCGACCGGAAGAGGTGGGTGGGGCCGGTGACGACGACCTCGCGCTCGCTCGCGGCGTCTCCCGGGGCGACCGGAGGCTTGCGGATCTCGTACATGAGCCGCAGGCGCTTGATCGCCGAGACCAGTGTCTTGGGATCGCTCGAGCGCACTCGAACTTCGGTCGCGTCGAACAGTGCGGTCTGGGCCAGCGAGAGGTTGTACTGGGTGAGCAGTCCGTCGGGGTTCCACGGCGGATCGACTGCCGTCAGGAGTTGCCGTTCCTCGAGGTCGGCGTACAGCGCCTCCGCGACCGCGCTGGGCGAACTACCGAGTCGCTCGCCCGCCTGTGCGAGCGCCGCTTCTCGCTCGCTCTCGGTGGCGACGCCGACGTCCTCGGCGGCCTCGAAGGCGGCCCGACGCGCGCGCTCGGGATCGACCGCGGCGTCGGTCTCGAACGTCGTCTCCCGGTCTAGGAGGGCGGCGAGCCCGCGGACGAGTTTGAAGTCGTCGCTCTCGCGCTCGAGATCAGCCAGCGCGTCCTCGAGGTCGCCCTGGGATTCCCCGACGTGACCCTGGAACGTCCCGATGACGCGCGCGGCGAGCGGGCGGTGTTCCCGCCTGGCGAACTGCGGGTGGTAGCCGCCGCCCGCCCGCGAGACGCGGAGCAACTTCTTGCGAAGCATCGCTCGAGACTCGCGGTGGCAGCGTCAAAAGTAGTCCGCTCGTGTGGTCGAGGGTTACTCGTCTTCGGCCGTCTCCACGACTTCGACCACACTGAGGGGAACGTCCCGCAACGCGCCGCCGACCTCGCTCTTTGCGATCCGGGAGGCGTGTTCCTCGCCGTCGGCGTTGTAGACCTCCATCTCGAGTGCGAGGCCGACCAGCGCCGTGTCGGCTGCGATGAACGCGGAGTCGAACGGCTCGCCACAGGCCGGACAGCCCGTCGCGCCGACCTCAACCTCGACGTAGTCCAGGCCTTCGTTGTTGAGTCGTTTGCCGGCTTCACTGACGGCGACACCGATCGCGTCGTCGATCTCTTCGACGTCACGCACGAGCCACGCAGCTTCCATCGCGACGAGGTAGTTGCTCATATGCTGTGGTCGTTCCGGGGGGTTTCCTGCTTTGCGGTTCGCGTTCGTCGCGTCGTCGTCCGTGCGACCTCGATCCCCGTCGGTCCCAGGCACTGTCCTGCGCCATCAGCCGGTGCGCACGTGAATCAGATTATCTCTATAAGTTACGGGAATGCCGCCAGTCGATTGTCACCTGCATAGCCAGATGTCGGCTCCAGTCCGTCTCGAGTTGCTCGATCTGCGAGCATCGTGGAACCGCAAGACAGCGCCGACCCGTTCGAAGAGTAACGATGAGTATGGCAGTAGTGTTTCAAGAAAGCTTATATACTACCCTCTTCTGGACACGGCTGAACGCTGATGATATCCCGCGCGTATCACGCGACCCTGTTTGCACTGTACCAGCTGTGTATCGTGACCGGCATCCTCGTGATGCCAGTCGCGATCGCCGCCCGTCAGGCGGGGGTCACACTGCCGGTCCACCGTCTGATCACCAACGTCGAAAACGCCTACGAATCCGCCCAGACCACGGAGTAAACCGACGCTACGAGATCGCATCGTTTTCAGACAGTCGACCGCCGACCCACCGCTCTCCTCGCCTGCGACGAAAGCGGAAACGCCGGTGGTGACCGCCGGGGTTTTATATCCTCCCGGCCGTATCCATCAGGCAATGCGTACGCCACACGACTCGAGCTTCTCCGGGATGGTCGACCAGCTGGCTGACGACCCCAACCCGTACGAACCCGAGGTCGGCTCGATGCCCAACAACGACCTGACGCAGGCCGATCTGGACAACGTCAACAAGACGGGAACGACGACGATCGGAATCACGACCGAGGACGGCGTCGTCATCGCGACGGACATGCGCGCCAGTCTTGGCGGTCGGTTCGTCTCGAACAAAAACGTCCAGAAAGTCGAGCAGATCCACCCCACCGGCGCGCTGACGCTCGTCGGCAGCGTCGGTGGCGCACAGTCGTTCATCTCGACGCTGCGAGCCGAAGTCAACCTCTACGAATCCCGGCGCGGCGAAGACATGAGCATCGAGGCGCTGGCGAACCTCGCCGGCAACTTCGCCCGCGGCGGCCCGTTCTTCGCCATCCACCCGATCCTGGGCGGCGTCGACGAAGAAGGCAGTCACGTCTTCAGCATCGACCCCGCCGGCGGCGTCATGGAAGACGACTACACCGTCACCGGCTCCGGCATGCAACTCGCCTACGGCCACCTCGAGCAGGCTTACGAAGACGACCTCTCGAACGACGAAGCGACGACCATCGCCGCCCGCTCGATCAAGTCCGCCGCCGAGCGCGACACGGGCTCGGGCAACGGCGTCTTCCTCTGTGAGATCACCGGCGAGGGCGTCGACATTCACGGCCACCACGACTTCGACGAAGTCGTCTAACCGACACACTCGTCTTTCCTCCCGACCGTCCACACCCCGCTTCGACTGCGCCGACTCGAGGAGTCGACGACGAGCCGGGAGTGTAATCGTTATACGGCCGACTTCCCAGTACTCGACAATGGCACTGCTCGTCGAAGACGGGGTTCGGTATCCGTTTCGGGGTGACCGGTGGACGGATCTACTCGCTGTGGGCGGTCTTCTCGGTCTCGTCACGTCGATCGCGCTTCAGTTAGCAACCGCGATCTCTCCGTCGACAGTCTCACTCGCGTTCGTCGGAACCGCAGCGGTACCGACTGTCGCCTTGCTCGGCTATCTCTACAGGGTGTTCGAGACGACCGTCGACGGCGACGACACACCGCCACAGTTTCGACCGATCACGGCGCTCCTTCGAGGCGGGTGTCGGTTGCTTGCAGTCTCGATCGGCTACGCCATCGGTCCGCTCGTCGTCGTCGCCGTGACGGTCGGCGGCCTCGTGCAAGTCCCGTTTGCACCCGAGGCAACCGGGTTCGTCGGCTCGATGCTGTTCTTCGGCGCGTCTACGACCGTCCTCGTGCTAATCGTCGGCTTCGGGTATGCCTTCCCCGCCACCATCGGACGACTCGTGGACGAGCGACGCGGTCTGGAACCGGCGGGCGGCCGACTGCAGTGGCCGATTCTCCGCCACGGCGGCTACTTTACGGCCTGGGCGTTCGCGGCGCTGTTCGTCGTGCCAGGCTGGGCGTTCCTGCTCACTGCAATCTCGAGTCCGACGTCGTTCGGCGTCGTCGCTGCGTTCGTGGCATTTTACGCACACGTCGTCGGGGCTCGGCTGGTTGCGAGAGGATATCGAAGAGCACGGCGAGATGCTACCCCGTGACGAATCGAGGCTACATCGGTGGCTCTGCCATCGTCTGGGTGTCTAGCGTCCGATTGCGGAGCGCACGACCAGACTCCCGGTCGAATACGTGAATCGCTTCCTCCGGCAGTCGAGCGACGATCGATTGCTCGCGTTCGACGTGCTGGAACCCGTCGATCGTCGCGACGAACGTCTCCTCGCGCTCGGAATCGAACGCGAGATAGACGTTGTTCTCGTCACCCATTGGTTCGACGACGTCGACGACCGTCTCGTAACTGTGTGCAGCCTCGCAGTCGGAGCGCACCTCGATATCTTCCGGTCGAACGCCGAGCACGACCTCGTCGTGGTCGCCGATCTCGGCGGCCGTCTCGTCCGATAGTTCGTACTCGAACTGCTCGTGAACGAGTCGGTCGCCGTCTCGACTCGCGTCGAAGAAATTCATCGACGGCTCTCCGATGAAACCAGCGACGAACAGGTTCGCGGGCTCGTGGTAACACTCGAGTGGGGTGCCGACTTGCTGGAGTTGGCCGTCGTTCAGGATGGCGATCTTGTCGGCCATCGTCATCGCCTCCGTCTGGTCGTGCGTGACGTAGATCGTCGCCACGTCGAGTTTTTCCTGGAGCCGCTGGAGTTCCGTCCGCATCTGTGCCCGGAGCTTCGCGTCGAGGTTCGAGAGCGGCTCGTCCAACAGGAAGACTTCGGGATCACGGACGATCGCACGTCCGAGTGCGACGCGTTGTTGCTGGCCACCCGATAGTTCGTCGGGCTTTCGATCGAGAAGAGCGTCGATGTCGAGCATTTCGGACGCTGATTCGACCGTCTCGGAGATCTCGTCGTCGGGCATCTCAGTCGACTCCTCGAGACCGAACGACATGTTCTCTCGGACGGTCATGTGCGGGTAGAGCGCGTAGGACTGGAACACCATCGCGATGTCTCGATCTTTCGGTTTCCGCTCGTTGACGACCGTCTCGTCGAGGCGGATCTCGCCGTCGGTGACGGTTTCCAGCCCCGCGACCATCCGAAGCGTTGTCGACTTGCCACAGCCGGACGGCCCGACGAGGACGAGAAACTCGCCGTCCTCGATCTCGAGTGAGACGTCTTCGACGGCAGTGATCTCGTTGCCGTCGTTCTCTACGAACACTTTCGTTACGCTGTCGAGTTGTAGGTCTGCCATTGGTAGTGTGTTAGAGTGTCTGCCCCTTGGCGAACTGTTCTCCGAACAGGACGTAGACGACGATCGTCGGCAAGGCCGCGATGAACGCACCCGCCATCTGGACGCCGTAGTCCGTCGCCATCGCACCCGCAAGCGCGTTCAACTCGAGGGTGACGACGTAATTCGCCCGGTCGCTGAGCAAGACCAGTGCGAACAGGAAGTCGTTCCAGACCTGTGTGAACTGGTAGATCAGGGTCACAGCGAACATCGGGAGCGACAGTGGGAGGACGATCTTTCGATAAATGCGAGCGAGGCTGGCTCCATCGAGACGGGCTGCCTCCATGAGTTCGTCGTCGAGCGTCCGGTAGTACGATCGGAACAGGATCGTACAGATCGGAATGCCGTAGGCGATGTGTGTGATCGTCAACTCCACGAGTTCGCCGCGAGCGTGGAGACTGGATATGTCGACGATCGACCAGAACTGTCGTAGCGGGACGAGCACCGCCTGGTAGGGGATAAACACCGCTGCGAGAAACAACGCGAGCAAGAGCGCTTGACCGCGCCAGTCGACTTTCGTCAGCCCGTAGGCCGCGAGGCTACCGAACACGGCAGAGAGGATGGTGGCTGGCACGACCATCGCGAAACTGTTGACCATCGCAAACGCCAATTCGCTCGCGGCGGTGAGCCACGGATCGATCGTCAAGCCCTCGAGCGGCGGCTGGAGCGGCGACGTCTCCCGGTAGGCTTGCTGGGTCTTGAGTGATGTCGTCAGACCGCTGTACAGCGGCGAGAGGTAGACGCCGACGAGCGCGATCAAGACGCCGTAGAGAGCGATGCGTCGGGGGTCGGTTCCACCCGTCGACGTTTCGTCGTCGTTTGTCGCCATCACAGTGCACCCCGTTTGTACTGCGTGTACGCGTACGGACCGATGATCGTCAGTGCGAGGGCAAAGAGAACGACGGCGATCGCCGCGCCGTAGGCCCACTGGCTGGCGGAGAAGGCTTCCCGGTACATCGTCACCGCGAGGATGTCGGCCGAACGGCCTGGATTGGTTCCGAACATGACGTAGATGAAGTCGAACGCTTTGAGCGCAAACACCATCAGGACGACCGTCGCGCCGACCGTCGACGATCGGAGTTGTGGAATGATGACTCGCCAGTAGAGTTTCAGCGTCGACGCGCCGTCTATCCGTGCAGCCTCGTAGTGTTCGTTCGGGATTCCTCGCAGGCCGGCGAGATAGACGATCATACAGTAGCCACTGAACTGCCAGATCAACGCGACGATGACTGCCGCGAGCTTGAAGCGTGGATCACCGAGCCAGTCCTGGGCGAACCAGCCGAGACCGAGGCCACTCAACATGGTGTTGATCAACCCGTCGGAGGCGTACATCCACGACCAGAAGATCGCAGTCACGACGAACGACAGCGCCATCGGGAGCAAGTAAATCGTTCGGAACGTGTTCTCGAAACGGATCTTCCGGTCGACCAGCAACGCGAGCGCGAGACCCACGACCAGCGAGACGCTCGTAAACGCGATCAGTAACGCGATCGTGTTCCGAAGCGACGCCACGAAGTCCGGGTCGGCCGGCATCTGGCGGTACATCTCGAGCGTGAAGTTCGTGTAATCCGGTTGGCCGAGCCCAGACCAGCCCGTAAACGAAATCGCGACGTTCCAGCCGATCGCTCCGTAGACGAACAACAAAACCAGCAGCGTCGGCAACAGCCAGAACGGCATCGACTCGGCGAACGAACTGTGGCGGAGTCGCTCGAACGTCCCGTCTTCGCTCTCACGCTCTCGATCACCCGTCGATAAAGAAAGTGGGTTGAGTCGCCGTAGCGAGTTTCGTAGCGAGTCCATAGATTACTATAGAGCAGTCGACGATCCTACTCGAAGCTGTTGACGAGCTCGTCGTAGGTTTCGTCGACGTCCCAGTTGTCGATGAAGTTCGCGAACGCCCCTTCGACGTCGGTCTGTGCGGCTGGCGGGACGGCCAACCCGTGGGCGATCGACGGTGGCTGTTCACTCGAGGCCTGGAAGTCCGCCATCTGGTCCTGCAGGAACGGCGTGAACGCCTCGTCGGAGACGTCGGTTCGTGGCGGAATCGAGCCTTTCGCCGGGTTGAACCGTTCCTGGGCGTCGGCCGATCCTGCATAGCGCAGGAACTGCACCGTCGCGTTCGGCGATGGGTTGTGCTTCGGGAAGACGAACGAGTCCATGTTCAGGGCGTACATCTCTTCGGTCCCGGGGAACGCGACGTGGTCCCAGTCCTCGCCGTACTCGAGGTCGTCGTCAGCCTCGTACTCGCCAGCGGCCCAGTCGCCCTGATGGAAGAATGCGGCCTCGCCGCGGTTGACGTAGGCGCTGGCGTCGTCCCAGTCGTTGAGCGAACTCGCGTCTTCGTTGAAGTAGTCGCTGTAGTCGACGACGATCTCGAGCGTGTCACGAACCTCTGCTTCGACGTCCTCGACGTCGCCGGCGATAAACGTCTCGTAGGTGTCGACGCCGTACTCGCCAAGCAGTACCTGTGCCCACAACTGGAGCGTCGACCAGGCGGTCTGGGTCTGCTGGGCCATGCCGACGTAGCCGGCCTCGTCGACCGCTTCCATGGCATCTAGCAGCGCGCTCGGACTGTCGACGTCCTCGAGGTCGACGCCTGCATCCTCGACGACGTCGACGTTGTAGAAGAGGTTGTTCAGCCGGTGGATGTTGATCGGAACGGCGACGAAGTCACCGTGAGGACGGGAGGCCTCGATCGGTCCGTCGAGGTACGCCTCGCGCATGTCGTCGTCCCAGACGTGTCCCTCGATGTCGTACAGGAGGTCTTCGTCGGTGTAGTCGGTCAGCGCCTGTCCGGGCCACACCTGGAACGTACTCGGCGGGCTCTGGTCGACGACGCGGTTCCGGATGTCCGCCTCGAGGGCACTGCCTGCACCGCCCGGTGACGGCGAGGAGTCGACTTCGATGTCGGGATGTTCCTGTTCGAAGCCTTCGACGAGTGCTTCGAACGCGTCCTCTTCACCGCCAGCGGTCCACCAGTGACCGATCTCGACGGGTTCGAACTCGTCGGTATCCTCGTCGAGAAGTTCGCCGAGATCCTCGACATCGTCGTCGCCACCGAGACAGCCTGCGAGGCCGACGATGCCTGCGGCCCCAATCCCTTGCAGCACTGAACGACGCGACTTCCCCATTTCTGTATGTTTGTTTACATTCATACTGGATTTAACAACCAATAATGATTATGGAAGCGGCTTAAGCCCTTTGATGGTAACCCGTCTCGTCTCTACTACTCGAATTGAAACAGCCAGTAATAACGATAGCGATCCTTCTGTCGGGCCGACGACAGCGGATATGTCACTATAACGCTCATTTGGTAGGGCTATAACTGCCGGCTAGTAGCTACAATTGCATCGGCGTAGACAGCGGAGTTGCTCTCGACACCGGGCCAAACGCCGCCCCTGGATTCGCTCCAGATCGAGACGACTTCGGTGAACGTCTACAATCGACATCCTCCGCGTGAATGCGGAGGAATCCCGAGCGGATGGAAATCCAAAATCTCCGAGCATCGCGGAATCTTCGATTCCGCTCAGCGAGTGGAGTTTCAGGTTTGCAGTCCAATCGGCGGACTACCAGCCCGTTCGGGTACGGGTAGTCCCACAGTCTGCTCTTCCGGATACTACCTCGTTACGTGGGTTGACAGGCCGTGGTTCGAACGACTTCGCCTTTCGAACCACTTCGGATGCGCAGAGAGAAACAGGTGTACGTGATCGGGCAAGAGATGGAGAGACAGTACTCTCGTCGTCGTACGGGCGCTGTCTCCCCGCCCTACTCGCTCACTCCGCGTTGCTCCGTTCGCTCGTTGCGGACGGGGCTTAGGCCCCCTCTTTTCCAGCTAATTGAACTGCGTTCGCGGTTCGAGTGTCTGATCGACGTCCGCGAAACTCACGGACGACTCCGTCTCACTCGAACGGTAGATCCCGTCGATGACGCGCTGGACGGTCAGTGCCTCCTCTAGCGTGTTCGACGCCGGCGATTCGCCGCGATCGACTGCCTCGAGGAACTGCTGGTCTTGCTCCGTATAGCCCGTTACGGACGGATCACCGCTGAGATTGATGTCCGCGTAGTGGTCGGTCCCAGCGGTTCCGGCGTCGAGCATCGTCATATCCGTATCGCCGATCTCGAACTGGGCACCGGCCTCCGTTCCACGAACTCGAAAGTCCATACTCTCTTCGCGGTTCGTCGCCCACGCAGCCTCGAGTGAGATGGTCTGTCTGTCGGCACAGCGGACGAACGCACTCACAGAGTCGTCGACCTCGTAGGCCTCGATCTCGGCGTTCCAGTTCTCCCCGAACCCTTCGGGGTCCGCGTAGTCTTCCTGGTTACCGAACGTGGTTCTGGTGATTCCCGATACTTCGACGATCTCCGGAAAGTCAAGGACGTAAAGCGCGAGATCGAGCGCGTGGACGCCGATATCGATCAGGGCACCACCGCCCGCAAGGTCGGGATCGGTAAACCACGAGCCAGGGCCGGGAACGCCGCGACGACGGACGTAATTGGCCTCCACGTGAGTCAGGTCGCCGAACTGGCCACGCATCCGGTGTTCGTCGAACATGGCCGTCGACGCTACGTGGCGGTTGTGGAACCCGACCATACAGACGGCGTCGCTCCGTCTCGCGGCCTCGACGATCCGTTCGGCACTCTCGAGCGTGTGTGCGAGTGGCTTCTCGACGAGCACGTGTCGGCCGGCCTCGAGAGCAGCGACTGTGATCGGTTCGTGGAACCGGTTCGGGGTCGCGACGACGATCGCGTCGACCGCGTCGTCGACGACGAGTTCCTCGTGTGTCTCGTAGGGCTCGGCACCGAATCGTTCGGCGAACTGACGGCGGTGCTCCGGAACGAGATCCGCTCCGGCGACGATGTCCGCGCCGAGTTCCGCCAGATGCTTGGCGTGGAGGTTGCCCATTCCTCCGAGGCCGACGACTCCTATCCCGACACCCGTGCCGATCACGGCGAAACACCCGATTTCTTTCTATCCTCAATCAGTTGCCAGCGAGAAAGACGACGTTTCGATGCTGTTGTCGTGCGATGCCGGTTCATATAGGCATGCAGGCAGCGATCGAAATAAGGGTTGTGACGATCGGTTCTGCTGCTCAAATTTTCACTCATTTGGGTTGATATTATATTAAATATGGCTGTAAATGGTTGGCAGAAATCCAATATTACACGGTCGTGGTTCGACGACCGACCACCTCGATCTAAGAACGTCCGGAGCGACGGCCACACGACGATGACACAGGTTACGATCTGGAACGAGTTTCGCCACGAACGGGACGACGACGACGACGCCGCTGCCGTCTATCCCGACGGCATCCACGAAACCATCGCCGACGCGCTCGGCGAGGGCGACCGCGAGTACGACGTTCACACCGCGACGCTCGACGAACCGGAACACGGTCTCCCAGCGGCGGTTCTCGAGGAGACCGACGTCCTGCTGTGGTGGGGCCACGAAGCTCACGACGAGGTCAGCGACGCTGTCGTCGACCGAGTCCAACAGCGGGTACTCGAGGGGATGGGCCTGCTCGTGCTTCACTCGGGGCACTTCTCGAAGCCGTTCAAACGCCTCATGGGGACGACCTGTAACCTCCAGTGGCGCGAAGACGGTGCCACGGAACGGCTCTGGGTCGTCGATCCCGGTCATCCGATCGCGGACGGCCTCGACGAGTACGTCGAACTTCCCAAAACCGAGATGTACGGGGAACCGTTCGACGTTCCCGAACCAGACCGGCTGGTCTTTACGAGCTGGTTCGAGGGCGGCGAGGTGTTTCGAAGCGGCTGTTGCTACCGGCGAGGGAACGGCCGCATCTTCTACTTCCGGCCGGGCCACGAGACGTATCCGATCTACGAGCACGAAGCCGTTCGACAGGTGTTACGAAACGCCGTCGAGTGGGCGATGCCACGGAGCGAAGCGGTCGCTGGAACGGGGCGGACGTTCGGCAACCGACCTCGAGATAGCCGCCCCGACCGAGCGTAACCGGCGCTGTGACTCCTCCGCGAACCGGCCAGTTCGTCTTCAGCTACTTCGCTGCGTGTCGACGAGTTCGACGGCGACCTCGAGTTCGGTCCCGGTCGCCGCTGCCAGTCGTTCCCGGACGCGGTCGGCGAAGTCGGGCGGCTCTTCCGCTCCAGGCGGTCGTTCGACGAGCACCGTCACCGACGGCCGATCGCCGGAGTAGACATCGAGCAACTCGTAGTCGACGTCGATTTCGCGGAACTGTAGCTCGTCGAACGCGGGCTCGTCGCTCATCGCCTGCAGTTCGGTCTGGATGTCGTGCTCGACCGCGGCAGTCTGGTAGGTGCCGTACGTGACGACGCCGAGGACGAGCGAGAGAACGACGATAGCGGCCAGCAAGACGACGACTCGAGTCCGGAGTCGGCCGTAGGCTCGGTCGATTCGTTCCGTTTCCCGCGGTCGATACCCGGCGACCCACAACAGAATCAGCGCGGCGAGATTGATAGAGAGCAAGTTGACGAGGACGAGCGTGCCGGCAGTAACGACGACCGTCGGATGCTCCCAGGCGATTCCGAGACCGGCGGTCGCGGCAGGCGGAACGAGAGCGACTGCGATGGCGACGCCGACGAGGACCGAGCCGACGTTCCTGACGAGGCTCACGACGCCCGCGACGCCAGAGCCGAGCGCGAGAAACAACGCGAGCACGTTCGGCGTGATCCGCTCTCGGACCTGGGAGACCCCGGTGATGTCGAACCCTGGTGGGAGCAACACGGTCCCCCGGAGGAGCCAGCCGATCGCGGCAGCCGTCGCGACGGTCGCCGCGAGTCCGGCCACCTGGAGCACTACTCCACGAGCCGCGAGTTCGTCGTCGTCGACCACGACGCCGACGCTCGCGGCCAGTGCCGGCCCCATCATCGGCGCAACGACCATCGCGCCGATGATCGTCGCCGCAGAGTCGAGGACCAGTCCGGCCGTCGCGATGATCGTACTCACGACGAGCAAGACGAAGTACGTCGACGCCGCGGGTGCGAGGTCTCTCGCCCGGGCCTCGAGTTCGTCCCGCGAGATGCGGGTCCCCTTCCCGGCCTGGGTGCCGTCGTCACTCCCGACCTCGAGTTCGTCCATCCGGTCCGAGACTATCGTTTCGGCTGCCGTAACGACCGTATAGGAGGGACTCGACAAGCCGACAGCCCGGAACTCGTCGAGTAACGGTTCGACGGCGTCGGGCGCGACTGGAATCGAAACCAGCGCCTCGAACTCTCCGTCGCTCGTTTCTGCCGATACCGCGTAATCGACTCCCAGCGCCTCGGCGGTCTCGAGGACGGTCTCGAGTTCGCCCGACGGAACGAATACCTGTACGAGCCTCATGACGCTCCGTACCACAGCCAGCGGCGGAAAGCTATTCTACGGCGGCATGACCGTCCGACGACAGGGACTGTCGTGGTGCCAGCACACTCGACACGTCGAACAAAAAACAGGAGTATGGCAACGGTCCGTCAGTTCCGTCGGGAAACCGTGCCGGCCATCCCACCCGACGAGCGAGTCACTCGAATCAGAGCTCTTGGCGACCGTCGTCGGTCACGACGCTCTCGAGAAGCGTGACTGGCGTCGCGTCGTAGGCCGGATTCTCGACGTCGAACCCTTCGGCGGGCTCGGGCATCACCTCGCTGCCCGACCGGAACTCGTTCTCGAAGACGAACCCCTCGCTGACGAGTTTGGCCGCGGAGCCGAGAACGGTGACGGGAACGTCCAGCCGGTTTGCCGTCGCTGCGATCGGGAACGTGCCGACGCGGTTGTACAGCGTCCCGTCGACGATACAGTCCATCCCGACGACGACGCGATCGCACTCCTCCAGGTAGTGGCCGTGTGCACCGTCGGTGATCAGCGTCGGCTCGACGCCCTCGAGGTCCGCGAGCACCCGGACAGTCTTGCGGCCGATGTACCGCGGTCGGGCCTCGGTGACGTAGACGTCGAACGTCTTGCCGTCCTCGACCGCGATTTCGAGCGCCTCGATGACCGTCGAGGAGTAGTCGTGGGTCAAAATCGTCGCGCCGTCGGCGAGCAGTTCGGCCGCGTTTTCGGCCGCCAGTCGCTTGCCGGATTCGACCCGCGAGACGACCTCGTCGATCTGCTCTCTGGTCAGCTCTTTCACCGCCTCGACGTCGTCGAGATCCGCGTCGCTCACGTCCTCGACGACGGTCCGAACGGCGTTCTGTAACGATGCGTGGGAGGGATTGGCCTGCCGGAGCACCGAACCGTTGCGCTCGAGGGCACGAACGTACTCCTCGACGGTAGCGAACTCCCGTTCGGTCAGTTCCGCGAGCGCCTGAGTCGCCTTGACGGCGACCACCGAGGAGCTGTGGGTCTGCATCTCCTGGATCTCCTCGACCGTCTCGTCGATCATACTCGAGTGGATTCTCGTCAAGGAGAAAGGTGTTGCGGGAGTTGTCAGGCTACTCGAATCCGAACGTTCGCCGGAGTTCGCGTTCGATCTCCTCGGTCAGTCGCTCGAGGACGGTCTCGAACTGGTCGTGGTCGGAAACGGCACCGACCCGATCCTCGACGTCCTCGGGCAGTTCGACGGCGAACTCGCCGTCGCCTTCGTAGACGGGTTCGCTCTCGCTCAGCACCTGCCGGTCGATCGCCTTCAGCACCTGCGAATCGTACTGGCCGTGGAGTTGCTGGTAGGCACTCGAGTAGGCCGCCTCGAGTTCCTCGAAGTAGTAGACGTACTTCTCCCCGAACTTCTCGGGATCGAACTCGGTCATAGTGTGAAGTCGTCGAGGAGGCGGGTAATACTGTCGGACAGAAGTCAATGAAGAGAATTCGCCAGACGGGAGCGGCGAATTCTCACAATCGTTCTGTCTGACAGTGTATTCGAACGCCACGCGTCCGCAGGTTTACGTCGCTTGCCACCCTAGGACCGCCGATGACCGACGACACGATCACCGTCCGGTACACCTGCCCCCACTGTGAAGCCGTCACGAGCCTCGAGCGGCCGCCCAACCTCGCGGATCGGTCGGTGACGAAGCTCACGCAACCAGGTTGGGAGTACGCGACGGCGAACGACTCCGCCGAACAGCGGGAGGCCGCCGACGGCATCGAGTTCGTCTGTGGCGAGGACGGCCCCGTCACCGACCTCGAGGGCGGTTCCGTCGACGGCTGTGGCCGGCCGTTCTACCTCAACTTCGTGCGCTACGAGCAGGGTATCGAACTCGAGCCGGAACCGCCGACGTACGGCGGGCCGCGATTCGATTTCAACGAGTAGGCGGGCGACTACGGCAACTCGACGTCGACCCCTTGCTGCAGGCTCGCTGCTTTGACGGTGTTGTAGAGCAGCATCGCGCGGGTCATCGGGCCGACGCCGCCGGGGACAGGAGTAATCGCGCTTGCCTTTTCTTTCGCGGTCTCGAACTCGACGTCGCCGACGAGTTCGTACCCTTTCTCCGTGTCCGCATCCACGCGGTTCACCCCGACATCGACGACGACCGCGCCCTCACCGATCATCGAGCCGTCGACGAGTTCGGGTGCCCCCGCAGCGGCGACGACGACGTCGGCTCGCTGGGTCTTCGCGGCGAGGTCTTCGGTTCGTGAGTGACAGACCGTCACCGTCGCGTTGCCGTCGTCGGCCTTCTGGATCAACAGGTTCGCCAGCGGTTTGCCGACGATCTCCGAGCGGCCGACGATCGTTACGTCTGCGCCTTCGGTCTCGACGTCGTAGGCCTCGAGCAGTTTCTGGACGCCGTGGGGCGTACAGGGTCGGAACCTGGAGTCGCCGGCGACGAGGCGGCCGACGTTCTCGGGATGGAACCCATCGACGTCTTTTGCGGGGTCGACCCGACGGATGACCTCACGGTAGTCGACGTGGTCCGGGACGGGTGCCTGGACGATGTAGCCGTGGACGTCGGGATCGTCGTTTAGCGCAGCGATCTCGTCGTACAGTTCCGCCGGCGGGGCGTCGCCGTCCACGTCGACGTGGTAGCTCTCGATACCGACCTCCTCGCAGTCGCGCTGTTTCATGTTCACGTACGTCTCGCTGGCGGGATCGTCGCCCATCAACACCGTCGCCAGCCCCGGCCGCGTGCCGTCGGCGGCGAGCGTCTCGATCGCGTCCGTCAACCCCTCGCGGATCTCGCTTGCAACGGCGTCGCCGTCGATGATCTCGGTCATACTCGAGACGGCAACCGCGAGGCTAATTAATTCTCGGGTTCGTGCCTATATCCTGGCATCGAGCGACGCTATATAATCATGTTCGTGAATAAAAACGGCTTGTGACCGGTTCCAAAACATTCTGCTCAGCGATCTCTCGTGTGGCAGTGACAACGTCGTCCTCTCCCGCGAGACCGTCGTCCGTTCCGTCTCGCCCTCGAGTGGCCCTCCAACCGATACGGACGAGACGAACCGCCACCTCGGCTTGCTCGAATCCCACGCCGGCGAACCCGGGCCAGTACCTGAGAGCGAAACCACTGTGTAGGTATTTCGGCGGCTACACCGGAGAAGACGACGGTAGGTCGTTACTCGTAGAGGGGGTTCTCGTCACACAGTTGCTCGACGTCCTCACGGACCTCGGCGACGACCGACTCGTCGTCGGGTGCGTCGACGACGCGAGTGATGAGGTCGGCGACCGTGCGACAGTCCGCCTCGTCGAAGCCACGCGTCGTCAACGCGGCCGTGCCGGCACGGATACCCGACGGATCGAACGCCGACCGAGTTTCACCGGGCACTGTGTTCCCGTTCAGGACGATGCCAGCCTCCTCGAGTGCGTCCTCGGCGTCGCCACCGGAGGTGTCGGGATGGCTCTCGCGCAGGTCGACCAGCACGAGGTGGTTGTCGGTCCCGTCCGAGACCAGCGAGAAACCGTTGTCGGCGAGTTGCTCGCCGAGTGCCTTCGCGTTCGCAACCGTTTGGCGTGCGTACGCCTCGAAATCGGGCTCGAGAGCTTCCTTGAAGCCGACGGCCTTGCCGGCGACGTTGTGCATAAGTGGGCCGCCCTGGCCGCCGGGGAAGACTGCGGAGTCGATGTCGTCTGCGTACTCCTCGTCACACATGACGATGCCGCCACGACCGGCACGGATCGTCTTGTGGGTCGAGCCGGTGACGAAGTCGGCGGTGCCGACCGGTGTCTCGTGGACACCCGCGGCGACGAGGCCCGTGATGTGGGCGATGTCAGCGAGGTGGTAGGCGTCGACGCTGTCGGCGGCTTCCTGAATGCGGTCCCACTCGACCTCGCGCGGGTACGCGGAGTAGCCCGAAACGATGATATCCGGATCGAACTCCTCGGCGTGTTCGGCCAGACCCTCGTAGTCGAGGTAGCCAGTTTCGGGGTCGACCTCGTACTGTTCGACCTCGTAGAGCTGGCCGACGAAGTTCGCCGGGTGGCCGTGACTGAGGTGGCCGCCGTGAGTCAGGTCCAGCGAGAGAATCTTGTCGCCGGGCTCTAGCATCGCGAAGTAGACGGCCTGGTTCGCCTGCGTACCCGAATGAGGCTGGACGTTGACGTGGTCGGCCCCGAACAGCTCCGTCGCGCGTTCGATCGCGAGTTCCTCGACCTCGTCGGCGTACTCGCAGCCGCCGTAGTAGCGCGAGCCGGGATACCCCTCGGCGTACTTGTTCGTCATGACGCTTCCCTGAGCGTCGACGACCGCACGACTGGCGTGGTTCTCGCTCGCGATCATCTGCAGCGTCGACCGCTGGCGATCTATCTCGCTCTCGAGTGCGTCAGCAACGGCGGGATCGACGTCCCGAACGTGGTCGTGATCCATGTCCGATAACGCGACTGGGGGTCGTATAAGTGTACCTTTCCCGGGCAATCTCCGACACCCGCACCCGGAACGCGAACTGACACCATACAATATTTCCAATACACATGGATGTCGATGGTGGGCGATCCAATACAACTAACTTCTCCCCGTAACATTCGAACTTCGAATGATAGAGTGGGCGCTGGAAGAACGGATGCTCCGGGTCACCGACGTGGACAACGCGGAGCTATCCGTCCGTGGTGGCGATCTCACCGTCAGCGGCGACGGCCCCGACCTCTCGCGGGCGGTCGACGAAACCGTCCTCGCGGAGACCACCCACCTCGAGTTCCCACACTCGGTCGTCTACGCGTTCTCGACGGAGTCGAACGACCGATACGAACTCGACCCCACAGGCGAGCCGCTCACGCTTGAGCCTGGCGAGTACGTCGTCGACGTCGACACGGAGATCAAGACCTATCTCCGGTTTTCTGGTCGGGCCACGATCGAGAAGACGCCGGACTTCGAGTCGGTCGTCGTCTCGTTTCCCGAGCGGACGGCGGTCGTCCTCGGCTTCCGGAGTCGACACGAACTCCCGGCAGGAACGATCACGGTCCCGGACGACCCCGCGAAAGTCGCCGACGGGATCTCTCATCTCGCCGCCTCCCACAAGACCGCCGGCCCCGACCGGACCTACCCGACGCTACGGGGCCACCCCTCCCTGCTCGAGGCCGGCGACGAACTCGATATTCCCGATGCGCTCTCGATGGACGCTCCCGAGACGGGAATCGAACTCGTCGTTCCGCCCTGCTACGAGTCGCTGTACGTCACCGCACCGCTTTCGTACTACCTGCAGGCGACCGTTCGAACGACCGACCAGATCCCCGACGCATACGACGGCGACGACCCGAGAGCGCCCGTTCTCCGTCTCCCCGACGAGGGGGTCGAACGGCCACTCTCACCGCTGCCGACTCTCGAGCGTGACATCGAACGACTGCTCCGGAAGACGTTCTTCCTCGACTGCCTCGTCCGCAACGCGGGACCGTACGGGACGAAACTCGCCGAAGAGACCCTCCTCGAGGAACTCGGCTGTGACGCCACCACCCTCTACGAGGCGTCACCACAGACCCGGCTCGCAACCTACCTCGACGTGCCGTTTACCGCGATCGAACACCGGGTTCCGGAGTGGCATCTCTCGACGTACGTCGCACCCGAGTTCGACCGTCTCGAGGCGCTTCCGTTCCTGCTCGATCGGATGAGCTTGATCTACCGACCGCGAACCTCCACGCTCGACGGGCAAGAACTGATCGAACGCTCGCTCGAGGACTTCTATCGGGGAACGAACACGACCGACGACTACGTCGCCGCCGACGCCGACCGGGCAAACGCCGGCGAGGTCGCCTCGGTCGATGTCGTCAAACCCGAACTCCGGCACGGTCGCGTCCACGGCTGGCTCGCCGACGGCGTCCCGATCGACGTCTTCAAGTCCGCACCAGACGCCTACTACAATCGTCTCGACTACCTCGGCCGCTCGAGCGACGCCACCTCGATCCGTGTCGTCCTCAACGACCCCGAGATGGGAAGCGAGTACGACGAGGTCGCACCGATCTACCGGCAACGCTCCGAAGAACTCCCCATCGATGTCGCCGTCGAAGAGTCACTCGAGATGGCCGACCTCGCCAGGATCTTCGAGAACGATCACGACTTCGTCCACTACATCGGTCACTGTGAGACCGACGGCTTCCGCTGTCCAGACGGCTACCTCTCGGTCTCGAGTCTCGATCGCTGCAACACCCAGACGTTCTTTCTCAACGCCTGTGGCTCCTTTTACGAAGGAAAACGGTTGATAGAGAAGGGAAGCGTCGCAGGCGCGGTGACTTTCTCGCAGGTTCTCAACGATCACGCCGTCACTGTCGGGTCGACGTTCGCGAAACTGTTGGTCCACGGGTTCAGCATCGAGCGCGCGATGGGGTTGGCTCGTCGTCGGATCATGATGGGAAAAGACTACGCGGTCGTCGGGGATGGCACCCACTCGCTGACACAGGCCGACCATCGGTTTCCGACGACGGTGACGGTCGACCCGCTCGACGGAGGGTCTGCCGACCTCTCCGGTCCAGTATCGACGGGCTCCGGCGACTCGGCCGACCGGTATCACGTGACCGTCGACTGTTATATGACACGCGCGACTGGAGCGTACTACTACCCTCACACCGAGGACAACGAGTACGCTTATCTCTGTGGGAACGAAACGAATATGACTCTCTCGAGCTCGGAACTGGTGACTTTACTGAAAGAAACGGAGGCGTCAGTTATCTACGACGGGGACCTCTACTGGTCCGAGGAGTTGTGGCCTCGGTTCGAACGGACACGCTGAAACGGACTACTGCGAGTCAGTACCGACACGACCACGAACCCGTCCGTGGCCGGCCGGAACACCGTACAGCACTCCGTCACGTATCGCCGCCGTTGGCATCGCGTCACACTCCGTCGTAGTCAATTATTGCCGATCGCCAGTACGTAGTTACAGCAAACCGTATCAGGGCCCGCCGTACGTACTGATTCCTTTCGCACGAACTGATCGTTCGGTTGGCCGTCCTGACTGTCCATCGACTTGTCGATTACCGATCCACCACGATCGGTCTTCTCGATCACCCATGCGTTCCTATAATTGCAAATGGCCGTTATATATTTATTGCTGCACAGTTGGCTTTTAGTACCGGTCTAATTTTGACTTCGCTTTCGGGGTCAGAATTGGCCGCCCTTCAGTGGCGACCACATCCCACGGTCACTGCTACCGACTTGATTCCGACGATCTATTACTGCAGCAACACGTTCTGCTGTCCCAACATGCCGTCTCAGAGCTATCCCTCCGACGATCGGGGCAGAAAAGTGCTCGTACTGACAGGCGGCCAGTGGACTTATAGTACCGTAACGGCCGGCATAATTAAGTGAATTTCTCGCGTTTACTTCTTCACACGCATGACCTCGAATTTACTCAACCACCAGATTGACGATATCCTCGGGACTGTACTCGAGGATGCAACCGGGGATATCTACATGGTAAATCCCTCCTGGGACGCCATCGAAGAGTTCGTCTCGGTCGCTACGGCGTTCGACGACTCCCTTCCGACCGTCCACATGCTCGCGGACGAACGGACGCTCAAAGACGTCATGGACGACTTCATCGTCGCCTCGAACGCTGCCGACCTCATCAGTGAGGACGCCCTCTCACTCCGGACGCTCGAGGAAGCTCCCGAGAACTCGCTTCTGGTTACCGACGAGCGCACCATCGCGATCGTCCACGCAGGCGACCGCGTCGGCGGACTCATCACCGAAGACGAGAGTTTCGTCGAGGACACGTACGACACCTACGCGGCACGCTGGGGGGAGGCAACCGAGTTCAACCTCCGGACGCCCCCGATCACCGACGTCCGCGAGACGCTCTCCGAGGAGATCGGCACGGCGGCCGAAGAAGACTTCTCCTCGATCCTGAACTCGCTCGAGACCGCTCGCGGCGACGGCGAGGGCCTCGACGAAGTGACCATCTCGCTGCTCGTGGCCGCCCGCAACGAGGCCCTGCTGTACGACATCAGCAAGTGGGGCGAAGACGTCGGCATCGCCTCGAAGGCGACGTTCAGTCGAACGAAGACCAAACTCGAGGACATGGGACTGATCGACACCGAGAAAGTCCCGATCGACGTCGGTCGTCCACGCCTGCGCCTGAAGATCGGCGACGACCGACTCCACGAGGCTGACAACGGCCAGCTCGCGACGGTTGCACAGTCGATTCTGAACTGACGACCTCTTACTCTACGGATTTACCCACGGACGGCGCTACAGCCGACCTGAACTGAGGGTCGTGGCCGCAGACGGAAGACGGCTGCCCTCGCTGGCTGGAATTGACGCCGTGACGATCGGCTGACACCACAACGTACTTGCAACCGGCATCGGAAGCGGTGGTATGCCCGGACCAGTCTCCCGGCGCACAGCCCTCCGTTCGATCGGTAGCACGGCTGCCGTGCTTACTGTCGGTTCGCCCCCGGAGTCGAGTCGATCGGCTCTCCCGGCTCAGTCACCATCGGTAACGTGGTCGCGAACGTACGATCCCGGTGGAGAGATCGCAGCTGCTTCGAGTCTGGGCAGTCGTGGCGCCATCTCCGATCTCCAACCAACCGAGGACGGTTTGCTGATGGTCGGCCACGTCTTCTCAGACGGAACGGGCCGGGGCTGGATCGCCAGCGTCGACGACTCCGGCCGTCAACAGTGGGAACGCGTTTTCGATGGGAGTACCGAGTTCCAAGCCCTCGAGCCGGTAGCGCCGGCCGACGGCGACGGTCGAACCGAACAGCGGGACACACTCGTCTGTGGGACGACCAACGCCGCGGTTCGACCCGAGTCCGGCGCTCGAAACTTCGATCCGTACTGTGGTCGTCTCGACGACGACGGCTCTCTCACATGGGGGCTGACGTATCAAACCGAGCGATCGTACGGCGGATCGTACGGCAGCGGCGAGGGCGACCTCGGCGGGAGCGGTCGGCTGTTCGACCTGACGGCTGCCGGGGACCGGTACGTCGCTGCCGGACGCATAAGCGAAAGACGACGGACCCCGTCCGCAATCTGCATCGACGGCCGTGGTGACCTCGAGTGGCGCTGGGAACACCCCGGTGACGTCCGGGGAACCGCCTGGGGAATCACCGCCGTCGACGACGAGGTCGTCCTCGTCGGCGCTCACGGCGAGGGCGGCCGAGACGCGGAGACAGCGTGGCTGGCGAGGATCGACGGACGGGGAGAGACAGTCTGGGAGACGGCCCTCTGGGACGCGGAAGACGGGAGTAGACTCACAACCGTCGCTCGCGGACCCAGGGACACCGTTCTGGTCGCCGGAACTCGCGCGTCGGACGAGGCCGGGGTTCTCGCTGTCGACGGCACTGACGGCGCGGTTCGATGGCGCGACACGGCCGCCGACGGCGTCGACGAACTCGAGGACGCGTTCGCGCTCGAGGACGGCTACCTTCTCGTGGGTTCTCGAGCAACGGACGACGGAACGGCGGCCTGGGTGGCGCTGCTCGAGTCCGGCGGTGACGTGGTCTGGGCGACGACGGTCAGTGAGCGACGCCACACCACTGGACACGCAGTCCGTCCAACCCCCGACGGCGGAGTGCTCGTCGGCGGAGAGACGAGAGACGACGATGCACACGCTTGGCTCGCCAAACTCGGGGGAGACGACGGGGGGTCGGGCTGGGAACTCCCTACCCCGTCGCTCCCGGCGTGGACGGGCCCGTTCGCCGTCGGAGCTGGAGTCGGCGGGGGAATCGCAGGACTCCTGGCGTATCGTCGGACCGGCGCAACGATGTCGGACGCGACGGATCGAGAGTAACGACGCGCAGTCGGATGACGCAACTCCCAAGTCACCGCCCCGAGAGTTCTCGAGTATGTACGAAGCCGTCCACGCCCACCCCGACGGAGCGAGTACGGTCGCCAGACTCGCGAAGACGGCGACCGACTACGGTTTCGAGGGCGTGGTCGTGCGTAATCGCTCGGACGCTCGAGCCGACTACGACGCCGCGGAGATCCGCGAAGCTTACGGGGTCGACGTCGTCGAGGGAATCGAGATTCGGGCCGACGATCCCCAACAGGCAAGCGGTGCCGTCGGAAACCACCGGACAGACGAGACGATCGTTACCGTCTCGGGCGGGACGCCGGCACTGAATCGCTTCGCCGTCGAGAACGAGAAAGTCGACGTGCTCGCCCACCCGATGACTGGCGAGGGTGACGTCAACCACGTCGTCGCGAAAGCAGCCGACAAGAACGGTGTCCGCCTCGAGTTCGACCTCTCGGGTGTCCTCCGTACTCACGGGGGACGCCGGGTCAGGACGGTCCAGTCGCTCCAGAAATTGTACGAGATCGTCGACTACTACGACACACCCTACGTCGTGAGCGCGACGCCGACCTCCCACCTCGAGTGTCGTTCCCCGCGAGAACTCGCGGCTGTCGGGGCCGAGATTGGACTTTCCGAACAGTTCGTCGAGGACGGACTCGCGGAGTGGGGTCGCCTCGCCGAGCGCAATCGCCGCATCCAGTCCGAGGAGTTCATTGAACCCGGGGTCGAACGTGGCAGGTATGAAGAGAAGTCTTGAGGACCACGCCGCCCGGTTCGACGAGGTAGCCGGCGAGTACGACGAAGACCAGTCCGAGGAGTATCGCGCCTGTGCGAACCTCGTAATCGAACGTGCCGAACCCGACGATTCGGACACCGTGCTCGATCTCGGAACCGGCACCGGTGCAATCGCGCTCGCGCTGGCCCCCGATGCCGACCGCGTCGTCGGCCGAGACATCAGCGACGGAATGATGGAAGAGGCCGAAGAGAAAGCCGAGGAACGAGGACTCGACGACCTCGAGTTCGACTACGGCCGGTTCCGCGAGCCGGAGTACGACGGCGAGGTCGATATCGTCACCTCGAACTTCGCGATGCATCACCTCTCGGACGAGGAAAAGCGCGAAGCGATCGGCGTCATTGCCGACCTCGGGCCGCAGCGGTTCGTGCTCGGCGACGTGATGTTCTTCGGCGAGCCAGACCCCGACGAGCCGTTCTATTCGCCGGAGGTTGACGACCCTGCGACCGTCGGCACCCTCGCGGACGCCTTTACCGACGCTGGCTTCTCGCTGACGGCGGTCGAGCGCGTCCACGACCAGGTCGGCGTGCTCGTCGCCGAACGCGGACGGGTCGAAGTCGACGGCGAATGAAACACCTCCCGAAACATCTCCGGCCGCGCTGGCGGTATCTCGCCGTTGCCCTCGAGTCTTGGCCGGACGCCGTCGTCGAGCGGCGATCGTTCCAGCGGGAACTCTGGTATGCAGGGCAGAACCTGCTGGGCGATCCAGGCAGTGCCAGGGCGGATCTGACCGTCGTCCGGTTCGAGTTCGAGGACGGACGTGGAGAGGCACTGATCAAGGTCCGCCGCGGCGAGACCGACCCGGCTCGCGCGTCGCTTGCGTGTATCGACGAAATAAACGGCGCTCCGGTCGGAATTCGGGTGGTCGGTATCAGTGGTACGATCCGTGCCGCTGAAGAAAACTATTTAGGACGCGGCCGGCAAGAATCCGAGGAGAGAAACGTCGTGTTCGGGAACGAGCAGCGAGTCGCCGTCGTTCGTAACCGCGATGGATCTGCGGACGTTCGACTCGCAGACGAGTCGTTCGCGGGCGCGACAGACCTCGATTGCGATTTAGCGTGATACTATGCAGGGACAAGCCCAACAGCAGGCGTACGACCGAGGCATCACGATCTTCTCGCCGGACGGCCGACTCTACCAGGTCGAGTACGCCCGCGAGGCGGTCAAGCGAGGTACGGCAAGTATCGGCGTTCGAACGCAGGACGGCGTCGTCCTGGCAGTCGACAAACGAGTCCCCTCTCCGCTGCTAGAGGACTCGAGCGTCGAAAAGCTTCACAAGGCCGACGACCACGTCGGCATCGCCAGTGCCGGTCACGTCGCCGACGCGCGCCAGTTGATCGACTTCGCGCGCCGCCAGGCCCAGGTCAACCAACTGCGCTACGGCCAGCCGATCGGCGTCGAAACGCTGACCAAGGAAGTCACCGACCACATCCAGCAGTACACGCAGGTCGGCGGTGCGCGACCGTTCGGCGTCGCCCTGATCGTCGGCGGCATCGACAACGGCGAACCGCGCCTGTTCGAGACCGATCCCTCGGGAACCCCCTACGAGTGGAAGGCTCTGGCAGTCGGCGCGGATCGGGGCGACCTCCAAGATTACCTCGAGGAGAACTACGACGAAGAGGCAGACCTCGACGGCGGCATCTCGCTTGCCCTCGACGCGCTCGCGTCGGCCAACGAAGGCTCGCTGCTCCCCAACGAAGTCGGAATCGCGACGATCGACGTCGAGACCGAACGATACGAACAGTTCGATCGCGACCGTATCGAGAGTCATCTCGAGGAGAACGACCTGCTCGGGACCGAAGACGACACCGACGAGAGCGACGAGTAACGAGCGTAATCGAGAACACGGCCCGCCGGCCGGCCCACGGCTGACGACTGGGCGGGACTAGTGGCGGGCCAAGCCTGGACTGCGGGGTCGAATCTGGCGGTGTGGCTCGATTCGACCCGGCAGTCGACGGTTGGGACGGTACTAGTGCTTTGGCAAGCCTGAACGGGTGAGTGAAACCGAATGCGGTCGTCTGGGTTCACT
>JGI2924J29684_1078447_pt1 | contig 52138 bp, 46 predicted proteins | sample BenlonsequencITS_FD_29684 | JGI IMG/M metagenome (IMG submission 29684) | reverse complement strand
AAAAAAAAACCGACGTTTTGAAAACGCCGGTTCAGTAAAGAATAATTTGACCACGTCAGCTCTAGAGGGACTTAAAAGCCTTTTTGGTCGTGTTTCTATTTTATATTATTGGAATGAATTCTATTTGACTTCACAATTCACACTCTATTCATCAAACCACACAAAAAAATAAAAATACTTATAAAATAATTACTTACATCATAAATTGCGTAAAATTTACATCAAATTTTATTGAAATAAATCAACTTTGTCTAAACAACCCTAAAGGTAAATAAGTCATCTTACAGCTTCAGTACCTCTGAAGCGGGATGAATATCTATGGCTCGAAGTGAATTTTCAAATCAGCTCAAAATTTCAGTCATATGTGGTGACCACGACCGCTCACAAACCATTTGTAAAACCCTTGCAGATTTGCAGCTTGATGCACATTCTGGGGAATTTTCAAATATGGTCGATATATTCCTTATCGACTTAACAACGTGCCGCCCTGCTCTCGTTGAAGAAGTTATTCAATACACGTGTGAAAGCCGCTTTTCTAGTAGTCTAATTGTAACTCTTGGCAAATTTCCGTGCGGAGCAGAAACACCTAAACGTGCAGATGTTCGATTGAGTTCAGACAACGCGTTAAAATTAGCCAGATCCCGCTTCCATTTTGCTCACCGTACTGCGGCTCGACGCGCAGAAATAGAGTTAAGACGCGAGAGTTACAAACGTTATGGTTGTATCTTTACTACCCAAGCGGAAGATAAGAACTATGACGTCCTCTACGTTGGTGAAGCTTCCACGCGTTTCATGTCCCTTAAAAATCACCTGGAAACACTTGGGGTCAACATCATAGCAGCTTTCAGCGCATACACGGCTTTTGACTATCTACATGACCATAAATTTGCTGCTGTTTTGCTGGATGTAAGTGCTACATCAATTCGGCCTGATAATTTCTGTGCAATGGTCCAGCGCAGTTCTAACCTTGCAGAAATGCCCATACTCGCGCTTGGTAAGTCAGACTATATTCCTAGTGAGCACATCATTGAAAGTGCCGCAGATATTATTGATGACAACTCTTCGCTAGAGGCTATTTCAGACCAATTGCTTGAACTTACTTCAAACCAAGCACCGTCGGCAAAAGAATTCTTAGCACCTCAATCAAGCATTACTGATGCGGAAACTGGCCTGTTCACCAGAAACTTCTTTGAAGATCATCTTGACCGTCAAATAGAGTGGTCACTTGACTTCAACCAACCGCTTACTGTCCTAATTATAGATGTCTTAGGAGCAGATGATAAAGCTGATATCAGAGATTTAGCCTACACTGCCAGCGTTGTGCGCACATTATTGAGAGTGCAAGATGCACCAACTCGCTTAAATGACTCAACACTCGCCATCTCTATGCCCGGCTCAACGAAACAAACTGCAAGTTATGCGGCACGGCGAATAGAAGGTGTTCTCGATGCAACTGCATTTGAAAGTGAACTCAACCAACCGGCCAGACAAGTTACCATTAGCTGGAAAGTAACAGAGTTAAATCCAGAGCAATCAGCCAACCAGCTATTATCCGATGCGCTATCAAATACGCAAAATGACAAAGGACACGCAGCTGCCTAAACGCTTCTCATTTTCTAATCTGAATCTTTCGCCGCACTGTCTAATTCTCTTAAAACACCTTTCACAGCCTTCAATCGATGTTCGGCATTTGGCCAAGTTCCGTTGATAACAAGCTTCATATCCGGCCGTAGCTTCATCATGCTTGGCCGTGTATGAACCCAAGCAATTAATTGTGCAGGATCTATCGGCGGTTTATCACGGAATGTAATGACTGCACCTTTAGGGCCAGACGTGAGCTTGGAAATGCCAAGCTCTTTACACATATTTTTAACAGCAGTGACCTCAAGCAATTGCTTGGTTTCATCTGGAAGTTCACCAAATCGGTCAATCAATTCGGCTGCAAAGCTTTCACGCTCTTCCTCAGTTTCAAGATCAGACAAACGACGATACAATGATAGACGTTCAGTCAGATCAGCCACATAATAATCAGGGATAAGAACAGCAGCGCCAAGATCAATCATTGGTGACCAATCATCAGATGGTTCTACTTCACCTGTTTTAAGCGCATTTACAGCATCTTCCAGCATTTGTTGATACAGCTCAACACCCACCTCGCGCACATGTCCCGATTGTGCATCCCCCAGCAGGTTACCCCCGCCCCGCATATCTAGATCATGGCTAGCCAGCATGAAACCAGCGCCAAGACTATCAAGCGATTGCAACACTTTTAGGCGTTTTTCAGCTGTCTCTGAAAGCACCATGTCTTTTTTCGTCGTCATATAGGCATACGCACGAAGTTTAGAGCGCCCTACACGACCACGAAGTTGGTAAAGCTGAGCCAAACCAAATTTGTCAGCTCTATGGATAACGATAGTGTTGGCACGCGGAATATCTAAGCCAGATTCCACAATCGTTGTTGCAAGAAGAACATCGGCTTTACCATCATAAAAATCATTCATAATGTCTTCAAGTTGGCCCGATGCCATTTGTCCATGCGCAGACAAGAACGACACTTCTGGAACTTGCTCACGTAGAAAACGCTCAAGGAATGGCAGATCAGACACACGAGGCGCAATAAAATACGATTGACCACCTCGATAACGTTCTCTCAGTAAAGCTTCCCGCACAGTCACCGGATCAAACTCAACCGTATATGTACGCACTGATAATCGATCGATTGGCGGCGTGGCGATAATGGATAGATCACGAATACCCGTAAGCGCCAATTGCAGTGTTCTAGGAATAGGCGTTGCAGAAAGAGTTAGCACATGAATATCGGCTTTCATCTCCTTCATGCGCTCTTTATGCTTAACCCCAAAACGCTGTTCTTCGTCTACAACCAGCAAGCCAAGACGCTTGAATTTTACTTGTTTTGAAATCACTGCATGTGTGCCCACAACAACATCTGCGTCACCGCTTGCAAGCATTTCGCGTGTCGTGGTTTGCTCTTTTGCCGATACAAACCGCGAGAGCTGCCGCACCTTGATTGGCCACCCCTCAAACCGCTCTTTGAACGTTCTATAATGCTGACGTGCCAATAGTGTTGTCGGCGCGATAATAGCGACCTGCATCCCGCTCATTGCCGCAACAAAAGCTGTGCGAAGCGCGACTTCAGTTTTACCAAAGCCGACATCCCCACAAACTAAGCGATCCATCGGCTTACCCGATGCTAAATCACTCAGACAATCTTCTATAGCATTAAGTTGATCATCCGTTTCTTCATATGGAAAACGTGCACAAAACTCATCAAACAGACCATCTGCATCAGCAGTTTTCTCCGCTTTTCTCATTTCGCGTTCTGCGGCAATGCGAATAAGGTCGCCTGCCATTTCCATTATATTTTTCTTAGCTTTAGCTTTGCGAGACTGCCATCCCGCGCCGCCCAGCTTATCCATCGATCCTTCACCGGAATCTGCACCGTAACGGCTGATCAACTCTATGTTTTCAACGGGTAAAAGAATCTTATCGCCACCGGCATAAACTAGCTCTAAACAGTCATGCGGGGCTGATCCAACATCAACAGTCTGAAGACCCTCATACCGACCCACACCATGATCAATATGAACAATCATATCACCGGGAGACAAAGCGGCCGCTTCTGCAATATAACTAGCCGTTTTCCTCTTACGTTTGCGTGGTCTTGCCAGCTTATCACCCAGCATATCTTGCTCGGCGATGACAGCTAAGTCAGAAAACGTAAAACCAGATTCCATGGACGTTTCAACGATGACAGGTGCATTTGCAGCTTTCGCTGCTGACCAATCTTCAGCGCTCCGCACCTCTGGCAATCCATGATCTGACAGAACAGTTTTCAAACGATCTGCTGATCCCGCTGACCAAGCTGCAAACACCACTTTTCGTTTATTGGCTAAATGTTCTTTTGCTAAACTCACTGCTGCATCAAAAACATTGGCTTCTGGATTGGACCGTTCAACCGCAAAATCTTTGCCTGCGCGAGCACCGACAAATAGAACATCCTTCTTTCCTGGATTTTCAGAAGGATGAAAACGAACCACCGCACCTGAAGATCGCGTTAATTCAAATTCGTCTTTGGAAAGATAAAGCTTGTCAGGAGCCAATACTTTGGCATCCATGACATCACCGCCAGCAGCATGAACGCGGGTTTCAAAATAATCTTTAGCTTGTGCAATCCTATCCAACCCTACTGTTTCAGCCTGATTATCAAACCCTAACAGCGCATCATTACCGGCATATTCTAAAAGCGTTTCCAGCTTTTCGTGAAAAAGAGGAAGCCACTGGTCTATACCCTGCCTGCGTATTTTAGCGCGTGCAGCTTCATAACTAGGGTCACCACCTGGTGGCCCAAAGCTCTCAAGATAATTTCGACGAAATAAAGTAAGCGCTTCATCTGTGAAGAAGATTTCACTGACTGGTGCGAAAGCTATTTCTTTAAGATCGTTTGTAGACCGTTGGCTTTCAGCATCAAAAGAGCGGATAGATTCAAGATTATCTCCAAAAAAATCCAACCTCACCGGCTCAATTCTATCCGGCGGATATATATCGACAATACCACCGCGAATGGCATATTCACCCGGCTCACGAACGATGTCGGTTCGCGTATAACCATTAATCGTCAGATAATCCTGTAGTGCTTGCTGATCAACATCAGCGCCTATCCCGGCAGCAAAACTGGCTTCTGCCATTTTGGTAACAGGTGCAACTCGCTGAACAAGCGCATGAGCGGTCGTGACGACAAGAATTTTCTCTTTAGGATCTCTGTGAGATAATCTTGCAAGCGCAGAACAGCGCATAGCCGAAATGTGCGCCGTTGGGCTAACGCGATCATAAGGCAGACAATCCCAAGCCGGAAAATTGATCATTGCCATATGTGGCTGGAAGAATTTTGCTATTGATAACACTTGCAGAGCTTGGCGTTCATCACGCGCAACATACACGCCAACGCCTTTGCGTTTATTGATAGCTTCAACAAACACACGCACGTCCGCTCCAAATGGAGATTCATACGCGTCGATGGGCGCTTTTAGCCCTGCAATCGTATCCCAAACTTTCATTATATTCGTGGTCTCTTTTTATGAACTGCTAAAGCAGTCCTTTCTCTTTCATATGAGTGGGTAAATCGAATGCTTTCAGCATATCCATGACTTTACCTTGCAGCATTTCAGGTTCCTGCTCGCGACCAATAATCCAGCCATAAACATCTTGGTCGTCAGTATCGAGAAGTCGCTCGAATTCATCCAGCGCTTTTTCATCCATTTGATCGAGATGCTTACCTGCAAATTCACCCATCATCATGTCCATTTCTTTGAAACCACGATGGTTGGCTCTAAAGAGGAGTTTACGTCTGCGGGCGTCCATGTTCATCATCTCCTAAATTCGAATAAAGACACATAGGCATGTTTGAGGTAATTGTCAGGTCGTATGCGTCGCAATACCGTGAATTTATTTATGAGACCAGAAATCCTCTTTCCATTCTTTAAGGACCTCAAAAGCCTTCCTGGCATTGGTCCTAAAACTGCTCCACTCCTCCAAAGGCTGGTTGGCGGTGATACGGTATTGAATCTATTGCTGCATTTGCCGATTAATTGGATTGACAGAAGTGTCCGCGATTCATTCTTTGAAACAATTGTTGGTGAAATCGCAACAGTACGCGGTGTTGTTGATTCTGTCTTTGCTGGACAAGGTAATGCACCAACCCGTGTTCGCTTGTTAGACGATACTGGTTTCTTGACGCTGGTTTTCTTTCGCGCACAACCTGCTTGGTTGCAAAAACAGTTTCCAATGAACCAGGAAATGATCGTGTCTGGGCTGATCGAAGACTTTAACGGCCAGAGACAAATGGTGCACCCTGATCATGTCTGCAATCCAGCAAAGGGAGAAGAACCACCTGAAGTGGAGCCTGTGTATCGCCTGACTGCAGGTGTAACTTCCCGTCTGCTCCAAAAAGCTATTTCGGCGTCATTAGAAAACCTTCCTCAATTACCTGAGTGGATTGATCAAGCTTTCCTTGAACAAAAAAAATGGCCAAGTTTTGTAGATGCGCTCAAGCAACTCCATCAACCTGAAACATTAGATCAACCAGCTCTAAATCTTGCACATGAACGGCTGGCATATGATGAAGCCCTTGCTCGTGAATTCGCACTGAATGAAATTCGCCTCAATCGCCAAAAAACACCAGCAACTCCCATCCCCCGACACACTCACGCAACAAATAACCTACTCGAAGCCCTCAAATTCTCACCAACGCACGCACAATTGCGTGCATTTAAAGACATCCAAACTGACCTCGCACGTGAGCTTCCAATGCGCCGTATGCTGCAAGGAGATGTTGGAACAGGGAAAACACTCGTGGCCGCGCTTGCCATTGCTCAGGCAGCTGCTTCAGGTCAATTTTCGGCTTTTATGTCACCTACTGAAGTCCTTGCCCGTCAACAGGCTACTGCCTTACAAAACTTTTTAAAACCAATCGGTTATCGCTGCGAAGCCCTTACCGGAAGAGATAGCAAAAAACGCCGAAAAGAACTATTAGATGCAGTTGCCGCTGGGGAAATACACTGTCTTTCAGGCACTCAAGCTTTATTCCAAACGGATGTTCAACTTCCAAATCTAGGCTTGGTAATCATCGATGAACAGCATCGTTTTGGTGTAGCAGACAGGCTAAAACTAACCTCCAAAGGCAATGCTCCTCACATGTTGATGATGAGTGCAACACCCATTCCCCGTTCCCTTGCCGCCGCAATCAATGGTGACCTAGACACTTGTATTTTGGATGAAAAACCTCAACAAAGGAAACCCATCACAACACGCGTTGCTTCTGAAGAACGCATTGAAGATGTCATGATTGCTGTTGCAAAAGCAGCAGACCGCGGCGAACGCGCTTTCTGGGTATGTCCTGCAATTGATTCTGAAACAGCAGAAGATGCGTCCGTGATTGCGCGTAAGGAGATACTTCAAAAATATGTAAAACACCCCGTTGCCCTTGTTCATGGCAAAATGGCACCAGCAGAAAAAGATGCAGCCTTAGATGCTTTTCGAACGGGCGAAGCTAGTGTTTTAGTCGCAACGACAGTGGTTGAAGTTGGTATCGACGTTCCTGAAGCAACCATAATGGTTATTGAGCATGCAGAAGGCTTTGGCCTTGCTCAACTCCATCAGCTTAGAGGTCGTGTCGGACGTGGAGATAAAAGCTCTTCTTGTTTACTTCTATACAAACCGCCCTTGTCTGAAAGCGGTCAAAAACGTTTGAACACTTTGCGAGAAACTGAAGATGGTTTTCTAATTGCTGAGGCTGATTTTAAACAACGAGGCCCTGGGGACCTATTAGGGTTAAAACAATCAGGACTGCCAAACTTTAAAATTATAGACCTAACTCGTCACATTGAAATGTTCCAACTTGTTCGCAACGATGTGAAACAGCTACTTTCTGAAGGCCCAAATTCAAATCCTCCTCGGACAGAAGCAATAAGTCTTTTAAATGAATTATTTAAAACCGATATCGCTATAAAGTACTGAAAATTAAATCTTTTCAGACGGCACACCAAGGTCTTCTGTGTTTATCTCATCTTCAGTCAACTTTAGCTTCTCATCACCTGCTATTGATGCCACTGGCGGTTTGTTTGCTTTTGAATTACCAACTTCTGGAACCACTAAACCTGCTGATATTATGAGCTTTGCACCCTCTTCAACAGACATGTCCAAAACAACAAGATCATCACGCCGGATGTAAATTAAGAATCCCGACGTCGGATTTGGCGTCGTTGGTACAAATACACCTACCATACCCGGCATTTTTTTTGCCATATCGCCTCGAACCGATGCAGTTATGAAACCGACAGCCCATGCACCTTTTCGTGGGTATTCAAGCATCACCACTTCTTTGAAATTATCTGTCTGACTTGCTGCCAATGTTTCAAATATCTGTTTTATTGCAGTATATATATTACGAACAAGCGGAACACGACCAATAAGCCCTTCACCTGCACCAACTAAGGAACGGCCAATCAAATTCGCCGCTATTATCCCGACAAACAACACACTAACAAAAACAACGATTACCCCCAGTCCAGGCAATGCAAACTGAGTGTAAGTTTCAGGGTTCCACTGATTGGGAATCAATGGTTTTACTTTGTCATCAATGAAAGTAATGACACCCCAAATTAGACCAACAGTAATCGCAATCGGGGCAGTTACGACAATTCCAGTAAAGAAGCGAGAGCGCAACCAAGCCAATGGACCAACTCGTTTTTTTGGATTTAGATGAAACAAATGTTCTTCTTGTTTTGTGGTGTTCTTTTTAGACTTATTGAACATTTTACGCGCTTTACCCTATCCATCTCAAAGAGGTGACTTAAACGAAAACCAAACTATGAACCTATATAAGAACTGCTTGTGCAAGTTTCAAAAAGCGATCCCTAAGCATTGGTTAAAACACCATAATTGCAGCCGAAATATAGCAATATTCAATTAAATGGACATTTCTTCGTATTTTTATATTTTTTTAATCTCAATTCACGTGCCGTCGATTGTGATAGCTACACAACTAGCATGGTTTAAATTACAATATATTGTATATATTTGAAGAATTAGAATATCCCACTTGAAGGATTGAGCTTTTGGTTAAAAATTTTACTGGTTTAAAATTCACAGCTCTCAAATCGTCAAATTCAAAATTTTTGATTATTCTAACACTGTTAGGCTTTCTTATTTTCTGTACGTTGCTCTATTTGATAATTTATATGAGTGGAGCCAATGCTCGCTTTTTAAAATCAATAGAGCCTATTTCGTCTTTCACTCTCCCCAAAAGCGAACGCCCTGATTATCTAGCTCCAAGATCATGGGCACTATATCCTGAAACAAAGCCCGATGGAGCTTGGGAAACTCCTTGGGGCGTAGATGTTTTCTTTATTCACGGAACGACATCAGCCTCATCAGATGGATGGAATACCAATATTGACAATGTTGACTCAAAATTGCGTTTGCAATCTGAAATGCTTCCCAATTTTGCAGGGCCTTTTCAAAAATTTGCGCCAGTGTATGCCCCATTATATCGTCAGGTAACGCTTCACGGCGAGTACAATATCAATGAAAATTCTCAAAAAGCATTTAAACTGGCGTTTGATGACATCGACTCAGCTTTCCAAGTCTATATGGAGACGAGAAACCAAGGTAGAGCTGTTATTCTTGTTGGTGTCGGGCAAGGTGGCCTATATGCAAGGCGATTATTAAAGAAGCAATTTCAAACAGATCAAATGCAAAACCGTTTAGTTGCAACCTATTTAATAGAATCGCCGACTTCTGAAAAATTGTACTCAAACAAAAATAGCCCTTTTGAAATATGCTCTACTGATGAACAAACAGGATGCATCGCATCATGGAACACTATTAATGAAAATGATGTGGCGCGTACTAAGAACATTCTTTCACGCGCTGTTTATTGGGATGAGGCAAACAATATCGCACCAACAGGAGATGCAAAACTTATTTGTTTCAATCCAAGTATGGGAAATACAACGACTGAGTTAATTGGAGAAAAACTTCATAGAGGATCGGTAAATGCCAGCGAGCTTTTACAATTAGACGAAGCGGAAATAGTGGAAAATGCTATATCCAGCCAGTGTGTAAATGGTTTTCTAGTTGTAAGTCATACAAAAAATCAAAGTTTAAATACGCCGCCAAATAGTCTGGCACGCATGTTGGCACCACCTTATAATTTATTCTATTCTGATCTGGCGCATGACGCTGCTAAACGCGCTCGTATAACCAGTGCTTGGCTGGATAAGTATGGAGCAAAACCCGCACCTCCTCTTCCGCCAATTGAACGCATTGAAATTGCGCCTATTAATAAAATAGAGAAAATACTTGGCACAGAATAAGATAGCTTTTGTCGAATTCCGAAACTGTTAGGATACCTAACATCGTGCAGAATCCTAAACCATTGGAAATAGAATATGAATAAGCTCCCTCTTTCAGTCTTTATTATTGCAAGAGATGAAGCCGACCGTATTCTTCCTGTCATAAGATCTGTTATTGATTGGGTTGAAGAGGTTTTCGTCATAGACAGTGGTAGCACAGATGACACTGTAGAAGTGTCACGTAATGCAGGTGCTGACGTCGTTTTTAATGAATGGGCGGGGTATGGTCCTCAAAAAGTTTTTGGGGAAACACTATGCTCTCAAAAGTGGCTATTAAATATTGATGCTGACGAAGAAGTTAGTGATAGCCTTCGCAGGGAAATCACTTCAATGTTTGAAGGTGGACAAGAACCACCTCTGGCTGCCTATCAAATTCCTATATTAATATGCTTTCCATTTGATAAGGGGCCGCGCCCATTTGCTCCTTCAAACGATCCGATTCGTCTCTACAATCGAGAAAAAGCAGGCTTTAAATCTGAATTAGTGCATGATTCAGTTGTTCTAAAACCAAATGAAGTCAGCGGAAAATTGAAACATCATATTAATCACCGTTGTTTCCGATCTCATCACCATGCAATTGAAAAAATCAATCGTTACAGTAGCATGCAGGCAGAAGACATGATTAAAAAAGGCCGAAAACCATCGGTTCTTAGACTTCTAACTGAACCTATGACAGCCTTCCTTAAATCAATGTTTCTTAGACGATATGTTCTTTTTGGGGTGAATGGCTTCACCGAAAGCGTAATCTATGCGTTTGCACGGTTCATTAGATTAGCAAAGGCACGTGAAGCATGGAAACAACATGAAGCCAATCAGTCGCCAAGAATGCACGATTAGCTTCTAAAAAGTAATGAAAATGCTGCGGCATCTTTAGGAAAATTTCCTGCTTCCATACCAGACACCATAAGGCCTGAAACTGAAAGAACTAACCCCCAACACATAGTTGGAATCATGACGACAACAACAGCAACAACTGCTGATCTAATGAGCGTCGAACCAGCTCCACCCGGATCTTCTCCACCCGCGGCTTCCATGGCTCGAAGGATTTTCTCACCAAACACCATACACAAAACACCAATGGTCGGAAAAATTAACCCAAGCTCATATTGTTTAAAATAAACCATTAAAGCAACAGAAAGAGCGCAACCTAAAACAATAAGTATAAATAATATCGCACCAGACCATAAAGCCCTAAACAACTGCTTCTCGAGCGTATGCATGTGCACTCTCCTTTGGTATCCAAGGAATATAGCACATGCTCGTAAATTTTCGTTTCAAATAATGTTAGGAAATTATGAGAGGCTGTTAAACATCAAAATCCAGTCCGATGGCTGAAAACCTCTCACGACTTTCAGCCCATTTTTCTGAAACTTTCACGCGTGTAAACAAATGGATCGGCGTTTCAAAGATTTCTTGAAGATCCTTCCGCGCTTGCTGACCAATGTCCTTTATCGCACGACCACCTTTTCCTAGCACAATCTTTCTGTGTCCTTCGCGTGCAACATAGATAATCTGATCCACGCGAATGGAACCATCTTTGAAACGTTCCCAATTTTCTGTTTCAACGGTCATTTGATATGGTAATTCCTCATGCAAACGAAGCATAAGTTTTTCACGTGTTACTTCTGCAGCCAACAAACGGGAAGGCATATCTGCGGCCTGATCCTCCGGAAATAAAAAAGGACCGACGGGCATATTCCCTGCTATGTGATCCGCCAGTTGGCGGACGCCGCCGCCTCTTAGGCCGGAAATCATGAAGACATCTGAATACACACCTTCGTTGAATAATTCTTTTGAAATGGGTATGAGATCTTCGCGATCAAATAGGTCTATTTTGTTCAGTGCAAGAATTGCTTTTCGTCCAGACGCCTTCAGATCATCAATGATACGCTGATCATCAATTATCGTTTTTTTGTCTGCACCCGTGACCTTATCGTCAATCTTATGAGAACGAGAACTTGCATCAACAAGGTGAATGATTTGATCTGCACCTTCAGCTCCATCCCAAGCAGATTTCACCATAGCACGATCTAAACGGTGCTTTGGCGCGAAAATTCCGGGGGTATCCACGAGGACAACTTGAGCATCACCGCGCATCATCACACCACGCACTTGAAACCGCGTTGTTTGCACTTTGTGCGTTACAATTGAAACCTTTGCCCCAACCAACCGGTTTACCAATGTGGACTTACCGGCATTAGGCGAACCGATAACGGCTACAAAGCCAGCTCTAGTTTCACGAGGTTCCTGAAGGCTAGCTTCAATATCTTCTTTTTCGTATTCTTCTGGCTTATCGCTCAAGAAGTTTCTCCAACATTATTTAACATTGCACTTGCAGCAGCTCTTTGAGCTTCCTGCTTAGAAGAGCCTTCACCTTTTGCAGGTCTGACACCTTCGACACGCACTTCAACAGTAAAAACAGGTGCATGATCAGGACCTGTACGATCAATATTCTCATAGTTAGGCGCTGGCCGCCCATCACCTTGCGCCCATTCTTGAAGGGCTGATTTAGGATCACGAGGTACATCCGTGAGCGTCTTAAAATACTCTTTCCAGTATTTTACAATAAAGCGTTCAGATGCTGCTAACCCAGCATCAAGATAGATAGCACCGATCAAAGCTTCAGTAACATTCGCAAGCAAAGACGGTTTTGTTGTACCACCAGCAGAACTCTCAGAGGCATCCAATATCAAATACTGCCCCAAATTAATTTCAGCAGCGATTTTCGCACATGTATCACGACTAACCAAAGCATTCAAACGCGGGGCTAATCCACCTTCCCGCTCTTTTTCAAAACGCGTAATAAGCTGACTAGCCGCTACGAGACCAAGCACTCGGTCCCCTAAAAACTCTAGCCGTTCATTACTCCAGTCCGCAGCCTCGCCCGGCACAGCACTCGTATGCGTAAAAGCGCGATCTAAAAGACTTACATCTTTGAACTTGATACCGGCAATTTCCTGTATCGTCGCTCTAGCATCATTGTTCAATCTAGGCGGCGTTGACCGACGTACTCGATCTCTATTTCGACGACGTTTGCCAGTATGGCTTGAATTCGGTCTCGGCATTTACGCCCCTTGCACAGCAATAGCTTCGATAATCACCATAGCTTGAGCGTAGGGATAATCGTCTGTTATTGTCAGATGAATATTCGCCTTCATACCGTCTGGTGTCAGCTTTTCAAGGTATAGTTTTGCACCGCCAGAAAGTTCGAGGGTCGGTGCACCATTTTCCTGACGGGTGACACCTATATCCTGCCACCCAACGCCATTGCGCCAAATACCACTACCAAGTGCCTTAGCGCACGCCTCTTTAGCAGCAAAACGTTTTGCATAAGTATCTGCACGCCGTTTGCGACCATCAGCTAATTCTCTCTCTTGTTTCGTGAACACACGCTGCGTAAAGCGATCACCAAACTTAGACAGCGATTTTTCAATTCGCCGTATGTCAGTCATATCCTGCCCAATGCCCAATATCATGCTCAGGCACGCGCCTCATCAATTAACTCGCGCATGTGGCGTACCGCTGTTTCAAGCCCAACAAATATCGCCTCTCCAATTAAGAAATGCCCGATATTAAATTCGGCAATCTCAGGAATTTTCGCGACGGGGCCAATAGTATCATAAGTTAGGCCATGCCCAGCGTGAACTTCAATACCCCGACGTTTACCTTCAGAAGCAGCAATTTTCAGGCGCTCAAGCTCAATTTCTGCTTCTTGTGTTTCACCCGCAAACACGTGTTCAACATATTTTCCGGTGTGTAACTCAATGACGGGCGCGCCAATTGCTTCGGACACCGCAACCTGAACTAGGTCTGGTTCTATAAAGAGAGATACTCGAGAACCATTATCATTGAGACGTCGCACAAAGGGTGCCACGGTGTTATGAAGCCGTGCAACATCCAAACCACCTTCAGTCGTGCGCTCTTCACGTTTTTCTGGTACCAAACAAACGGCATGAGGCTTGAAATCTAACGCAATTTTCAGCATCTCTTCAGTTGTGGCCATTTCCAGATTTATAGGAAGTGACATTGCGCCACTTACTGCTTCAAGATCACCATCGCGAATATGCCTGCGATCTTCTCTTAAATGTATAGTTATGCCATCTGCGCCCGCATCCCGAGCAGCTTTTGCAGCCCGAGCAGGATCAGGCCACGCCCCTCCACGCGCATTTCGGATGGTTGCAACATGGTCAATATTCACCCCCAAGCGCGCAAAAGGTAATGCCATCTATTTTAATCCTCGACTGCCTGGCTTTATTGCAGGAATTTTCATTAGCTCAGGTGGTAAATCATTTTCATCATAGTCTGGGAAATCTACCGCAGCTAAGGAAACGAGTGGCAAGCCAACATCGGCTTCCCCATTGGAGCGATCAACGACACATGCGCCCCCGATAACATCACCATCGAATAAATTTAGAGCGTCAAAGGTTTCATGCATTGAAAGGCCAGTTGTTACAATGTCTTCGACAACAACCACGCGTTCACCCTTTTTAATATCGAAGCCACGACGCAATGTCATTTTACCATCTTGTCGTTCTGTAAAAATGGCACGACAACCAAGTGCGCGCGCTGTTTCATACCCCGGAATTAAGCCGCCTACGGCAGGACCACATACGACATCAATCTGGCCAAATTTTTCTGTCAGTTTTTTCGCTAATGCAGAGCACAGTGTTTCAGATGTTTTAGGATGAGAAAACACCAAAGCTTTTTGCAAGAACACAGGGCTTCTGCGTCCTGAAGACAAAATAAAATGTCCTTCAAGTAACGCATCCACCTTGCGAAATTCATTTAATACTTCTTCTGTGTTCACTTGCTTTTTTCCTTGTCTGAATCATTTTTGACTTTGCTATCATGTTCTAGTGAGCCACGAATACGATCAACGCTTTCAACAGCACTCAAAGCCCGAAGTGCTGCCAAAATTTGCGTCAATCTTCGCTTATCTTCAACTTCAACATCAAACTGAAAATCAAAGAAATCTTCATTCCGGTTTTTTATGGCGATATTGATAATATTACCATTAGCCTCTGAAATTGTTTTACAAACGGTCGCCAATGACCCTCGTTGATTTGATAGAGCAATAAGTATCCGACTAACCGCGAAAAAATCTGTGGACGCGATTGGACGCCAGCTTAGGTCCATCCAAACTTCTGGCTGACTATCAAAATCCATCAGTCTCTGACAATCAATCACATGAACATCGACACCCTTACCTGCTATTTGTACGCCAACGATACGGTCTCCGGGCAAAGGTGAACAACATTCAGAAAGATGCAAAGCAACACCAGGTATCAATTTTTCACCTGATAACAATGACTCCGTTTCATCGTCGTCAATTGCATGACGCCCTTCAAGCATCTCACTTTCAATGTGTTCAGGAAAGGTTTTTGATAATATCTCTTTGAGGTCTATAAATCCACGTCCCAGCTCTTCAAGAAGTTCCTCTGTTGTTGCCATACCACTTTGGACAGCGATTTGCCTGAACTTAATGTCAATTGGATCAAGCCCAATACGGCGCAATCCTAAATTCAGCTTTTGCCGTCCAAGTTTTGTAAACTCTTCTTGCTCTTTATCTCGTGTCAAACGACGTATCGCTGAGCGAGCCCTTCCCGTTACAACAAGACTACGCCAATTCGCCGGTGGCTCGACTCGCGGGCCACGTATAATCTCGATTGTGTCACCATTTTGAATCAATGTACGCAGCGGTCGCTCAATTCCATTGATGCGAACACCGACACATTCATCCCCAACGGCGGTATGCACCGTATAGGCAAAATCTAGGGGCATTGCGCCATCTGGCAACTTCACAAGACGCCCTCGCGGGGTAAACGCAAACACAGTATCTCGGAACATTTCCATTTTGGCATGCTCAAGAAATTCTTCTGGATCCGCACCATGTCCAAGCATATCAGCAAAGCTTAATAGACTATCTTCTGGATCTAGTCCTGCCTCACGAGCGCCATCCTTATCGAACCCGTAATTTTTGTTTTTATACCGCCAATGAGCAGCGATTCCTCGCTCTGCGATTTCGTCCATTTGTTTTGTACGAATCTGCAACTCTACACGCCGGTTTCCGGGTCCTTGAAAAGTTGTGTGTATGGATTGGTAGCCATTAGGCTTGGGAACGGAAATATAATCTTTAAATCGCCCAGACAGCGCAGCCCAATGCTGATGGGCAATACCCAAAGCGCGATAGCAATCTGCAACCGATGGCACAATTAATCGAAAAGCGAATATGTCACCTAAATCTTTGAATGAAATCGCTTTATTTTCAAGTTTACGCCAAATGCTATAGGGGCGCTTTAATCGTCCCCGAATATCGCCGCTTATCCCATTTACGCTCATTAGAACTTCAATGTCAGATTGGATGCGCTCAACATCTTCAACAGCATCCGCTGCCATTTCAGCCAATCGTCTTTCTATAGTTTCGCGTGCTTCTGGGTTTATGACCGCAAAGGCGATGTCTTCAAGCTCTCCAGCGAAAATAGATAACCCTGTTCGGCGTGCCAAAGGCGCATAAATATCTATCGTTTCTTGCGCAATGCGTATCCTGCTTTCAGGCTTTGGCATAAATTGAATAGTGCGCATATTGTGAAGTCTATCGGCGAGTTTGACGAGTAGAACACGTATATCTTTCGTCGTCGCTAATATGAATTTTTGAAAATTCTCTGCTTGTTTAGCAGCCCGGCTCGACGATTCTAATTGCGTGAGTTTCGTGACACCATCTACTATTTCGGCGATGTCTTTACTGAATAATTCTTCGATCTCTTCAAGCGTTACATCAGTATCTTCAACGGTATCATGGAGTAAGCCCGCGATAATGGTTGAATAATCTAGCTTAAGGTCGGTAAGAATTCCCGCGACAGATACAGGGTGAGCATAATACGGATCACCTGAGTGGCGTGTTTGCGCGCCGTGACGGACCATCGCAAATACATATGCACGATTGAGCGCGTCTTCATCCGCGTCTGGCTGGTATGCGAGAACGCGCTCTACTAATTCATACTGACGTAAAAAACGACGCCCTTTGCCTGTGGGTAGGCCAGGTTCGCGCAAGGCGGCATGGAGTTCTGACGTATCGTCAGCCATTTCGCCTCACTTTAGTATTTAGTAACGGTCTTCGCGTGCGTTCTCTAGCTCTGCTTGATACGCACGGATAACATCTTCTTCTGAACGTGTAGGCGCTGCCTGGAGAGCCAAACGATCTTCTTCTTTTTCAGCCTCTTCATTAGGCCGAACTTCTTGAAGCTCAGAAACATAGCTTTCTTTGACCAGGTCAAGATCCACGCCGTCACCAGCAATCTCACGTAGAGACACAACAGGATCTTTATCGTCATCACGATCTACAGTCATTTCCGAACCAGCACGGATCATGCGAGCGCGGTGACCAGCCAACAAAACAAGCTGAAAGCGGTTAGGTACTTTTTCGATGCAATCTTCGACGGTGACGCGTGCCATATATATGTTCTCCTGCCAAACGAACTGGATAAGCCAGTTCTTAACCAGACTCAACCCATTAATCATCGGTATTTTCATATAAATGCGATCAATTCATGACTATTTCAATTATTTGATATCAAAACGGTCCGAATTTTCTGCACGGCCAATGTTTTTGAGCTTTATGAACCATATATTCAATTGATGCCTCTTTTAATGGATGATGCCAATCAGGTGCAATTTCCATCAACGGCGATAGGACAAATGATCGAGTATGCATACGTGGATGAGGCAAAATCAAATTACTCTCATCAGTTGAAATTTTGACCTGACATCGAAAATCAATCAAATCTAAATCTAAAGTACGAGCACCATTTTTTTCTGTTCGAACCCTCCCATACTCATCCTCTATTTTAAGTAGCAAATGCATTAGTGCTTGCGCGTCATCGCAAATAAGGGCTAACTCGACCACAGCATTGAAAAATTCACCAAGATTAGGGTCTGGCCACGCGGGGGACACCCAAATACTAGATTTATGCAATGTTTTTATACCGGCACACTCAAGAGTGCGCAGGACAGATTGAAACAGGCCCGCACCTTCAAGCTGCTGTTCCTCATGATCAGTAAATGCGGAATTGCTTCCCAAGGCGACATATACGCCTCCCTGTCCGCGCCCATTTATAGTGTTGTCATTTGTACTAACCCGTGTTGTAGGGAGCAACATTTGTATGGCCTTTTATAAAGATGAGCGGATAGCCCTGTTTATTGACGGTGCAAACCTATACTCTGCCGCAAAAACACTAAACGTTGAACTAGATTACAGACGACTTTTGAGCGAATTTCGAAAAAAGGGCCGCCTACTACGAGCCTATTACTATACTGCTTTAATCGAAAATGAAGAATATTCGCCAATAAGGCCACTCGTCGACTGGCTACAATATAATGGCTATAATGTCGTCACCAAACCTGCCAAAGAATTTACTGACGCAGCCGGCCGTCGCCGCGTCAAAGGTGATATGGATGTTGAAATCGCAGTTGATATGCTCACATTGGCCGACAAACTTGATCATGCCATTTTGTTTTCTGGAGATGGCGATCTGACCGTTCTCGTAAAAGCTCTTCAAAACCGAGGACTACGCGTGTCTGTCGTCTCTTCCGTAAAAACACAGCCCCCCATGATCTCAGATGATTTAAGGCGCTCAGCAGACAATTTTATTGATCTAAGTGACTTAGTCAAAATAATTGGTCGTGAAAATGACGAATTGGAGGATGAGGAAGACTAGCTAACAATTTAGTCTAGACAATTCTTGTATACAAATCTGTTTGTAGGCCGCAATGAGACAACCAACAGAGGCTTCATGACTGAAAATTTTCCACCAGAAGCTCCTTCTGATTGTGACAGGTGTCCACGTCTCGTGGAGTATCTAGAAGAATACCGTGCAAAAGAACCTAATTGGTTTAACGCGCCTGTACCCTCTTTTGGACCATCAAACGCAAAATTGCTTATCGTAGGCCTAGCACCGGGTGTTACCGGAGCCAATCGGACAGCGCGTCCGTTCACGGGTGACTATGCTGGCGACTTGCTCTACGCAACGATTGAAAAATTCGGGTTTTCTAAAGGGAAATACGATTCTCGTTCAGATGATGGCCTAGAACTCGTAGACGCTATGATTACAAATGCGGTGCGCTGCGTCCCGCCTCAAAACAAACCTACCGGCCCAGAAATCAATAATTGCAGACCGTTTCTTGTTTCCAGAATGCAGCACCTACCACAACTGAAAGTCATATTGGCGCTTGGAAAAATCGCTCACGATTCAACAGTTAGAACGCTTGGTGGCAAATTATCGAATTACAAATTCGCCCATGCCGCTATCCATAAGCTTAACGGCCCCAATGGCGCACTAACAATGATAGATAGCTACCATTGCTCTCGCTATAATACGAATACGGGTCGCCTCACCACTGAAATGTTTGAAAACGTTTTTTCACGCATTCAATCCGAAATCCAAAAACAAAAAGCCGCACTTTGATTTTCAAAGTGCGGCTTTTATACCAAATTCAAACCAGACTTAAGTTAGAAACTTTTCACGAGCGCATTGATCTGAATCAACTCACTCATCAGTTTTTCAAGTTCAGATAAAATAACCATATTTGGTCCATCTGAAGGTGCATTGTCCGGATCTTGGTGTGTTTCAAGGAAAACACCTGAAACACCAACAGCAACAGCAGCCTTAGCAATAACGGGAACATATTCACGTTGACCGCCAGTGGAACCACCTTTTCCACCCGGTTGTTGGACGGAGTGAGTGGCATCAATAACAACTGGTGCCATGGCTGCCATTTCAGGTAGGCCGCGCATATCAGTCACTAATGCATTATACCCAAAAGAGGAGCCACGTTCTGTAAGCAAGACATCCTTTGCCCCCATAGAGATCAGCTTGTTTACGACATTTTTCATGTCCCAAGGTGCGAGGAATTGGCCTTTTTTCACTTTTACAACAGCACCAGTCTCCGCTGCAGCTTGTAGCATATCTGTTTGACGGCAAAGAAATGCTGGTATCTGAAGAACATCAACAACCTTGGCCACTTTTTCACACTGATCCGGCAAGTGAACATCGGTCAGCATTGGCAATCCAGTTTTATCCTTAACTTCAGCAAAGATATCTAACGCTTCATCTAGCTCCAGGCCGCGATAACCCGACATGCTCGTCCGGTTCGCTTTATCAAATGAAGTCTTATAAACGACTTGTGCGCCCAATTTGTCAGCTATTTCTAGAATTGCATTCGACATAAACAATGCATGTTCGCGGCTTTCTAAAGCGCAAGGCCCAAGAAAAAATGTCAGAGGAGCATCCGGTCCAATTTTGATATTCCCACGCGGGCAAGCAATTTCGACGGTAGAATTTAGAGCTTTAACGCTCGATGTGTCGCTCACAGCAGACTCCTCAACTTATAAATTTCTAGGCGCTATGTATGCATTCTCACACCAAATGGAAAGCCAAACCATCATATTGATATCAGAAACGCCATAGTAAACGTTATTCATTTGCCTATCATAGGGTGTCATCCAGACTGTTTAAAAGGAATTCTTCTGTGAATATTTTCAGACTAGCAACGCCCGCCGATATTGACGGCTTAGCTGCTCTTACCAGCTCATTAGGGGCCGGCCTCACAACAGTTCCTCGTACGCCTGAAAAAATAGCTGCTTATATTGATGAAACTCAGCGCTTTCTATCTGGCGACGAATCCGCAAACCGGATTTTCTTCGTTGTCGAAATGGACGGAAAAGTCGTCGGTATGTCAGCGATATTGCCCAGGCTTGGTCGTGAACGCCCCTATTGTAGCTTTAAATTGAGCCGTCACACACGGCGCTCTACGACCCCGAGCTTAAAAACAGCACATGATAGCCTACAATTTTCAACAGAATTCGATGGTAACACAGCACTCGCTACTCTGTTCCTCTCAAAAGAAGTGCGTGGCGGCGGTGTTGGTAGATTGCTCTCATTAGGTAGGTTGGCATTCATAGATCAACACAGAGATTTTTTTTCCAAAACTTTGATGGCCGATATTCGAGGATGGCTTGACGAAAATGGTGAAGCGCCATTTTGGAATTTTATCGCATCAAAATTCATAGACCTTCCATTTAAGGAAGCAGATGAACTTAGCTCTGAAGATGGACGCTTTATAGCTGAATTGATTCCAAGTTTGCCGATTCTCTTAAACCTCCTGCCCCCTGAGACACAGGACTTCATTGGACGACCTCATCGTTTGTCGGGCAAAGCTATGGACTTGCTTATGAATGCAGGTTTCAAAAAAACAGACCTATGTGACGTGTTTGACGGTGGTCCTGCCATTGAATGCGAGATCTCGGACACATCTATCGCAAGAACAGCAGTTCGGACCCAAACTTTGGATGACGATGTAGAAGGCGATTATTCCATGCTGTTCTCTGGTCATAAAACCGACTTTAGAGCGACAATTGCAAAAGCAGACCTTCGAAACAATGTGGCTCCCCAAAGCGTTGCCAATGCTTTTGAACTATCTGAAACGGCAAAACTTTGGATCGCTGCAACACGCCATAGCGACCGACTTGCCGACCTTGCTAGTGCCAACAAATAAGGAATTGCCATGACTCATGAAATCAATATCGACGGACTTGTTGGCCCAACGCATAATTATGGCGGCATGTCAGTTGGAAATTTGGCTTCTAAATCCAACAAAGGCCAAATTTCAAATCCGCAAGGTGCAGCCCTACAAGGGCTAGGAAAAATGCGAAAACTGATTGATTTGGGACTTACTCAAGCAGTTATGCCGCCGCAAGAACGCCCCTTCATGGCAGGTTTGCATAAGCTTGGCTTTACAGGCTCAGATGTTGACGTATTGCAGGCAGCTTATAAAGCAAGCCCAGTCCTAGTTAGTAATTACGCATCCGCTTCTTGTATGTGGACAGCAAATGCTGCGACGGTTTCGCCAAGTTGCGATACTGCGGATGGAAAGGTTCATTTCACACCAGCAAACCTTTCAGCAATGCCACATCGCAGTATTGAAGGACCGCAGGCCGAAACCATTTTGCGCAAATTGTTTGCTGACGAAAGCGCGTTTTCGGTACATGAAGCATTACCCGCAAACACGCTCTTTGGTGATGAAGGTGCTGCCAATCATAACCGTCTATGTAAAACTCATGCCGATAAAGGCTTAGAAGTCTTTGTTTACGGACGCGAAGCGCTAAACAATAGCGAGAATGTCGCTAAATTCCCTGCACGCCAAACATTAGAAGCGAGTCAGGCTGTTGCTCGTTTTCACGGGCTTAATGATGCAACCACCCTTTTCGTTCGTCAAAGCAATCGCGCCATTGATGCAGGCGCATTTCACAATGATGTAGTGTGTGTCGCTAATGGTCCGGTTTTACTGTTCCATGAGGCTGCTTTTGACGATTTAATTGCTTTGCAGGACATTATTCGGCGCAAAGCGGAGCCTTTAGGTTTTGATCCGGTTTTTGTGACTGCAATGAACAAAGACTTTCCTATCGAAGATGCTATCCAATCTTATTTTTTCAATAGCCAATTAATTACCCTGCCAAATGGCAAAATGGCGCTGATTTTACCTGCTGATGCACAGGAGAATGCAGCATCGAAAAGCTTTGCCGATGCTTGTGTGGCGGGCGACACCCCGATTGAGCAGGCTATCTACATGGATTTACGCCAAAGCATGCGTAATGGCGGCGGTCCTGCATGTCTGCGTCTTCGGGTCCAGCTCACCGATGACGAGCTCGCTAAAATGCACCAGCCAGCCATTATGTCCCATTCAAAAATAGATCGCTTAGAGACCTGGGTAAAAACCCATTATCGCGAAGCACTTGCGCCTGCTGATCTTGGCGACCCAAAACTGCTGAACGAAACGCGCGCTGCTTTGGATGAACTGACTCAGATCATGGATCTTGGGTCTATTTATGAATTCCAAAAGGCCGGAGCATATTCATGACATTAACAAAAGAAGATATTTTCGCGTTGGCAAAGAAGACTTCTGAAGATGTCACGGCTTTAGATTTAATTCATTCACGACATGACGCAATGATCGCAAAAACGGTTGAATGGGCTAAGATTAATACAGGCAGTTGGAACGCTGTTGGATTAGAAAGTTTCGCTCCCCTATTGGTGGAAGCTTTTGGCGAACTAGATGCCGTAGTAGAATCGCATAAAACGCCTGCCATCGAAAAGATAAACAACCAAGGCGACAAAACCTATTTCCAATCCGGGCCAGTTATCACTGTTACGTCTAGATCAGATGCACCTGTGCAAGTGGTTATGACCGGACATTACGATACTGTTTTTCCCGAAGGCACATTTGAAGACATCAAAGATATTGGTGATGGAAAGTTAAATGGCCCCGGTCTAGCCGATATGAAGGGTGGAATTGTTGTGATGCTTGAAGCATTAAAGGCTTTTGAAGCAGGCCCACACAAGGACAAACTAGGCTATTCAATCACGCTTAGCCCTGATGAAGAGACTGGAAATTTTGCAAGTGCGCCCTTTATTGCGAAAGCAGCTAAGACTGCACATATCGGCCTTACCTTTGAACCCGCTATGGAATCGGGTGCTATGTCTGGCGGCCGGAAAGGCTCTGCAATTTATGACATAGTCTTTAAAGGCCTAGCCTCCCATGCTGGACGCGCACCAGAGGCTGGTCGCAGCGCTATACTTGCAGCCGCAGAATTTGCTTTAGGTGTTGAAAAACTTGATGCCGCAATGGATACGGTAACCTTCAATGTCGGCGCAATAGATGGCGGCAATGCCGTAAATATTGTGCCTGACAATGCGGTGCTAAGATTGGGAATACGCGCACCCGATCAAACACGTGCTGATCTAGCAGTACGCTCCCTTCAAACCCTATTGAAGAAAGTTCTTAAACGCGACGGTATTTCAGCACAAATGATTGGCAGTTTCTATCGCCCACCTAAGCCACGAAATGCTGCGCAATCACGCCTTTTCGAAGTTGTAGATGCAACAGCAGGCGCACTCGGGCTGTCACTCACATTCCAAGATACCGGCGGTGTTTGTGAAGGCAATAACGTCTTTCAGGCCGGCACGCCCAATATTGACACACTTGGTGTTCGCGGCGGCAACATTCATTCGTCTGATGAATTTGTTGTTCTCGATAGCTTTGCCGAACGCGCAGGACTGACCACGCTCATACTGAACCGGCTTGCAGATGGTCGAATAGACGCTGCACACATTAAATCGCTCATGGATTAAGGGCTAAACCAATGACATTAGATACATATATAAATGGGGTCTGGAGCCAAGGTAACGGATCTGCTTTCGACAGCATATCACCATCAGATGGTTCGGTTGTCGGTAAATACCAGGCAGCGGATGCCGACCAAGTGAACAACGCTACAGCAGCAGCTCGCAACGCATTCGATACTTGGTCGTTAAAACCTCAAGAAGAGCGCGACACAATCTTAAAAAATTACGCTACCGCGCTTGGAAACCGTAAACAGGAAATAGCGGACGCAATTAGCCGTGATATGGGTAAACCTGCGTGGGAAGCCATCACGGAAGCCGGTGCAATGATTGCCAAAATTGCAGGGTCCATGACCGCTCAAAATGATAGAGCTGGAAGCTGGACAAAAGAAGCTGATTTTGGAGCTATATCTCTGACACACCGCCCCTTTGGCGTTATGGCTGTCTTTGGTCCATTTAATTTCCCCGGCCACCTACCAAATGGTCACATCGTTCCCGCACTCCTCGCTGGGAATACGATTGTTTTCAAACCTTCAGAACTCGCGCCCGGTGTTGCTAAAATTATGGTGGACGCTTTTGATGAAGCAGAATTGCCAGCTGGATGTTTAAACGTTGTCCAAGGCGGACGAGACACAGGTCAGGCACTTTTAAACGCAGATATTAATGGTTTGCTTTTCACGGGTTCACACCATACTGGAACGGCATTTCACAAGCATTTTGCAGGTCGACCAGATATTATGCTCGCGCTTGAAATGGGCGGCAATAACCCGCTTATCATTCACAAAACAGATGATATTGAAGCCGCCGCAGAAATTGTCTTCCAATCAGCCTTCGTAACAACTGGCCAGCGCTGCACCTGTACACGACGCTTAATTTTGCCATCTGAAAAGCAAGGCGATGAAATCCTTGCCGCGGTTATTGGTAAAATTGATGCAGTCAAAATTGGGCCGTGGGATGGGAAAGATGTCTATCTTGGCCCTCTGGTGTCTGCGCGTGCAGTAGAACAAGCAATTGCTTTCCAGAATGAACGCGTTGAACTCGGCGGAAACCTCATAAAACCTCTTTCAGATATGGTTGAAGGCACAGGGATTGTGCGCCCAGGAATCATTGATATGACGGATGCTGAAACGCCGCCAGATGAGGAATTATTTGGACCATTCCTGCAGGTTTACCGTGAAGATGATTTAGATAAAGCAATCAAATTAGCAAATGCGACGCGCTTTGGATTATCTGCGGGCGTCGTGACGTCTGATGATAGTGTTTGGGAATATGCACAAGCGCGCCTCAGAGTGGGTATTTTGAACCGCAACCGTCCAACAACAGGTGCTTCTGGTGCTATGCCATTTGGTGGCCCCGGCCTATCAGGCAACGCACGTCCAAGTGCATATTATGCAGCAGATTATTGTGCTTGGCCCCAAGCGCGCCAGATCGGTTAAATAGAACAAAAAGAAGGGCATCAACAACGCGTTGATGCCCTTTAAAAGGCACTCTATTGGAACCGTAAATTAATCTATGCAGCCAACAGGATTTAGCATTTTCAAACACTTCTCTATCGAGTGATTTTGCTGCATCTCATACAGTGCAAAAGGGTCTTGCACTGTTGCGCCCAGATCTTCCTCGAACTGTGCTTGATTGGCATCCGACGCATAAAGCTTTTCGTCATTGGAAGACAGATTTGATCTAAATATACCGGCTGCACTTACAGGAAGAAAATCTTGATAGGTAATGGGTATAGCTTCAACCAGTCCGTCACTTATTAACGCCTCCAATGATTGACGCAGACCACCGCTATTTGCGTCGACTTTGCCTGCTTGCGTGAGTTGATAATAAAAATAAGCAAGACCTTCTTTTCTCATGACGTCCCAATCATCTGGAAATGCCTGAAACTCATCCTTTAGAATATCAAAATAGCTTTTGGATTCAGGTGTATCCGTTTGTGATGATTTGTTTTTTGCGTTTGCAAGGAGTTCATCATAAAGCGCACGGCCTTTGGGCGTTAGTGCTATTCCACGCTGCTCTATCTCTCCAAATCGTGCAGTGTGTTTTCCCATAGTGTCTTCATCATTTTCGTCAGCAAATTTAACGGCTTCGTTCAAAGCTTTGAATGCCGTTTGACGCAATAAGATTGGACACTTTCTTAAGGGCGGGCCTTCGATAGAATCTTTAGGGTTCAAACCTCTGAGTGGCATACGTCTTTGCGCTTCATCGATATCAAGAACACGCGGTGTCAGATGATTGATATGCGGGCCGGCAAAGCTCACAATATCAGCAATAAGCGGATGCTGATCTTTTAGTGATTTGTATGTTGAGACATCAACACATGCCTTTGAATGCCAACGGAAAGTTTCCAACAACTCAGAAACAAACTCCTCTGCTTGCGAGTGAGATAGGCCTGACTTTATTTCAGCCTGCTCAATAAGCTCGATAGCCCTATTCGTCACGATTTGACGTTTGGACAGAATATCACCAGCAATATTTCTTAGCTTCTCGTCTGCAATGTGGTCTAACCGCAATAGTGAGGTAAAAATACGAAACGGGTTTTTGGCGAGCGCGTCGGCTTTTATGGGACGAAATGCTGTTGAATGGACAGGTAGGCCCGCAACAGAGAGGTCATAATACCCCACTGGAAACATTCCCATCACCGCAAAAGCGCGGCGTAATATGTGTAATTCTTCCGGTTTTCCTACCCGGATAGCACCATGACGTTCAGCATTTAAGGTGGAGATACCGCCTTCTGCTTCTATTTTATTTCTTACTTCAGAATTTTGAGCAATCGTTTCAGAATTGACGTCATCAACAATATCAACAAGGTCCGCATAGGCAGGGACTTCTTCGCGATACATTTTAGACATTGCAGCAGTAAAATGCTGACGGATATGGTCTGAACTTACATGTGTTTGAACCATAGCTATTCATAAACCTTTTCGGTTTTGCTTATGCTGCCTCGCTCATCTCTTCGCAATCCGATATGCTTATGTTCATCTGGGCGTGTCCAGTATCGCACATTTGCACCGTCATTCTCTGTTAGGGCTGTTGCTGCTTGAACATTTAGTGAGACAGATGTTTCATCGCATTCAAACTCACCAATCACAGCCCTAAAGCTGGACAATTTGGTAGAGCTGACCATCATCAATTTTGGGTCAATTGGTATGCTCTTGATGTTCAATCTGACATTCCGACTTTCGCGGATGGTTGCAAGGTCTTCAAATGAGGCTGACATGATTGGTCCAGCGTCAAAAAGGTCGACAATTGCAGTTTGTGAGAAGCCTTCTTTCATCAAGAGATGATAAGCGCCCACACCGCTTTCATGTGGTTGACCTATAGCTTTATGCGCTTCAGGCGGAAGGTTTTCTATGACAATAGGAGCTGTCGGTATCACTGCTTTCATGCCTTCATCATCGGCATGCGTGATGAATTCATCTGCTTCTTCAAAAGTCTTTTGTAAACGCGCTTTATGGACGCTTGAATAAAATGGTGATTTTCCGCTCGCATCCTGATTACCGCGCAATTCGGCAATGATTGGACTGGAAAATACTTCTGGGGCTGTCCCGATCAACATATAACGTGATTTAGCCAGATATCTGCCCAAACCGCCTTTACGATGCTCAGGATGCATAAAGAGAGACCCTACTTCCGTTGCACCGTCAAATGCGTGATCTGGGTCCAAATACAGAGCATTGCGAACATCTTTTGTCGGGTTTCCACGTCCATCTTTCATCACAAAATCGACAAATGGACGTTCAATACCGATTTTTGTTTTCACAGCGGCGCAACCAACAACTTTGCCCGTATTTAGCTCTTCCATCACCAGTAGGAATTTCTGAGATTTCTTTACATCTGGGTTTGCGAAACTCTCCATGGAAGCGTCAATATAACGCTTCAAATATTCCATATTGGGCTGTAAACTTGTGAAACCGGGTCCAGAGATTTGAGCAAGCGCGAAAAAGCCTTCAAGATCTGATGGATCAATCGCACGCACGACATATAATCCTGAGATAGATGACATGTTAAACCAACTCTTTCTCAGATTCCTGTGATTTCACGGATATCAGCGCTTTTCTCAAACGGTTGATCGCTTCTTCGACATCTACTGATGATACATTCAGAGCGGGAGCGAGACGCACAACATTGTCACCTGCAACCCCGATTAAAAGCCCCAAATCACGCGTAGCATCGCGCACAGCAATGTTGGAAACTGCAAGTTTTGCTCCTATAAGAAGCCCCTTACCGCGCACGTCTACAATTGAATCTGAAACCTCAGATTTAATAGCTTCAAAGCCATCACGGATCTGTTCGGAAACAGTTTCAACATGGCGAAGAAAATTGGGTTTGGAAATATGATCAAGAACGGCATGGCCGACAGCAACGGCTAAAGCATTGCCGCCATATGTTGTGCCATGTGTACCGGGCACCATATATTGCGCCACTTCTTCGGTTGAGAAAGTCATCCCTAGAGGAAAACCTCCCCCTACGCCTTTCGCGGTAGCCATCAAATCTGGTGTCGCATCTTGGGCCCATTCATGGGCAAATAGTTTACCTGTACGCCCTGCGCCGCATTGCACTTCATCATAGATTAATAATGCTCCAGCTTCCGTACAAAGTTTTCGCATCAATGTGAGGTCAGCAAGTGGAACGGGACGCAAGCCCCCCTCACCTTGAACAGGTTCAATTATAACAGCAGCTGTTTTGTCACTTAAGGCATTTTGAAATGCATTCATGTCTCCAAATGGCAATTTGGTATATCCCGGCAAAGCAGGACCAAAGCCTTTTAGATAATTTGGATTACCAGCAGCGTTTATCGTCGCATATGTGCGTCCATGAAACGCGCCATCAAAACCGATAATTTCGATTCGATCCGGCTCACCTTTTTCAAAATGATAGCGTCTTGCCGCCTTCAACGCGCATTCAACAGCCTCTGCACCTGAGTTCGCAAAGAAGATTCGGTCGGCAAAACTAAGTTCACAATAACGGTCAGCAAGCTCAGATTGACCAGGCACATCGAACATATTAGACAAATGCCATAGTTTTTGTGCCTGATTTTCGAGCGATTTTATCAAATCGGGGTGTGCATGTCCCAAAGTGTTGACCGAAATACCTGAAATAAAGTCTAAATACTCCCGTCTTTCTGTATCCCAGAGACGGACACCCTCCCCACGTTCAAATTGAATTGCTGGCGGTGCATAAGTTGGAAATATGTGACTACGACGTTGCATAAACTTCTCCCGTTTGGACTAAGCAGAGCAAATTTAAGAAACAAAAAACAGTATTCTTTTGTGCATATTGGGGTGGATTTTTATACTATTTAATGCTTTTAACATTCGCATTGCGAAATACGAGGATTCGAATGTCAATTACTGAAAAAGACGACCAGCTTATAAATGTCTTGCGAGAAAATGCACGAATGAGTGTTACAGATATAGCCTCCACCCTAGGTGTATCGAGATCTACTGCACAGAAACGATTAGAAAAAATTGAAGAAGCAGGCGTAATATCTTCTTATACAGTCGTGCTATCTGAAGCCTACCAAAAAGCACGTGTTCGCGCGCATATATCCGTCACGCTTGACGCTAAGAAGACTCACAGCGTCATTGCAAAGATCAAAGACAATACGTCTGTTGAAGAAATTCATTCAGTAAGTGGAGATTATGATCTCATCGTTATTGTGTCATCTACAACCGTCGAAATGCTCGACAAAGCCATTGACGGCCTTATCGAGATTGATGGAGTCGAACGCACAAGTACAGCTGTCATCCTATCTACTAAGCTAAAACGCTAAAATAGTAGCTTAATCTAGATTAAGAGCGTCTATTGCTTTGCGGGCTGCATCAGCAAGCTCGGGGCGGCAGATCAATAGATCAGGAAGATAAGTATCATCGCAATTATATTTGAATTCTGATCCATCCATGCGGCAGGTGTGCAATCCTGCTGCATTTGCGACGGCGATTGGTGCACAATTGTCCCACTCATATTGCCCGCCAGAATGCAGATAAATGTCTGCCTCGCCGCGCACAACAGCCATTGCTTTAGCACCAGCTGAGCCCATTGGAAGCAATTCAGCTCCCATAGCTTCGGCAACAGCTGTCGCCTCTTTACCAGGGCGAGAGCGTGACACCAACATTTTGGGCGGGTTATTCATCGGTTTTAGTGCAGGTGGCTGATCAGAGCGCAAGACTAAATCCATCCCCGGCAAAGCAACAGCTCCGATGGACGGTTTTCCATCTATAGATAGTGCGACATGCACCGCCCAATCAGTACGCCCTTCGCCATATTCGCGCGTGCCATCAACAGGGTCGATAATCCACACGCGTGACTTTTCAAGGCGTGATTTATCATCCTTACTTTCTTCAGACAGAACCGCATCATCTGGCCGCTGGTGCGCCAGTGCCTGCATCAAGAAAGCATTTGAGGTTTCATCCCCTGTTTTTCCTAATGCTTTTCCGTCGACTAGCCCCGACGCACGAACTTCTAAAAGTATCTTTCCCGCAGCGTCAGCAAGCTCTGCCGCTAATTGCGCATCACTTAGTTCACTCATAATGCCATCAACTTTTCAACGATTAGATCAGCGGCTTCATCCGCAGACATTTCAACGGTGTTTACCCGAATTTCTGCGTTTGCAGGGGCCTCATAAGGACTATCAATACCCGTGAAGTTTTTCAGGTTTCCAGCGCGCGCCTTCTTATAAAGTCCTTTAACATCACGCTGCTCCGCCACTTCAAGCGGTGTATCAACAAACACTTCGATAAATTCACCTTCAGTGAAAAGGTCACGCACCATTTGTCGTTCGGCTTGGAATGGCGAGATGAAGGCTGTCATGACGATCAAGCCAGCATCCGTCATGAGTTTTGCAACCTCACCCACGCGGCGGATGTTTTCAACCCGATCAGCATCGGTAAAGCCAAGGTCTCTATTTAGCCCATGACGCACATTATCACCATCAAGCAAGAATGTGTGCTTACCAGCAGCAAACAGTTTTTTCTCGACAAGGTTTGCAATTGTTGATTTTCCTGAGCCAGACAAACCTGTGAACCACAATAATCGCGCGGTTTGGTTTTTCTGGGCCGCATGAGCCTCACGATCAACATCTACAGCTTGCCAATGGATGTTCTGAGACCGACGCAACGCAAAATGGATCATACCTGCGGCAACTGTCGCATTCGTCATTCGGTCTATAAGGATAAACCCACCCATATCAGGATTATCGCTATAACTTTCAAACGTCACAGGTTTAGACGTTGATATGTTACACACACCGATAGAATTTAACTTCAAAGTTTTTGACGGCAACTGACCTGCGGTATTCACATTCACTTCATATTTGGGTTCAGTGATTGTGGCAGATACGGTGTTTGAACCTATCTTTAAAAGATACGGACGTCCTGACAGCATTTCTTCTTCTGCCATCCAGACAATTGTTGCTTCAAATTGATCAGCAACTTCAGGCGGCGCATCAGAAGCAGCAATGATATCTCCCCTAGAACAATCAATCTCGTCATTGAATGTCAAAGTCACAGATTGACCGACAGTCGCCACTTCAAGATCACCATCCATCGTTACAATGGACTTAATGGTAGATGTTTTACCCGATGGGAGTACCCGAATAGCGTCGCCGGGACGAACAGTTCCAGATGTTATCAGCCCTGAAAAACCGCGAAAATCCAAGTTTGGACGGTTTACCCATTGCACAGACATGCGGAAGTCGCGTTCTGCCATCAGTGTATCATTGAGCGGTGCTTCTTCGAGGTGCGAGATAAGTGTCGGACCAGTATACCAAGGTGTTGCTACGCTTTTGTCGACAATGTTGTCACCAGCAAGGCCCGATATCGGGATCGCGGTAAAAGCAGACATACCAATTGAGTCAGCAAATATTTTGTAGTCCGCAACAATTTCGTTGAATCGCTCTTCTTTATAATCAACAAGGTCCATCTTATTGACGGCAAGTACGACATTTTTAATGCCCAATAAGTTCACAAGGTAGGAATGGCGTTTTGTTTGTGTGAGAACACCCTGACGCGCATCAATCAAAATAACAGCAAGATCAGCCGTAGACGCACCTGTCACCATATTGCGGGTGTATTGTTCATGTCCTGGTGTGTCAGCAACGATAAATTTGCGTTTTTCTGTCGCGAAAAAGCGGTAAGCCACATCAATAGTGATACCTTGCTCGCGCTCTGCTGCTAATCCATCAACAAGCAGTGCAAAATCTATTTCTTGTCCTTGTGTACCGACAGATTTTGAATCATTTTCTAGGCTTGCCAACTGATCTTCAAAGATCATTTTTGAATCGTAAAGCAGACGACCGATAAGTGTAGATTTTCCATCATCCACAGATCCACATGTGATGAAGCGCAACATGGATTTATGCTGATGCTTTAGAAGGTAGGCATCAATATCCTGCCCTATAAGGGCTTCGGCTTCATAAGCTTTATCGGCATGAGTATTTGTTGTTTCAGTGGTCATTTTAGAAATACCCTTCCTGCTTTTTCTTCTCCATAGATGCTGATTGGTCATGGTCAATCGCACGACCTTGTCTCTCGGAAGTCGTTGTCAGGAGCATTTCTTGGATAATCTCTGGAAGGGTTGCCGCTTCAGACTCGACCGCACCTGTAAGCGGGTAACAACCAAGCGTTCTAAAACGAATAGACTTCATCTCAGGCACTTCACCGTCTTTAAGCGGGAAACGTTCATCATCAACCATGAGAAGCATGCCATCGCGTTCGACTGTTGGACGCATAGCGGCTTTATAAAGGGGAACAATGTCGATGTTTTCTAGGTGGATGTACTGCCAGATATCTAATTCAGTCCAGTTGGATATTGGGAAAACACGAATGCTTTCATCTTTAGCTTTGCGCATATTATACTGCTTCCAAAGCTCTGGACGTTGGTTTTTCGGGTCCCATCTGTGATTAGCTGTTCTAAACGAAAAGATACGCTCTTTTGCGCGAGACTTTTCTTCATCACGACGTGCGCCACCAAAGGCTGCATCAAAGCCATATTTTGTAAGCGCTTGTTTTAGCCCTTCTGTCTTCCACATATCTGTGTGAAGTGAGCCATGATCAAATGGATTAATCCCTTTTTCTTTAGCTTCAGGATTTTGATAGACAATCAACTCCATGCCTGCATCTTTTGCTGCTTTCTCTCGCAACTCATACATGGCTTTAAATTTCCATGTTGTGTCTACATGCATCAATGGAAATGGTGGCGGGGATGGATAAAAGGCCTTTTTTGCAAGGTGCAGCATCACAGCGGAATCTTTACCCACTGAATACAGCATCACCGGCTTTTCAGCCTCAGCTGCAACCTCACGCATGATGTGAATGCTTTCAGCTTCCAAACGCTGAAGGTGCGTTAGACGATCTTTGGAAATTTCGTTCTTCGACATTTATTCATCAATCTTCTTCGATTGCCACGCCTATCAATAAACAGGAGCAACTTTAATCTAGCTATTTGATGAAGAGATAATCAGTCGTCCAAAGTGACACAACTAGAATTACTTCTATTCCACTTATGTGTTATATTAGCGAAACTCAACTGATGTTCACCCCACCCAAAACTCAACTAATCTCTAATTGCAATATACAATTCCGTCAAAGTATTGGCCTTTGTTTCGATTGTTTTATTTTAAATAAAACAGAGACCAGAATAATAAATATCCTGATCAGAGAGTTTTAGTATAGAAATTCAGTTTTGAAGGGATTGTTATGCCTCTTCGCGCGTCATTGAAACAAAGACATCTTCTAGATCAGCCTCTTCTGTGGCGAGATCTTTAATACGTACTCCAGATTCACGCATACGATTTAATAGATCCATGACACGAGTCTCGTTTGCTCGATAGGAAACAATCAGTGCTCCGTCTGGGCGCATAGCAATATCCAAGTCTTTTAACGTTTCCGGTATTTCATCAATTGCCGTTTCTGGATGAACAATTAATTTTTTTCGATCCATGCGAGACAACAAAGTATCCGTACTCTCACACGCAATAACTTCTCCATGATTGATGATCGCAATCTGGTCGCACATCTCTTGGGCTTCTTCAAGATAATGCGTGGTCAGGACAATTGTTGTCCCTTTTGCGTGTAATTCTTTTACATATTCCCATAATTGACGACGCAGTTCTACATCTACCCCAGCTGTAGGTTCATCAAGAATTAGTATTGGCGGCGTGTGCACCATTGCTTTTGCAACCATCAAACGACGCTTCATTCCGCCAGAAAGTTGACGTACATATGCATCTTTTTTGTCGCCAAGCCCTAGCGCCTCAAGAATTTCATCTGATCTACGCTCTTTTTCTGGCACACCGTAAAAACCAGCCATAAGCTCCATACTTTCACGGGGTGTAAAAAATGGATCCATGTTGACTTCTTGGGGGACGACACCCAATGCAGACGCGACTTCACGAGGGTTCGTATCCAGATCATAATCCCATACTTTAACTTGCCCTTCGGATTTATTGACAAGTCCTGACATGATATTGATCAATGTTGATTTTCCAGCGCCGTTTGGCCCCAACAATCCAAAAATAGAGCCGCGCGGAATTTTAAGGTCAATCCCCTTGAGCGCACGCTTTGCTTCCATCTTCCCTTTGGCTTCATATGTTTTTTGAAGCCCTGTCAATTCTATAGCGAAGTCTGGAAAAGTGTTTTGAGAATTCATGTTTGGCTCCACTAACTTAGGGCGCAGCTGTAAATAATACCTGCTATTGTTTGTCATACACGTAGGTGAGAAGATGCTTCGTTAAAAGGGGGACGGTTATGATAAGATTCATTCACACGAAATATGTAGCTAAAACTTGCAGAATAATCATGCTCAAATAGTTTTATTAAAAGAATTCAGAGCCGTTATGCCTTTTCCAACTACAAATAGCTTGCTAATTGCATCGTAGTGGAAAGACAGAATCTTTCAGATCGACCCAAGCGACGAGGAATCAACCATAAATGTCACGCAAGTATTTTGGAACTGATGGAATTCGTGGGCCTGCCAATAAAGGCACTATGACACCTGAAGTCGTGATGCGGCTGGGAATGGCGTCGGCAAGCTATTTTAAACAAGATAATGAGCGTCGCCACACCGTTGTTATAGGAAAAGATACTCGCTTATCAGGTTATATGATCGAACCAGCACTTACCGCTGGATTTACAGCCGCTGGAATGGACGTGGTATTATTTGGACCATTGCCAACTCCTGGTGTTGCAATGCTTACACGATCTTTACGTGCAGATCTGGGCGTTATGATTTCAGCTTCTCACAACGCTTATCAAGACAATGGAATAAAACTATTTGGACCTGACGGTTTTAAGCTATCGGATGAAGCCGAACTTGAAATCGAATCGCTTATGGAACGCCCAATGGATGCAGATTTGGCTGCGTCTGCCAAACTGGGTAAAGCGAGCCGAATAGATGATGCACAATCTAGATATGTGGAAATCGTAAAAGCCACCTTCCCGCGCCGTCAGCGCTTGAACAAATTGCGCATTGTCGTCGATTGCGCACATGGGGCAGCTTATAAAGTCGCGCCTAAAGTTTTATACGAGCTAGGCGCAGAAGTCGTTTCTTTGGGTGTTTCACCAAATGGTTTTAACATCAATGAAGAATGCGGCTCAACTGATACGCGCGCGCTTTCTGAGGCGGTCTTAAAATACCGGGCTGACATAGGTATTGCACTTGATGGTGATGCTGATCGCGTCGTTTTATGCGATGAAAAAGGGATCATCATAGATGGTGATCAAGTTCTTGGTTTGATTGCTCAAAGCTGGAAAGAAGAAGGCAAGCTGTCCAAACCTGCGATATCAGCAACTGTCATGTCTAATCTTGGACTAGAAAACTTCCTAAAATCAATCGGCATTGAACTTCGTCGTACAAAAGTGGGAGACCGCTATGTTGTTCAGGATATGCGTGAAAACGGGGTAAACCTTGGAGGTGAGCAATCTGGTCACGTGGTGATGAGTGATTATGCAACAACTGGTGACGGTCTCGTCGCAGCTTTGCAAGTTCTTGCAGTTGTTTGCAAAACAGGAAAGCCAGTATCTGAAGTTGCTCATGTTTTCGATAAAGCACCACAACGCCTCGATAATATTCGTTACTCAGGCAAAGATCCGCTTACAACTAAAGCTGTTAAACAAGTGATGAAAGATGTTGAAGAAGAATTAGGCTCTAAAGGTCGTCTTGTTGTTCGCAAATCAGGAACGGAACCTCTCATTCGGGTCATGGCTGAAGCCGAAGAGGAATCCATGATGAATAAGGCGGTTGAAGATGTCGTTGCTGCGGTCAAACAAGCAATTGGATAACTGACAGAGTGAGTTTAGCATTGACGCAAAGCACAAACGCACTCTACCAAGAAGAAAAGTCAGCAACCCAAAAATCAGTTTTATCATGACACAAACACAAGACACAGATATTCAACACGAAATCATTGTTATCGATGGCCACAAGACCTCTTGTGATGGTGGTGGCGGAGCACTTGGTCATCCATTGGTCTGGTATGACATGGTCGAGGACGACATCGTCGAATGCAAATATTGCGACAGACGCTTTGTTCTTAAAGGTAGCGAGCAAGATCCAACTAAATAATAGTTGAAGACATATACGCAAAAAGGACGTTGATAAAATCAACGTCCTTTTTGTTATGCGGCTTTATTGAAGGCGCGTGACGTCAAATCCACCATCTTTCAACATTTGAACCACTGATTTGTCGCCAACAAGGTGAGCTGCTCCCACCGCTACGAAAAAGACGCCTTCTTCTTTTTCAACAACTCTATTCAACTCCACGACCCAGTTTTGATTCCGTTTTTCAAGCATGACTTCCATCATTTCATCAGAAGCCATTGAAGGATCAGACATTACGATGTCATGAAGCCCTGCAACATCTCCAACGACCCACGCATTGTCCATTGCGATAATTGTTTTGCCTATATCGTCGATTTGGCGAACCGTCTCCATCAACATATTCACTTGAACACTTTGATCCAAGTTTGCCATGAAAGAGAGCTGCTCTTCTGCGGTTTCAAAATACCGCAACTCTTTTCCTGCAGCTTTTGCTTCTGGGTGCAAAACCTGCTCGACACCAGATTCAGGGTCCTGCCCCATTGATTCGATTGTTTGTAATGTGATCGCCATTGCAGCGAACCATGGGCGCATTTTAGCAATAGCTGCGCTTGGCAAATTTAGGGTTTTAATCGCTTCCACGATTTCATCACGTTCTGAGGATGACAAAATAGAAAATAGATCTTCACCGATGGGCATAAAACCCAATTTTGATATTGCTCTTACTAAGGCGGGGTCTTGCCCAGAGACATCCGCTTCAAAATACACAATATCGGCTTGGTCGAAAATTTCGTTGAATTTGGTATTACGCCAAACCAGACTTGGCGGCAAAACATGCACTGTTCCAAAAAGATAGACAGTCGTGTCTTCATCTCCAGTGCGCCAAATCGCTGGGCCTTGAGCTTCAGTCGCACCATCATTTAGCTCAACTTTTTCTGCTGAACATCCTGCGGGAAGAATAAACAATGCCAACGAAGCCAAGATACCTATTAGATTTTTATTCATTACCCAGTCTCCAACTTCTATTATCGAACGCGTTGCGTAGCGCGCTTTTGGCAATGTCCACCACTATTTGGTTTTCCTACCTTGATGAATTTCCGACAAACAGCCTACTAGATAGGCATTTACCTAACTAATAACCAACTATTTCTTTTTGAATTTGACCGATTCAGCTTATAGGGTCAAAACTATTCCCGTATAAAGGGATAAGACGCACACTAGAACTTGCAAAAATGCTTAGTAATCGAGCCTATACAAATTAAAAACTTCATCTATAAGGTAAAAATGATAGCGCGATCATTTTGGTCTGTTTAGATAGAATTCTACCCGAATTAGTATTCTGATTGCGCCAAAATACCTTTGTCGAAACATGACATAGACTGATTTGAAGAGCGAGAAACCTGATGGCTGAATTCATTCCTGTAGATCCGTTTGATATAGTAATCTTCGGTGGAACCGGCGATCTATCCAAACGAAAACTAATTCCTGCACTATTTCATCGTTTCAAAGACAATCAAATTCCCGATGTTTGTAATATCGTGGGAACCGCTCGTAGTGAATGGACGCAAGATGAGTTTATTGCGTTTGCCCGTGAAGCTTGCCTCGAAGCCCAACAAGGCGAGTTAAACGACGAAAAATTTAACAATTTTGCGAAATTGCTTCATTACGTCCAAATCGACGCGACGGATCCTAAGTCAAACTGGGCAGACCTGAAAAAATGTGTTGCAAAAGATGATCGCCCTCGTGTTTTCTATCTAGCGATGGCTCCCCGTCTCTACACACCATTATGTAAAAACCTCGGCGATAAAGGTCTAGTGACCCCGACATCACGTGTGGTGCTGGAGAAACCCATTGGCCGCAATTTAGAAACAGCGCAAGAAATCAATGCTGGTGTTGGAAGCGTCTTTGAGGAAGATCAAATCTTCCGTATTGACCATTATCTCGGCAAAGAAACAGTTCAAAACCTTTTGGTATTACGTTTTGCGAACATGCTGTTTGAACCGTTATGGAATAGAAACACAGTCGATAATGTTCAAATCACTGTTGCCGAATCTGTTGGGTTAGAAAGCCGTGCGGATTACTATGACAACTCCGGTGCGCTAAGAGACATGGTCCAAAACCATCTATTGCAACTATTGTGTTTAACAGCAATGGAACCACCTAACTCACTTGACGCTGATGACGTGCGGACTGAAAAAATCAAAGTGTTGCGTGCGTTAAAATCATTTGATGCAGCTTCCGCGCGAGAATGCACTGTTCGCGCACAATACCGCGCGGGCACGATAAACGGCGCAACTGTTAAAGGGTATAAGGACGAACTTCCCGAAGAAAAGAAAAGCAGCCGGACCGAAACTTATGTCGCCCTAAAGACTGAGATTCAAAATTGGCGCTGGCAAGGCGTGCCTTTCTATCTGCGTACGGGAAAACGCTTACAATCTCGTCAGTCGGAAATCGTGATAAGATTTAAACCAGCTCCACATTCAATTTTCGGAATGCAAAGCGGTGCATCACCAAATAAGCTAATTATCAGATTGCAGCCCGATGAAGGTGTTCACCTATTCTTGCAGATCAAGGAACCTGGTCCGGGTGGATTGCGCGTAAAATCTCTACCTCTCAACCTATCTTGGGCTGACAATTTCATGATACGCTATCCAGACGCTTATGAACGTCTATTGATGGATGTCGTGCGTGGAAATCTTGCGCTATTTATGCGGCGTGAAGAAGTTGAACAAGCTTGGGTGTGGGCAGATTCCCTACTCGCAGCTTGGGCTGACGATGATAGACCTATGGAAACTTACCCTGCGGGTAGTGATGGTCCCTCCACTGCAGACGTGTTGCTTGCAAAAGACAATCGATATTGGAAGCGCTTAGACTCCGCTGAATAGACATTCAACATAAAATCTAGGCCACAGATTTGGAGACAGTCCCATGGCAGTTTCACCGATAAATAAAACAATAGCCGACGTAACAGACCGGATTATCAAACGCTCTGAAAAATCGCGAGCATCCTATCTATCATTGATGGACAGTCAGCGACCGACAGCCTCGGCGAGATCTCGTTTAACCGATGGAAACCTCGCTCACGCATCTGCTGCTTGTCCCATACATGATAAAAACGCGATGTTGGGCGCTGAATGGCCCAATATTGGTATTGTGACAGCCTATAATGATATGCTCTCCGCTCACCAGCCTTATGAAAAATATCCAGATATTATTCGGGCAGCAGCCAGAAAAGTTGGTGCGACGGCTCAAGTTGCTGGTGGGGTGCCAGCAATGTGTGATGGTGTCACTCAGGGGCAAGACGGCATGGAATTGTCGCTTTTTTCTCGTGACACCATAGCATTGAGCACCGCAGTGGCATTAAGCCACTCCACTTTCGATGCCGCATTATATCTTGGAATATGTGATAAAATTGTGCCGGGTCTGCTTATTGCAGCTGTACGATTTGGCTGGCTACCCGGTATATTCGTGCCTGCAGGGCCAATGCCTTCTGGTCTGCCCAATCCCGAGAAACAACGTATTCGTCAGCTATATGCAGCAGGCGAAGTCGGGCGAGACGCACTTCTAAAGGCGGAAAGCGAAAGTTATCACACTGCCGGAACATGTACATTCTACGGAACTGCAAATTCCAATCAAATGATGATGGAAATGATGGGCTTGCATATTCCTGGTGCTGCTTTTGTGCCTCCTGGTACAAATCTTCGTACTGCCCTGACGGAAGCAGCGGCTCAACAAGCTGCAGCTATATCTCATATGAAAGGTGAAGCGGCATACACACCAATTAGCAAAGTCATCGACGAACGCTCAATTGTGAACGCGGTCGTTGGCTTGATGGCTACAGGTGGCTCTACCAATAATGCTTTGCACATTCCAGCTATCGCTCGGGCAGCAGGTATCCTGATAAATTGGTCTGACTTCCAAGATATAGCTGATGTCACACCACTTTTATGTAAAATATATCCCAATGGCCCTTCTGATGTGAACCATTTCCATGCTGCAGGAGGAATGGGTTTTGTTGTTCGTGAGCTTCTTGCTTCTGGCCTCGTTCATAATGATGTAACAACTGTTGCAGGTGATGGCGGCTTAGAGCGCTATTGTGAAGAACCAACTATGAATGGTGAAACGCTCACATGGAAAGCTGCGCCTGAAGAAAGTTTAAACGAGGACGTTCTTCGTACAAAAGACAACCCTATGGCGAAAGATGGTGGTTTAAAACTCATAGACTGCCCTATCGGCCGCGGTATTATTAAAATTTCAGCAGTAAAAGAAGAAAATCGGAAAGTTTCAGCTCCAGCAGCTGTGTTCGATTCACAGCACGCCGTTAAAAATGCTTTTGAAAAAGGTGAACTACACCGTGATGTTGTTATTGTGGTGCGTTTTCAGGGACCGCAAGCGAATGGTATGCCTGAATTACACGGCCTCTCACCTATTCTGGGGCTTCTTCAAGATAAAGGCTTTAAAGTTGCCCTTATTACAGACGGTCGCATGTCTGGAGCTTCTGGGAAATTCCCAGCAATAATCCACATGGGACCAGAAGCTCTTGCAGGGGGACCAATAGCCAGCATCCAAGATGGTGATCTCATTTCGCTTGATGCAAATGCTGGGACATTAACAGTTCAACCCGACGACTTTCTCTCTCGTCCACGGGCCACTAGAGAAAAAGACCCTGGTATTGGTCTCGGTAGAGAAATGTTTGCAGTTTTCCGCAACGTTGCTGAAGAAGCGGAAAAAGGTGGCGGCATTTTTGGTATAATGGACGCTTAAACAAGATGGGAAAAGTCGTGTCTGAGTATGTAGTTGTCGGCGATGTAGGTGGCACAAATGTGCGTTTTGCTGTTTCAAAAGACCCTCGTCGCTACGGAGGTCCAACAAAAATTGAGCACTTTTGGAAATCTCCCAATGTAAAATATGAGACGTTTTCAGACGCATTAGATGCTTTTCTTGCAACAATAGACATCAAGCCCAAAAGAGCTGTTTTTGCCTTGGCTGGACCAATCCGTAACAACACTGTGACTTTAACTAATCATTCTAGTTGGCAAGTTTGCGGAGAAGAACTCGCAAAGCAATTTGGAATGGATCAAGTAGACCTTCTCAATGATTTTGCAGCAATGGCTCGCTCCATCCCTGAATTAGGTTTAAATTCTGATGGACAAGGATTGAAAACAATCTGCGAAGGCATTTCGGCACCCGGAAGACCCATTATCGTCGCTGGGCCCGGAACAGGGTTTGGGTTTGCGACACTTATTCCAAATGAAAATAAAACATGGCAAGTTCTACGTGGTGAGGGAGGCCATCAAGCTTTCTCACCGACGACAGCGCTAGAAGCAGATGTCTATAAGAGGCTTTTAGAAAAGGCGTCCTATGTTTCTATCGAATCAGTGAGTGCCGGTGTCGGGTTTAATCAACTTTTAGAGACCATGTTCGAAGTTTTTGGACAGACTCCTGAGAAACTTTCCCCTGCGACAGCACATGAACGTGCGAAATTAGGTGATAAAGTATGTGATGCCGTTTGCAGGATGAGAGCAAACACCGTAATGACGGCATACGGAAATGCCGTTTTGGCTAATGGTGCAAAAGGTGGTGTTGTTGCTGCGGGCGGTGTAACGACTGCTCTGATCGACTACATCAGCGCGCCAGAAGCCTTATCGCGCTTTTTCGATCGTGGGCCTATGTCATCTTATATGACTGATGTTCCAATATATTTAATCACCAGCGCCGAAGCGCCATTGTTGGGCGCAGCAGCATACTAAACGGATTTTGATATGACATGTGATATGAAACCAGTCTTGGAAGCTCTTACCTCCGCCCCTGTTGTTCCAGTGTTAACAGTGTCAGATGTCAGACATGCTGCTCCTCTTGCTCAAGCACTTTATAAAGGTGGTGTAAAATTTGTTGAGGTCACTTTAAGAACAGACGCGGCGCTTGAAGTCATTTCTGAAATGAAAGCTGCACAGCCTGAACTTATCGTCGGTGCTGGAACTATTTTAACGCCTGCCGATCTTGATGCCACATTAAAAGCTGGTTCTGAGTTTTCTGTTTCACCAGGTTGTACTCCTAAACTCGCAGCTGCACTTATTGAATCAGGCGTTCCTGCTTTCCCAGGTATAGCAACTGCGAGTGAAGCTCTTCAGAGAATGGAAGAAGGCTTTGAAGTCGTGAAATTCTTCCCAGCAGAAAAAATTGGTGGAGCGAGTGCACTTAAAGCATTGGTAGCACCCCTTCAAAATTTGAAAGTCATGCCAACAGGCGGCGTTAGCCCAAGCAATATGATGACGTATCTTGCAATACCAAATGTAGTTGCCGTCGGCGGTGGCTGGTTGGTAAGTGATGCTGCTTTAGCAAACAATGATTGGGATGGAATTGAAGCCACTGCCCAAGAAGCCATGAAAATAGCCAACAACTAAACTTTTCCTAGGACATCCCAATGAGCCGTTTTGCCTCCCCGACAAGCCGCCGTGCAAAAATAGTCGCGACACTAGGTCCTGGAAGCTCCGCACCCGACACAATCCGCCTATTGGCTGAAACTGGTGTAGATATTTTCAGATTGAATTTTTCACACGGCGACCATGAAGGACATAAACGTAATTATGATTATGTTCGTCTGGCTCAGGAAAAAGTTGGCCGTCCTTTAGGCGTACTTGCAGATATGCAAGGTCCCAAAATTCGTGTTGGGAGCTTTCCTGAAGGATATATCCGTCTCAGCATGGATGAAGAAATCAAACTTGTTCCAGGCAAAAAGTCTGATGAAGAGAATGTGATCCCAGTTCCTCACCCTGAAATCCTCAAAGTGATGGAAGTGGGAGACCAAGTTCTAGTTGATGATGGGAAAATTGTTCTAACCGTCACGAAAGCTGGTGATACACCATGGGTAAAATCTGACATACCTTGTAAAATTGGTGATAAAAAAGGGTTTACATTGTTAGGCAAAGCTCTGCCTGTTCCCGCACTGACCCCTAAAGATAAAGATGACCTTGAGTTTGCTTGTAGTTTGGGTGCTGACTTCATCGCGCTTTCTTTTGTTCAAACCCGTTCAGACCTTGAAGAAGCTCGTGCTTTAATGAAGGGACGCGGTCGTTTGGTTGCAAAAGTTGAGAAACCTGCAGCTATTGAAAACCTTCATGACATTGTTGATGGTTCAGATGGTATTATGGTCGCCCGTGGGGATTTGGGAGTAGAATATCCGCCTGAAATGGTGCCTATTCTTCAACGTCGTATTGTTCGTGCATCTCGCGCAGCTGGAAAACCAGTTATCGTCGCCACGCACATGCTGGAATCTATGGTGGAATCAGCTTCACCAACACGGGCAGAAGCCTCCGATGTTGCCACTGCTATCTACCAAGGTACTGATGCGATTATGTTGTCATCTGAAACTGCGGTAGGTCGCCACCCTGCAACAGCCGTTGCGATTATGGACCGCATCGTAAAAACTGTTGAAAATGATCGTGAATACGAAAAATCGTCAAGTAGTTTTGCCCCAAGCAGTGACAGTGACTCTATGGATGCTGACTTTGTGGCGAATGCTGTTGAAGATATGGCTACTCATAATAATTGTGAAGCCGTTTTCATTTCTACAGCTCACTTCTCTATCATCTCAAGGTTCTCACGCGCACGCTTGAAAAAACGCCTAATTGCGCACACGCAAGACAAAACCAAACTTGGACACATGTCCCTGTTCTGGGGGGTAGAGCCGCTTTCTAGTGCCGGTACGATGAGTGATATTGATTTGATCACAACGGTAAAAGAGCAATTAGGACCGGATGTATCCGGCAAAATAGCATGTGCATTCCAAACCAAAGGGCTTGATGATAATCTTGCTTGGCGCCTTGAGGTCGTGAACGTTTAATTCAACAGAAAGCCATTTCGCCACATTGACCAATACACAAGCGATTGATGCAAACACATCAAATTCCACACCTTTTCAGGAGGAGAGTGTTTGAAAGTATTGGTTATAGGTGGCGGAATAGCCGGATTGACGACAGCATTATGCTGCGCTGAACGCGGTATGCATGTTGTCATATTCGAACAGGCTTCAGAATTTAAAGAAGTTGGAGCGGGCCTTCAGCTAAGCCCTAACGGCACCCGCGTCCTATATAAGCTGGGGCTTCAAACACAGTTAGAAGATTTAGCATTTAGACCTAAATCGCTTGATATGAAGCTGGGTCATTCAGGTAAAAACGTTTTTTCAATTCCTCTAACTGACACTGAGACAAAGTACGGCTCACCCTATCTTCATATCCATAGAGCTGACCTTCTTTCAATCTTAGAAAAAGAAGTCAAAAATTCTTCCAAATGCGAAATTTATACTGACCACAAAGTCGTAAAGCTTGTCGAGAATGGGGAAAGCGCTTCAGTCACCTGTTCTAACGGGGCCGTGTATAATGGAGATGTTGTAATTGGTGCTGACGGTATTCATTCTATCGTTCGCGAACACATTGTAGGAAAAAACACCGCTCGTTTCACAGGTAATCTCGCTTGGAGGGCCGTCATTCCAACCAAAGATTTGCCCAAGGACTTAATTCCTCCGTCGGCTACCGTTTGGACTGGTGATAAACGACATGCTGTGACTTACTACCTAAGATCAGGTGAGCTTGTAAATTTTGTCGGAGTTGTTGAACAAGAAAGTTGGCAAAAAGAGAGCTGGACAGAACGCGGCAATCCGCAAGATTTAATTCAAGATTTCTCGAGCTTTGCTCCAGAAATACGAACACTCACCCAATCTATTGATTCATGTTTTAAATGGGCATTGCACGATCGAATGCCATTAAAAACTTGGACAAACGGTCGATTGGTCGTGTTAGGAGACGCTGCACACCCTATGCTTCCGTTCTTGGCGCAAGGCGCAGTTATGGGCATTGAAGATGCGGAAATTCTTGCCGCATGTTTAGAAAATTATTCTTGGTCTGAAGCCCTTAAAACTTTTGAGAAAATAAGAAAGCCGCGAACCAGCCGCGTCCAAGCGGGAGCCCGTGCGAATATGAACTTATTCCATCACGGCCAACCAATATCCCGATTAATTCATTACAAACCAATACAGATTGCTGCCCGATTATTTCCTAATTTTATAAACAACCGCCAAGACTGGCTATACAAATACAAAGCAGAAAACCCCAATTAGGAGATTAGAACTGTGTTAATTCTCGGCTAAAACACGAAAGCGATTGAACATCCGCTTTAGCAGTTGTACCGTGCCGATTAATGGGTTTTTAATAATTGTTGCAAATGGGACATCACCAACATGGTAATGACAATTCTGGTATTAGTTTGCGCAGTACTTTTGTTAGTATTGATCGGTCTCCTGATTTACCGAGCCTCCCGCACATTTGATGCAAACCCAAACCACACCTATGTGGTCCAATCTCAGGGCGAGATAGTCGGCGCGCTCAGGGAACCAGCGACACTGTGGGACCCGAAAATGTCAGTTTTACGAGACAAAGATGCTCCTGATATCACTTACCCTTCGCGCAAATCACAGACTGGTGAGTTTTTCACAAAATCTCTTGTAAATCGACGTACGGGTCGAATTTCATTGACTGTAAACACTTGTACACCCAAGCCATTTAGAAGTTTAACGCTCGACCGTCACCAATTGGAAATAACAGCCAATGTTGTCTTTCGTCTGGACATTGAACGTATCCATATTTCCAGCCAATTAGATAATTTTGGTGCTACTTTTGCCAACCGCATTGAAAATCTATTTGATAACGAAATTACACGATGCAATGACGAAGATATTCGCGCGCAACAAACTCGTATTGAACAAGCTGTCACACAGTCCTTACGGGAAATTGAAGAAGAATCCAAAGATGGAAACATGCTAAATGGCATGCCGCTTGGTATAAAAATATACGAAGCCAATTTCTCTTTTGTTGAAGTTGATACAATGGCTGAGGCGCAAGCTGCGCAGTCTGGGCCTGATGGTCGCCCTATTGGTCCGATTTGGATTGACCAACAACACATAGATAAACTTGCAGACACACTTGCGAATAGAGACCCAGAAGTCCGCAAAGCAGTCATGCGTATGATTGAACTTCAAACACGCCAAAATGTTGTTGAAATGCTGTGCAAATCTGGTGGTCTTGTGGCCTTCACAGCCAAAGAGCTAGGGCTGAACGATGTTCTAAGCGATGCCAAAGAAGAACGCGGTGGTGCAAATCGTATGACGGCACCTAACAAGACCAATGGTACGACTGCTCCAACACCTGATTTAGGCACTGATGCAGAAACAATTTCAACGGAAGAATCAAGTGCATCACGGGAAGTCGTTGAACGCGATTATTACGGGCGTCCCATCCCCAAACAGTAGAAATTATGCGTTTCAGTGGAATATTGAAATTTGTTTTCATCATATTAATCGCGCACAACATATTGATGGAAAACGATTTTGCAGACCTCTACTGCATTTAATCATTAAAATTTAAAATTGATTCCGTCTTATTAAGATTACGAAAACTACCTGAGTTCATTCTGACCCCTAAATAGTTTTGGCTAAATCCAATCATATGGGGGATTGAAATGAAATCATACGAGGTCTTAGCACGGCGATACTGTGCTTTTCTGGGTGAAAACCCTGATGAAGAAATAGAAGGTCTTCCAGTATGGCGCATAGCGCTTGCAGACCTGGAAGCAGCTATCAATGCTCTGGAGACCTTCGGTGTGTCAGCCAGATCACCGATGAATGATCACGAAATTCTGATTCCAAATGATGGCTCAGGAAACAAACCGGTGCCTCGACCAAATGGTCCGAAACTACGTCGAGTGGCTTAGTATTTATGGATTTCACTCTATTTCATCATAGATGATTACATTTTAAACTGAACGAATGATGCTTGCTATTTGACGAACCATAGCACGATCTTGTTCCTTCGTACTTTCATCTAACTGATCATACTCGACAAGACAGTTATGCAGTCTTGCTTGATTGTTTCGAACTGGGTCATATTTCCAACCATTCAACAACCGATCAAACATCCACCGTTTGTGCTGCAATTGCGCTAGTTTTTCAATTTCATATACATTGTCCAAATCGAGAAAATTGGCAGCAGCTTCGGGCAAATCTGTGCATTTATAGGAATGCCCTCCCTCACTCCCTTTTTCCAACCAAGCATTGAGATCAAACCCAGCTGCATCCAACGTTGCTCTAATGTGGCCAGCTACTCTCCGATTTGCAACGCGAAATTCTTCTTCTAATAAATCCCAGTCATTTGAGAGAACTTTGGCTTTATTGGTTTTGTTGAGCGTCTCTATATAGGTCTCATGAAATTTACGAGGTATCTCATCATAATCTGGGGTTAAAAGCTCAGTGCCATCCATCCCGTTTTCCCATGATCCAAAAGGAATGAGCGATAACTCGCTTAAAATATTGTGAGAATTGCATGTGTCAGAGGCATTCGCTTTCTGACCCAATTTGCCAGCACCCTGCCGCACTTTTTTCAATCCAGAACCTTCAGCTGAATTCACAAAAATCGGCGCATCAAACCATCCTTCTCGTTCTGCTCTATCTTTAATTGCAACAGCGCTGACCAATGGGTGCTCTTCTTCCTCAAGTGCGATATAAACCGCACATGCAGGCATGTCTTTACATCTTTGGATCAGATGCGCCTCTATCGTCGGAGACTTCAATGTGAGTTCACCTGCCATGAAAGCAAAGTCGACATAATCACTTAACCCTGGATGACGCGCCTTAAATGCCGCTGATTGTTTTTTGGCGTCTGGATCGATAATCGTTACAGCCATTCTGGCGGGCGCGTTGGATATCGACGTTATCAAAAACTCTCTCACCAATGCTTGCCCAAGATACCCAAAGCCAACAATAATAATATGCTGCACATCGGATTGTTTTCGACGCGCTAAAAGATATGGTGGATGAGCAAGCATAACCTCTCGCGCCGCACCAGAGACAAAAGAGAATGGCTTTAGATGCGTTGCAGGATCAGCTTTGCCTATACGTTCCAAAAGCCATGGGTCTGTAATATGCGCAAGAATTTCCGTGTCAGGATAGATATGAGCAATCTTTTGCGCTTCTGACCATGTTTCGACATCGCTGGACATCGCTACAATAACACGCCTTGCTCTACTGACTCCCGCTTTGACAAGATCAACTTTTAACCGGCCATCTGGCTTAAGCGTGTTGTGGCCAACATTACTATTTGTAATATGTGTGACTTTAACTTCTGCAAGAGTTGCATATTTTTCAGCTAGTTCATCATCTCCTAAAACGACATCATGATTTTTTCTCGCCCACATAAACAATCTTGATGCTTTGCCGCCGAGCGCAAAAATAAAAATTCTTCCAAACATCAATACAAAAGCAAATGAACCAAATAGGCGTGCTATTTGAAGCTTGGGAGGCATATCTTGAAGAGAAGTGGAAATATAAATATCTGACGCAAAAATAGACTTTACGCTCAATTGCACAGCTTCGATTATCGTTTGCCAGTTTCTGTCTTCATGGCTTCGCGGCACAAAGCCTCCACTACTCGGATCAAGCTGCCAATTCATCCACCCCAAATAACCACACACAATGGAAACTGAAGATACAATTACTAACAAAATCCAGTAAAGAAATGCAGACCGGTGAAGTCCAAGACTTTCAAATCGACGCAGAATAAATCTAACAAAAAGCATCACTATCCCAACGCGGATTTAAGATCGACTAAAATAAAACGAATTTATTCAGTATATCATACATATAGTCAGCACTCGTCTCTTCATCTTCAGAGTTTAGCTGAATCAATATATCGTCAAGACGAAAATATTCTCAAGGAGCTTTTATGGTCCAAGATTCCGAAGCTGAAATATTAGTCATTGCTCGTGTTATGCATGAAGCGGTGAGAGCTTTCCAAGCTGCGCACAACCAAGAAGCAATCCCTCATTGGAAAAAAGCTCCCAACTGGATGAAAAAAGCTTCTGTTGAAGGGGCCCGATTTAGAATTGAGAATCCAGATGCGTCAGAATCCGCCCAGCATGATCAATGGATGCAAGAAAAAAAAGACAATGGATGGGTTTATGGGCCGATAAAGGACCAAAAAGCCAAAACACATCCTTTATTGATACCTTATAAAGAACTTCCGCTAATAGAACGACAAAAAGACGCCCTAGTTGCAGGAATTATAACTGCTCTTACAAAAGCACTTTGAAGGGCTTTATCTATTTCGATTGGGAAGGATTTTGACCGCATGCTCTTTTAGCAAACTTATACTTGCCCAACTGACCAGTCCTGCAGAAATAGGATAGGCGTAAGCCAAGAATGCTTCACCCCAGTGATGCCCCAAGATATTGCCAATAATTGTACCCATTGGTGTGCTGAGAGCTGCTGCGAAAATTGCAAGGGTCAATGCAGGTATAAGGCGTTTCAATAATGAAAAGCACAAGATAAATGTAATCAGTCCTTCTGGCAGTTCATGCAGCACCAATCCAATGCCAGCAAATATCCCGCCTTCATGACTATGCCCAAACGACACAACGTAAATCATTCCATCTAAAAAGGAATGAAGAGCAATCGCAATTATTGGTGTTAATGTCACATGCCCAATGTGCTGAGTATCAACATGACCGACCTTATCCAAATACAAGCCCAACAAAAACCCTAGGCATATAAATAAAGATGCCAAAATTCCAAATGAAAGAGACTCAGGCAAAAGATGAGTTATAGCAATTAGACCTAACAAAAAACCTGCTAATATTGCCCCTATATGACTAAAACGTTCAGCAATAGTTCTGTTGAATGCTGCCAGCATGATACCGAGAAAACAGATTATTCCAGCTAATATTGAAAATGATAAAGCTATGGGAATGTCGAATTTGTTCTCCAAGATATGCACGAGATTTTCCACGTATTGAACTGAGCCCTTTTTCTTTTACTGAACTGAATTGCGTCGTTTTGTGCCACCATAGATTTATGGCCTTAACACATTTAATCGTTATATAGTAACACTATACAAAATGAGCAATCCACAAATACCTCGCACCGTAATATTACGTTGAAAAGTTGTTATATTCCAAAGGCTATTTGCATGACGACATTAGATGAGGCGATCCGAATCACCGACTTGAAATTTGGCTGGAAGAACGATCAAACTACTCTCGCTATTCCTAGTCTAGTTATTGAAAAAGGAAGTCGTACATTCCTTAAGGGCGATAGCGGTAGTGGAAAATCAACTTTACTCGGGATTATTGCGGGCATTTTAATACCGCAATCTGGCTCAATTGAAGTTTTCCAAGAGAATATCGTGGATTATTCCTCCTCCAAACGAGATAAGTTTAGAGCAGAACAGATGGGAATAATTTTTCAAATGTTCAATTTACTTCCTTATCTTTCGATATGTGAAAATATCTGCCTCCCATGTCGTTTTTCTAAATCCCGTGCCCGCACTGCTAAAATAGCGAATGGCACGATTGAAGAATCTGGCAAGGACCTCCTCAATCAACTTGGGTTAGATCCTAATATATATTGGAGCCGGCCAGTCTCAGAACTCTCCGTCGGTCAACAACAAAGGGTTGCAGCTGCCCGTGCGCTTATTGGTGGGCCCAATCTGGTTATCGCGGACGAGCCAACTTCAGCACTTGATACAAAGAACCGAGATAGCTTTATAAATCTGTTATCGGAAATAACCACAACTCATAATTCAACATTGTTATTTGTGAGCCATGATGAAAGCTTAGCTAATCAGTTTGAACACATTATCGACCTCTCTCAAATCAATCAATTCTCGGGAGAGTTGATACAATGAACCGCACAACCATTCTAAATCTCGCTTGGAAAAGCATTCTAGCCCGAAAAACAACGGCATTACTCACAATCATAGCGGTCTCATTGAGCGTTGCACTTTTTGTAGGGGTCGAAAAATCGAGACATTCAGCTCGTGCTAGTTTTGAAAACACAATATCTGGAGTCGACGCTATAGTTGGCGGCAGAACAGGGCCAATCAATCTCTTGCTGTTTTCTGTTTTCAGAATTGGTGATGCCACAAGTCCAATGTCTTGGGATTCATATGAAGCTATTGCCCATAGGCTTGATGTCGCATGGTCAATTCCCATATCTCTTGGCGATAGTCACCGCGGCTACCGTGTGCTGGGCACATCTTTAGATTATTTTGAGCACTACAAATATGGCAACAGCCAGAACCTAGCACTCAAAACTGGTGAACTTTTCAACCCACACAAACTTGATGTTGTCATAGGGTCAGATATTGCACGTCGTCTGGATTATGGTCTGGGTAAAAAAATCATTCTTTCGCATGGGATAGGTGATGTTTCATTCCATAATCATGATGAACACGCCTTCACGGTCGTAGGGATTTTAGCGCCCACAGGAACACCGGTAGATAAAACAATTCATGTGAGCCTTGAAGCAATAGAGACGATGCACTCAACGCCTGCTTCAGCTCACGCTACCCATGATGATGACGTAGAAAGCCGCGATGAGCACCACACTGAGCATGAGCATGAGCATGAGCATGAGCATGAGCATGAGCATGAGCATGAGCATGAGCATGA
>JGI2924J29684_1078448_pt1 | contig 52143 bp, 52 predicted proteins | sample BenlonsequencITS_FD_29684 | JGI IMG/M metagenome (IMG submission 29684) | reverse complement strand
AAGACCATTTCGCTTTTCGACGGACGATACTCCATCACCGAGGGTTTCTCCGCCCGCCAAAACACTTTTGAACTGGTTTCCCGCATCACCACCATGTCCACACTGCTTGCCATCGTGGCCTTAGCGATCGCTGCCGTTGGCCTGATCAACACAGTGGCACTCACCATTTCTGAGCGTGCCCGCGATCGTTATTTGCTGCGCACCATTGGACTGACCTCAACTGGTCAGATTCTGGTGATGGCTATTGAAATGATCGCGCTCTCATTGCCGGCTGCCATTGTTGGTGCAGTTTCGGGAGGATTCTTAGGCAGATTCGTTGCCAGTTCTGCCACCAACACCGCTGCGACGGCACCACTTCAAGTAGACATTCTCGGCGGAACGGTTCTCGCGATGGTCGCAGGATCTGTACTGTGCGCGCTCATCGTGCTGGCGAACAAACGACGTCGGGTGGTTTGATTATAAAATCCAAAAATCGACTATTTACCTGGGTTCTTTCGAACCAGAACCAGTTGACAACATTTCACAAACCGCCTAAGCAGAATCGAAAGCCAAGATGAATAAGGAAAATAAACAGCATCCGTTCGGGTTGGACAACGACCTCATAAATTCCGATTACGACTAATACAGCCTTAATAATCATAGGCACCAGGCTTGATAAGCCGCTAAAATTCTATGCCGAATCTTCTTGCAGCCGAATCTTCTTGTATAGGCTAGGATTCAAGCTACAGCGCTTTCTGGTCGATTCAGACGCGATTAATCTCCTAAGATGTGTTGTGATTAACCACCATAAACAGATGAGCCCCCAACCCCAGGTTCTCGGAGATGTTAGGAATCTAAAAAAGAAAAGTTAGGTCCAATCTCTTCTAGATTCCAGCCGCTGATGGACTGGTTCTCTTTTCCAAGCAATTTTAATAGTATAAAATCCTCGTACCAATCGGATAAAGGACTGCCTGACTCCCATCAAAGCACGTGGATGCATGATGAGTTTTAAATTTTTTTCGAACCAGACCGTCTCATGTGGGCGGACAAAGAAGGAAAAGTACATATCCTCATGCACAAAAGTTTCTGATAACGTAATTTGGTCTTTTACATCCTCCCACCATTGCCTGCTAATTACGGAGTTCGAACCAAAAATCGGATAGTGTCCTAGTGCTTGTTTCGTAGACCATCGGTAGGCGCCTAGATAGCATAGAGCCAACCACTCTCCCATACGGCCAGGAATATCAAAACTGCCGGTACCTGTTAGCGCAACTATAGTACGGCCAGGCGTCTCCTCTGTACGGTTCCAAATGGCATTGACTTGGCTTAGATGATCAGGAGGAATCACACAATCTGCGTCGAAACGGACAATTAGGTCTCCACGCGCAGAATTATATCCAGCTGCACTAGCCCAAGTGATGCCTTGAAGTGGCTCATGAACCACGCGAGCCCCCATCCGATTTGCCACTTCAACTGAGTTATCAGTGCTACCGTTGTCCACGACGATGACTTCCTCAGGTTGAAGAGTCTGCGCAACAATTGAGCTTAAGCACTGTTCTAGAAGTACTGCATCATTTAGACATGGAATTACGATACTGATTCTGCGTTGGATTGAGGTTGTCATAAATCTGGCTTTCTCCACGGTTGAATGAATGCAAACGCAAGGGTGTTTATTTTAAACTCATTAGCTATGAATGATCCACAACGCTCTCCCACCCTTCTATGGTTCCGCGATGACCTCCGACTAAGTGATAATGCTGCCTTAAAATGGGCTGCTGATCATGGCCCCGTTATTGGACTCTTCATTGATGAAACGATCAATCGCAGCATTGGGGCCGCAGCACGATGGTGGCGAGAACAAAGCCTTAATGCTTTAGCCCAAGATCTTTCTTTTTACGGAGTACCTTTACTACGACGTACCGGTAATCCGCTTGAAATACTGCCGAAAATAGTCTCTGAGATGGAAGTCAAAGCCGTCACATGGAATCGACGCTATCATCAACCGTTATGTGAAGTGGATGCCACTCTCAAAAAGAATCTCCGTGATAAAGGGATTGAAGTGCATAGCCACCCAGGTTTTTTACTCACTGAACCCTGGGAAGTCAGTACCGCTACCGGAACTCCCTACAAGGTATTTACCCCTTTTTCTAAAGCCGCATGGGAAGTAGCCAGAGTACATGCATATGAAACTGTTAAAAACAATGTGCCTGTCCCCTCTCACCTAACAGGACCAGAGGATGTAGAGCTGCCCATCCTAGAAATGGAGCAACCTTTTTGGTCAACAACGTTAGTTAAGGAGTGTGCTCCCGGTGAAAAAAATGCTTCGGAAAAACTCTTTGATTTTTTGGAACATCTACAGGACTACCCGCAAGCTCGAGACAGCTTAGCCCGATCCGCTACAAGTAAATTATCTGCTCATCTAAGGTTTGGTGAGATCAGCATCCACCGCGTGTGGGCAGAGACTGCAGCAATAGACTCTGAAGGAACTGAGTTATTTCTTAAAGAACTTCTCTGGAGAGATTTTGCGTGGCATCGACTTTATGCCCTGCCACACATGGACACGCAAAACGTTCGTATGCAATTTAATCGTTTCGGATGGTCCTGGGATCCGAGTGAAAAAGATAAACTTAACACTCCATCCACCCCTCTTATCCCCACCAAAGCTGACCAATTCCATGAGGATTTAGCAGCATGGCGTGCAGGAAAAACAGGAATTCCGCTGGTCGATGCAGGCATGCGAGAATTATGGGCCACCGGGTCAATGCACAATCGCGTCAGAATGGTAGTAGCTAGTTTTTTAACCAAGAATCTCCAGATCCATTGGCGTCATGGCGAAGAATGGTTTTGGGAAACTCTCGTAGATGCTGATCCAGCTTCTAATGCTTTCAACTGGCAATGGGCTGCGGGTAGCGGAGATGACGCTTCGCCTTATTTCCGTATTTTTAATCCGGTCACCCAAGCGAAAAAATTTGATCCAGATGAAACTTATATTCGTCGCTGGGTACCCGAATATGGAACACCATCATATCCGGATCCCATCGTCGATCTGAAAGAATCCCGTCAAATTGCTTTAGACGCCTACTCTGCGATTAAGTGAGTTTACGCGCAGCTTTTAAAATATTCGAACGCATATAAGGAAAAATAATCGCATGGAACGGTGAAACAACCCACCAATAGAGATAACCGGGCAAACCCTTCGGCTCAAATATTGCGCGCTGGGTATAAGTACATCCGCCATTTTCCTTGTCCGCAACTTCCAGGATCAGCCAAGCGCCACCATCTACTTTCATCTCTGCGGTGAGCACTAATCTATGTGGTGGATCGATCTCAGTAACCCGCCACCAATCAATGCGATCCCCAAGTTTCAAATGACGGGGATCCCGCCGTCCGCCCAAACCTGGACCGCCGATGAGTCTGTCAGCGATACCCCGCAATCGCCATAGCAGTGGTGCAGAATACCAGCCGTTCACGCCACCCAAACCTTCAATGATCGGCCAGACCTGCGCTGCTCGGAGATCAGTATCTTCTGTGCGGACGTCTTCATATACAGCTTTGCCCGCCCACTCTGGATCGGTAGGCTGGCCAGCCCACGGTTGTTGTACAGTCCAGCTTCGATCCCATGACGTTGGAACTCCACGATCAAATTCTGCAGCTAATGCCAGCTCCACTGCTTCCCGATACTCAATAAAACCATCGGGTGGATCTGAAATAATATCTTTAATGCTGTGCTCTTCAGTGACGGCATCCTCAGCCATTGATTGAGCTAAAGGGAAAGACAATTGAAATGGAACAGGTGTCACTAGACTAATCCAAAGACCGGATAGCTTGTCCATGGGCAAATTGAGAGGTACGGAATTTACATGACGTTTCAGTCCCCGAACATCGGCATAGATACGCAATAGATCCGCAAATTCATACGACTTTCCACACCCAATATCGCAGGAGCGGTTGACTGGATCCTTTAAATCAGCCGCCGAGATTAGGTAATGCAAAACATCCCGTATTGCTAAAGGCTCAATCTGATTAGTAATCCACTGAGGCGCTATCATTCTAGGCAAACGCTCCGTGAGATGACGGATTATTTCAAATGATGCAGAGCCGGAACCAATAATTGTGGCAGCCCTTAAAATTAAAGCTGGTGTCTGGCCTGCCAGCAAAATCTGGGCGACCTTTTCCCGTGAGCGCATGTGCTTAGATAGTTCTTCTATTTTTCGATTACGCGGGTGTAAGCCGGAAAGGTAGACAATCTGTTTTATCCCGGCTTGATCAGCAGCTTGAATTACATTTTCAGCAGTGCGTTGCTCTTGCTCTTCAAAATCAACATTCTTACCTCCCATGGAATGCACTAGATAGTAAACAACGTCTACATCCTTAAATAACGTATCTAACTCAGTCGCGTCAGTCAGATCCGCTTCCACTGCCTCGACGTCCTCGTACCAGTCAAAGCGCTGAAGACTTGTTTTTTTCCTCGAGGTGGCCCGAACTTGGAAACCGGCAGCAAGTAACTCAGTAATCAACCTGCCGCCAATGTAGCCTGTCGCACCGGTGACCAGCACTCGCCGGTGCGGGTTTTGAGCTTGATAATGCAAAGTGGGACGAAGTTGATTATCCATGAGCGCAAGTATAAGCAAATCCTGGGATTTTACTCTTGGGTCTTTAGTGAATCGAGTGCGATTTCTATGAAATTCTTCACCCATCCACAACTATCTACTATACTTTTAGAAGTAATAACTATTGAGTTAATATAAACATGAAGAAAGGATTTGCTTTATGCGCATTTCAAGCAAACTTGTCACCACAGCACTACTCGCAGCCATTTCACTTTTCGGGATATCCACGGCACAAGCCCAAGACATTTTTGACGGCGGACGACTTGCAGGTGGCTCCTCGCAGGTATCTAACCTAAGTTCGGTTCCTGAAAACCTAGCGCTGCCCGAAATTGAAAATAGCATTGACCTAGAACGCTACAAAGGCAAGTGGTATCAAGTCGCAGCAATTCCCCAACCATTCTCTTTACAGTGCTCACATGACGTTACCGCTGATTACGGCGTGATCGACTCGGACACAATCTCTGTAACAAATAAGTGTGGCACTTTCTTTGGGCCTTCAGTTATTGAAGGCAGCGCTAAAGTAGTTTCCAATGCTTCATTAAAGGTTAGCTTCCCAGGTATTCCATTTCAGAGTGAAGACAATCAAGCAAACTACCGCGTGACCTATATCGAAGATGATTATTCACTAGCAATCGTCGGCAGCCCAAGCCGGTCCTCAGGATTTATACTATCCCGCACGCCACAGCTCAGTAGTGACCAATGGTCTCACGTTCGGAACATTACAGAGGACAGTGGGTGGTGGCCATGCGCATTCATTACAGTCCCAGCGACAGGTGGCTTAAACACCGCCACTCCGCTCTGCACACTTTAATTAACGTAGATGGTCATCTACTCCGTGTTGAGCCATGGTGCATTATTAAGGGATAACTCCTGTGCCATATCCTGAAGGAATCGGATAACCACTTCACGCTCTTGTGGAGTTAATCGTTTAGCAGCATCAAAACGACGCGCCTGATGCTTACCAAGCGTCCGCATCGCCTCTCCACGAGTGGCATCAGTGACCATGAGGGCGAAAGCCCTGCGGTCGACGGGGTGCACATTACGAACAATATGCCCACCTTTTTCTAGCCTATTAAGCGTCTTTGTTACAGATGCCGGGGAAAGCTTAAGGTGAGCTCCAAGCATTCCTGGAGTCACCACTTCGCCCGCATTGCCCGCCACAATCAAATAGTGCAAAGCTCGCATATCAGGGGCACTTAGCTCCATATAACGTGCCGAGGCTTCACCAATACTACGTTCCACATCGCGAAGACTGGCCAACGATTTCATTAGCCGCCCAATTTGCGCAATGTCTTCTTCCGACATGCCAGAACGATCAACTAATTCACTTTTGGGATCACTAGTTTTAACGTCATAAATATTACGAAGTGTAGGTTCTGCCGGATGGATTTTATCTGGTTCCTGCATATTCAGCATAGTAATCACCTTTTTCTACAAAGTCAGATAAAGTTTATTTTTAAAAATATTAACTCATGGGATACTATAAATTTCTTGTAGGCACATTATTTTTATGGACCCAAATTCACACTTTCTGTACTTCATCAAAATAAAGCGCCATATACAACGATTGGGAATTTTTGCGAGATAACTGGCCGTGTGATACTCGAATGGACAATGGCATGACAATCACCACAGAACATTCAACTCATCCTGATCTTGATTTCAATGATGAGATTTATCGGGAACTAAACCGCATCTGCGCTTCGCTATCTCAACAGTGCAGCACATATCAACCAGAGTTCCGTACCTGCCTAGATGCTGCTTTCCAAGCTTTGCGAGGTGGCAAGTTAATCCGCCCTCGAATGCTACTGGGGCTATACAACACGCTTGTAGACGATGACATTGAGGTCAAACTCAACACCGTTTTACAGGTAGCAGTGGCTTTAGAACTACTGCATTTTTCCCTTTTGGTTCATGACGATGTTATTGACGGAGACCTCTATCGCCGAGGCAAACTTAATTTTATTGGGCAGATTCTCATGCATCGCACACCTGAAAGTTTTGCACAAATCCAGCGCGATCCAGAGCATCTAGATTGGGCACAATCTAATGGACTGCTTATGGGAAATCTTTTTCTTGCTGCCACCCATCAAATCTTCGCGCGCCTTGACCTTCCACATCACCAACGGGTTCGACTTTTAGATTTACTCAACCACACGATAAATGACACTATTGTGGGTGAGTTTCTTGATGTGGGATTAAGCAGCAAAGCCATCAGCCCCAATATGGACATTGCTCTAGAAATGAGTCGGCTAAAAACAGCCACATACACTTTTGAACTTCCAATGAGAGCAGCGGCAATTCTCGCGGAACTACCTCAGGAGATTGAAACAAAGATAGGTGAGATAGGCACAAACTTGGGCATCGCTTATCAATTGCAGGACGATTACTTATCTACTTTTGGTGACGCAGCCGAACACGGCAAAGATGCCTTTTCTGACCTTCGAGAAGGAAAAGAAACTACAATTATCGCCTTCGCTCGAGATACTGCTAAATGGACTGATATTCAAGACAACTTCGGCTCCGCAGATCTGAGCACCTCTCAGGCAGAGCGAATTCAACATCTTCTCATACAGTGTGGAGCAAAGAATCACTCCTTGAATGCCATCTCCGACCACTTAAATATCTGCCGTTCGATGATCAAAACACTAAGCCCCCAGGTAGATCCCAAGGCTCAAAATTTATTACTTAAACAAGTTGAGCAACTAGCCAGCCGCAAATCTTAGAACTAACCTTTACGCCTTTAACGGAAGTGAATTTGATGTCTACTAGCATCACAACAGAGAACAAGAAGAAATCTGGTCCTCCTCGCTTGATGAGAATCTTTCTGCCCGCCTTGCTAATTTTAGTTTGGCTTGTAGGAGCTGGAGTCGGCGGTCCTTATTTTGGCAAGGTTAGTGAGGTCTCCTCCAACAGCCAGACCACATATCTGCCAGAATCTGCCGATGCCACTCAAGTACAGGAACAGTTGGGAGATTTTACTGATTCTGAATCCATCCCAGCCATTGTCGTAATGGTCAGCGATGAACCCTTAACACAGCAAGACATCACACAACTCAATGAAGTTGTTGCTGGGCTTTCAGAATTAGACATAGTTTCCGATGAAGTCTCCCCTGCTATTCCATCCGAGGACGGCAGAGCTGTCCAAGTGTTTGTCCCCCTCAATCCATCAGCGGAGCTGACGGAAAGCGTCGAGAAGCTCTCTGAGACCTTGACCCAGCAAACGCCGGACTATGTGAGCACCTATGTGACCGGACCGGCTGGGTTTACCGCTGATCTCAGCGCAGCTTTCGCGGGTATTGATGGGCTACTCCTAGCAGTCGCCTTGGCTGCCGTCCTTGTCATTCTTGTCATCGTCTATCGCTCCTTCATTCTGCCCATCGCCGTGCTTGCCACCAGTTTGTTTGCGCTGACTGTAGCTCTATTGGTGGTGTGGTGGCTAGCTAAGTGGGACATCCTGCTGCTTTCGGGTCAGACTCAAGGCATCCTCTTCATTCTGGTCATTGGCGCCGCCACCGACTACTCATTGCTATACGTTGCTCGTTTCCGTGAAGAGTTACGCGTTCAACAAGATAAAGGGATAGCCACAGGGAAAGCCATCCGGGCATCGGTGGAACCCATTCTTGCCTCGGGCAGCACTGTTATTGCGGGCCTCCTTTGTTTGCTATTTAGTGATTTGAAATCTAACTCCACGCTAGGTCCAGTAGCTTCGGTGGGCATTATTTTTGCAATGCTTTCTGCTCTTACTCTGCTACCAGCCCTGCTGTTTGTATTCGGTCGGGTGGCCTTTTGGCCCAAGCGACCAAAATACGAACCTGAAAAAGCCCGTGCGAAAAACGACATCCCCGCCAGCGGGATCTGGTCAAAAGTGGCTGATTTAGTGGAGCAGCATCCTCGTGCAATCTGGGTATCTACACTTATTGTGCTTCTCTTGGGTGCGGCTTTCGTTCCCACACTAAAAGCGGACGGTGTGTCCCAATCCGACCTAGTTCTGGGTTCCTCTGAAGCACGTGATGGCCAGCAGGCTTTAGGCGAACACTTCCCCGGTGGATCCGGCAGTCCTGCTTATATTATCGTTGATGAAACACAGGCAGCACAGGCTGCTGACGTAGTCCTTAACAACGACAATTTCGAGACTGTAACTGTAACTAGTGCTGACTCCCCCTCTGGCTCAGCCCCAATCACCGCTGACGGTATTGTGCCGTTAGGTTCTGGTACAGCTCCAGGCCCGGTAGTTGTAGAAGGGCAAGTCCTTTTACAAGCAACACTTGTCGAAGCACCAGATTCCGAAGAAGCTCAAAAAGCTATTCGCAGTATCCGCCAAACTTTTGCAGATGAAAATATATCAGCGGTAGTAGGCGGTGTCACTGCAACTTCCGTAGACACTAACGATGCCTCCATCCATGACCGCAACCTGATCATCCCAATTGTATTGCTGGTCATTTTGGTTATTCTCATGCTGTTGCTGCGGTCTATTGTCGCACCACTCCTGCTAGTAGTCACCACCGTGGTGTCTTTTGCTACTGCTTTAGGCGTGGCTGCTTTACTTTTCAATCACGTTTTCAGTTTCCCAGGAGCAGACCCCGCAGTACCTCTCTACGGATTTGTATTTTTAGTAGCCTTGGGCATCGACTACAACATTTTCTTAGTCACCCGAATCCGTGAAGAAACCAAAACCCACGGCACAAGACTTGGAATTCTTCGAGGCCTGACAGTAACCGGCGGAGTAATTACCTCAGCTGGAGTAGTTCTCGCCGCAACGTTCGCAGCACTCTATGTCATCCCAATTCTATTCCTGGCACAAATTGCCTTCATTGTCGCTTTTGGAGTTCTTATTGATACCCTGCTCGTTCGCGCCTTCTTGGTGCCTGCTTTGTTCTACGACATCGGACCGAAAATCTGGTGGCCGTCAAAATTGTCCAATCAGAAATACCAGAAGCAGCCTCAGCTATGACACACCAAAATTCGCCTCTCTTCCTTAAAAGTGCACTGAGACTTTACAATCGGGCCTCATTCAAGGCTTCACATAAAGTGATCGAAGAATATTCGACGAGCTTCAGTCTGTCTACGTGGTTGCTATCCCCACGCATACGAAATGACATACGAAATCTCTATGCAGTAGTTCGTATCGCCGATGAGATTGTCGACGGCACTGCACATGCCGCTGGTTGCTCAACTGCCAAAATCGAAGAGATTCTCGATGCCTATGAAATTGCGGTTCTTGCAGCACCACAACAACGCTTCAACACAGATCTTGTTTTACAAGCTTATGGTGAAACTGCCCGACGCTGTGATTTCGAACAAGAGCATGTAATAGCCTTCTTTGCATCAATGCGTAAGGACCTCAAAGCTAATACACACGACCCAGATAGCTTCACAACGTATGTCTATGGCTCCGCGGAAGTTATAGGCCTGCTTTGTCTCAGCGTTTTCAACCAAGGTAGAACGATTAGCAAAAAACGGCTAGAGATTATGCAAAACGGAGCCCGCTCATTGGGAGCGGCATTCCAGAAAATTAACTTTCTCCGTGACTTGGCAGAAGATCAGCAAAATTTGGGCCGATTTTATTTCCCCAAAACCAGCCAAGGAACTCTTACTAAAGAACAAAAAGAAGATCTCATCGCTGATATCCGTCAAGACCTAGCAATTGCCCACGATGCATTTCCAGAAATACCAGTGCAGGCTCGCATCGGAGTGATCTCTGCTTATTTGCTCTTTCAAAAACTCACTGACCGAATTGAGGCTACTCCTACCGCCGATTTATTGCGGGAGCGAATCAGAGTTCCACTTCATATCAAACTCTCTACACTCGCTAGAGCCACGATGAAAGGTCTATCTATGAGCATCTACAGAAAGAATTCGTGATGAAGGTCTCGACTAAAACTCCACGCTCCTCAGGTACCGCCGTAGTCATAGGCGCAGGTGTTGCTGGTTTAGCCACTTCTGCACTTTTAGCACGTGATGGCTGGCAAGTAACTGTTTTGGAAAAAAATACTGATGTCGGTGGCCGAGCTGGATCGCTTGAAATATCAGGCTTTCCTGGCTTTCGATGGGATACCGGACCTTCTTGGTACCTCATGCCCGAGGCCTTTGACCATTTCTTCGCACTTTTTGGTGCATGTACTTCTGATTATCTCGATTTGGTAGAATTAACGCCTGGTTATCGAGTTTTTTCTGGCACACATGACGCTGTCGATGTCCCCACTGGGCGTGAAGAAGCAATTGCGCTATTCGAATCCATCGAACCCGGCGCGGGTGCAAAACTAGGAAATTATCTTGATAGCGCGGCAGACGCCTATGACATTGCCATTGATAGATTCCTTTATAATAATTTCTCCACGTTAGGCCCGCTGCTTCACCGGGATGTACTGACCCGAGCTGGCCGACTGTTTTCTCTACTGACCCGTTCTTTACAAAAGTACGTAAATAGTCAATTCAGTAGCCCGGTGTTGCGCCAGATCCTAACCTATCCAGCAGTCTTCCTGTCTTCCCGACCCACTACTACCCCATCGATGTACCACTTGATGAGTCATACCGATTTGGTGCAGGGAGTGAAATACCCTATAGGTGGTTTTACTGCAGTGGTTAACGCTCTGCATCAGTTAGCGCTGGAAAACGGGGTTGAGTTTCAACTCGATTCTGAGGTCATTTCCATCAACACTGCTTCATCGAGGGGCAACACAAGCGCCACAGGTGTGAGCTTGCTTCACAACAGAAAAGTGCAAAATCTAGATGCGGATCTTGTGGTTTCAGCAGGCGACCTACACCATACAGAAAATAATCTGCTTCCCCGGGAACTTCGAACCTATCCCGAACGATATTGGTCCAATCGCAATCCTGGAATTGGAGCGGTATTAATCCTCCTGGGCGTAAAAGGAGAGTTACCCCAGCTCGACCATCACAACCTTTTCTTCAGTGAAGATTGGACAGATGATTTTGCTGTAGTTTTCGACGGGCCTCAACTTACCCGCCCCCACAATGCATCAAATTCCATTTATGTCTCCAAGCCTTCAACGTCCGAAGACGGCGTTGCACCTGCTGGATACGAAAACCTTTTTGTTTTAATTCCGACCAAGGCCTCTAGCAGCATCGGCCACGGTGATGCGTATATGCAGTCGGCTTCAGCATCCGTGGAAACAATCGCGTCACATGCAATCAATCAAATTGCTACGCAAGCCGGCATCCCTGACCTCACTGACCGAATTGTGGTCAAACGCACCATTGGCCCTGCGGATTTTGAGCACCGCTACCATTCATGGGTAGGCAGTGCGCTGGGTCCAGCACATACCCTCAGACAGTCCGCTTTCTTAAGAGGGCGCAATAGCTCCCGCAAGGTCAATAACCTCTTCTATTCCGGTGCCACCACCGTCCCGGGTGTAGGAATACCCATGTGTTTAATTTCTGCCGAGAATATTATTAAGCGTTTACATGCCGATACCAGTGCAGGACCACTGCCCGAACCATTGCCGCCTAAAACGACACCATCTCAAAAGACCTCATACGATCATTAAATTTTGATCCCTATCATCGATATTTCACAAAATGAGCAAGATAGCGATATTTTTATGGCCTTTATTTATCTAGGTACTCTCCTAGTTCTCATTGGGTGCATGGCTTTGTGCGACCACCGTTGGAAGCTAGCGTTCTTCCGCCATCCGTTACGAGCAATTCTTTCGGTAGGTGCTGCATATATTGGATTTCTTTTATGGGATATATTTGGCATTATTACTGGCACTTTTTATCGCGGAGACTCAGCGTTTATGTCCGGTATTAACCTTGCACCCCATATGCCCATTGAAGAACTTTTTTTCTTATTCTTCCTCTGCTACATCACCCTCAACCTTACCTCGGCAGCAGCATTATGGCTTAAAGCACCACTGCCTAAAAAACCCGGTAAAAAGTCTCCCCTCACACCACAGCGCGATACTTTCCAACCAACTACCACTCCCGAGGTTGAACCATGACTTATATTTTTATAAGCATTCCTTTTTTAGCAATAGCCATGGTCCTATTTGTCTTAAAGCTGCAGTCTGGAACACCTAAACTTTTACCAATCACCGCTGTCAGTGCCCTTACCCTATGTTCCCTAACTATCATATTTGATAACCTCATGGTTTGGGCTGATCTCTTTGGATATGGCGATACCCAGCACCTTGGCATTTGGCTCGGTTTAATCCCCCTAGAGGATCTTTTCTATCCGCTCTTCGCAGTACTTCTGATTCCTGCCCTATGGTTGCCTGGAAATATGTTTAAACGCAGGAAAAAACGTCCACACCATTCCTTACCCACCATCGCCAATGGAAGCATCACTACTAGATCCACCACCACGCAATCTGAGCCAGAAAAGCCGTAGTCATGATGGAAAAAATAAGACTAATTCTATTGTCATCTCGCCCCATTAGCTGGATCAATACCGCCTACCCCTTTGGTCTGGCCTACCTATTAAATGCAGGAGAGATTGACTGGCTGTTTTGGCTAGGCATCGTATTTTTTCTTATCCCGTATAACATCGCCATGTATGGTATCAACGATGTTTTTGATTACGAATCTGATATGCGTAATCCCCGCAAAGGCGGCGTCGAGGGGGCCGTGCTACCGAAAAGTTCCCACAGCACACTGTTATGGGCCTCGGCTATCTCAACAATTCCTTTCCTAGTTATTCTTTTCATATTTGGCACCTGGATGTCGTCTTTATGGCTGACACTCTCAGTGCTAGCAGTGATTGCTTATTCAGCACCGAAATTGCGTTTTAAAGAACGCCCCTTTATCGATGCTCTAACATCTTCTACTCACTTCACTTCACCTGCATTAATCGGTGCAACGATCACTGGAACATCTCCTTCAGCAGCGATGTGGATAGCACTGGGATCCTTTTTCTTGTGGGGCATGGCCAGTCAGATCCTTGGAGCAGTACAGGATGTTAATGCAGACCGGGAAGCTAATCTGAGCTCAATTGCCACTGTAATTGGGGCGCGTGGAGCCATTCGGCTTTCAGTAGTACTTTATTTACTAGCTGCTGTGTTAGTCACTACTTTGCCTAATCCGGCGTGGATCATCGGGATTGCGATTCTAACTTACGTATTTAATGCCGCACGATTTTGGAACATTACAGATGCCAGTTGTGAACAGGCTAATCGCAGTTGGAAAGTTTTCCTGTGGCTGAACTACTTTGTTGGTGCTGTGATAACGATACTGCTAATAGCAATTCATCAGATATAACTCTGCTTTTATCCGATCAGTTCTGTAACTTGCCTAGCCACCCACGCTTTTCCAGTTTTCGGCTGATCACCACACGAGGACACCACGCCGTCGACCTCGATGCGTTCAAGCTCCACAACCCACGTGCGCCCATCGGGATGAGTAACCAAAACAGAATCATCTTCGAATTCAACCTGCAAACTCGCAGGAGCAACCGCCTCGCCGAAAGCTTCCGCCACGGCAATTTCTGCAACCTGGCCACGAGCATCTAAGGTTCCTCGGCCACGGTTGCCCGGCAGGAAGAGTTTGTTGTCCAACGCGCCTTGGAAAAGCTGCACGGTTTCGGCCTCATCAAGTAGGCCATAAGAGTAATTCCACGGCATGAGCAGCATCGATGGCGCAAAACGGTGGCCCTTGGTGTGCGAAGCCTCCCACACATGCAGCGGCCCAAATTGTGGCTCCACGGCAGCTGCCAGCGGACGCCCCTTGATCGCGCAGCACACATCGCGCTTCGAATGCGTACAAATCAGCAGCATCGGATCATCCATGCGCTGCGCATTGTTTTTGCCCGGCCCGCTTAAATCAAGATCCAAAACATCAGCCGGCGCGTCCACCACCAGGTGCTCAATAATTGAGGCCTCAGCAAAAACGAGAAAAAGATTATGCTTTTCGACGTTTCGACCCTCCCTTCCCGGCTTCCTAATTAATTGCAGACCCATTCCGGAAGCTTTCAGGTGCCTCTTCAATTGATCAGTCAACTCAGGATCAAATGTTCCGCCGTCTAAAACATCACGGCTCCACGAGCCAGCATGTTCAAGGAGAACAAACCCAGAACCTGTTTTTGCCGTTCCCGGCAGGGGTTCAACATTGACGTCAGAACAGCGAAGAGTCATGTCCTCTACCCTAGTATCGCCGCCTCCATCTGATGTCTGGGGTGTCTGTAATTTTCACGTCTCCTGGCGTTTTTAAGACGAATTACAACAATTCGTTCACGATTGAGCGAAATTGGGCGTCTTGCTTAGGTTTCGGGGGTGACCCAGGGTTACGGTGTGTGCATGATTGTGCAGCCAACTTCTCATTCAAAGCATCGTGCCCGCCTGAAGACTCTAGCGATTGTCGGCGCTAGCGCGTTGACTCTTGCGGGTTGTGGAACCTCCAATTCCACCACCAACGATGCTTCTTCTGTAACCCAAACTATGTCCGCAACTGCGGATGGCGCACAGTTGTCCAACGAAGCTTCCACCGGCCCAACCGCATTGGGCGAAGCCGATGTAGCAATGAAGACTCTCCGACCTGATGCGCCTGCACAGCTCATGGTCACCGATGTTCGGATTGGCTCTCACAGTGGCTTTGACCGCGTGGTATTTGATCTCACTGGCACCGGAACTCCTGGTTGGTTCATTGATTACACCTCCAATCCCACCCAGCAGGGCAGCGGAAACACCATCAACTTCACGGGCGATACAGCGCTGAACGTAAATATTGACGGTACTGTTTATCCTTTCGATTTGGGCCTTGAGGATCCAGAGATCGGCACCGTGGATGGCTCCGGCAGCATTGTCACCCAGGTCGTCAGCGCAGGTACTTTTGAGGGACGCTCCCAGTTCGTCATCGGCCTCAACGGCAAGCACCGCTACTCGGTCACTGAGTTGCAGGATCCGCACCGTCTCGTTGTGGATGTTTTAGCGCAGTAGTTTCCTAATATGTGGCCTCAATCCGCCACTTGTTGTCTTTCCACATCAACAGCCACGCACTGAGCTGCCTTTCTTCAGATACTGCCCGTCCCACCACTTGGAGGCGGGCATATTTTGTGCCGTTTTTCTCCCACCATCGATCATCCACCGGCCATGGCCCAGCCCAGCCAGTGATCAAATAGCGGGCCGGCCCCCAGGACAAGGCATACGGCGACGAGCTGAGCAATGCCTCTGCGGTGACGTAAATACGCTGCCCTTCTGTATCAATCATGGTCACTTGCGAGGCCGGGTGGTTGATCCCACCGCCCAACCGAGCAGGCAGCGGACCTGGTATTTTCCCTGGCCACGACCCCGCTGGATTGCGGATAGCATCACGTTTTTCACCATAGGGAACAAAATGAATGCGTTCTTCTACTCCCCGACCACCAGCCGGAACAGGCTGCAGCACCGCATCCACGCCCAAGCTTGATTGCACACGCTCAATGACTTGTCTGGCCACATGCTGCTGGCTGCGCCCGGTATCCCACAATCCGCCGCTGGCCATATCCGGTGGCACACATTCCAAAGGAATAAGCCACAACGCCGTAATCCCATCGTGCTCATTCGGATCATCGGAATGCACACCGCGCGCAGTCAACCACCCATCCAACTGCCAACGCACCCGATCCGCAGTTGCCTGTTCCGTTAAAGGTTCACCGGTACGCCAAATTCTGCTCACCGTATCACCAGTACTGAAATCGGCTGTGACCTTGAGCAATTGGCACACCACGCCACCTTTGCTCAGCAGTTGATGCAGGCGCGAGGCAAGGTTGCGCGCAACAAACGAGGCGGCGTCGACACGCAAAATAGGCTCCTCCGGCACATGCGAAACCTCCCAATCTGCATGCGTGATCGGTGGCGCGACCTTACGATCGTGCCTGGCACGCGCAATGTTGTGACACCGCAGACCAGCGTTGCCGAAACGCGTCGCCACGGCTTCTACCGGCAGTTCCGCCAGCTCACCAAGCGTGCGCATGCCCAGATCCGCCAGCGCGCGCACCACCTCCGCCTCACAACCCAGCGCTTCCTCGGCCGCCAGCACGCCCAGGGGTTGCTGCTGTAAAAAGCTTCTCGACGCCTCCCTCTTCACCACAGTCCCACCATTCGCCCTCGCCGCGATGACGGCCGTCGTGATCTCATCCGCAACCCCGGCGAAAACGTCGATGCCTTGGCGCAGGGCGGCGTCGATAAGCATCTGAGCAGCGATGTCCTCTGAACCGTAATAGCGCGCGGCAGCTCCCGCATCGACCGCGACCAGACCCGGACGAAGCACCTCGACGCTGGAGGCAACCTCACCGAGCGATGCCACGATGCCCTCAAACATCCGGGCATCACGATCTGCATCCGCGTCAACAACCTCCAGCTCAGGGCACACAGCCTGCGCCTGCCGAACCTTCATCCCACGACGCACCCCACGCTTGCGCGCAGCCACGCCACACACCTGGATGCGGTAATGCGCAGCAATCGCCACAGGTTTATTGTGCGCGGGAGCATCTTCATCCAAATGAACCGCCTGCACAGGCCAATCCGGAAACCACAATGCCATCACCCGCGTCATGGGACCGCCCGCAACGTTGTTGGCTGTTCAGGCTCAAGCAATGCTGCATCCTGAGGCCTACTGATCAGGACTTTTCCGCTGCGCACACCGTGAGTTTTCGACACAGCCCGCACCTGCATCTCAACGCCACGAATACGCCCACTACCTGCACCAATGCCAACATAATCAGTGATCTCTGCATCCACCGACAGCGCCGGTGAGCTTACTTTCGTGCCAACCATCACCAAGGCAGCAGTCCCCTGCCTCAGCTTTCCCAGCAACGGCCTCGCTCTGGTTGGCGACAGGGAAATCTCCGGGCCTTTGTACACGACCACATCCAACCCCTCACACAGCACCGCTGCCACATTCAGTGGCTCCGTACCAGGATTTGGAATAGCAATGATGTTCTCGCACACACCTCCGGAATCAATCACCCCGGCGTAGGCTAAATCCTTCCACCCAATCACCGCAGCGTGTCCACCCTGGGCAGTAATATGAGCCAGGAAGTCCACCACCACAAGTGGCTGTTCAACCAATTGAGTAACCGCACGACGCGGCAAACCATCCCCAGGGAAAAGATCAGAAAAAGCGGAAGGAACTGCAACTATGTCCTGTTTTTCGGCGAGAGAATCCTGCTTTTGTTCAGCACTTTCTTCCACCGACGGCTCAAACTTTGGCACCGCAGCACCCATGGTGGACATGCGTGAACGCAACGCATCAATGCGCTCCGCTCTACTTAATCCTGAAAGGTCAGGGAGCGACACCGGAGTGCCATCTCCCCACAACTTTCGAACACCTGTTCCACTCATGAGTTCCAGTAAACACTCATTTTCAACGGTGTGCAACCAGCCTGTTCATGCGGGGCTGGTGTGAGAAAAGGGGTGGTTGTGAAAAATCCACAGCTGCCCCAAACAAAGGCTTATCCCCTTATCTACTTTTCAAAAACCATTTCAACGTCCATGAAAATGAAACCTGCTAGATTTAATTTTTACTCGAAACGAAATCAAATAAAGGCTGAGGAAAAGTCGAATCATGTCTAAACGCTCCCGTGCTTTCGCCACAGCATTAATCGCCTTGGGCCTAGGGCTATCTTCCTGCTCTACTACGGAAGATACCGCTATATCGGAGACGACAGTGTCTAGTGTTGCAACGAAAACAACCTCGACTCTGCCTGAAATGAACTCCGCAGTATCAGCAGACGGCGTGACGATCACTATCGATTCTGCCTTCACGACAGACTCTGTAGAAATGGAATCCCTAGACAGACCTTCTGGCGACATCCAACCCGAGATGTCTAGAGAAGACGGAATCTTTGTCGTAGTCGAAACCACTATAAAGAACGAGAGTGGAGCAGATATGGACATCACCTGTGCATCCACTGGTTCAACTGTCTATGCAGAAATCTCCACTAATCAAGAGGCCGTATACCAACCAATACGCGATTTATTCCTCATCCCAGGAAACCCGGAATGCAACCATAATCTAGGATCCGGTTTCGACGCACCAATGACTTGGGTATTTCAAATCCCTAAAGATGCCACTGCGGAGCGATTTGGATTCACACATAGTGAGCTCGGTGATGGGAAACTAACTTGGATTGCACTCAATGATTTGAGTAATTCGGAGCCAGCTACTGAATCAACTATGCGAGACGAAGCAGCAATCGATCCGAGCACCCCTCAGCAAACTCCAGTACAGGAAACTGTGATCTCACAAAACACCATTGAAACTCCTGTAGCCCCTGCTCCTGCGGTACCTGCTTATGGCGCTTCTTGCCCTGTCTCGATGCTCCAGCAGCCAAGTCAAGCTGCAGATGGTTCAGCTTTGGTCTGCATTTATGCAGGAACCCCCAACCCAATCTGGGTCTACGGCCCAGAACCTCTCGGAGTCGGGACTGCTACACCGGGTGGGGCATGCGAAGGATACGAGGCCGGTGGGCAAGATGCTTCTGGAAATATAATGATGTGCTCAGGCGGACAATGGGTCTATGGGCCATAAATCTAAAATCAAAGAGTGCACTCCTGCAGCATGGGTTTTGGGAAGGCGATACTCTTAGAAATTATGGATCCGATGAACAGCTACAACACCATGAAGTCCCACGTCACCCCAATTCCAACGCCGGTGAGCGTGCGGCTGAGTAGCTCGGTATTAGTAGGTGCTGCCATCGCTTCATTAACCACTGATCTAGCCCCGGCCGTAAAGTTTTCTGTCACTGGAGTTGGTCTGGCACTCGCGCTGCTCATCGCTTTTGCGCATCCTTACCGTGGGGAGATGAGGATGTACCGCTTCCAAAACAATATTTCACCAGTCCCCACCATTGGCCAGGTGATGCCACTATTTTTCACATGGCTGGCGCTGATGCTTGCACCGATTATTTCAGGAGCGCCATTGTGGGCAACGATTCTAGTGTTCCTGGCAGCTACCGGCTGGATGTATTTAACGTTCCCCCACGTGGATGGCAGCCGGAAGCTGGCGTTCGCTGAAGGCCCCCGCCGAAACACCTAAACGGACCACCCAGGAAATCGACCTAAGCAGTCCGCTCCACTACAGCTCAACCCCAAACAGAGCCTAGAAGCCCCTCTTCTTTTTCTGCTTTTCTTGTTCTTCTAGGACCTGTTTGTTGCGGCGCCCCATTTCGATCAACTTGAGGTTTGCCCAGTTGTAGAAGCTGTGGCCGAGGATGAAAATCGCCCAGATGAAGAACAAAATAGGGATCGCGTACCAGTATGAGAAACCGGATTGCCACATCACCAAGACGGTGAAAATAACACTGAACAGCAGTGTTCGGGTGGGTTGGAAGGTGAATTTCGCTTGGCTTTGATCGATCTGTTTATCAGCCGAAGCTGACCTCCCAGCCCCACCCCGAGAACCAGCGCCACTCTTTTTAGCCGCCATTAGTCAAGATCCCTCGAGTGAGCCCACCGGGTCAACGCGTGGCGGTTGGATTGTTGGGTTTTCCGCAGAATGTTTGAGGCGTGGGTTTCCACGGTTTTGACGGAAATGAACAGTTCTTTGCCGATTTCTTTGTAGGTGTAGCCGCGGGCTAGTAGGCGGAGGACTTCGAGTTCGCGGCGGGTGAGGGCGTCGACAACTGGGTCGTCGAGGATTTTTCCGGATTCTACGGCGGCGTCTTTTTCGGGTGCGTCGACAATGCCTGCGCCAGCTGCGGAATCGGGGGCGGCGAAGGCGTCGAGGACGAAGCCTGCCAGGCGTGGTGAGAAGAATGCGTCGCCGGATTTCACGCGGTTGATGGCTTCGATGAGTTCTTCACCGGAGATTGATTTGGTCACGTATCCCCTGGCACCGCCACGGATGATGGCGATGACATCTTCCGCAGCATCAGAGACACTGAGTGCCAAGAAAATGGTGTCCACATCGGAGTCGTTGATCTGCTGGAGCACTGCGAGGCCGCCGCCGTCGGGCATGTGGACGTCGAGAAGCACTACCTCTGGTTTGCTTGCCTTGATGCCGGCTACGGCGTCGGCCACCGTCCCTGCTTCGCCGACTACTGTGACGGCGTTGCCTAGTTCTGCTTTGACGCCGGAGCGAAACACGGAGTGGTCATCGACCAAAAACACATCAACCATGCCTTTCAGGTTACAGCCCCGAAGACACGCGCGTACGACCAACTACACATCCATGGTGATTGCCACTTCGGTGCCTTCGCCGATTTCAGATTTGATGCGTACTTTTCCGCCGGCTCGTTCGACGCGGCCTTGGACGGATTCGGCGAGCCCGTGGTGCCCGTCGGGGATGTTGTCGGGGTCGAATCCTGCACCGCGGTCGCGGACGAAAATGTTCAGTTCGCCGAGCATAATTTCGGCGTACACATCGGCGGTTTCCACGCCGGCATGCTTGGCCACGTTCACGAGTGCTTCGCGGACTGCCATCACCGCTGCCTGCGTTTTCTCAGTCAGCGCTTCATCGGTTCCCACGGTCACAGGCACGATACGCAGAGCGTAAATATCCTCGACTTCACCGCAGGCGCGCTCCAACGCAGTAAAGACAGTGCCGGTTGTTTGAGGTGTTTTATCTTGGGAATCAAACAGCCATTGACGCAGCTCGCGTTCCTGCCCGCGGGCCAGGCGGGCGACTTCGGCGGGGTCGTCGGCACGCTTTTGAATCAGCGCCAAGGTCTGCAGTACCGAATCATGCAGGCGGGAAGCAATATCTGCGCGCTCAGCAGCTGCGGCTTTTTCCGCGCGCTCCTCGCCCAGCTGATCCCACATCCGCACCCACAGCGGAACGCCCAGCGCAGCCACACCCACCAGCGTGAGCACCACGGCCACCAGCGCCATGACGAAGCCGTCCTGGGTGTTCCAATTCATCACGATCAGCACGATCGCCACCAGCATCAACACACCGCCGGTGGCAATAATCAGCAGATTCGGGCCGGATTCCACCCCGCGGTCATACGCCAGCCACACCATCAACAGGCCCACACCGACCACGCCGATGGGCACCAACGTGCCCACCGCGAAGCCGGTGCTCAGCATCACCGACGCCGCAGCACCACCGATAGCGAGCAGCACCAGGCACCACGACACCCAGCGCTTGCTTGTCGACGCCTCCCCACTCCCCTTTTTCTCAATGCGCGTAAAAATCCAAATCAAGGCATACGCAAAAAGACCCGCACCGCTCAGCAACGCCGCAAAAATCAGCAGCGCACGAACCCAAAACACCGACACATTAAGATGCTTTGCCAGCCCCGATGCGACACCCGCAACAACCCGACCATCTCTTGACCGGGTAAACGTGGGATATAAAGGCACCGCTTGCCCCGCAGGCTGCGGGGTATAAGGCGCAGGTGTGTTACTCATATCTTCGATCATGTCATGCCCCTGCGACACCAAACCATCAGGGAAGACCCTGAACGCCACCTTTTCAGGGCTTTCCCCCATTCACTTATCAGCCTCAACACTCCACAATAGAGTCTATGAGTACTTTTCAGGAGCCCCACCACAACCAGGGATTCATCCCTTTTGCCCAACCTGGTTATGAAGCTCCAACACCACACCTTGCAACTGGTACTTTTCAGCAAATGTGGCAGACCCGCCCCGCACGCATCCCTGCCAAGCAAGGTGGTCACGCCAAAGTAGCTGGTGTCTGTGAAGGCATTGGTGTGCGTTATCAAATCGACCCGGTGCTCATTCGTCTATTTTTCGTGGTCACTGGTGTCTTCGGCGCCGGTGTCGCAGCCTATCTCATTGCATGGCTGTGCATGCCCCGCTACTCCGTTCCGGTCTCCCCCATCGAAGCTCTCTGGACCCCGGGCCACACCAAAGACCGCAACCACGGCTGGTGGCTGGTCATCGCGTTCTTTATGTTCTCAGGTGTTTTATCCTCCGGCGCTGGAGGAATATCCGGCCCAGCAGCAGCCATTACTTACCTTTGCCTTTTAGCCATGTGGTGGGCGTTGCATAAGAAACAACCACTTCCACCCCGCGGACTACTCACCACTGAATTCACTGTTTCTGAGGATGCCACCATGAAAAACGAAGATCTCTACCCACGACCCCAACCAGATCTAAGCACTATCACCCCCGTTGAGGGCTACTATGCACCCTTCGCGCAACAAACCCCCGAAGCGCCTCATTGGGATCCACTTGCCCAAAACCAATACAACACCTGGGATGTACAAGTCCCTCCACAAAAGCCTCAGAAAAAGCGCCATGTGTGGCCATGGATTGTCGGCGGTGTAGTTGGTACCGGAGTTGTCATGAGCGCCCTCGCAGGCCTGTTTATTTCAAATATCGATCCCATCTACTTTGAAGACGACCCTGGAATCGGCGATGTCAATCTCATCCCCACCAACGATGAACTCCTCAGCAGCTACACCTCTGGTGTGGGCGAAATGAACCTAGATTTCAGCAACCTCACCCAACTTGATCAGGAACAAAACGTTCAAATCACCTCAGGTATCGGTGAAGTCATGGTGACCCTGCCTGATGACGTGCCAGTAAGCTTGAGTTGCTCCGCCGGTGTGGGCACAGCGCGCTGTGATGTTGGAGACCTCGCCGCCCACAATGCTGATTTGGAAGGTCCGATGTTGAATCTGGTTGTAAATTCTGGAATCGGCGATGTGAAGGTGGAGTTCGCTGATCAGAATGACTAGCCCGACCCTATGTGAGTAGTCGATTTAGCAAAACCAGACACGCGTGCCAAGAACTTCCTTTTGCTTGAAGTTTTGGCACGCCTGTCTGGTTCCAAGTCCCCATAACCAAACACACGTGCCAAAGATTCAGATTTTTGAGGACCTTTGGCACGCCTGTCTGGTTTTGCAAAAACAATCAAAAATTCCACCCCAGGGCCGATAAAAAGTGCCCTCTCAGAATCGATTCTAAGAGCCTCCCAGCCTCACTTGGAGGCATCTACTCAACTGAAGAATCGGACTCCTTAAATGGGAGACAATTAGTCCAGCTGTCCGCGCAGCTCTTCACTCAAGTTGGCAAGCTCAGACAGGTCATCCTCATCGAAGCGATCTGCTGCTGCGTGGTCTTCTGGGGAGAGCGCAAAATACTTCAATGCGGTGTTGATTTGGGTGTTCTCCTTGGATTCAACATGCAGCCGGATCGATTTATCAGCTCCCCCAAGCTCACCCAGATTCACGCCACCTGTTGCTTTGTTTTCAGCCATCAACACGGATAGCGCTGCAACCAGCAGGAATGCGTCGCCGTAGCCGTCAATCTCAGTGTCGGTGTAGTTTCCAGAGAGTCCGTCTAAACCTAAATCCCCGAACAGGGTGTGAACCTCAATGGGATCGCCGGAAGCTTGTGCCAGGTATGAAACGAGTGCTGTGGCTTCTTCGGTTTTTCCAAAGTGGGGTGCCCAATAGGTTTCTAGGATTTCGCTCATCGGGTCTCTCCTGCTTTCTGATTTGGCAATAATAGAATCATTCCCAGCATACGCCCAAAAAGTTCCAGAAAACCCGGAGAAATGGGAAAAGCGACAATCTCCAATAAGGTGATTGCCGCTTAACGAAGGCTCATTTAAGGCCTACTCCCATTCGATGGTTCCTGGTGGCTTGGAGGTTACGTCCAGCACCACGCGGTTCACATCTGGAACTTCGTTGGTGATGCGGGTGGAGATCTTCTCCAGAACCTCGTATGGCAGGCGGGTCCAGTCGGCGGTCATTGCGTCTTCGGAAGACACTGGGCGCAGCACGATTGGGTGTCCGTAGGTGCGGCCATCGCCTTGAACACCAACAGAGCGGACATCTGCCAGGAGGACTACTGGGCACTGCCAGATCACGCCGTCAAGTCCGGCTTCGGTGAGCTCGGTGCGGGCGATCAGGTCAGCGTGGCGGAGGGTTTCTAGGCGATCTTCGGTGACTTCACCGATGATGCGGATACCAAGTCCTGGTCCTGGGAATGGCTGGCGGCCAACGATTTCCTCAGGCAGGCCAAGTTCACGGCCAACGGCACGGACTTCGTCTTTGAAGAGGTCACGCAGTGGCTCAACAAGCTTGAATTCCACATCGTCTGGCAGTCCACCGACGTTGTGGTGGCTCTTGATGTTTGCGGTACCAGATCCACCACCGGATTCCACGACGTCTGGGTACAGGGTGCCCTGAACCAGGAAGTCCACGGTGGAACCTTCTGGAGCTTCTTCCAGCACACCGGCAACTGCGCGCTCGAAGGAGCGGATGAACTCAGCGCCGATAGCCTTGCGCTTTGCTTCTGGTTCGGTAACTCCGGCCAGCTTGGATAGGAATGCCTGGCGCTCATCAACGGTAACCAGCTTGGCGCCGGTTGCTGCGACGAAGTCTTTTTCCACCTGCTCGCGCTCACCGGCACGCAGCAGACCGTGGTCAACAAAGACACAGGTCAAACGGTCACCAATGGCGCGCTGCACCAAAGCACCGGCAACAGCGGAGTCCACACCACCGGATAGGCCACAAATAGCGCGGCCATCTTCGCCGATCTGCTCGCGGACCTTTTCGATGAGTTCTTCAGCGATGTTTGCTGCGGTCCAGTTCTGCTCTAGACCTGCGATCTCAGTGAGGAAGCGGGTCAGAACTGCCTGGCCGTGTGGTGAGTGCAATACCTCTGGGTGGTACTGCACGCCAGCCATTTTGCGTTCCTTGTTTTCGAAAGCTGCGACAGGCGCACCTTCGGAGGACGCGGTGACTACGAAACCTTCTGGGGCTTCAGAGACGGCGTCGCCGTGGCTCATCCACACCTTGTGGCAGGCTTCGAGGCCTTCGTGGAGGACGCCACCGGCAACGTTGATGTCGGTGCGTCCGTATTCGCGCTTACCGGTGTTGGCAACGGTGCCACCAAGCGCGTGGGTCATGGCTTGGAAGCCGTAGCAAATGCCAAATACTGGCAATCCGAGATCAAGAATCTCAGCGTCAAGGGATGGTGCTCCCTCGGCATACACGGAGGATGGGCCACCGGAAAGGACGAGGGCTGCTGCATTTTTAGCGCGCACATCGTCTGCGGTGGCGGTGTGCGGGATGACTTCGGAGTAGATGCCGGCCTCACGCACACGACGTGCGATCAGCTGCGCGTACTGTGCGCCGAAGTCAACGACGAGTACTGGGCGATGATTTGTCTGAAGGCTCACAAGAACTCACTCTACTAGACGAGCCTCCAAATAAGATTCTTTGGCCACATGGGCGAGGGCTCGTCGAAAAGCTTTAATGGCTGGATGCCCCTGGCGCCCTTCCCTGACCGCGGTGTAGAGCGTGCGCGTGGGGTTGCCGGGCAGCGGCTGGATGTGCACGCTTTCCAGCATCGGGGTGAGCAGTGTGGGGGAAAATGTCACGGCCAAGCCGCTACGCACGAGGTGTGCTTGGAGCATGGGATCGCTGGTTTCAAAGGTCACGCGGGGCTCAAACCCGGCGCGCCGGCAGAGCCTATGGACCCATTCGCCCGCGGGAAGGTCGGGTGGATCGATGGCGATGGGGATGTCGCGGAGTTCTGGCAGGGTGAGGCCAGAGTATGGGCCGCTTGCTGGGGTGACGAGCAGCATGGGGTCTTCGAAGAGGACTTCGCGGTGAATGCTGGCCTCAACAAGGGGGACTTCCACGGGGTATTCCTCGCCGAGTGCGACGTCGACGCGGCGGGCGCGGAGTTCTTCGAGCGCTGCGGTGACTTCTAGTTGGGAGATTTCTACTTGCAGGTGTGGGTATTTCTCGGTCAGGCGCGCGATGGCTTTCGGGGCAAGGGTGAACAGCAGGGATTGGAAGGAGGTGACTTTCAGCGTTCCGGACACTTCAGACAGCGAATCTAGAACGGCTGCGCGGGCATGGTCGACTGCTGCCATGATCGCATGTGTTTCTGAGGCCAACACTTCGCCTTGTTCTGTGAAGTAGAGGTTTCGGCCGCTTTTTTCAAAGAGTTTCACACCAATTTCTTTTTCCAGCAGCGCCATTTGTTGGGAGATGGCAGAGCGGCTGTAGTTCATGGATTCCGCCACTGCTGTAATCGTTCCCAGGCGGTGGAATTCCTGCAGGATGTGTAAGCGGTTGAGATTGAGCACGACACCTCCAAAATTGTTCAGTATTACTTAACTATAGTTGGCTGTTTTTCGATCTAGTCCTTAAAGGTTTCTTTGGCAATAATCAAGGGCATGAATAAACAGTCCGCTGCAGTGTTGATGGTGATGGGTTCCGCCCTATCCCTGCAATTTGGTGCTGCCATTGGAACGCAGCTTTTCCCCCTCAACGGCCCCTGGGCTGTCACCTCTTTAAGGCTGTTCATCGCAGGCTTGATCATGTGCCTGGTGATCCGCCCGCGACTTCGTTCCTGGACTAAAAAACAATGGATCGCCGTGCTGCTGTTGGGATTATCTCTTGGCGGAATGAACAGCCTGTTTTACGCATCCATCGAACTCATCCCGCTGGGTACCGCCGTGACCATTGAGTTCCTCGGCCCCCTGATTTTCTCCGCGGTGTTAGCCCGCACGCTGAAAAACGGATTGTGCGTGGCTTTAGCGTTTCTCGGCATGGCACTACTGGGTATCGATTCCCTCAGCGGCGAAACCCTTGACCCACTCGGCGTCATTTTCGCAGCCGTCGCAGGAATCTTCTGGGTGTGCTACATCCTGGCATCAAAGAAAATCGGCCAACTCATCCCCGGAACAAGCGGCCTGGCCGTCGCACTGATTATCGGCGCAGTGGCAGTATTTCCACTGGGTGCTACACACATGGGCCCGATTTTCCAGACCCCAACCCTACTCATCCTGGCGCTTGGCACAGCACTTCTCGGGTCGCTTATCCCCTATTCGCTGGAATTATCGGCACTGCGCCGACTCCCCGCCCCCATTTTCAGTATTCTGCTCAGCCTCGAACCGGCATTCGCCGCCGCCGTCGGCTGGATCCTGCTTGATCAAACCCCCACCGCGCTCAAGTGGGCCGCGATCATCCTTGTCATCGCGGCCAGCATCGGCGTCACGTGGGAGCCTAAAAAGATGCTTGTCGACGCGCCCCTCCACTCAAAATGCAACGCGAAGAGGCGAGTACACACACCTAGTTAACGTGCAGGCTTACCTTTTGGAAGCTCTTCAAATCGGTGTAGCCACACTTAGCCAGCGCACGCTTTAATCCACCTTCGAAGTTTTCCACACCCCACGGCATCGTAGACGGACCATGCAGAATCTGCTCCAAGCTTGGTGCTGCCTCATCCAAGTCCACGGACTCAGTAACCACACCGCGTGGGAAACGAGGGTGCGCTGCCACTGCTGGCCAGAAGTAGCCCTTTCCAGCAGCTTCTTCAGCGCGAGCCAACGGTGAACCCAGCACCACAGCATCTGCGCCACAGGCAATAGCCTTGACTACATCACCGGAGTTTTCAATGCTTCCATCTGCAATGATGTGCACGTAACGTCCACCGGTCTCATCCAGGTAATCACGACGTGCCGCAGCGACATCAGCAATCGCAGTGGCCATGGATACCTCCATGCCCAATGCTAGGCTGTTGGTGTTCTCGCCGCCACCGACGATGATGCCCACAGCACCGGTACGCATCATGTGCAACGCGGTGGTGTAATCGTTCACGCCACCAGCGATGACAGGAACATCCAAAGAACCGATGAATTCCTTTAGGTTCAGGGCCTCTCCACCGGTGTTGACGTGCTCTGCAGAGATCAGGGTGCCCTGGATAACCAGCAGATCAGCACCTGCCTTGATGACGATTGGTGCGATCTCACGAACATTTTGTGGAGACACGCGCACAGCAACGATCTCACCGGAATCACGAACCTGCGCAATGCGCTCACTCAGCAGCTCAGTATCCAGTGGCGCTGCGTGCAGCTCCTGAAGAGTGCGAGTGGCTGCAGCCTGGTCGCCTTCCTCATACGCAGCAATCACCTTTGCGATCGCCTCATCGAGATCAGCATGGCGACCCCACAGACCCTCAGCGTTGATCACGCCAAGGCCACCCTGCTTGCCCATTTCAATGACAAACTCAGGGCTTGCCAATGCATCACTTGGGTGATTCATGAACGGCAGATCAAACTTGTAGGCGTCAATATGCCAAGTGGTGTCGACATCTTTGGATGAACGGGTGCGGCGGCTAGAAACGACAGAAATATCGTCCAAGCTGTAGGTGCGTCGTGCCTCACGGCCGATACCGATTTCAACGTGGTCACGCATTGTGACGGGCCTCCCTTAAATGGTCGTATACGACGAAGACTTTACCCGAGATACGCGACACAACCAGAAACAGCCCGATTTCAATGAAGAAATCGGGCTGTTTAAGTGAGCAAAATCTAGTGGTAGTTAGGAGCTTCCACAGTCTGCTGGATGTGGTGCGGGTGGGATTCCTTCAGACCCGCGCTGGTGATCTGCACGAAACGAGCGTTGTGCAGCTCTTCAATGGTGGAGGAACCGGTGTAGCCCATTGCTGCACGAAGTCCACCGACCTGCTGGTGAATGATGTCTCCGATGGGACCGCGGAAAGGCACGCGACCTTCGATGCCTTCTGGAACGAGCTTGTCTTCGCTCTTAACGTCAGACTGGAAGTAACGGTCCTTGGAGTAGGAACGCTTCTCACCACTAAGTCCACGGCCCTGCATAGCGCCCATGGAGCCCATGCCGCGGTAACGCTTGTACTGCTTGCCGTTGATGGTGATGGTCTCACCAGGAGCCTCAGCGGTACCAGCCAGCATGGAGCCCAGCATCACGGAGTTAGCGCCAGCAGCCAAAGCCTTAGCGATATCACCAGAGAACTGCATGCCGCCATCGGCGATGATAGGAACGCCAGCCTTGTGAGCTGGAACAGCTGCCTCCATGATCGCAGTGATCTGAGGTGCACCGACACCTGCGACAACGCGAGTGGTGCAAATAGAACCTGGGCCAATACCCACCTTGATAGCGTCTGCGCCAGCTTCAATCATGGCCTGCGCAGCCTCGCGGGTCGCCAAGTTGCCGCCAACGATATCGACCTTGGGGAACGACTTCTTCACGCGGGACACCATGTCCAAAACTCCACGGCTATGGGCGTGTGCAGAGTCTACGACCAAAATGTCGACGCCGGCGTCGGCAAGCGCACCAGCTCGCTGGAATGACTCCTCGCCCGTGCCGATGCCAGCCGCAACCAGCAGACGACCTGATGCATCCTTGGATGCGTTCGGGTGCTGCTCAGTCTTAACGAAGTCCTTCACCGTGATCAGACCGACAAGCTTGCCGTCCTTTGCGATGATAGGAAGCTTCTCCACCTTGTTTGCAGACAGCAAAGCAAGAGCCTGCTCCTTGGTGACGCCCTCTTCAGCAACAACCAAAGGCATTGGGGTCATAACTTCAGCGACACGACGGTTCATGTCGCTTTCAAAACGCATATCGCGGTTGGTGCAAATACCAACCAACTTTCCGGCCTCATCAACAACAGGCAGACCGGAAATGCGGAAGCGTGCACACAGATCATCCACTTCTTGGATGCTCATGTCAGGAGTACAGGTAACAGGATCAGTGACCATTCCAGACTCAGAACGCTTCACCAGCTCAACGTTTTCTGCCTGCTCTTGAATAGACAGGTTGCGGTGCAAAACACCAATGCCGCCATGGCGTGCCATGCCGATAGCCATGCGAGCCTCGGTGACAGTATCCATTGCGGCAGAAAGAATAGGGGTGTTAAGGCGAATATTACGTGTTAACTGCGTCGAGGTATCTACCTCTGAAGGAACAACGTCCGACGCATCTGGAAGCAAAAGTACGTCATCAAAGGTTAATCCAACAAGGGCAACCTTGTTTGGGTTGTCTCCTCCGGTAGAAACTCGGCTCTGGGTTGTCATGTGCGACAGTTCCTCCTCATAGTGTGTCCACAATTATCTAAACTTTAGTAGCTTGTCCTTAAATCGGATAACCGCTGCAGCTCACACGCTATTCCACAACCGGAAATCTGGCAGTGTATTGGGTTTTAGCAACCTCTGCCAATAGGGTGGAAGATGTGAACTTTGATGCGATGATGCCCCGCGACCCGTTTGCCGATGATCCCAATGACCCGGCATCGTTTATTACCGACGATGACCCTTATGATCATCCCGAACCGCTTTCTGAAGAAGAGCGAATCCACGTGAGCCAAGACCTTCGCCTCGTGATGGAATTTAAAAAAGTTTTAGGTCCCCGAGGAATCGAAGGCGTGTTCTTCATGTGCGAAGACTGCGAAGAGTTCCACTACTACGACTGGGACATCATGGCAGCAAACATGCGCGCCACCTTGGCTGGGGAACTCAGCCCCGTGCATGAACCAAGTGCGCAACCCAATATTGATGCCTATGTGCCGTGGGACTACTGCATTGGTTACCTAGACGGACTTGAAGCCAAATAAAAACTGCTAGCAACTAAAGATACGTTGCTAGCAGTTTTTATATTTTTACCTAGTTTCCAGGAGTCTGAGGTGGCACAAGTCCAGAGTCACCATCATTGCCGGTTCCCTCACCGCCACCAGTTGAAGGCGTAGAAGTCGGGGCAGCTGTGGTTGTTGGCTCTGGATTAGGAGTCCAGACCGGTGGAGCAACCGCAGTGGTTGTCACTGTCTGTACCTCGGTGGAGGTAACAGTTTGAGTTTCCGTGACCGGTGGTTCCGGACTTGCGGATTCAGTAACCGTTGCAGTCAACGTCTGAGTACCTGGTTCAGATTCAACCGTTCGGGTTGCCTCCGACGGCGCCTTTCGAGGAGGTGCCATGCCATCCAGCATTGCTCGAGCCTGCTCGAGTAGAGCACGTGCCCCTTCCACATCGCCACTAGCTGTACGACTATCAACTTCTTCCAGCGTGGAGGCAAGCTCCACCACGCTTGGAGAATCTTGATTGCCAAACAGCTGCTGATTCATGCCATACAACGGGGAGTTTTCATCAGCGTTGTACACTGCTGCTCCACCGCCTGCGATGACTAGAGTTGCAGCTGCAGCACCCACCAAACCGCTAAGGAATGGGTGAGATTTGCGCTGGGTTGCCGAAGCATCCAGTGAATGAACCCCGCTTGATCCGCTCTTGGCACGCTTCTCACGGCGTGCTGCAAGTGGAACAACAGTTGCGGACTCATCTGCATCAGCTGAATTAGTTGCAGTGTTGGGGGTATCAGAAATAGAAACAGGTGCGAATTCTTGGGTTGCAGGGTTTGATGCCTGCATAACCGTGGTGTCCGAAGTGGATTCCACTGGCAAATCCTGATCCTGATCCAAAATTCCAGGGAGCAAAGTAGACCAATCCGGCATTGTTGCCGGCGGCTCCTGAGCTTCCTTTGTTAAATCGAGGAGGAGGCCAGCGAGGGCGTCATCGCCCTCTGAGGGATCAACGCCGCGGGACAGGTCAGTCAAGAACGCGTCGTCGTCGAACAGCTGCTTTAGCTGTCCTTTAACGTGTTCCTGGCCATCCTGCTCACCACCATGTAGACGTCGAGTCATTACTTGTTCTCCTGCTGCTCAAGTGTGCTTCGAAGTGTCGTGAGTGCCCTGTGTTGGGCAACTCGTACAGCACCTGGGGTGCTGCCCACCATCTCTGCAGTTTCTTCTGCGGAAAGACCAACGATAACTCTCAAGATAAGAATGTCGCGTGCCTTTTCACTCAGTAGATCGAGAAGTTCCCTAACTCTGTTACTTCCATCGCTGACCAGCGCAAAGTCTTCGGGGGTAAAAGTATCTGGTGAAGTTTCTGGGACTTCCTCAATAGGAGTCGATTTATCCCTCGACATCGCCCTGTGAGCATCTGCGACCTTGTTAGATGCAATGCCGTAGACAAACGCCATGAACGGCCTACCCTGGTCGACAAAGTTCCTAATGGAGGTGGCTACCGCCAGGCAGATTTCTTGAGCAACGTCTTCTGCCGTTGGCTGGCGTCCACCTCCAATACGAGCGCGAGCATAACGCAAAACAATGGGGTGAATAATCTCCATTATTCTTTGCAATGCCCGACGATCGCCCGCCGTTGCCTGCGGTACCAGGTCAGCGAGCTCGCGCTCAGTATCAGCCAAGTTCTCGCACCTTCCTGCATCAAAACCCTAAAAGTTTAATAATAAGACAAGTATAAAGCCCTCATGCATTTATGCAGGGGTAATTCACCCAGTTGGATTTTGGCCTCACGGGTTTTCACCATCTTAGCAACTAGAACCCCCAACACCTTGATCTCCTCACATACTGACAGATAACACCCATCCCCTTAACCCCGTCCTGACCTGCAAAAACAAGTTATCTATAAGAATTCACCGGAGATTCACCTCGACACATAACCGCAGGTCAGAACGGGCGTACTAGCAGGAGTTCGCCTGCATATGGCCATTTAGTCAGCTTTGCTTCACTAACAAGTCACAATCTGTTCATCATTGCGGTCGACACTGTTGTCTCGGGCGAACACCCCACATCAGAGAACGCGATCAAAGCTATAAAAAGTAGCTGACAATAGGGAGTATTTGAAGATGACATTGCCTCACCAGCTTCCCGGGCCAAATGCAGACTTCTGGGACTGGCAGTTGCACGGAACGTGCCGCGGCGAGACCTCCGACGTGTTCTATCACCCGGACGGCGAGCGCGGTCGTGCTCGCCAGCGTCGGGAGCTGCGCGCAAAGGCCATCTGTGCAGCATGCCCAGTATTGGAATCCTGCCGCAAGCATGCACTAGCTGTAGCAGAGCCTTATGGAGTATGGGGCGGACTTTCAGAGTCCGAACGACTGGTTATCCTTCGCAACAACGAGCGCAAGCAACCAGTAGCAGTTTAAAAGAGCAGACCCGGTCACCAGACCGGGTCTTTATTCTTATGCAGAGCTCTTTTGCACAGTAACTCTAACCAGCACTTCTGCCCCACAAATAAAAAACACCGCGAAGCAGAAACTGCCCCACGGTGTTTTTCACAGAACTTTAGTGGTGATGATGTCCTGCATGTGCATCGGCTGCTTCTTCTGCAGGCTTCTCAACAACAGAAGCCTCAGTGGTCAGAACCATGCGTGCAACAGAGGTTGCATTCACTACTGCGGAATGGGTGACCTTGACTGGGTCGATGACACCGTCGTTGATCAGGTTTCCGTATTCCAAAGTTGCAGCGTTGAAGCCCTCGCCGTTTGGCAGAGCAGCAGTGCGTGCAACAACAACAGAGCCGTCAAGACCTGCGTTGGAGGCGATCCAGTACGCTGGCTTGCCCAAAGCAGTAGCCAGTGCGCGAACGCCGACCTTCTGGTCGCCTTCGAACTCTTCGGCGTAAGCCTTCAGAGTCTCAGCGATCTGAACCAAAGCGGAACCGCCACCAGCGATAACGCCTTCTTGTGCTGCTGCGCGAGCAGCGTTGATGGCATCTTCGACACGCAGCTTGCGGTCGTTGACTTCGGTTTCAGTTGCTGCACCAACGCGGATGACAGCAATACCACCGGAGAGCTTAGCCAAACGCTCTTCTGCCTTTTCGCGATCCCAGGTGGAATCGGTGTTGGCGATTTCGCGACGGATCTGGCCGCGACGTGCTTCAACGTCTTCTGCGGAACCTGCACCATCAACGATGATGGTTTCGTCCTTGGAAACGGTGATGCGGCGTGCGGTACCGAAAACTTCTTCGCCAGCTTCGTTGAGGTTGATGCCCACTTCTGGATCCACGACAGTTGCCTTGGTGACAATAGCCAGGTCATCCATGAACGCCTTGCGTCGGTCACCGAAGTAAGGGGACTTCACTGCAACGACCTTGATGGTCTTGCGGATGGAGTTCACAACCAGGGTCTGCAAAGGCTCGCCCTCGACGTCTTCTGCGATGATCAGCAAAGGACGGTTGGACTCCACAACCTTCTCCAGCAATGGGAGGAAGTCTGGGAGGGAAGAAATCTTGTTGCGAACAAGCAGCACTGCAGGGTTGTCCAGGACAGCCTGCTGAGTGTCGTTGTCGTTGATGAAATAAGGGGAAAGGTAGCCCTTGTCGAAAGAAATACCTTCGGTGACCTCGAGAGCAGTCTCGATGGACTGGGACTCCTCAACGGTGACGACACCGTCCTTGCCAACCTTTTCCATCGCTGCAGCAACGATCTCGCCGACAACTTCATCGCGGGATGAAACGGTAGCGACGTTTGCGATTTCCTTGGTGTCAGACACCTCGGTTGCGCGTGCCTTCAACTCTTCCAAGGTCTTTTCTGCAGCTGCAGAAATACCCTTGTTGAGCTCCATTGGGTTTGCGCCAGCAGCAACGTTGCGCAGGCCTTCAGCAATGAGTGCCTGAGCAAGCAGAGTTGCAGTCGTGGTGCCGTCACCAGCGATGTCGTTGGTCTTAACAGCAACGGACTTCACCAGCTGCGCACCGAGGTTCTCAAAAGGATCCTCAAGGTCGATGTCGCGGGCAATGGTGACACCGTCGTTGGTGACCAGAGGTCCGCCGAATGCCTTATCAAGAACCACGTTACGGCCGCGTGGGCCGAGGGTTACCTTGACAGCGTTTGCCAGAGCGTCAACGCCCCGGAGAATGCCTTCGCGGGCGTCCTGGTCAAAAGCAATGAGCTTTGCCATGAACTTATCCCCTACTTCTCGACGATTGCGAGGATGTCACGAGCGGAGAGAAGCAAGTACTCCACGCCACCGAACTTGATCTCGGTGCCGCCGTAACGGGAGAAGATCACAACGTCATCTTCCTTGATGTCCAGTGGGATGCGGTTACCCTTGTCATCGAAGCGGCCTGGGCCAACTGCGATAACGGTTGCCTCTTGTGGCTTTTCCTTAGCGGAATCTGGAATGACCAGGCCGGAAGCGGTGGTGGTCTCTGCTTCGTTGATCTGAACGAGGATCTTGTCCTCAAGCGGCTTGATGTTGACGTTTGCCACGATGAATCCCTCCATGAGAAAAATTTTGTGTGTGCCGGTTGTGGGTTTCCAGCACAGCCGTCGTCGCGGGTGAACAACTGTGTGTCAAACAACCTATTTGGCACTCTACCCCCGAGAGTGCCAGCACTCAACTGTTGAGGGTGCTAAAAATTCACATGGCAGCCAAACTTTAAGCCGTACGCAGGTTATATACAGCGTTGCGCCACAGGTTGAATTCCTCTGGATAATCATCGCGGTAGTTACGAGCGGCGCGAATGCCGTCCTTAATTCGCTCAATTTCATCCAACGTGATGTCTTCGCCTTCGGCCCCCACGAAGATCACAGGGCCACAGATTGCAGTGGTCGGATCAGAGAAGAAGGAGCCATCACCGGTAGCAGCGGCGTTGCGGCCAAGGGATGCTACTGGGTTTGCTGCGGCACCCTCATCTTTTGCGCTGGCGCTGTAGAGAGCGGCGTACAAGGTGCCATCCTCTTGGAAAGCGACAGCGACGCGGCCATCATCGGCACCGCCGAGGAACTTCGCAGCGTTTTCTAAATCAAAGTCAATCGCGCGGTGGGTGAGATCTGTGTTGACAAGAAATCCGTAGGTCATGCCTCTCAATTAACCGTGCGCTTCACATCTCGGCCACTTGAAAGAAAAGAATTCATACGGAATTCATGCAGAGCTAGACAATTCGCTTCAAATCCACCTTGGCGGTCGCTGCAGGGATGGCATCAGCGATCAAACTTGCGGAGGTCGGCGCAAACCCAAATTCGGTTCGTGCGGCCAACCCAGCAGCAACCGCGTGGATGGTCGCAGCAGGTGCAATCTGGGTGTAAATCGCCGAATCAGACAAGGTCACATCGGGGAAAAACTCCGGCAAGCGGTTTAATTCTGCGTAGCTTTGAGCCAAGTGTGCACCGACAAGACCTGACAACACATCGCCAGAGCCAGGTGTAGCCAACCAGGAATGCCCAGCGTTGATCGCATGCACAAAGTCGTGAGCTGCAATGACGGTGTATTTCCCCTTGAGCAGTACGCAACAATCAAATTCTTTAGCTAACGCTTGCGCAGCACCAATGGGATCTTTGTCCGCTTGGGGAATCTCGACGCCTTCAGAGCGTAATTCTGCTGCGATGCGTTCAAATTCGCCCTTGTGCGGAGTGAGCACCGTTGGTGCTTTTCGCTCGCGCAACGCCTGCCGAAGCTCCGCTGAGAGCTGGAGTAATGAGAGGCTGTCGGCGTCGATAAGCACAGGCTCAGGCCGGCTCAAAAGCTCCGCAAGCTCGGCTGATTGCTCAGCCTCCAGCCCGCGTCCGGGGCCGTGCACCCACGCTTGCACGCGGCCGGCGGTGGCAAGTGATTGCGTTGCGACGACCTCCGGCAGCGACTGGATGACAAAATTTAACGCAGGGCCAACGTATCGAACCATGGCGCTTGTGGCCCTGACAGCCGCCTTCACCGACAGCACAGCAGCACCTGGATAGGTGCCACTACCTGCAACAATGCCGACAATTCCGCCACTGTATTTATCATGATCCGGGCCAGGCTCCATGTTCAACACGGTAAAGTGCTGGCCGATCCTATGGATATGTGGCGCCGTAGCTTTGAGATTCGCGCGCTCAAAAAGCGAATCTTTCCGTTGATACGCCTTGGAGGCAAACATCTGCGGGGTCGCGTCTTCTGCCTGCACCTGACTCAACTCAGCGGACAGCGATTTTCCGCCGCCACCAGCGATGTTGATATCAGCACAGAGCACTTCACCACACGCAGGACTGACCGCGTGGGCGCGTCTCAAACCGCCAAACGTGATCGTGACATCAGCGTCAATGTGTGCCGGAATTTTCTGACGCGCCATCGGTGCATCATTATCAAATCCTTCCACCGTCACCATCACGCCGGGCGGCAGTTCACCACTATCGGCATGCACGCCAGACGGCACATCAATCGCCAAAATGGGGATACCTGAAGCGGAAAAAGACTCCACCAAACTGGCCAGCTCTGGGGTGAGCCCTCCCCGACCACCGATGCCAAACAAACCATCAATCACCAGGCGGTAGAGGTAGTGAGGGGGAAAATCGGAAATGATCTGCCCGCCCAAAGACTCATAATATGCCAATGCTGATTGATGGACTTTGCCGTTTCCCAACAGCAAAGCATCAACGTGGTGGCCTTCTTCTGCAAGGAACGCGCCTGCATACAAGGCGTCGCCACCGTTGCCACCGGGGCCGACCAGCAGCAGGATTGACTCCTCACTGGAGACCGCTGGAGCGGGGCCGTCCACCATTGCCAACGCGACATCGGCCACCGCCGATGCCGCGGAGATCATCAGCTCATCCGGATCTGCCTGAAGCTCAAAAAGGGTGTTTTCTGCGCGTCGGATTTGGTCAACGGAGAAGACTGGTTTCATGGAACTAATACTAAATGTTTAAAACACCTGTGGGGTCTCAACGGACAAAGAAGGATCAGTTCCGACCGAAATTGGTGATTCTTGGGCACCTTCGTGGATTCTTTGAGCCGCCAACGCTGCAATCATGACACCATTATCGGTGCACAAATTGAAACGAGGAACCCGGAGTTCGATGTCGGCTTTATCGCAACGTTCTTGAGCAAGCTCCCGCAGACGAGAGTTGGCAGCCACTCCTCCACCCAACAGCAGCACCTTCGCACCGACATCGCGGCACGCACGCACGGCCTTAAACGTCAACACATCACACACCGCTTCTTGGAATGATGCGCAGACGTCCTCCACGGAAATAACTTCACCGTTTCTTTCCGCAGCTTCCACGTAGCGGGCAACGGAGGTTTTCAAACCGGAAAAGCTGAAATCATGCCGAGAATCCGACTTTTTCATCAATCCGCGGGGGAAAGCAATGGCCTCTGGATTACCCCGGCGCGCCAATTTATCAATGATGGGGCCGCCTGGGTAGCCCAATCCCAACAGCCTTGAGACTTTGTCATAGGCTTCGCCAGCGGCATCGTCGAGGGTGGATCCCAATTCCTTCATGGGTAATCCCACCGCGTCGACTTCCAACAATTGAGTGTGTCCGCCGGAAACCAGCAAAGCCACCGCGTGTGGAAGAGTTTCACCTTCCAGATTGGCCACGGCGACGTGTCCGCCCAGGTGGTTGACCGCGTAAAACGGAACTCCCCACGCAGCGGCATACGCCTTCGCAGCGCTGGCTCCAACGAGCAGCGCGCCCGCCAAACCAGGGCCCACGGTTGCAGCCACAGCATCTGGCCTGTCGACGCCCGCCTGCCTCAACGCTTCACGCATCACGGGGACCATAGATTCCAGGTGCGCCCGGGAGGCGATTTCTGGCACGACGCCACCAAAGCGGGCATGTTCTTGCATGGAGGAGGCCACTGAGTCGGCGAGGATCTCTAGGTTTCCTTCGCCGTCAAGTTTGACTACGCCTACGCCTGTTTCATCGCAGGAGCTTTCAATTCCCAAAACGATCATGGTTTAGCTGGGTGTCCCCTCTGTGTCTGTCTGTTGATCTTTGCGATCGCTCAAGCGTGGGCGTTGCATGGTGTAGGCGTCAGCTCCGGATGGCCGGTAGTAGTTTTTGCGCACGGCCAAGGTTTTAAAGCCGAAAGCCTCGTACATGGAAATCGCGGGTACGTTGTCGGTGCGGACTTCCAAGAAAACTGGACCGTCGTGGCTGTCCGCTGCATGCATCATTTGATCCATGAGTACGCGTCCCAAGCCTTTTCTTTGGAATTCCGGATCGACACCAATGGTGTGGATTTCAAACTCTGGATCATCCGCAGGTCCCATCATGGCAAGACCTGCGTACGCCACCAAGTATCCTTCGTCGAAAGCGCCGATGTAGAAATTGGTGGGGTGGGAAAACTCCACGGCAAAGACATCACGTGGCCAGGGGTTATCACCTGGGAACAGGATTTGCTCCAGGTCGGCGCAGCGCCCCGCGTCTTCCCTGCGGAGTTCCCGTAGCTCGAATTGTTCACTCATGAAAGATCCACCTCGGGGATGGCTGCAGATTTAGGTTTTGGTTTTGGTTCTTTGGCATCTGGGCGGCGCAGGTAAAGAGGAACCAATGGTTGTGGTTCCACACTGAAATCAGCCACTGCCACCAAGCTTGCGGGGGCAGGTTTGCCGCTATGCATGGTGACATTCTGGAGTTCTTCTGGGAGTTTTTCCACCAGGTGCTCAGGAATCGAAATGGTGTCTACAGCGCCGCTGATCTGGATGTTTGCTGGTGCGATGACATCTGGTCCCTGATCACGTTCGCCGGAGCGGTAGGTTGCCCAGTAGATTTCACGGCGGCGCGCATCAGTGGCAACTAATGCGTGCGGGATGTTGCGTGCACCAATATTGTGAGCGATCGCGTCGAGTGAGCAGACTCCATAGACAGGGATTCCCAGGGCATCACCGAACGCTGCGCCGGACACCATGCCTACTCGAAGTCCAGTGAACGGTCCCGGGCCGCAACCCACGACGATCGCGTCGATATCTGAAAAGCTCAAGTTGGCGTCGAGAAGCGTCTTCTGGACGGTGGGCGTGAGCTGCTCGTTGTGTGCGCGGGTGTCCTCGATGATGGTTTCGGCGCGGGTGTTTCCGGTGTCGGAGTCGACGACGCCGACGATCAGGTCAGGGGTTGAGGTGTCTAGGGCTAGTACTAACACGAGGAATCAGCGTACCTCTCGGCCGTGGGCCAGATCGAAAAGGTGCTTCAGTACTGCGCCTGAGCTGGCACGAAGTCCATTGTGTTCATGCTGGCTGGTGATAAACAGCTGCACACCGGGCAGGTGTTGTGCGGTTTCCAGAGAGTAATCCACTGGGACGAAAACGTCATTGGCATACACTGCTGCAGCGCCCTTGGCCTGTGAGTTTTCCAATGCCTTCGCATCATAAAGCTTGGGCCATTCCTGCTGAGCCAATGCCAGGGCAACGTCCTTCCACGGCTTGAGCGACGGCACGGTGTCTGTCCACTCCTGGAACACGTGCTCACCGGTGAGCAGTGTTGGATCCTCGCGGAAATCCTCTGGAAGCACACGCTCTGCTGCCCAATTTGTCACCACACCGTCGGCGTAAGAGGACTCATGGAGCACGTAATAAATTGGGTTGCGGTTGCCGAAAGGCAAAAGTCCTGCCAGGTCATGGACAAAAGCGTTGGAGGTGGGATCTAATTCCAGCAGGTTGTACAGATCAAACCAGCCGTCATTGCTACCCAACAAGTGACCAAGGGATCGCAGCCTGGTTTCTGACACAACTTCGCCGGTGGGAAGCACAATCTCCCCGGCGCGAGCACGATTAACCAACCCTCGGAAAGTTTCCCGTAATTGCGGGAAGCGACGGTAGAATTCCTCAGAGTTTCGGCGCATGCGGTTGTAACAGTTGGCATACACGTCTTCTGCTGGGCGATCAATAGCGCTGAGACCGCCGGTAATAAACACGTTGTCCAAGGAATCGGCGTGCCGGGACAAGTAATGCAGGGTGGTGAAACCTCCGAAGGACTGGCCTAAAAGGTTCCACTGATTCACACCCAAATGCTTACGCAGGGCTTCAGCATCTCGCACAATGCCATCTGCGCGCAGGTGGGATAAGTACTCCACTACTTCTGCTGTGGGTTTTTCCAAAATATCATTACCCACTGGGGTGGAACGGCCGGTGCCACGTTGATCCAACATGACCACGCGGTATTCCTCCAAGGCCACGCCCAACCAATTGGGGTTGAGGGGATTAAGGCTTGGACGTGGAGCTTCATTGCCAGGCCCACCCTGCAGGAATACTAAATATGGAAGGTCTTCCCCACCGACGCGTGTGGCAATGCGTGCGAACACATCAATGGTGCGTTCATCGGCCACATCTTCAGTCAGAGGGAGGGTCAGCGTGATTTCTTCCAGCTGAAGGGAACCAAGTGTTTTAGTCATGCTTCCCAGGTTACGCGCAGGGGTGGACACCACCCCCACCACTGCCCAAAAATCACCTTAGAGCAGCAAGAACAATATCTGCGCGCCGAGGATTTTACCGATCATCGCCGTGGGGTACACAGTGGCATATCCCCTGTTGGCAAGATCCGTTCCGGTTTGCCCATTCAGATAGGAAATAATTGCAGGATTTGTGGTGGTGCCAGCGGCAACACCCATGGCTTCATCCCACCTCAACCTGAGTACCCACATGCCGATCACAGCACACAGCAGCGCAGAGGCCAAGGTGATCACCAAGCCACCGGCCATGTAGATCAAGGAGGAGGAATCGGTAAGCGCAGCTCTAAATCCTGCACCTGCAGAGGTACCCACACCAGCCAAAAACAGCGCCAGGCCCAAGGTGGAGATCGTGCGGTTGGCGTGGAACGGCATCTGCCACGTCAGCGGTCCTGTGTGCTTGAGTGCTCCCAAAATCAGGCCGGCAATAATCGGGCCGCCACCAAAGCCAAGGGACATCGTGGTGCCGCCTGGAAGAGGAATCGGGATCGCGCCCAACAACAGGCCAAGAGATAATCCGATGGCTAAAGGCAGCAGATTAACATCAGCAAGGGACTTTTCAGAGTCCCCTAAGAATCGTCGCACTTCAGCCACACGACCAGGAGCAACCACCACGCGGATGCGGTCAGAGTAGTTGATCACGGTGTCAGGTTTAGGCACTACCTCAGAATCGCCCTGGCGGATACGGGCAATCATGAATCCGTGAGCTACAGTATCAAGCTCAGCAACGGTTCTACCTGCAACCTCAGGGCTAGATACCGTCAGGCGGGTGTAGATCAGCTCTGTGTCCTCAATTTTGGTTTCGCGTTCTTCACCCAACGCCTTAATTGCCCGATCCACGGCTTCTTCAGTGCCGTTGATCAACAGTTCCATGCCTTCAGTAATCGGCAGATCTGGATCCGCGAGGCGGTGTGTATGTGGATCATCCACAATGCGGGTTGCGATGATACTTTCACCTGCAAGGCGTGGAAGATCTCCCACCCTGCCTGTGATTCCAGGTTTGAGCTGCACACCCTTCCACACCAGCGGTGCGGTGATCATGCCTTCTTTTCGAGCATCTTCCCGGTGATTTACTTTGAGCAGTTTCGCTCCAACCGCGGCCACCACAATGGATCCCAGCACGGCTCCCGGATATGCCAAGGAATAACCAATAACAGGTTCACTGGCAAGGCTTGGATCGATTCCTTCAATCAATTCCACGACCGCTGCCATACCGGGAGTCGAGGTCAGCGCGCCGGTGAACATACCGGTACCGATCGCTGCATCAAGCCCCAGTGACTTAATAAGCACCCACGCCAAACCAATCAGTGTTGCCAGCAGCAGGAGCATAAAGATGGTGAGCTTCCAGCCCTTTTTAGCGAACTCACTGAAAAATGCTGGTCCGGCGGACAAACCGATGACATAAACGAACATCGCCAAGCCCAGCTGATAAACAATCATGGGGATGACGATGTCGGTATTTGCAGTTGAAACCACCAGGGCCACAAACAGCACCGCGGCGGCACCTAAAGAAAGGCCAAAGACCCTAATCTGACCAATTGCTAAACCAACGGCCAAAATAACCACCAGCGCAATCAGCGGGTTCGCAGCTAAGAAATCAAGCACTCACAATCACTCCCCTTTTTTTAAGGACGTTTCTTGCCCGAGACGTGATCCCAAGTTGCATTCCCGACGAGGTTTTCATTTTTTCAATGCAAGATCCAACAAAAGGTTCACTTAAAGGGCAGAGAAAGCACAGAACTAAAATTCACTTTTCACTACTTTCCATGATCCCGCAGTTTCAAAACTAAAACAACAGATTCGGACAGAATCACACTATTTTAGCGTGGAAAACTTTCTCAGCGGCCTTCGCGCCATTCCCAATGGAAAATTCGAGCCTCAGATTCCGGGTCTTCCTGCACAGCGGTCTCTCGATCAATGGTAATCAAAAGATACGAGTCAGCGATCTGCTCCACCAAGCCACCGCCCCATTCCGCAACAACCACAGCCAAGTCCAAATCGGTATCCAAATCCAAAGAGTCCAGCGCACCGATCGGATCAGCATCCTCGCTGTCTTCGCCCAGCAATCGGTAGGCATCCATGTGGATCAGATCTGGCCCACCGATTTCCGAGCGGTGTTCCCTCGCGATCACAAACGTCGGCGATGTCACCCGCCCCTTCACCTGCAATCCACGAGCGATACCTTGAGTAAATGTGGTTTTTCCAGCACCCAGCGGGCCGTCCAAAATCACCACATCGCCAGCTTCTAGATGCCTGCCTAATTCTTCCCCAAAATTTTGGGTATCTGCGGCATGCTCAAAACGCCTCGTGCCGGATACCGGAAACTCAGATTTCATTGCTGCTCCTTAAACGTATTCACTTAAACATATGCGCGGACAGTTCGGCCGGTTGGTCGGCACACTACCTCATAGTTAATGGTGTCTAAACGCTCCGCAAAATCAGTTGCGTCATGCCCATTCTCACCGAATATCACGGCCTTCGCCCCAGCTTCCACGCCGTGTGGATTGTCGCCCAAAGAAATAACGAACTGATCCATGCATACGCGCCCAACCTGCGGATAGTCCAGGCCATCAATCGTGACGGAGAATTTCCCCTGGGCATGCCGCGGCATGCCATCGGCATAGCCCGCAGGCACCACAGCCACAAAGCCGCGATCCTCAGCGCGCCAGGTCAGGCCATAGGAAGTGCCTTGTCCAGCTTCAATTTGCTTTACGACGCTCACCTTCGCCTCCCACGTCATCGCCGGCTTCAAACCATGCTCCAGTCCCGCCACGGGTTCCAACCCATAAAAGGCCAAACCCGGTCGGACCATCTCCATGTGTAAATCAGATCGAGTCAAGAATGCAGGTGAGTTGCATACGTGGTTGACCGGGCACTCAAGCCCGTGCTTGCGGGCGAGCGCAAGGGCGCGTCGAAAAGCAATAATTTGGCGATCAGTTTCCGGATTCTCTGGCTCATCCGCGCACGCCAAGTGCGTGAACATGCCCGTGACCTCAATGTGCGGGGCAGCAGCCAACGCGCTGAACACGCCCTCCCACTCCTGCTCATCCACACCCGAACGATGCAACCCAGAATCAATCTTGATGGACACCCGAATATGCTCCGCATCAGTTTCGATCAAGGCTTTGGCATGCGCGGGAGAAATAACAGCCAAATCAATATTGCGATCAATGGCGGCGCGGAAATCCTGCTCCGGTGTCCAAATCCAACACAAAACCTCTTGGCTGATGCCGATATCACGCAACTGCATAGCCTCCGCAAGAGTTGCCACACCAAACGCATCCGCACCATGAGCAGCAATAACCGGAGCGACCTTCTCTACGCCATGGTTATATGCATTCGCCTTCACCACCGCCATCAGCTTCGCCGGACCCGCCATTTGTTTAAGCACCCTCGTGTTATGGGCGATGGCATCCAGGTCAATTTTGGTGGTCAGCAAGTTCATGTTGAACTATTGTGCCACCAACCGCGGACAGAAATACGATTGGTGCCGGGGTTAGTGCCAGTATTGCCCCACGCTTTCAACTATCCTTAAACACGTGGCTGAGAATCTGAACAAACACCTGTCCAAACTGTCCAAGCGCGGACCGCACCGCGTGCTGGTAGGCGATATGAACTACGCCGGCATCCCGGGCAAAATCTACACCCCAGCAGAAGGCGACGGCATCCCAGGTGTAGCTTTCGGCCACGACTGGATGAAATCCATCAAGTACTACCACCAAACTTTGCGACACCTCGCGTCCTGGGGCATCGCTGTTGCCGCCCCAGACACCGAAAATGGCTTCATGCCAGACCACAAAGGTTTCGCCTCTGACCTCGAATCCTCCATTCAGATTCTCGGCGGCGTAAAACTCGGCTCCGGAAACGTCACCGTCAACCCAGCCTGCCTCGGTGTAGTAGGCCACGGCATGGGTGCTGGGGCTGCAGTACTATCCGCAGCAAACCGCGACCTCGTGCGCGCAGTCGGAGCAATCTACCCAGCGAAAACCTCCCCCTCAGCAATCGACGCCGCCTTCGCTGTCAAAGCCCCAGGCCTAGTCATCGGATCCTCCAGCCTCGGCCTCTTTGAATCCGGCGAGCCAGCAAAACTCGCAGCCAACTGGGCCGGCGATGTCTGCTACCGCGAATCAGAAAAAGGCAACCAACAGGGCTTCTCTGAAGACACCATGTTCAAACTTGTCGCAGGAATCGGCAGCCCACAAACCGGAGCTCAAGAAACCGTCCGCGGCCTCCTCACCGGATTCCTTCTCCACCAACTTGCCGGAGAAAAGAAATACAAAGCATTCTCCGAACCAGACGCTGAAGCTAAGAAAGTTGTCTCCTACTTCGGCCAGGAGCTGCAGGAACATGCCTTCCCTAAGGACACGTCCCCATTCGCGTTCCTTAACGAGAAGTAGTTCGCTTTTCTTAGTGGGTGATTTTGTTTGGTACTAACGCGGTCTTGCGGTTTTGTACCAACCAAAATCACCCCTTTCTAGTTTTAGGCTTCCCGCAGTACCGATTTCACAGGCCCCCGACCTCTCTGTTGTCGCCTTGCCATCCGAATCGGTTTTTCCAGAGACTCAACCACAACAGGCTGTTTCTTCTTTTCCACCTCTTCCGCCACATCATCAAGCTTTCGTTGAGTCGAAGCGATCGCCTTTTCGAACTCTTCCATCCGCTTAGCTGTGCGCTCCCGAAACTGCTGGAGAAATTCCGCATACTCCACCGCTACCACCCGCCGGCCTTGTGAAGATTAACCGCCGGTGCAGGCACTTCTGGTGCTGCCGGAACTTCAGGTGCTGCCGGCGTAATTGGGACAACGGGAGCGTGCGCGGGAGCGGAATAGTTAGTTGCTGCAGCAGCAGTGTAATTAGCTTGTGGAATTGGCTTCGGCGCAGGCTCAGCCACCTTATCTAGTTCAGACTCTGGTGGTTTCACTGAAGTTGGCTCAGGCTGCGGAGCGGGTTCAGGTATAGGCTCGGGCTCCGGCACAGGTACTTCTTCAATCACAGGGACGCACTGCTCCAGGAAATTCACCAACAGCCCAACGCCTACAACAACAATCCCAATACCGATTGCTCCCTTGATGAGTTGCCCAATCAGATCCGACTCTTCTGGAACGTCATTGAGCTCGGGGGCGCACTCTTCCGATTCAGATTCTGAGTCTGTGCCCGTCTCCTTGCCAGGTTCACAATCCTCAGTCTCTAGCTCAGGTATTGGTGTTGGTGTTCCGGGTGTGGGCGTGGGTGTCGGTTTTGGTTCAGGCTCTGTTTCAGGTTTCGGTGTTGGCTCACACTCGACCGGCTCTGTTTTGCATTTTTCCGGGTCAGGGTCAGGCTTTTCTTCACACTCTTGCTTCTCGACAGGTTTTTCTACCGGCTTTTCTGGCGTCTTTTCAACCGGCTTCTCCACTGGTTTCTCGTCAGGTTTCTCAACGGCAGCAGGTGTGGTCTTTTCCTTTTCAACACTGGATTCAGCATTGGTCGACGTCGAACTATCCGCAGCACTGCTCGATCCGCCAGAACTCCCAGAGCTAGCAGTGCTCGAGCTTGAACCACCTGAAGAGGCCGCAGCCGAAGAAGTCGCTCCACCAGATGAACCCCCAGAAGCTGCACTACACAACGGCTTTGGCTCAGTTTCACAAACTTGTTTTCCATGATCGGTCAACGCGGAGAAACACTGTGAAATCGCATCATCTCGATCAGCGCACAATCCTTCAAGCATGTCCCCTGCCTGGTCAATAAGATCAGCTCCAGTTTGGACACAGTCCCGGAATTCTTGAGGAAATTTCCCCCGATCCATGCTGCCAAGAATCTGCGTCAACGTAGACACAATGTCCAAGAGCTGCTGGATAATGTGCATCATGCCCTGGTCGGACTCTGTGACAGTGGAGTCGATCGCATCGGCGGCTTTATCAGCGGCTTCGCTGACTTCTTCCACATCATTACGGTTTTTGAACCAATCGACTGCCCGTTCAGCTATCTCCGTGGCGATCATTCCCCCGCCAACCGTCCCGAAGAATTTCAAGAGCGGGCCGACCCACCCTTGTATTCTGGCTTCGTTCGTTCCGCCCACTGCTGCTTCGGCAGCTTCGCGCAACGAGCTGGTGTCTAGCCCTTCGATGGTTTGGTACATCTCGCGCAACTGGCCTTCGGATTTCGCCGGTCCGCGATACATCCCACCACTGGCGCCTTGTAGTGCGGAGATCACTGCTCCGTAGCCGGCTAAAGGATCATTCACTTCGGATCAATCCCATCAAATCCGGCACCAAAAACTTTGTCGGTATTGTCGAATCGTTTAACTTCTTCCTCGGCGGCTTGGGTTGTTTGGGTAAAAGCGTCGATACGCTTCTCGACGCCCCTGTGCAGCCCCTCAAACATGTCCGCCAAGGCCACGCCGTGCGCGCTAAATCCTCGGCCAGAGGCCGAAGGTGAATAGTAAGGCACGCGTTGCCGGTGAATGCTGTGTTGCTGCGCGGTTTCCCCCAGAAGCCCGCGCAGTGTCGCTAAAGATTCCCCAATTTTAAGTTCGAATCCAGACACCTAAAAGTCCCCCTTTTTAAGATGTGTCAACCAATGTCAGTTTCGTGGCAGTATTTTTGCCCTCCACTATGGTTTGACTGTCTCAAAGGCGTTTAGGTTCCCAATTTGGGGAAACTTTTCTCGAAGGATGTGTGTTCCAGTCCTGCGCAGGACTGGCAATGCAAATTCTCGATCATTTTCTGAACTTTCCGCCAAAATTGATCGAATATTCGCGCTAATTTATGACCATTATGCGAATGCTCGTTCCATTTTAGCATTTCCCACTTCCCCGGGGACGGATCCTTGACCAGCAAGTTAACAGGCGAGAAAAAGGGGTCACATATGCACATTTGGTGATGCTATATGTGGCCCCTCAAGCGTCAAACCTGCCTAATTCGATATAAGTAGCCTTTGGGCAGGTTCGACCCCGCAGATCGCGTTGCGCTGTGACTGAAGTGAATTAGACTTCTGCAACCACTGCAGCAAGACGTCCCGCGATACGACGAGCTTGTTCCTTGTCTCCAGCCTCAACCATCACGCGGAAAAGCTCTTCGGTGCCAGAAGCACGAAGAAGAACGCGACCGGTGGCGCCCAACTCAGCTTCTGCTTCCGCGATCGCAGCCACAACGCTTGGGTGGCTCACGATGGTGGACTTATCCGAAACTGGCACATTGATCAGAACCTGTGGCAGCACCGTCATAGCTTGTGCCAACTCGCCCAAGGACTTTCCGGTTTCAGCCATGCGCGCCATGATGGAAAGACCAGTCAAAGTTCCATCGCCAGTGGTGCCATGATCTGGAAGAACAATGTGGCCAGATTGCTCGCCGCCCAGGCTGAATCCACCTGCATTGAGGTCTTCCAGCACGTAGCGGTCTCCTACCTTGGTGGTACGCAGTGTAATTCCGGCTTCATCCATAGCAATCTTCAATCCCAGGTTGCTCATGACAGTGCCCACGAGGGTGTTCTTGCGCAGCTCGCCGTTTTCTTTCATCGCAATGGCTAACAGCGCCATGATTTGGTCACCATCAACAAGGTTGCCATCCTTGTCCACAGCCAAACAACGGTCAGCATCACCGTCATGCGCGAGTCCAAGGTCAGCACCGTGCTTCAGGACTGCCGCCTGCACCTGATCAATGTGGGTGGAACCGCAGTCCATGTTGATGTTGTATGAGTCTGGCTTGTTATGAATAGCAATTACAGTTGCACCCGCAGCCTCATAAGCCGTTGGAGCTACAACACTTGCCGCACCATTGGCTGCATCCACAACAATCTTGATGCCTTCAAGTGACGTAGGAACAGCTTCCTTCAGGTGCTCTAGGTAACGGTCCTGTGCATCGGTTGCTTCTTCGATGACACGGCCAACTCCATGCCCTGTTGGGCCTTCTGCTGGCAAGCTGTCCATAACACGCTCAATCTCGTCTTCCACATGGTCTGGAAGCTTGTGTCCACCTGCAGAGAAGAACTTGATTCCGTTGTCCGGCATTGGGTTGTGGGATGCAGAAATCATCACGCCCATGTCAGCGCCATAATCATCGGTGAGGAATGCAACAGCAGGGGTTGGGATGACACCAACACGAATGACATCAACACCCTGGCTGGCCATGCCTGCTGAAAGTGCTGCCGCGAGCATCTCTCCAGAGACTCGAGGATCCCTACCAACGATCGCAACCGGGCGACGTCCATCTACCCGTTTCTCTGCGGTAAGTACGTGAGCTGCAGCGGCCCCCAGCTTCAAGGCCAAAGGTGCGGTGAGTACTTCATTGGCTAGTCCGCGGACGCCATCAGTTCCAAATAGTCGAGTCATGCGATTAATTATGCACGGCCTGGCCAAGATCGCATTGTTCAAAACTCTATTGAACAATTTTTCTTCGGTTGAGCTGTGTAAACCCAAGTCCCTAAGTCACAAGAAACCCCAAGAATGCGGAAAACCCGCCCCACCGAGAAATTCGGCGAAACGGGTTTGCGCAAACGTTGAGTAAATATCAACGCTTGGAGTACTGAGGTGCACGACGTGCCTTGTGCAGACCAGCCTTCTTACGCTCAACTGCACGAGCGTCACGAGTGAGGAAGCCAGCCTTCTTCAGCTCGCCGCGCTCTGCTGGGTTGTATGCGTTCAGTGCACGTGCAATTGCGAGGCGGAATGCGCCAGCCTGTCCGGTTGGGCCACCACCCTTCAGGGTTGCAACGATGTCGAACTGGTTCTCGCGGTCCAGGAGGACCAAAGGAGCCTTGATCAGCTGCTGGTGCAGCTTGTTAGGGAAGTACTCTTCCAGGGTGCGACCGTTGCACTTGAACTCGCCGGAGCCAGCTACAAGGCGGACGCGAACGATGGCGCGCTTACGGCGACCAACGGTCTGGATTGGGCCGTCGAGTACTACTGGTGCAGCCTCGATGGTCTCTTCTTCGGAAGCAGTAGCAATTGCATCGCCGATGGTGTTGGTGAACTCCTCGGTTGCAGCGGTTGCTGCAGCGATGTCAGCAGCGTCTGCGACGTTGCTCTCTACGTTCTCGTTCTGGATAGGCTCTGACATTACTGGGCCACCTTCTTGATCTCGTAGGCCTCAGGCTTCTGAGCAGCGTATGGGTGCTCGGAGCCGGAGAAAACGTGCAGCTTCTTTGCGGAAGCAGCAGTGAGCTTGTTGTGTGGCATCATGCCGACGATGGAATCCTCGATGGTGCGCTCTGGGTGCAGATCCAGGGAACGACCCAGGGTCATGGACTTCAGGCCACCAGGGTAACCGGAGTGGCGGTAACGCATTTCGCGCTCGCGCTTGTTGGAGGTAACTGCAACCTTGTCAGCGTTGATCACGATTACGTGGTCGCCGCAGTCAACGTTAGGTGCGTACAAAGGCTTGCCCTTGCCGCGAAGTAGGTCAGCGGCGTGGGTTGCCAGGCGACCCAGAACCACGTCAGTGGCGTCGATGACGTACCACTTACGGGTGATGTCACCGCTCTTCGGGTGGTAAGTAGACACAATGACTCCTTGAATTAGTCGGTCTAGAACTGCCAGCCAGGAATATGTTCGGAAGGAAGCTAAATTCGGCGGCCGGTGGTGACCCGAATTTGTCCTGCTGTCCAAGCGCACCCCTTAAAGGGGAGGTTTGACTCCACACACAAAGAGTAAAGTGTACTATCTCTGCGTTGAAAAACCAAAAAGAAGGTGACCAGCGGAAAAGCTAGTGACCTTCTTTGAAAAACTGGGTTAAACCGAAATTGCATAGCCTAGCGGGGTTACGGGAAAAACCTGGGGTGTGTTTTCGCTATTTTTTGCCTTTTTAAAAAGTGCAGCAACCCCGCTAGCAATCAAAGCCAGCCTTTACAACTAGCCCTTATGCACCCCAGCTTGCTGCTGCGCGGCGGTTCACATCAGACATACGTTCAGCGCCTTGGGCAACGGTGTTGGAGATGGTGGCAAGGATGGTGTTGAGTTCTGCTGCTGCGCGGTCCCACTTCAGCTGCGCCTCGCTGTATGCTTCGCTGGATTCGCCCTCCCAGCTGGCTACCATCGGCTGCAGTTGAGATTTCAGGCCATCAAGTAGAGAGTTGATTCGACCTGAGGTGGAGTTGATGTCGGTTGCGGCACCTTGGATGGCACCGAATTCATAGCGGATCATGTCCATGTTCTTGGTTCCTTATTCTTCTTTGAGAGTTTTACAGTGGGAGTCCAGCGCCGTCGCCAGCACCGACAGCGTTGAATGCCTGGGAGTTGTCGGCTTCAGTGTTTTCGAAGCTGCGCGCGTTGTGGCGGATGTTGTCAGAGATGGACGCCAGTGCTTCCTGCAGTTGGCGTGCTGATGAGTTCCAGCGGTTCATCAGGGAGTCGAAGCTGACCTGTGCTTGGCCGGCCCAGCTGCCGCGTACGGAATCAACAACTCCGCGAAGTCGGCTCAGTTCGCCCTGAACTTGATCGTTAATGTCGTCTACCTGGCTCGCCGTCGCGAGCATCACATCGGATTCTGTCCTGAAAAGATTTGACATTGGTTCGCCCCTCCTCGAACGAAATGATTTTAAAGTTCACCAGTTTCTCTGGTGTTCCCCCGGAAAAGCTTTTTGCCTTTCCTATTTATGTTGGACTGTGAAAGTCGCGTTTTGGTTCCCTATTTTTCAAAACTTTTTTATTCCGGCCCTATTCCGGATAGAAACCGGCATCATTTCAGCGTCAGATGCTCAATCACATTTCGGCATTGTGCCTTGTGAACAAGGGTTTCGGCGGCTTTGCTATGGCACCCAACGTTGAGTTGTCGGTCGGTGTCAAACCAGGTCACCCACAGCACATGAGAGCCATCGCCGGGTGTTTCGCGGTAGTCGATGGTGGTTTTCTCGCCCCACTCCCCTGCGGGAATTTCCTCCAGCGAAGGATCCTCGGTGATCAGGCGGCGCAGCTCTTCGGCAACCAGCGCGGCGTCCGCGCCGTGCAGCGGATCGAC